>Ga0209056_10004112_pt1 | contig 15328 bp, 13 predicted proteins | sample GraSoiAngelo_114_FD_185876 | JGI IMG/M metagenome (GOLD analysis project Ga0209056, IMG submission 185876) | Grasslands soil microbial communities from the Angelo Coastal Reserve, California, USA - 14_0903_13_40cm (SPAdes) (version 2) | ecosystem: Environmental > Terrestrial > Soil > Grasslands... | reverse complement strand
CCAGCCGCTGACGCTGACCTCGTTCAGCGACGACATGAAGCGGCGTGGGATGACGCCCGGCAGCCGCACGCTCGAATTGACCACAACCCTCGCCGGCGCCCGGCTTGCCCACCGCCTCGAGGTCTCCCCCGAGGCGCGCCTGGTCCGGGTCAAGCGTCTCCGTCTCGCCGACTCGAAGCCGATGGCGATGGAGGTCCTGCACGTCCCCGAGGCGCTCGTCCCCGGCCTGACGCGGGCCGACTTCGAAGACCACTCCTTCTACGAGCTGCTGCGCGATCGCTACGGCATCACCATCGCCTCCGGCTCCCAGTCCATCGAGCCCACCGTGACCAACGAGGAAGAGTCGGAGGTTCTCGGGGTTCCGCTGCACACTCCTGCCTTTTTGTTCGAGCGGACGACCGTATCCGCGTCAGGGCGGGTCGTCGAGTTCGTCCGCTCCATCTACCGCGGCGACCGTTATCGCCTGGTCGCCGACCTCGTACCGCAGAGAAGCCGCAACGGACGCTCGGCCGGCGCCTTGCGCGGCTCTTCGGCGGCGACGAAGCAAGGTGGAGGCGACCATCAAGATGGCGCACCGGCGCCGCATTCAAGACATAGGGGGAAAAACGCCTAGATGATGTTCAGGAAGTCATGGGTGACCGTCGTCTCGGTTGCCGTCGCGGTCCTCGCCGCCGCCTGTGGCGGCAGCAGCGGCAGCAGCAACAACAACTCGTCGAATCAAACCGCCACCCTCACCGTCTGGCTCATGAACGGAAGCGCGCCGCAGAGCGTGATCGACGAGGTCAACGCGGATTTCAAGTCCAAGTATCCGAACGTGACCGTCAACGTCGAGATCCAGCAGTGGGGCGATATCGGCACCAAGCTCGACACCGCCCTACCCGGCAACACACCGCCGGATGTCGTGGAGCTCGGCAACACGCTGGTGGCCAAGTACGCCGCGGCCGGGGCGCTCGAGGACATCACAGGCAAGAAGACGGGCTTCGACAACTCCGCCACCTGGCTGCAGTCCCTGACCGACTCCTGCACCCAGGCCGGCAAGCTCTACTGCGTCCCTTACTACGCGGGCAGCCGCGCCATCATCTACCGCAAGGACTTCTTCGCCTCGGCAGGCGTCACGCCTCCTGACAGCATGGACGGCCTGCTCACGGTTGGGCAGAAGCTCATGGACGCGCACAAGTCCGATCCGAGCTTCTCGGCGCTCTACTACCCCGGTAAGTACTGGTACGCAGCACTTCCCTTCGTGTGGGACTTCGGTGGCGACATCGCCACCCAGTCGGGCGGCAAGTGGTCGGGCGCACTGAGCTCGTCCAGCTCGCAGCAGGGCCTGACGACACTCAGCAACCTGGTCAGCAAGCTTTCGCGCGCGGACAAGACCGGCGACGAGGCCAAGCAGGACGCTGCCTTCGCGCAGGGCCACATCGCGATGATCATCGCCAACGGTTGGGAGGTCGGCGTCATCACCGACCCGAAGGCCGGCAACCCGGCGCTCAAGGACCAGCTGGGCGCGTTCCCGAGCCACAACGCGGGCCAGACCGCCCCGGTGTTCCTCGGCGGCTCCGACCTGGGCGTCGCTTCGCGCAGCAAGCACCAGGACCTGGCGAACGCCTGGATCGCCACTCTCACCGGCAACAAGCACATGGCCGAGATGGCGACAGTCGGCGGGGTAATCCCCAACACGACCTCGATGCTCAGCCTCGGCACGGGCATCAACTCGATATTCTTCAGCGCGGCCAAGAACAGCAAGTTCGTGCCGAACTCGCAAAACTGGGCCAGCGTCGAGAACGCGAACGTGCTTCCGGACATGCTCGTCAAGATATTCACCAAGCAGATGGGGGTCGCGGATGCGACCAAGTCCGCTAGCGACAGGATCACCACGATCCTGAACGGCGGCGGCTAAAAACCAGATACAAGGGGGCTGGTTCGATGGCAACGGCGGCGGCAGCGCCTGACCTCGAGCCGGCCTCCTCCTTCCTGAGGCGGCGATGGCTCAGCGGACAGCTGTTTCCATACGCGCTGATCACCCCGAGCGTGGCGGTGATCGCCGGAGTCCTGGCCTTTCCGCTCGGCATGCTGGTCTGGCTCTCTTTGCAGCATTACGGCCTGCGCGAGCTGATCGCGCACCAGGGCGAGTGGGTCGGCCTGGGCAACTACCAGGCGATCCTCGCCGATCCACTCTTTCGCCAGGTCATCTTCCGGTCTCTGGCCTTCACCTTCACATGCGTCGCCCTGACCATCCTTTTGAGCACGCTCATCGCCTTGCTCTTGCTCAAGGTCCGGCGCGCGGTCAGCGTGGTCGTCATGAGCGCGCTCGTGTTTGTCTGGGCGACGCCCGTGATCGTGACTGTGGACATCTGGCAGTGGATGTTCGACTACGAGTTCGGAGTCATCAACTACCTGCTCACCCAGCTCCATCTGGGGAACTTCATCCACCACAACTGGTTCGACAACCCGGTGCAGGGGCTCGGCGTGCTGGTCCTCGTCGTGGTGTGGGGAGCCATCCCGTTCGTCACCATCACCGTGTTCGCCGGCCTGCTCCAGGTGCCAGGTGAGCTCCTCGACGCCGCGGAGGTCGACGGCGCCGGCCCGTGGCAGAGATTTCGCTTCGTCACTGCGCCGATGCTCAAGCCCATCTTCCTGATCGTGACTTGCCTATCGACGATCTGGGACTTTGGAGTCTTCAACCAGATCTACGTGCTGCTGAACCAGCGCCCGAGCGCCGACTACTACACGATCGCAATCTACTCGTACCGGGAGTCGTTCGGGGTCTCGCAGTACGGGCTGGGGGCGACGATCGCGGTGCTGATGGTCCTGGTCCTGATCGTGGTCACCCTCTTCTACGTGAGGGAGACCGTCCGGCAGGCGGAGATCGCTTGATCGCGCCCGGGACCGCGCAGGGCGTCCAGGCCGGCCGCGCGCGCACGGCGACCGAGGCAGCCGCTCGGGTCATGGTCCCGCGCGGCCTCAAACAGCTCGTCTACGACGCGACGGGGATCGGGGTCGCCGCGGTGATGCTTTTCCCGATCTACTGGATGATCATCACTGCCTTCAAACCGGGTCGCGACATCCTCACCCTCCAGCCGAAGTGGTTCCCGGCGCCTTTCACCCTCGACAACTTCAAGGACGCGATCGCGCGCCCATTCTTCGTTGACGACGTACGCAACAGCCTGGTCATCGTCGGCGTCATGCTCGCGCTCGCGCTGGTGATCGCCTTTCTGGCCGCGGTGGGCACGGCGCGTTTCGGCTTCCGGGGCCGCACCGCGTTCCTGGTGATGATCATCGGCGTCCAGATGGTGCCGCTGAACGCGCTGATCATTCCTCTCTACATGTTGCTCGACAGCGCCGGCCAGGTCGACGCGCTACCGGGCGTGATCGCGATCTACCTCGCCGTCGTCCTTCCTTTCATGATCTGGACGCTGCGCGGATTTGTCGCCAACATCCCGGTTGAGCTCGAAGAGGCGGCCATGATCGACGGCTGCACCCGGACGAGCGCATTCTTCCGGATCACGTTCCCCCTGGTCGGGCCGGGCCTGGTGGCGACTGCCATCTTCGGCTTCATCCAGGCCTGGAACGAGTACATCATCGCCTACGTCCTACTCTCCAGCCCGCATAACCAAACGCTGACGGTGTGGCTGGCGTCTTTCACCACCAACCACGGTCCGGAGTGGGGGCCGCTGATGGCCGCGGCGACCCTGACCGGCCTGCCGGTGGTGGCCTTCTTCCTCATCCTCCAGCGATACTTGGCCGGCGGCTTGACCGCGGGGGCGGTGAAGGGGTGACCTCGGTGGAAGCCCTGGCGCTGCGCTGCCTGTTTCCGGGTTTCGTGGGCACGACCCCGCCCGAATGGGTGCGCCGCCGCGCGGCCCAGGGGCTGGGCGGGATCGTCCTCTTCGGCCGCAACGTCGAGACCGACGCGCAGGTCACGAGGCTGACGGCCGCGCTCCATACCGAGCGGCCCGAGCTGGTGGTCGCGATCGACGAAGAGGGTGGCGACGTCACTCGTCTGGAGGCGAAGACGGGCAGCTCATATCCTGGCAACCTCGCCCTTGGCGTCGCTGCGGATCCCTCGCTCACCACCGCGGTGGCTTCCGCGCTCGGCGGCCGGCTCGCCGGCCTCGGCATCGACCTCAACCTGGCGCCGGTCGCGGATGTGAACACGAACCCCTTGAATCCGGTCATCGGTGTGCGATCGTTCGGCTCAGATCCGCGAGCCGTCGCGCAGCACACCGCCGCGTGGATCACAGGCATGCAGGGTGCGGGTGTCGCCGCATGCGCCAAGCATTTCCCCGGGCACGGGGATACGTCCGTGGACTCACACCTGGCACTGCCGGTCGCCGGCGAGGACCCTCACGTGCGCGCGCTGGATCCGTTCAGGGCTGCGATCGACTCCGGCGTGCGGGCGATCATGAGCGCGCACATCGCCGTCCCGACGATCGACGAAGGGCCGGCGACGCTCAGCTCGAAGCTCATGACCGGCCTCCTGCGCGATGAGCTTGGGTTCCAGGGCGTCGCGGTCACGGACGGCCTCGAGATGCGAGGTCTCGCCGAACGCCACGGCCTTGGCGATCGAGCGGTCCTCGCCCTCGCCGCAGGGTGCGACGGCCTGTGCGTCGGCGGCGGTCTCTGCGACGAAGGTGTCGTCGATGAGATCGTCGCGGCCATCACGGCCGCGGTCGAGCGGGGCAGGCTCACAGAAGTACGCCTTGCCGAAGCCGCGACGCGCGTCGGCGCACTCGCTTCCCCATTCAAGGAGAAGCAAATCGCGGACCGGCGGGATGGTGACGAAATCGGGCTCGAGGCGGCGCGGCGTGCGATCCGCGCGGACGGCGCCGTGCGGGTGGGCGGCGACGTGGCGGTGATCCGTTTCGAGCCACCAGCATCGATTGCGGCCGGGGATGTGCCGTGGGGCGCGGCCACCGCCCTGGCCAGGCGTGGAGTCCGGGTCGTCGAGACCGTCACCGAGGTTGCCGGCAAAGACCTCGTCATCGTGGTCCGCGATCTGCATCGCCAACCGGAGAATCGCCTTCAGGTCGACGCGCTGCTCAGCCGCCGTCCCGACGCGGTGGTGGTCGAGATGGGAGTACCCGTGTGCCGCCCGCAAGCAGCCAAGGCCTACATCGCCACCCACGGCTCCGCGCGCGTGTGCGCGGATGCGGCTGCGGAGTTGATGACAGGATGACAGGATGACCGCCCCGCCACGTCCGGCGGATCTCCGGCGCCGCCCCAGCGCCCGATCTGCGTTGTTTCCTCCTGTACCTCTCGCTCGCGCATGCACGATGCGTTCGCTGCGATACTCGTCGGCCCCTAGCATCTCGGGCGCTTGGATCACCGAATCTCTCGCCGTCCGCGGCAGGTCGGTCATCGTCCGATGAGCGAGGAGCCGCATCCTCGAGCCGACGAGCTCGACGACATGAGCGCGCTCGAGTTCGTGACTCTGATGCACGCAGACGACCGCAACGCCCTCGACGCAATCGGACCGCAACTCGAGCACATCGCTGAGGCGGTCGAAGCGATCGCCGGCCGCCTGCGCTCCGGCGGCCGCCTGCACTACTTCGGCGCAGGCACCAGCGGACTGGTCGCGGCCATGGACGCCGCCGAGTGTCCGGTAACCTTCGGCGTCGCGGACTCCCTGGTCCAGGCGCACGCGGTCGCCGACGGCCGCGAGGACGACCGCGCCGCGGGACGGTCGGCGGTGGCAGATGCATTGATCGGCCCACGCGACGTGGCTGTGGGCGTCAGCGCGAGCGGACGCACCGCCTATGTCCTCGGCGCGCTCGAGGAGGCAACTGCGCGCGGATCGCTGACCATCGCAATCACGTGCAACCGGCTCTCACGGATGAACCGCGGAGTCGACATCGCGATCGAGGTCGAGACGGGGCCGGAGGTCATCGCCGGCTCGACCCGCTTGAAGTCCGGCACGGTGCAGAAGGTGGTGCTCAACATGATCAGCACGGCGGTGTTCACGAGCCTCGGCCACACCCACCGGGGGCGCATGGTCGGAGTCGTCGCGTCCAATGAGAAGCTGCGCGACAGAGCGGCGAGGATCGTCGCCGACCTCGCCGGCCTGTCGATCGACGAGGCGCGCGCGAGGCTCGAGGCCGCGGGCGGCGACATGAAAGCCGTGCTGGCCGAGGCGCGGAAGCCTTGAGAACGCTGCTTCGCGGTCCGCTGCTGGGAGCCGGCGCCGCCAATTCCGTGCTCGTCGAGGGCGAGATGATCACATGGGTCGGCAGCGGCCCGCCGCCGCAGCGTCCCGACGAAGAGCTGATCGCCGGTCCGGGCGAGATGATCGCGCCGGGATTCATCGACCTGCAGGTCAACGGCTACGCCGGTCAAGACGCCGCGGCCGGGGCGGATGCGATCGCGGCCATCTCCGACGCCCTGCCGGCGTCGGGGGTGACCGCGTTCCTGCCGACGATCATCTCCGCCCCCCTCCAGGTGGGCGCAGGTTTCGCCGCCGCCGTTGGGGCGGCCGCCGAGGCGCCCGGAGCGCGAGTGCTCGGGGCGCACATCGAGGGACCGTTTCTCAATGCCTCGTTTCGCGGCGCCCACCTCCGAGCGCACCTCGCCGACCCGACGCCTGAGAACGTCGACGTGGTCGAGGCGGCGCGGCCCAGGCTTATCACGCTGGCGCCCGAGCTGCCCGGGGCGCTCGCGGCGATCGAGCGACTGCACCGCGCCGGCATCGTCGTCGCCGCCGGACACACCGGCGCGGACTTTGAGCAGGGGCGCAAGGCGATCGCCGCCGGCGTCTCATTCGCAACGCACATCTACAACGCGATGCCGCCCGTCCACCACCGCCGGCCGGGGATCGCCCTCGCGCTTCTTCTCGATCCGCGCGTGACCACCGGCCTGATCGCCGACGGCGAGCACGTGCATCGGTCGGTATGCGAGCAGCTCGTGCGCGTCAAGGGCGCCTCGCGCATCGCTCTGACCACCGACCAGACCTCGGCCGCGGGCGCGGCCCCTGGGACGTACGAGCTTTCGGGCCGCCCCGTGATCAGCGACGGCAGGGTGGTGCGCTTGCAGGATGGTACGCTCGCCGGCAGCGCCGCGACCATGCCGGACCTCGTACGCCTGATGGCCAGGCTGCCCGGAATGAACCCCGCGCGTGCGATCGGCTTGGCGTCGGCGGCCCCGGCGCGAGTGCTGGGCGAGCGGCGCCTGGGCCGGATCGGGGAAGGCGCGTGCGCAGACCTCGTGGTCCTCGACGCGGAGCTACGGCCGCGGCTGACGATGATCCGAGGAGTGGTCAAATACCGGCGCACTTCCTAGGTCCCGTTCTTTTGGGCTTGGACATCGGTGGTTCCGCCAGCAGGGCGCGTCTGCGCGGCGACGGGCACGACGTGATCGACGTCGAAGGTCCCGGCGCCAACGTCGCCACACTCGAGTCCGGCCTCGTCGACGAGCGCCTGTCGTCACTGCTTTCCCCATTCGGCGCGATGCACCCCGAGGCATGCTGCGCCGGCGCGGCCGGGGCAGAGGTGCCCGCGGCGCGCCGGCGACTCGAGGCCTTGCTCGAGCGCATGCTGCCGGGCTGCCGTTTGAGCGTGGTGCACGACGCCCGACTTGTCCTGGCGGCCGCCGGCCTGGACGCCGGCATCGCGCTTGTCGCGGGCACCGGCTCCGTCGCCTACGGCCGCACCCCCGACGGACGGGAGGCCCAACGCGGTGGTTGGGGCTGGATGATCGGCGATGACGGCAGCGGCGCCTGGATCACCCGCGAGGCGGCGCGGGAGGTGATGCGCCGCGTGGACTCGGGAGCACAGCTCGGTGCGCTCGGCGAGGCGTTGCTGCGCGCGTGCGGCGTCGCTGACGCCCGGCAGATGATCGCCGCCCTTCACGCCATGCGCGAGCCGATGCAATGGGCGGCGCTGGCGTTAGCGGTGTTCGAAACGGCGAGCACCGACGGCGGCGCGGCGGACATCGTCGAGCGAGCCGCGGCCTCGCTGTCCCAGCTCGCGCGCGAAGTCGAGCACGCGCTTGGTGACGATGGACCAGTGGCCCTGGCCGGTGGGCTGCTCCTCAACCAGCCGAACCTGGAGTTCGCGGTTCGGGAGCGGCTGGCGATGCGGTGCATTCGGCTGGAGGAGCCTCCGGTCGAGGGTGCGCTTCGTCTCGCCGCGGGACTGCTGCGTCGATGAACAGGTTCCGCGCCGAGATCGCCGAGCAGCCCCAGGTGGCGGCTCGGCTCCTCGACCTTGGCATGGGCCGCGCCGCGGAGATGGCGGGACGTATTCGCCAGACCGCCCCACGCGGATTCGTGATCGCCGCACGCGGCAGCTCAGACCACGCGGCGCTCTATGCCAAGTATCTCTTCGGCGCGCGGAACCGGGCGCTGGTGGCGCTCGCTGCGCCGTCGCTGTTCACGCACTACGCGCGTCCGCCACGGCTTGACGGCCAGTGCGTCATCGGCATCTCGCAGTCCGGCGAATCGCCCGACGTGATCGCGGTCATCGAGGAGGCGCGACGCCAGGGCTCGCTGACGCTCGCGATCACCAACGAAGCAGGATCGAAGCTGGCGAGCGCCGCCGAGCTCGTGCTCCCCCTGGAGGCGGGATCGGAGGTCAGCGTGCCGGCATCGAAGACTTACACGGCGAGCTTGCTGGCGATGGCGCTCATCTCGCAGGCGCTGGATCCTGACCCGGCGTTCGGGGCGGCGCTGAAGCGCGCACCGGAAGCCATCAGCGGCGCGCTCGATCGGGAAAGCGAGGTCGAATCGCTCGTGCCTCCGCTCATCGGACCGAGAGCTGTCGTGCTCGGCCGCGGCTTCAACTTCTCGACCGCCGAGGAGATCGCGCTGAAGCTCAGCGAGACGAGCTATGTGCTCGCACGTGCTTGGTCCGTGGCCGATTTCGAGCACGGCCCAATCGCGATCGTCGAGGCGGGCCTGCCGATCGTGCTCGTCGATGGGGGAGGCCTCGTCGCGGCGGACCTTGACTCGATCCGGGCGCGACTGGAGGCCAAGGGATGCCACGTCCTGCATCTGTTCGACCTCTCAGGTCTGCCGGAGGAGCTGACCCCCGTCCCGCTCGCGGTGCTCGGCCAGCTCCTCGCACTCGACGTCGCGGTCGCGCGCGGCGTCGACCCCGATCAACCGCGAACGATCCAGAAAGTCACCCGCACATGGTGACGAGGCGACCTCTTCGAGGGCGATCAGCGCCGGGGTCATGACCGTGCTATGCCGCTGTCAGGCGCCGGACCTCTTCGCGCAGCACTACGAGGTCGACGGGCTTGGTCAGGAAGGAATCGATGCGTCCACCTTCGAGCGCATGCCGCACCTTTTCGGACAGATCGCCTGTGAGCGCGATGACCTTGATCGGATGGAGAACGTGCCGCTTGCGCAACATCTCCAGCACCTCGACGCCGTCGTACATCGGCATGTGCACGTCGAGGATGACCAGCTGAAAGTCTCCGGTCGTGCCCATCTCGAGGGCTTGATTTCCGTCCGGAGCGGTGACGACGGTGAAGCCGTCTGCCTCCAGGCAGTACGTGAGAAGCTCCGCGCTGGCGGGATCGTCGTCCGCGACCAGGATGCGGCCGTTCATCCAGCCACCAGGCGCTCGTCGCCGTTCATCTGCAGAAACCGGCCTACCGCGGCGCCAAACGTGCGCGTATCGATCGGCTTGGAGATGTAGCCGACGCAACCCGCATGCAGCGCCTCCTCGCGGTCGCCGGTCATCGCGTGCGCGGTCAGCGCGACGACCGGGATCATGGAGCTCGCTGGATTCGCCTTCAGGCGGCGGGCCAGCGAAAGCCCATCCTCGCCGGGGAGCTGGATGTCCATCAAGATCAGGTCCGGCGTCGCGTCGCGCAGCCGGTCCAGCGCCTCAGGTGCCGAGCCGGCGACCGCGACGGAGTAGCCTTCGAGCTCGAGCACCGCACGCGTGAGCATCTGGTTGGCCTCGTTGTCTTCGACGACCAGGATCAGGTTTCGCCCGGTCACGCAGCACCGTTCCGATGGGCGACCACACGCTTGAGCATGCCGACGATGTCTGAGTTCGGCAATGAGCCGCGGCTCAGGATCTGGGACACCCGTCCGTTGAGCAGGCGCTTGTCGGCCTCGGTCAGGTTCGTCGCGGTGAGGACCATGATCGGCACATCCCTGGTGGATTCGTCCGCCCGAAGGGCCTCGACAACGTCGAATCCGGTGACCTCCGGCATCATCAGATCGAGCACGACGAAGTCAGGTTTGATCGACCGGGCCAGCTGGATCGCTTCGCGGCCACCTGAAGCCGGCACCACGGTGAAGCCGGCGGGCTCCAGCGTCTTGGCGAGCCAGGTGCGGTTCGCCGGCTCGTCGTCCACGACCAGCACGCGAATCTCGTCCTTGCCCGGAGTGCGCTCCAGGTGGAACCCGCTCAAGCGCTTCACCAGCTCTCTTCCGTCGACCGGTTTGACGAAGTAGTCGATGGCGCCGAGCGAGATGCCAAGCTCCGGGTTGTCGACCACGCTGACGACCACGATCGGGATGCCGCTCGTGGACTGATCGCTCTTCAGCTGGGTGATGACGTCCCACCCGTCGACCTCGGGCAGGATGATGTCGAGCGTGATCGCCGCGGGCTGCAGCTGCCTGGCTTTGGCCAGCGCTTCGGTGCCGGTGCGCGCGAGCTCGGTGCGATAACCCGCGTCCACCAGCTGGCGCGTGAGGAGCTCCGCCGCGGCGGGATCGTCCTCGACCACGAGCACGAGCGGGCCCGTACCATCTCCGTTCTTCGCCGCGGGGGAGGCGTGCTCGACCCGGGGAGTCCCCGCGCCGCGGAGCGGGAGGGTCAAGGTGAAGACGCTGCCCTTGTTGACCCGGCTCGTCACGTCGACATCACCGCCATGGAGCAGCGCGAATCGCCTGGTCAGCGCCAGGCCCAAGCCAGTCCCCTCGTGCTTGCGACCGGGGCCGTGGTCGATCTGATGGAATTCCTGGAAGATCTGCTTCTGGTCCGCGGGGGCGATCCCGATCCCGGTGTCTGCAACCGCGAACTGGACGGTGTCTCTGCCCCGCCGTACGTCGATCGTCACGGTTCCGCCTTCGGGCGTGAACTTGATGGCGTTCGAGACGAGGTTCAGCAGCATCTGCTTGAGCTTGCCGGCGTCCGCCAGCACCTGTTCGACGCTGTGTGGATTCGACCGCAGCGTGATGTTCTTCTTGGCGACGAGAGGCTCGACTGTCTTGATGACCTGGTCCACCGCCTCGGCCACGGAAACCGTCTGCAGCCGCAGCTCCATCTGGCCGGCTTCGACCTTGGAGAGGTCCAGGATGTCGTTGATCAGGCCGAGCAGGTGCTTGCCGCTGGTGAGGATCTGTCCGATGAATCGCTTTTGCGTCGCGTCGTCGAACTGGCCGTCGCGCGCATCGGTCAGGAGCTCGGAGAATCCGATGATCGCGTTCAGCGGCGTGCGCAGCTCGTGGCTCATATTGGCGAGAAAGACGCTCTTGTGACGGTTCGCCTCCTTGAGCGCCGCGTTGGCTTGCTCCAGCTCCACGATCAGGTGGCGGCGGTCGAGCGCAGTCACGAAAGCGCTCATGAGCTGCTGCATGCGATTCACCTCGTCCTCGCCAAAGCCCGGCGTGAATGGGCCGGCGAGCACGACGACAGTCCTCGAGGAGAGGCCCGAAACCGGCACGGCCAGCGCCGTTCGCTCGAGTCCTGCGACCACCACCCGGCTCACGCCCCGCGCCATGTTTCCGAGTCGGCTGCCGAGCTCGACGACCTGCGCCTGCTCCATGCCAAGGCTGGTCGTGACAGCTCCCGATGCGTCGTAGAGGGCGCCGGCGGCGCCGCCGACCAGACGCGTCCCGAGCTCGAGCGCCCGCCTGGCGAGGACGTCACGGTCATCGCTGAGCAGGAGCTGCTCCATGAACGCGCGCAGGCTCTCTTCTTCCTCGGCGCGCCACTGCCGGCGCAGCCACGAGGGTGGGGCGAAGCTGGCGTACAGAAGCGGGACGATGGCGAGAGCGACAAGCTCGATCACGACCTGCGTGGCCGGCTGGCGCACGAACGAGCCGACCGAGATTGCGAACAGCAGGAGGGCCAGCAGCCCGCCGAACCCCAGGCTGAGCGAGCGCAAGCGCCACGCCTGCACGGAGGGCAGCTGTCGTGCCACCAGCCAGAACCGGACGATGGGCTCGACGACGCAGAGTCCCCAGACGGCGAACCATGCGAGGGCGATGGAGATGAGCCACGGCCTCGGCGCGACGATCGCTCCGGCGGCGAGGAGTAAGACGCTGGCTATCGCCAACGAAGTGATCGCGAAGGCATGCCAGCGCCGAGGGAGGGGGATCAGGGTGTCTCGATAGCGGAGAAGCGCGTATCCGCAGCCGGCGAAGGCCAGCAGGTTGATGTCGCTCAGCAGCGGAATCATGAAGGGCAGATGCGCTTGGAGGCGGCCGAGGCCCGCGACCGCGGCAAGCAGGACGATTGCCAGAGCCAGATAGCCCATGGAGCGATCGCGACGCCTGAGCCAGTGAGCGGCCGTCGCGACTCCGAGGATCACGAAGGCGACCGCGACCGCGTCTTGCAAGAAGGCGACAAACTGGCTCACGCTGCTCACCTCAGGCCGCCCCAAGGGAGGCGAACGCGGGCACGTCGGCGACGAATACTTCCACGACCTGGGGATCCCACTGCCGGCCGGCGCCGTCGCGAAGGATCGCGAGCGCTTCCTCGACCGTCTTGCGCGCGCGGTAGGGGCGATCGTTGACCAGCGCATCGAACGCGTCGCAGACCGCAACGATGCGCGCCAGCTGAGGAATGCCCGCGCCAGAGAGGCGATCGGGATATCCGGTCCCGTCGAAATGCTCGTGGTGGTTGCGGATGATGGGCAGCAAGCGCGCCCCGGAACGAAGGGGCGCGACGATGTTCTCGCCGATGATCGGATGCAGGTGCATCGTGATCTGTTCGTCGGCGTCGAGCGGCCCGGGCTTGAGGAGGATGGCGTCCGGAATTCCGATCTTGCCGATGTCGTGGATGAGGCCGCCGCGGTAGAGCGCGTCCAGGTGCGACGGGCCGAGGCCCAGGCGGACACCGATCATCCTCGCCGACTCGGCGACACGCTGGGTATGGGCTTCGGTGAACGGATCTTTGGCCTCGACCGCCGACGCGAGCGCGAAGATGACCTGCTCGGCGCTGTCCAGCGAGTCGTACAGACTCTTGAGCCGCAGCGCGGAGGCCACGCGCGCGACGAGCTCCACACGGTCGACCGGTTTGGTCATGTAGTCGTCCGCGCCGGCCTCCAGAGCGCGGACGCGATCGTCGGTGTCGTCGAGCGATGTGATCATCACGACCGGGATCAGCCTGGACGCGGGATTCGACTTGATCCGACGGCAGACCTCGTATCCGTCCATGCCCGGCATCTGGACGTCGAGCAGGACGAGGTCTGGGGGTGACGCCTCGACCGCTTTGAGCGCGCTCACCCCATCGACCGCCGAACGGACATGGCAGTCGACGCCCGCCAGGCAAGCCTCGATGAGCTCGCGGTTTGCTTCGCCGTCATCAACGACGAGCACGGCCGGGGTGCGGTAAGGGCGCGCAAGGCGCCGTGTCGCGGGAGTCATGTTGGCGTTGTCGCTGTGGCGTCCGGGCCACGCCGCCGGCTTCAGAGCCGCTACGAATGCGGCCGCTGACGAGAAGCGGTCCTCGGGACTTTTCGCAAGGCCGCGCCGCAGAACATCTTCGACGTGCGCGGACAGCTCGCCTCGCAGCTCATGTGTTGCCGGCATCGCCTTGGTGACGTGAGACAGCAAGATGGCGGCGGGCGTCTCGGCGTGAAAAGGCACGCGGCCGGTCAGCATCTCGTAGGCAACCACTGCGAATGAGTACAGGTCGGAGGCGGGTCCGATCGGCTCGTCGGCCGCCTGTTCCGGCGACATGTACTCGGGCGTCCCCATCACCGTGCCAGAGCTGGTCAGCCTGCGTAGCGAGCCGGCCATCTTCGCCAGGCCGAAGTCGGCGAGGACCGCTGTCCCATCAGTGTGGATGAGGATGTTGGATGGCTTGATGTCGCGGTGGAGGATGCCGTGCTGATGGGCGTGGTCGAGCGCGCCGGCCACCTGGCTCAGCAGGCGTACCGCTTCGCGAAGATCCAACGGCTGCCCGAGCCTGTCCGCTAGGGTCCCGCCATCGACCAGCTCGAGGACGAGGTAGGCGAGGCCGTCCTCGTACCCGAAGTCGAAGATCTCCAGGATGTTGGGGTGCTTGAGGTGTGCCACCGAGCGGGCCTCCTGCTGGAACCGCTCGCGGTACAGCGGGTCGTCGGCGAAGAAATCGGGCAGAGCCTTGATGGCGACGAAGCGGTCCAGGGCGGGGTGGTACGCCCGGTACACGGTGGCCATGCCGCCTCGCCCGATCCGCTCGATGATCTTGTAGGCGCCGACGGTCGCCCCCTCCTGGACTTTCATGACACGACGCCGAGCAAGACCAGGATGCCCGCCAGGGGTGGGGTCAACAGGAAGCCCAGGGTCGCGACCAGCAGGGCCGCGGCCAGACAGAGGCGCCGACCATCAAGGTCATCGATCCCCGCCCGCGCCGCCACGAAGGCCATGTAAGAGCCAGGCTTCCTTTGCCTGGAGATTAAGAAGTAATGGCCTGGCGGCTCACTCCCCGTAGGACTAATTCGCTACCCAGGTGGGTAGTTCTGTTAATCAAACGGTCACAGCCAGCCCTCTTTGGCGGCCTGGTGAGCGAGCTCGGTGCGGTTGGAGGCGCCCGTTTTCTGCAGGATCTGGCGCATGTGGAACTTGACCGTGTTCTGGCTCAGGTGCACCTTGACGGCGATCTCGCGGTTGGTCATCCCCTCGACGGCCATGCGCAGGATCTCGGTTTCGGTGGCGCTCAATGGGGGCGCGGCCCGCGCCGCCCTGCGGACCTCGGGCAGGTACCGGCGCTGGCGAAGCCGTTCCTGCATGGTCGCGCTGTCGATGGCCACCGCCGCGACGCTGCCGAGCGCGTCGAGAAACGCCATCCACTCCTGGTCCGGGGTCAGGGCCGCGCGATGGAAGACCTCGAGCGCGCCCAGCAGCTTGCCTCGGCTGATGAGCGGGACCGCGCCGTAGGCTTTGAACCCTTCGCGCGCGAAAAGTGACCGGCGGCGGAACTGCGAGAAGGCGCTGAGGGCGGTGACCGTTTCGATGCGCCGGCTCATGACCGCACGCCCTGGCACTCCCTCGTCGACGGGCAGGCGGTAGTCGGGCACGGCCGTGGACAGAAAGCCCGTGCTCGCCGAGAGCGCAAGCGTGTTGTCCGTCTCGTCGAGCAACAGTACGTCCGCGGCATCCACCTTCAGCTGCGCGGTGATGTGGTCGAGGATGACCTTGAGCGTCAGACGCAGGTCGGGGCTG
>Ga0209056_10004111_pt1 | contig 15329 bp, 6 predicted proteins | sample GraSoiAngelo_114_FD_185876 | JGI IMG/M metagenome (GOLD analysis project Ga0209056, IMG submission 185876) | Grasslands soil microbial communities from the Angelo Coastal Reserve, California, USA - 14_0903_13_40cm (SPAdes) (version 2) | ecosystem: Environmental > Terrestrial > Soil > Grasslands ... | reverse complement strand
CCGGATGTAGACCGCGTCACCGAAGCTGTAGTTGCCGCTCGCGTCGCGGTCACGAACCATGATCGACATCTTCACGTCGTCGGAGGGATTCTGGTACGTGCACGCCCCCAGGTCGTAAACCTCCCAGGGGACGTTGAACGCCGCTTGAGACGAAGGCGAACCGGCGGCGTATGCCCAGGCCGGCTCCGTGGCATTCGGAAGCATGCGGAGCAGGTAGTCGTGCTGCACGTTGTCCTGGAAGTTGAAATTATTGATGTCGTAGGGCGAGACGTAGTTCGACAATAGGACGGTGCCCGAGGAGTCGGACACGTCCCCCGAAGACATGTTCAGTGAGTCCGCCGCTCCCGTGAGGCCCGAGCCGCGCAGGAGCTGGTGGATCAGCGAGGGATTGTTCGGGGCTGGGGTGACCGTGGCGATGAATCCGTCCACGACCGGCGACGTGAACCCGGTATCATCGCCGGGCGTGATCGCGAGCGTGTCCCCCGTCGTGACGTTGATGACCGCCCACGCTGTCGCCCCGGGCAGGAACACGACGTGGTACAGACTGTCACCGATCGCCGAGCTCTGCACCTGGGCCACGGAGATCGTGGCCCCCACGACGTCCCCGGCGACCTGTTTCCCCGTGACGCCGAACACCGAGTTGCTGCCCTTCGGCGTCGCCGGGACCACGTTGAGCGCGCTCTCCAGCACTTCCGTGACCTCACCCACCTGATTCACGCCGATGACGTACGGCGCGACACTGAGCGTGTCCAGCGAGTAGGCGGTGACCGCAAAGTAGTAGGTCTTGTTGTTGACGAGCGGCCCGCCTCGGAAAACGTCCGTGGTCACGTCGAACTGGAACTTCAACCCCTCGTTGGGCCCCTGGACGACCCGCAGCCGCTCGGTCCCGCCGATCTGAGGGTTGAAGAGGTCGCTGTAGAGGTTGTCGTACCCGTTGGCGATATCGTAGGTCGCGATGACCTTGGCGTTGGAGAAGCCTCCCTTCGAGGGAAGCTGCCAGACTCGATACCCCTCGAAGACGAAATCCTGACCGAGGATCGCGTTCGCGGAATGCGTCCCCACCGCCGTCTTGTCCCAGAGCAGTCGCACCTTCCGATCCAGCTCCTGCGCGTAGACTTTCGGAGCGGGCGGCGGGGCCGGGATATCGAAATTCAGGTCGAACACGATCTGGGCCTGATCGTCCTTATTCTTCATATCCGTGATGGACGAGAGGCGGTCCGTGCCCTGACCCACGATGATCGCGATCGTCACTTCCTGGGTGTCTCCGGGCGCCATCGAGAAAGGTCCGGTCGAGAGCTGCAACCGGCGATCTGCCGGGCTCGTGTCGAGCCATCCGGTTCCGGCCACCGGGTTTCCGGAAACCTGAAATCTCGTGATCGCTTGCGTGGTGTCGTCGAACACATGGACCTGGGTTCCGTCGGCGTGGAGCCCCTGCATGTAGTTGTACGTCTCGCCCGAGCTGCTGGGATCGGTGCCGTTGATGTACTTGTTGAAGGACGTCATCCCCAGGGTGTCGTTCGTCCCGGGCGTCGCCGACGGCACGATCGGGCCGCGGAAGAAGTCGTATCCCACGGCGGGAGGCGTGGCGCCATACTGCGCGTCCGCATTCGTCGCGTTGTAGACGTACCCCAGCGACCGCGTCGTGTCGCAGCCGACGAGGTCGTCCGTGAACCCGCCCAGATCGGGGTCGCTCCAGGCCGAGACGTACATGGCGTCCAGCTGGTTCCCGCCCTTGTTGATCAGCTTGTAGCGCACGAAGATGATGTTTCCGAGCGCCCCCGCGCGGTTGTAGGCGAAGGTGCTCTGCTGGATCTCCACGCCGAGGGGAGTCGTTTGCCCTGCCCTGTTTGTGTGCACGGACGGGTCGGCGTCGTTGTAGACGCTCCAGATCATGGCGTCGCCGAGCAACGCCGGCGCCCCGGTCGAATCGACCGGGGCCCCCTGGTCCACGGGCCAGTTCAGGTAATCCGCGCTCGTCGTGTTGCCCCGGACGATCTTGTAATTCTTGAACCGGGCGTTGTCCGGCTGAAATGTGCCGCTCGCCATGGGCCCGGGAACGAACTCCTGGGAGTACTCGCCCACCGCGATCCGGACCTGTCCGTTCACCTTGGCTCCGATCCAGGGACCGGCCGCGAAGACCGCGGTCTTGGTCGAGCCCTTGGGGTATCGGAATCCTGCATTCCCCGTGACCAGGTCATAGGCGAACGAACCGTGGTTCGTCACCACCATGTCGATGTTGTTCGCGTCCATGTCCGTCGTATTGTCGATGGTCGCGGCGGACCGATGAGGTTTCGGCCGGACCGCCCTGAACTCGGCTTTCGCCGAGGCCGCCGCGTCTGAGGCGGCAAGCGCCACCAACAGGCCCACCGCCCCGAGACAGCGCAGAACTCGCATCTCGTCCCCCCTCCTTCGCTTCGAGTTCGTCTGGACCGCAAGGGTGACCTGCGCCATGACTAGAAGCTCACTTTCGCGCCGAATCGGATCAGACGCCCCGCATCGTGAAGATTGGGGCTCCGCTCCGCCAGGATGAAGCGGCGCTGCGCGTCCGCGGTGCTGTAGGTCGCCTGACCCTCGTCCGTGCTCAGGAAGTTGGTCGTGAGCGCGTCGCCCGTGCCGGAAAAAACGGTGCGGATGTTGTCACGGTTGAACAGATTGAGGACCCAGAGGTAAACGTCCAGGTCCTTCCCGCCGAGTGGGATCCCCTTGTTCGCCTTGAGATCCATCGTGATCGTCCAGGGACCGTACCTCGAATTGATCGGTCCGATCGGCTGCGCCGCCACGTTCGCGAGCGTGACCTCGTTGTAGATGCGGGTGGGCGTGTAGGGGAACCCGCTGGCCGCGTTGAGGAGCACGTTGATGCCGCTGTTCTCGAGCAGGCGATTGCCGTGCCAGGCGGGTCCTTCTCCCTTCGCGAGGCGATAGTCGAAATTCCCCGAGACCTTGTGGCGCTGGTCGAAGGCGAGGGGGGTGGCCATCTTCGGAGGCTGGCTCGCCGTCCAGGCGATATTCCGCTGCGTCTGAGAAACGGAACCGGTGCCCGTCGCCCACGCGAGGCTGTAGGAGGCCGACATGGCCACGTGCCCGACGCGCCGGAGCGTGTAGGAGAAATCCAGCCCCTTGATGGTCGCGAAATCGCGATTTCGGTAGGACGAAAACGCATTCGGCTGGGAGGGGATGTTCGTGATCTCGACCAGATCCTTCACGTCCTTGTAGTAGGCCGTCGCCTCCACCCGGGAGCGGTCGGTCGGCGTGTGCGCGATCCCGATCTCGTAGGCCGTGGTGCGCTCCGGCTTCAGATTCGGATTCCCGAACCCGACGAAATATCCGCCGGTGCGGACCTTGTGCTCGAGGAAGGCGTAGCTCACGTACAGGTCTTGGAGATTGGGCTGCTGGAAGAACTGGCCGTAGTTCACGTGGACGAGGGTCTGGTCGCTGACCGGGAACCCGATTCCCAGCCGCGGGCTGAGCCGCCGGTAGACCTTGGAGCTCTGCAGGTCTTGCGGGTCAAGCTTCGTCGCCAGATTGGTGGAATCGCTTGCGTCCGACTGGAGCGGCGTCGTTTCGCTCCGGAGCGCTTGCGTCGATGGCGTCAGGTAGTCGAACCGGAGTCCCGCGTTCACGACAAGGCCCAGACGCTCGTACTTGGTCTGGCCGTAGAGAGACGCAACCTTGGGATGCTTGGGACCGTCGAGACCTCCGTTGATCTCGTTCCCGAATGCGTCGTAACCGTACCGGTCCACATCCTGCGTGTTCTTCGGTATGTACGCGCCCGTGCTGTCGATCTCGTAGAGCTGCGTCGGGAAGTAATGGTCGTAGTAGCGGAGGGTGTGTCGCTGGTAATCCCCTCCAAACTTCACCTGCACGTCCTTCGAGATCTGGTTGGCGTAGTCGCCCGCGAAGCCGATGTAGGAGGATTTCCGGTGCAGGAAATCGTCGAAGACGTGGGCGCCCGACGGGTTATCGGGTCCGAACCAGAAGATCGCCTCGGTGGGATCGAACGTCGGGTCCGCCTGCCCCACCGGGAAGGCGTATTTCTTGAGGTCGTCGAACGCAACGCCATCCCCGCGGATCCGGTCGGTCAGGAAGTAGTTCGCCTTGATCTCGTAATACGAGCGCGTGCTCAAGCTGTGGTTCCACGTGCCGTAGAGGGAATTGTTCTTGTCGCGGAACCGCGGCGCGTGCGCCAGGTCGAACCGGTACGGATTCTGATACTGCTGCCACTTGTCCTGGTTGAAGGTGCCTCCCAGCTTGAGCGTCTGGAGCGGCGAGGGCTTGATGGAGATCTTGCCAACGCCGGACCAGGTCTTGCTGGTGTTCGAGGGCAGCACGCCGTTCTCGAAGAGACCCGGCTGAGACGGATCGGCCACGTCGGCGGTGAGGATGCTGGGCCGCCGGTCCTCGACGTCCTTGCGCTCCCCGGCGAAGTAGAAGTTGACCTTCTTCATGCTGGGCGCGAGAGGGCCTCCCAGCGATGCGTTGAAGTTCTTGTACCCGCGGCTTCGACTCTTGAATTCGCCGAGGATTCCCTCCGCCGATCCGAAGTACTTGTCGCGTCCGTCCTTGGTGACGATATTGATGGCGCCCGACTGCACGCGCCCGTATTCCGCGTTGAATCCGCCCGTCTGGACCACGATCTCCTCGATCGCGTCGTTGTTGATCGCCGTCGTGGAGACGCCCGTCAGCGGATCCTGTTGCGAAAATCCGTCGACGTAGTAGGCGACCTCGTTCGGTCTTCCGCCGCGGACGATCAGCGTGTTGTTGTTCTGAGCTTCATTGTCGATGTTCAGCTTGAAGTTCACGACGCCGGACTGCTGAGCCACCGCGTCCTGGTATCCGCGCAGCGGCTGGTATTTGATGTCGTCTCCGGAGAGGAACTTGGCGGAGCCCGTCATGTCCTTCTGGATCAGCGGGCGCTCCCCCCGGATGACCACTTCCGGCACGTTCGTCAGCACGGTCGACTCGACGTTGAAATCGAGCTTGGTGCTGAAGTCGGGGATGATCTCGACGTTCTCCCGCACCACCGGCACATACCCCAGGAGCGAGACCCGTACGGAGTACTTGCCGGCCGGCACGTTCAAGATGACGTAGTTCCCCTGAGCGTCCGTCACCGCGCCGCGTTTCAGGTCGGGAATCGCGACGCTCGCAATCGCGACGGGCTCTCCCGTCTTGGCGTCGTGCACGACGCCCGAGAGCTGCCCCGTGGTGCCCGCCCAGGCCGCTCCGGAAAAGAAAATGGCGCCCGCCATGACGATGGCTGCGCCTAGAACCAACCTGTCCCGAGGTCGGAGAAGCATGGTTCGCCTCCTCTGTGGATCCACCGAATTGCCAATACGAGGGTCTTCTGCACCTTCCCTGTGCCGCAGTCGGATCTCAGCCCTTCGACCCAACTCCCGTCGAACTTTAGCGTTCGACACTGTTCCCTCAAGCCCGCGCCCCCTTGTGGCGCCCCTCACCTGGCCAACCGAGGAATCTCCTAGATGCCGGCTATGTCGTGTTTCACCCCCTGGTTTCGAAGCCATGCGGCCTACACGGCCCGGAACTCCTGAGCCGCAACACGTTGTACATAGAAGAAGTTAGGTACGCGCTTGAAATGTTGTCAACACTTTTTAGCACAAAGCAAAAAGGGGCCACCCGGCTTCGGATGGCCCCTGATTTTCTCCCGCGGCCTTCACCGCGGGCCTACGCAGATCCTAGTAGTGATACGTCGCCGAAGCGCGGGTGAACGGCGACGACCGATCGCCCGAGAGAATGTAGCCGCCGGTGAGGGGGAACTTCTCGTTCATCGTCATGTCGATGTCGAGATTGTTCCAGCGAATGCCCGTCCCCAGGCTGAAGTTGAACGCCGACGTGCGCTCCTTGTCGGTGGTCACCGTGGAAGGCGTCCCGAACGTGGTGTCTTCGGTACGGTTGCTGACGAGCGCGCGGTTCGCGCCGATGCGGACCTTGAGCCAGCGCGTGGCGTCGGTCTCGATGGCCGCGAAGACGAGCGGCATGAACGTCGTCTTCTCCTCGAGCTTCGACTGATCGCCCGCCCCGAGGTTTCCGGTGTCGGTGCGCTCGTAGGTGTGCTTTGCCTGCGCGACCTGAACGCCCCAGAGCAGCAGGTTGTTGTCGTTCACGCGCATGTTGTCCGAAAGGCCGATGCCGTAGCTCTTGTATTTCTCGTCCGCGCTGACCGGCGTGGCGAGGACGCCCGTCACGCGCCAGCTGAGGTCGTCGTTCGTGTACCACGCCGCGGGAACCCACACGTGGCGGTCGCCCTGGTTGAGGAACGCGCGCCCCAGGACCGAGTAGGAGGCCGAGCCGTCATCCTTCCACGTCTCGCCGGCCACGCCGCCCGTAGAAGCGGAGCGATCCAGGGAGTACTTGCGGTAGGTCACGGCGCCCTCGATGCGATTGTCGTTGCTCATGTGGATCGTGATCCCGGGAGTGATCCCGAACGTGTTGATCTCGACCGCACCGAGCGGGCTGGCGAGAATGAGATCCGGCAGGAAGACGCCGCCGAACGGATACGGATCGAACGGATTCAGACCGTCGCCGCGAGCGCGATTGAACGTGGCGGGAGCGGCCGTGTCCGTAACCTCGAGGCTGGAGTTCGTCATGTCGAGGCGGACCGCGAAATCGAACTTGCTGAACGCCTTGCCCCAGATCGCGTCGAGCTGCTCGTTGTTCAGGGAACCGGACGCGAGCGGGTTGTTGAGCGCGCTCTGCTTCATCTGGAACGCGATGGCTCCGATGCGCGGGAAATTCCGGATCACGGTGTAGCTCTGCTCGTCGAACGTGACCGTGCTCGCGCTGAACACCCCGGTATCGACCGCACCGGTCGGATTGTTGCCCAGCTCCGCGAGCACGAGATTGTTCTGACGCACGACGGAAGCGGGATAGTAATAGATGTTCACGTAATCATCCGTGAACTGACTCAGCGTCGGGACCGTGAGCGACATGCTCTCGACGCGTGACTTCGACGCCTGGCTCTCGCCCGCAGTGAGGGCGACCGCAGCGGCCAGACTCAAGACTGCCATCAGCTTTCGCTGAGACATCTCTCATAGCCTCCTTTGTTAGATTGACCCCGAATGCTCCAGAGTCGCTTGCCCGGACTCCGGCCAAGAACAAGGGAAAGCATCGGGTCCGGTGCATCGGGAGAGCGTTACGTGCGGGTTGAAGGTTCCCTGCCCCACCCCCTTTCCGTTTGGTCTGTAACGATTTCCATGACCAACCAATCCTCCCCAGCCCGACTGCCATGGGGCACAAAAATTTCGGCGCAACGTAGTCGTTTCCCGGGAACGCTGTCAACTCAAATCTGCGGATTCTCGGAGCAATCTGTTGCGGCGCAGCGGCTTATGTGACTACTGGCCGGCCGGGTTCGCCACCAGCTCGTACCGCCCGAAACCATCGTGGTCGACGAACACGAAGGTGCGACGATCGCGGTAGTAATACCAGATTTCTTCCGGAGGACGGTCGAAATTGAATGGGTTCCGAACGACCTCGTCCGGTCTCCCGTACACGATGTAGATTCGCCCCATGTCGGACTTCCAGCCGGGCCCGCCGGTGGCGAAATGCTGGTTCGCGTACTGGACCCGTTGATAGAAGGTGTCGCGCGTTTCGTTCTCCGGGGTATCGGGAGTCGGATCGCGCCGCTTCCAGAAGACGTCCCAGTAGGCTTTCCGCGCGTCTTCGTCGTGAAGCCTTCCGATCTCGTCGATTTCCTGCTGCGTGGCGATGTAGCGGAGCACGTCGACCGACTGCGCGGAAGCGAATCCGAGCGTCGCTCGTGATTGATCCACCTCGAAGGTCTTGTCGCGCCGGACCGTCGCGGTCTTGCGGTCCTTGGCGCCGAGAGATGGGGGCACGTTGAGGGCGACCGTGAAGCGATAGGGTCCCGCGCCCACATTGACGAGCCTCGGTTGAAGCCGGAACGGCGTCCTGCCGGGAAGCCTCGGGAACGTCGTGTCCCCCGCCGCCACCTGCTCCCCGGTCTCGCTCGTCACCTTGTAGTAGAGACGGTAGGTCGAGTCCGCGGCTGCTCCCCGGTGATCGAAGATCTCGCCCTGGATCGCGAAGGCGGCGATGTTGTCTCCATACCGCCTCGAAGGATTCGGAACGAACCGGTTTTCCGAAGCGGAGGGCTGGGGCTCGGAGGTCCCCAGGGTCAGATCCGAGAACCAGACGAGTCCGGGCGGCCCGGACGGAACCTCGAAGGGGATCGCGGTGCCCGAAGTCCGCTCCGCCACGAGATCCGTGATCGCGACCTCGATCCGGTACTTGGCGGGCGGCAGGGTGAAATCCAGATGATCGGTGATGTCCTCGCCGCGCTGCTTGGTTTCGGCATAGGTCGCCGCGTGAAGCTCACGCGTGTAGGTGTCGCCGGCGACCTGCCGCTCCTTTTTCTCGCGGAAGAAGATCACGCGCACTTCGTAGGCGGCATGGTATCCGGCGGGAGGGGTGCGCTGGAAGAGAAGCTCGCTTCGGCTCATCCGGTAATCGAGGCGGACGGTGGGCTGTCCCGATTCCCCGAGCTGAAGGGTGGCGTCCACGGAAAAGCGCGGACGATCGGCGCTCGTTGCGCCCGGGCGACGCTGCTCCACCCGCATGCGGCGCAGAGGAGAAGCGCGAGGACCCAGCGCGGATGAGCCCTACCGGAGCAAGATGAGCCTTCGGGCATCGTCGATTCCGGGTCCTTTGAGCTGGAGGAAATAGACACCGTCGGCGAGGACGCGTCCACGACCGTCTCGTCCGTCCCATGTCACCGACCCGAAGCCACCGCCCGCGGCCGTCGTGCCGGAGATCGTGCGCACGAGGCGGCCATTCATTTCGTAGACACGGAGCTCCACGGATTTTCCACCATCGATCGACAGCACGCGATAGGGAATGTAGAGCGCCTGTCCGTTTCGCGGCCGGTACGGGTTTGGATAGGGGCGCCCCAGGGCCGAGTTGGAAGCGATGAAGATCGAGCCCTCGGCCGCCTTCCGCGACGAGCCGTCGGGGAAGAACGCGTCCAGGCGGTACCGGTAGCCCTGGCCTCCCCGGACGGTGGGGTCCGCGGCGGTCCGCGTTGCGGGGCTCAGGAGCGCGTCGTTCACGCGATATTCGGCCGTTCCGGCCATCCCCTGCGCGGCGGGGCCGTCCTCCCGGTAGAGATTCCAGCCGACCGCTCCGGGAGGAGCGGCCACGGACCAGGCGATCGTGACGCGCGGAAGCACGGACCCCGGATCGAGCGTCAGGCTGAGGGAAGGATCGGTCCCGACGGTGGCGCTCGCGAGAAAGCGCTCGAGGCTCAGGCTGGCGGCGACGAGAAGCGTGTCCCCCACCCAGAACGCGTCGCGCGCGAATCCGGGAACCTGGATCAAGCCGCGGGCCCGGGGAATGGAGGCATTCCGAAGATCGATCGCGAGCGCGCCGCCATCCCCGAGGAGCGCCACGCCGCTCTGGCCCAGCTGGGCGACCCCGTAGACGGGAGGCGCGGGCAGGCGGCCGGTTTCCACCGCCGATCCCGGATTCGAAACATCGAAGACCTGGACGCCGTAGTCGACGGTCCCCACGAGAAGTCGCGTGCCGCTGAGATCCAGATCGAGCGCGCGGAAGCTGCTGGGCTGGCCGATAACCTCGGGGCTCGCGGGATTCCGGATGGTGATGAGCGCCAATCCCGAGAACGCGTCCGCCACGTACGCCACGGTGTCCCGGATCGCGACCGCGCGCGGGTCCTGAAGGGCCAGCGTCCCGCGCACGATGGGCGCGAGGGAGTCCGTCACGTCCACGACGCTGATTCCACCCCCATCGCTGTCGCGCCACGCGACCACCGCCACCGTGTCGTTCACCGCGGCGGCGAGCGCCGGTTTCGGGGTCGCTACCGAGCCGCGCACGGCCGGGGCGAAAGGATCCGACACGTCCACGACGAGGAACCCTCCGGAGCCGGCGGCGACGTACGCGAGCCGGCGCGAAGGGTCGAGCGCCACGTCGAAGGCGCGCGCCGTGCCGGTGAGCGGCACGACTCCCACGAGCGACGTGTCGGCGGGGGCGACGCGGTAGACGCGCAGGCCGCCCGTGTAATCCGCCACGTACGCCAGCCCCTGATTCGCGACCACGCGGCGCACCCGGCCCGTTCCCGCGACGGCGCTCCGGTTTCCGAAGATCGGCGCCGTGGAATCGGAGGTCTCGATCAGGCCACGCCCGGTCTCTTCCGGCTCCGAAGGAACCGTCCCATCCTCCTCGGACAGGATCGCGCGCGTTCCCACGAGGGAGACCTGGAACGGCTCGATCGCCGTGAGCACGTCGAACTCGGACCCCAGGGTGGCCCCCTTCGGTCCGCTTCGGACGAAATTCGCGTACGCGCGGGACTCTCCCACCGCGACGACTCGGGACGCGTCCGCGTCGAGGTCGCGGATGAATCGCCCCGATGCGGCGGGCACGACCGCTAGCGCGGTCTGGGTTTCCGTGTCGAAAGGAAGGATGCCCGAGTTCCCCACCGCGACGAAGGCCATCGCGTCCGGCCACGCGAGATCCCCGGCCTGAAGCGTATTCACCTGAAATTCCCACAGCGACTCCGGCGACGCACCGCTCCGCGCACGATAGAGCGTGAGGATCATGCGAAGCGTGGGCGTGGTGCGGAGGCTCAGGACCAGGAAGGAATCCGCGCGCGCCTGGATCCGGAGAATGCGCCGGCCGTCCTGGAACGCACGCGTGCCGATCCCGTCCAGCACACCCGGCGCGGACTCGCGGAAGAAGAAAAGGTCCGCGTCGGTCGCTGCCGCGAGCGTGCCGCTCCCGGGAGCGAACGCGCCGTGCTGGATCGTGCCGAGGTGATCGTGACTCCCGATCGCGACGAGATGGGTCGAGTCGCTCAGATCCACGGCGACGATGCCCCGGTCTCCGGCGAAGAGGTAGGCGGTGCTTCCGGAGACGGCGACCTCTTGGACGGTCCCCGCGGTGCGAAACGAGCCGTAGAGGGTATCGCGGACGGCATCGGTGCCGCGGAATTCCAGCCCGTTCCGCGTCGGGATGACGAAGGTGCCTCCCGGCGGCACGGCGTGGACCTGAGCGGCGGATCCGAAGCGTGCCGAAAGCGACGAAGGAACGAGCCGCGTGGCCACGATCTCCGTCGCGGCCCGCGCGGACGGCGGCATCGTGAGGAGGCAACCCAGGAGCAGGATGAGACCGGGGGTGCGCGGGGAACGGAAGGAACGAATCATCTAGGATGACCGTACCACGGCTCGCGGAGGAGCCTCAACACGCTTCTCCCCTTTCCGCTTCGCCGCCGCGGCCAATGGTGTAGATTCCGCCCCCATGCTGGAGAAGATCCTCGCCCCCATCACCGCCTTCATCCTCGCGATCATCTCGAGCTGGGGCTATGCGGGCATCTCCTTCTGCATGACGATCGAGAGCGCGTGCATCCCGCTTCCGAGCGAGATCATCATGCCGTTCTCCGGATACCTCGTCTCGACGGGTCGATTCACGCTGTGGGGCGTGGCGCTCGCCGGCGCGATCGGGAACGTGCTCGGATCCTGGATCGGGTACGGCCTCGGTGTCGCCGGAGGCCGGCCGCTCGCGGAGCGGCTCGCCCGGTGGCGGATCCTCCGGATCGGCGAATACGACCGGGCCAACGGCTGGCTCCAGAAGCACGGCATCCAGGTCGCGTTCTGGACGCGGCTCCTCCCCATCGTCCGGACGTTCATCTCCTTCCCCGCGGGAGCCGCGCGCGTGCCGCTCGTGCGGTTCACGCTCTATACCTTTCTGGGCTCGTTCCTCTGGTCGCTCGCGCTCGCGTACGTCGGTGTGGCCTTCGGGGAGCACTGGGAATCGGTCCGGGGGGTCTGGCGCGGGTTCGATGTGGTGGTGCTGGCGGCGCTCCTCGTGCTGTTCCTGCTCTGGCTCCGATCTCACCTCAAGTCCCGGTGACGATATGGGGCCGTCGCGTTGACGGCTCTGGGCGCGGATGGTAGTCTCGTCCTCCTTTCTGGGGGATCGTCCAGTGGTAGGACACGTGGCTCTGGACCACGGTACAGGGGTTCGAATCCTCTTCCCCCAGCCACATCAAAATCGAGAAATCCTACACCGGATTGAATCGGCGCTATCGTCTAGGGGTTAGGACGGGTGGTTCTCAGCCATCAAACCGGGGTTCGAATCCCCGTAGCGCTACCATTTTCCCGTGCCGGACCGCGTCACGCCCGCGTGAAAGGAGCTCCTTCCATGCCGTCCCGATCCTTTGCCCGCGCTCTGCGAAGCACCCTCCTCCTCGCGCTGGCGCTGCCGCTCGCGGTCCCCGCCGCCGCCGCGCCGCCGCGCGAAGGCATGTGGCGGGGATCGAAGAAGGAGTCGGGGAAAGGGATTCCTTCGAACGTGGAATGGGTGGATTCCCTCGGCGGCATCACGCAGTACCGCCTTCGGTCGAACGGCATGACGATCCTGCTCGCGCGGAATGCCGCGGCGCCGGTGATCACGTTCGAGGTCGTGTACCACGTCGGATCGCGGAACGAGGCGCCCGGGAACACAGGCTCCGCGCACCTCCTCGAGCACCTTCTCTTCAACAAGAGCACCCAGAATTTCGGGCGCGCCAACGGACACAAGACGTTTCAGGAAGTGCTCTACGAGGCAGGCTGCGACTACAGCTCCACCAACATGACCACGTGGTACGACCGGATGAACGGCTACTCGACACTGCCGGCCGACAAGCTGGAGCTGGCGATGAGGATCGAGGCCGACCGGCTTGGCCGGGCGCTGATTCTGGACAAGGAGCGGCAGCCCGAGATGACGGTCGTCCGGAACGAATACGAGATCGGCGAGAACAACCCCTCGGTCGCGCTGAACAAGGCGGTCATCGGGGCCGCCATCCTGGCGCATCCCTATCACTGGGATACCATCGGATACCGCTCCGACATCGAGGGGGTCTCCACCGAGAAGCTGCGCGAGCACTACAAGAACTTCTTCTGGCCTGACAACGCGGAAGCGATCCTGGTCGGCGACTTCGACCCGGCGCGGGCCCTCCGCATCTTCGACCGCGAGTTCGCCGCCTTTCCCCGCTCGACGAAGCCGATACCTCAAGTCATCACGGTCGAGCCGCCCCAGGAGGGGGAACGGCGCGTCGTGGTCCGGCGTCCGGGCCAGGTCGGGTTGGTGGAGATCGCCTACATGAGACCCAACTCGCTCCATCCCGATTTCATCCCGCTCGACGTGCTCGCCACGATTCTGGGCTCGGGCATCAACTCACGCCTCTATCAGGCGCTCGTGGAGAAGCAGCTCGCGACCGACGTGAGCGCCAGCAACAACACGCTGCGCGATCCGTTTCCCATCCTCATCGACGCCACCGTCGCGCCGGGCGTGAGCCACCAGAAGGTCGAGGACGCGATGAAGGCGGCGCTCTACGAGGTGGCGAAGAAGGGAGTGACCGAGGAGGAGCTGACCCGCGCGAAGAATCAGGTCGAGGTCTCGGTCATCCGCTCGCGCGATGGCACGTACGAGCTGGCATCGAGCCTGGGCGAGGCGATCGCGTCGGCGAACTGGAAGTGGTTTCTCACCTACGTGGACACGATGAAGCGGGTGACCCGGGAGGACGTGCAGCGCGTGGCCGCGACCTACCTGGTTCCGGACCACGCGACGGTCGGGTGGTTCGTACCCATCGAGGCCGAAGCCAAGAAGCCCCAGAAGAGCGCGGGCGCCGGGGGCTCGACCGAATCCTCGGCGTCGAGCGGCCAGACCGCGGGCGAGCCCGCGCGCGCCACGTTCGCGCAGCGCACCCTCCACCGCGTGCTCCCGAACGGAATCACATTGGACGTCCTCGCGAACCACGCGATTCCCACGGTGGCGGTCCATGGGATCCTCCTCGCAGGCCGCGTGTATGCGCCGGAGAAGCCGGCGCTGGCGCAGCTCACGGCCATGATGCTGGAGCGGGGCACCAAGACCATGAGCAAGCGGGCGATCGCCGCCAAGCTCGACGGCGTGGGCGCGCGCCTCAGCATCTCGAGCGACCTGAACGTCACGACGGTGCAGGGCTCTTCCCTCTCGCGCGACGCGAGGCTCCTTCTCTCGATTCTCGCCGACGAGCTCCGGAATCCCGCCTTCGGCGATTCCGAGCTCGAGAAAGCGAAGGCGGAGATGAAGACCGACGTTCTCCGCTCCTTCGACAACACGCGCCTGCGCGCGTTCGACCGTCTGGCGCAGGCCGTCTATCCCGCCGGCCATCCCTATCACGCGCCCACCAAGGACGAGCGGATGGCCAGTCTGACGGCGGCTCGTCCCGCGGATCTCCGCGCCTTCCACCGGACGCGGTACGTGGGATCCGGCATCGTGCTCGCGATCGTCGGAGACGTCGATCCGGAGCGGATCGCGGCGACGGTGGATTCCCTCTTCGGCGGAATCCCGCGAGGGATGCCCGCGCGACCGGACCTTCCGCGCACGACCCGGGGCGAGCCCGTGCGCGAGGCCGTCGAGCTCCGGGGAAAGGCCAACATGGATCTCATGTTCGGCGCCGGAAGCGGCCTCAAGAGACAGGATCCCGACTACGAAGCCTGCCTCGTGGCCAACGCCGCCCTGGGGCAGAGCTCGCTCTCTTCGCGCCTGGGAAAACGAGTGCGGGACACGGAGGGGCTGACCTATTCCATCTATTCGCGATTCGTGATGACCGATTTCCTGGACGGGATGTGGCTCGCCGACATCGCGGTGGCTCCGAGCAATCTCACGAAGGCGATGAAATCCTCGCGCGAGGTGATCGAGCAGTACTGCAAGGACGGGATCACCGAGGAGGAGGTCGCGGTCCAGAAGAGCTACTTCGCGGGCAACTACCAGGTGCAGCTGGCGACCAACGCCGGGATCGCGCAAGCGCTGGCGGTCGCGGAGCAGTACGGCCATGGACCGTCCTATCTCGACGAGTTTCCGAATCGGGTACGCGCGGTCACGCGCGAGCAGGTGCTGACGGCGATTCGCGCGCACCTCGATCCAACCAAGCTCAGCATCATCGTGGCGGGAGACCTGGACAAGTTCCCGCAGTAGGGCGGATCGCACGGTCTCGGGCGTCGCGCGCCGGAGACTGGATCGACGGGGCTTTTGTCGGGCTCTCTCCCTCTATTTCACCAGCGTCATCGTCCTCGTGCGAACCGCGTTCCCCACCGCGAGACGGTAGAAGTAACGCCCGCTCGCGACCTTGAGGCCGCGATCGTTCCTTCCGTTCCACCGCGCCGTGTACACCCCCGGCCGCTGATTCGCGTCCACGAGCGTGCGCACGAGACGCCCCGACATGTCGAACACGCGCAGCGTGACCCGCCCGCCCGCGCCCGCGTCGTAGGGAATCACCGTCTCCGGATTGAACGGATTCGGGCGATTCTGATCGAGTCGCGCCGCCC
>Ga0209056_10004110_pt1 | contig 15330 bp, 9 predicted proteins | sample GraSoiAngelo_114_FD_185876 | JGI IMG/M metagenome (GOLD analysis project Ga0209056, IMG submission 185876) | Grasslands soil microbial communities from the Angelo Coastal Reserve, California, USA - 14_0903_13_40cm (SPAdes) (version 2) | ecosystem: Environmental > Terrestrial > Soil > Grasslands ... | reverse complement strand
CCTCTTCGAAGTCTCCGAACTGCTCTTCGCCGAGACTGTCGCCGCGACGCTTGAGCGACCAGTCCGACGTCTCACGGGACAACATCGTCACCCCCAGCTAGGGTTGCGGTTGTTGTTTGAACGAGCTATCCGACCCCCCTCCGCCCCCTCGCCCCCCCGCTACGACTCCTCCGCCGACCGCGCGTTCCGCGCCAGCTTGCGACGCTCCGTGGCGCCCAGCGCGCGCTTGCGCAACCGGATGGACGACGGCGTGACCTCGATCAGCTCGTCGTCCTCGATGTATTCGAGCGCCAGCTCGAGCGTCACTTGCCGCGGCGGCTCCAGGATGATCATCTCGTCCGACGCGGTCGTCCGCATGTTCGTGAGCTTCTTTTCCTTGGACGGGTTCACGTCCATGTCCCCCACCCGCGCGTTCTCCCCCACCACCATGCCCTCGTACACCGGATCCCCGGGTTTGACGAACATCGTCCCACGCTCCTGCAAGTTGAAGAGCGCGTACCCCACCGCCACCCCCTCCCGGTCCGCCACCAGTACCCCGCGGCTCCGCCCCTGCAATGGCCCCGCCCACGGGCCGTAGTCGAAGAAACGGTGGTGCATGACCCCCGTCCCCCGCGTGTCCGTCAAGAACTCCGAGCGGTACCCGAGCAGCCCCCGGGCCGGGATCTTGAAGCGCATTCGCACCATGCCCACCCCCGGGTTCCGCATGTCCAGCAGCTCCGCCCGGCGGGGGCCCAGCTTCTCCATGACGACCCCCAGATACCCCTCGGGGCAGTCGATCATCAGCTCCTCGTACGGCTCCAGCCGCTCCCCGTTCGGCCCCTCCCGCGGAATGATCCGCGGCCGGCTCACCTGAAACTCGAACCCCTCGCGCCGCATCGTCTCCATCAGGATGCCGAGGTGCAGCTCTCCCCGGCCCGAGACGGTGAACGTCTGGGGATCGTCCGTTTCCTCCACCCGCAGGGCCACGTTCTTCTCGAGCTCCCGAAACAGCCGATCGCGCAGCTGGCGGCCCGTCACGAACTTCCCCTCGCGCCCGGCGAACGGCGAGTCGTTCACCTTGAAGTCCACCGAGATCGTGGGCTCCTCGACCGCGATGCCCGTGAGCCGCTCTAGATAGTCGGGCGCCGTCACCGTCTTGCCGATCTCGACGCCCACCAGGCCCGCGAGCGCCACGATGTCGCCGGCCGAGGCCTCCTGCACCTCGATCCGCTCCAGCCCGTCGAACGAAAACAGCTTTACCACCTTGGCCTGCTCGTACGGCGCATCTCCCAGAGGACCAGGCTCGCCCAGGGGAAGTAACGCGACCGTCTCGCCGACCCCTACCCGCCCCCGCTCGATCCGGCCGATCGCGATCCGGCCCAGATAAGAGGAATAGTCGAGGGTCGACACGAGCATCTGGAACGGCCCGTTGGGGTCGGCCTGCGGCGCCGGAATCGTGTCCAAAATGCTCTGGAACAACGGGTTGAGATCCGTCCCCGGGGACTTGAGGTCGAGCGTGGCGGTCCCCGCGCGGCTCGATGTATAGAGGAAGGGGCAATTGAACTGCTCCGGCGTCGCCTCCAGGTCCAGGAACAGCTCCAGCACCTCATCGTGCACCCGCAGGGGCTCGGCGTCCTGGCGGTCGATCTTGTTGACCAGCACGATCGGCTTCAGGCCGAGCGCCAGCGCCTTCCCCGCCACGAACCGCGTCTGCGGCATGGGGCCCTCGGCGGCATCGACCAGCAACAGGAACCCATCCACCATGCGCAGGATGCGCTCCACCTCGCCGCCGAAGTCGGCGTGTCCCGGGGTGTCCACGATGTTGATCTTGGTGTCGCCCCACCGCACCGCGGTGTTCTTCGAGAGGATGGTGATCCCGCGCTCGCGCTCCAGCGGGTTCGAGTCCATGACCCGCTCGTTTACCTGCTGGTTGGCGCGGAACACCCCCGCCTGGCGGAGCATCTGGTCCACCAGCGTGGTTTTCCCATGGTCCACATGCGCGATGATGGCGATGTTGCGGATCTGCAAGGGGCTAGGTCCTGACGGTGCCTATATGAGGGGCGCAGTCTGTGAGGGGCGCAGTATAGGAAGGTGGTCTCGAAAAGACAAGCGCCTGGATCACCTACGCGCAGGTCGGATCCCGCTCCATCTGCACCGTCACATGCCGGATGCCCATGCCCCCCAGGCGTGCCTGGACGGCTTCGAGCACGCGCTGGTTGTCGGTCGGGTTTTGGACGACCAGGTGGCCGCTCATCGCGATCACCCCGCTGGTGACGGTCCACACGTGCAGGTCGTGCACCGACGCCACGCCGGGGATGGACGCGATCCGGTCGTGGACGTCCGAGAGGGCGATGTGCGCGGGCGCCGCCTCGAGCAGTACGTCCGTGCTCTCCTTCACCAGCCGCCAGGCGCTGCCCAGGATCAGGAGGGAGATCAGCACCGAGATGACGGGATCGGCCTGCACCCACCCGGTGGCGAGGATGATGACGCCCGCGAGGAGGGCGCCGACCGAGCCGAGCAGGTCACTCACGATATGAAGGTACGCGCCGCGCTGGTTCAGCGAGTGGTGGTGTCCGCGGTGCAGGATCGCGGCGCCGACCGCGTTCGCCGCCAGTCCCACGCCCGCGATGATCAGGAGCAGCGTGCCCTGCACCTCGGCGGGCGAGCGGAGCCGGCGGTAGGCCTCGAGGCCGATGCCGAGCGCGATCACGATCAAGGCCGCCCCGTTCACGAGCGCAGCCAGGATCTCCAACCGCAGCAGTCCGAACGTCCGCTCCGCGGTCACCGGCCGCTGCGCGAGCGCCGTCACGACCAGCGACAGGCCCAGCGCGGCCACATCGGCCAGCATGTGGCCCGCGTCGGCGAGCAAGGCCAGCGAGTGAGCCAGCCACCCGCCCACAGCCTCGGCCACCATCACCGCGGCCGTGATCGCCAGCACGATCTTCATCCGCCGCCGGCTCTCCTCGCGGAGCGGCGCTCTGTGGGTGCATTGGACTTCCAGCGGTACGGCGGTGCTCATGCGTCCCTCTTGCCCCCTTCCCTCTCGGCAAAATACCGGGCCGTTCCGCCACCGGGCAACACGCTCTATGTTCCCGCCTCTATGCCCGGCCCCGCCTCGGAATCGCTCGGCCTCCGCCTCCTAGCGGTGCTGGCGCTCGTGCTGGCGAACGCGTTCTTCGTGGCGGCGGAGTTCGCGCTGGTCGCGGCCCGCCGCACGCGCATCGAAGCGCTCGTCCGGCGGGGCGACCGCAAGGCGAGAACGGTACAGGCCGCGTTGCATGATCTGTACCGCCAACTGTCCGCGGCGCAGCTCGGCATAACCGTCGCCTCGATCCTGCTGGGCTACGTCGCCGAGGATACCGTGGCGCGGCTGTTCCGCGACTGGTTCGCGGCCCTGCCGCCCGCCCTCGAGTTCCTCGCGCGCGGCGGCGTCGCGTCCACCGTCGCAGTGGCGCTCGTCTCCTTCCTCCATGTCGTGTTCGGCGAGCAGGCGCCCAAGGCGTGGGCCATCACCCATCCCGAGCGAACCAGCCGCTGGATCGCCGCGCCACTCATCTTCTTCTCGTGGATCACGCGACCATTCACCGATCTCCTCAACTGGAGCGCCGGCCGGGTTGTCCGGCTGCTGGGCCTGAAGGGCACCACGGCGGAGCTCGACCGGATCCACTCGCCCGAGGAGATCCGCATGCTGGTCGAGCAGAGCCGGCAGCGCGGCAAGCTCGATGCCGACGACGCCCGCCTGTTGCAGGGCGTGTTCGAGTTCAGTGAGAAAACGGCCCGTGAAGTCATGACGCCGCGCACCGAGATGGTGGCCCTGCCGGCGGGCCTGACGCTCGAGGAAGCCGCCGATCAGGTGGCGGTCGCGGGCCGGTCGCGCTATCCGGTGTACGGGGAGTCGCTCGACGACATCCTCGGCATCGTGCACGCGAAGGACATCCTCGCCGGCCTCCGCTCGGCCAAGGGCGGCAGCCTCCGCGCGGTGCTCCGCCCGGCCGTGTTCGTGCCGGGGACGCGCGAAGTCGAGGACGTGCTCGCCGACATGAAGCGGCAGAAGATCCACCTCGCGATCGTGCTCGACGAGTTCGGCGGCACGGCGGGTCTCGTCACCATGGAAGACTTGCTGGAGGAGATCGTCGGCCAGATCTACGACGAATACGATCGGCCCTCGGGCGAGCTGCGCGCCGCCCCCGCCGGCGTGGCGCCCATCATCGCCGGCTCGGTCCCGATCCGCGAAGTCAATAGCGCGTTTGGACTCGAGCTCGGCGAGCAGGATTACACGACCATCGGAGGGTTCCTGTTCGGTGCGATCGGCCGCCTCCCGAGGCCCGGAGATCAGGTGGCGGTGAAAGGCGCCGTGTTCGAGATCGTCGAGGTGGAGGGGCGCCGCGTCGGGACGGTGCGGGTGCTGCGGCGCGGCCCAGGCGCGGACGCCTAGTGCCGTAGCGCCGCGTCAGCCCGTTGCACCCGTCGCGCCAGCTCGGTCCCGAGCTCCAGCGCCGCCCGCATGGAGCCGGGGTCGGCCACCCCCTTGCCGGCGATGTCGAGCGCGGTCCCGTGGTCCGGCGCGACGCGGGGGAACGGCAACCCGAGCGTCACGTTCACACCCGTGCCGAATCCCGCGACCTTCACGGCCGTCATCCCGACGTCGTGATAAGGCGTGAGCACGGCGTCGAACTCACCCTTGAGCGCCCGCACGAACACGGTGTCCGCCGGCAGCGGCCCCGCGGCGCCGAGCGTCCGGGCGGCGGGCTCGAGCACGCGCGCATCCTCGTCGCCGAACAGGCCGGACTCGCCTGCATGGGGATTGAGGGCGCAGACGGCGAGCCGCGGCGCCGCGATGCCCCACCAGTCGCGCAGCGCCCGCTCGGTGACCCGCCCGCAGCGCACCACGCGATCGGTGGTCACCTGCGCGGGGACGTCCCTGAGGGCGATGTGCGTCGTGACGAGCACCACGCGCAGCGGGCCGGCGGCCAGCATCATCGCGACGTCCACGTCGCCCGCGAGATGGGACAGGAGCTCCGTGAGGCCGGGATAGCGGAATCCCGCGAGGTGCAGGGCGTGCTTGTGCACCGGGCCAGTGACGATGGCGTCGACCTTCCCCTCCCGCGCCAGCCGCACGGCCGCCTCGACCTCCTGGCCCGCGATCCGCCCCGCTTCCTCGGGGAGCAGGGAGCGGGGAGCCGTACCCTCCCCGAGAAAGATGAGATCGGCATCGAGGGGACCAAGCGCGACAGCCTTCGCCACCACCTCCGGCCCGATCCCGCGCGGATCGCCGAGCGTGACCGCGAGTCGGGGACGGCGGCTAGAAACGGACGTCGACGTACGTGGTGCGACGCAGCAAGTCGAGGTGGTGCTTGATGGCGAGCTGCTGGCCCAGCCCGTCCCGGATGCGATCCTTCACTTCGTCGAACCCCAGCTCGCCTTCGGGAAGGCGCTTCATCAGCTCGAACACCACGAACCTCGGCCGCGCCGTCCCGATGCCGACCTGAAACACTGGCTTCAACCCGGGGAGGGTGTCCGGCCCGATGGCCTTTTCGTAATCGGGCGGGAGCTGGGAAATGGGGAGGGCATCGGCGAGCTTGGGCTCGCTCGGGTCGGCGTAGCGACGCGCTAGCGAGTCGAACGACGTTCCGTGGGCGAGCGCGTCGTGCACCGAATCGGCTTGCCGCCGGGCGATGGCGACCTGCGCCGCGGAGATGGCGGGCTGAATCAGGATGTGGCGCGCCAGGATTTCCGCCGGCTGCGCGCGCTCCACCTGGATGATGTGGAAGCCGAACTCGGTGCGCACGACCTCGGAGATCGCCCCCGGCCTCAAGCGAAACGCGACGTCCTCGAACTCCTTGACCATCACGCCGCGGCGAAACCAGCCCAGCGCGCCGCCCTGCTCGCGAGAGACGCTGTCGGCCGAGTACTTCTTCGCGACGTCGGCAAACCCTGCTCCGCCACCCTGGCGCAGCGCCACGACGAGGGAGTCCGCCAGCTGCAGCGCGCGGGCACTCGCCGCCGAGTCCGGTTTCGGCACGATCACGATCTGGCGGAACGAGATGGCCGCCGGCCGCTTGGGCTGCTGCGCGCGGTTCGACTCCCAGAACGCCCGCATCTCGGCGTCCGACGGCGGAATCGGCCGCAGCTTCCCCTTCTGCTTCAGCCCCTCGATCAGCCGCTGCTGCAGGATCGCGCGACGCTGCTGGTCGGCGAGCCAACGGCGCCATTCCTCCTCGGACACGAACCCGGCCGCTCGCAGCTGCGCCTGGAATTCCGGGATCGAGGTGAATTGCTTGCGCACGTTTTGGACTGTCTGCTCGACCGCGTCCTGCACTTCCTGGTCCGTCACCTTGATCGTGGTGTCCCGCTCCGCCTGCTGGACCAGTAGCTCCTCGTCCACCATCTGCGAGAGGATCTGGCGCCGCGCGGCGTCCTTCCCCGCAGAGTCCTCCGGGACCTTCACGCCCTGCGACTGCGCGAGGACGAGCTGCTCTTCCACCTGCGACGCGAGGATCGGCCTCGTGCCGACCACCGCCACGACGCGGTCCACGGGGCGGTCGGTCGCCGCCCGACCCTGCGCCGCCGCGCGCGGCGCCGAGAGGGAGAGGGCGGCGAGCGCCGCCACGACGACGGTCAGGACGAGCGCGCGCATGTCAGTGCGGCGCCTGGCGACCGCCGCTCTCCGCCGCGACCGGCGGCGGGCCAGGCGCCCGTTTCAGACCCGTGGGGGGGGCCCCGTGCGCCGTCGTGTCCGCGGCCCGGATGGCTTGTGCACTCTCCACCGCGCGCGCGATTCCCGCCTCGTTGAGCGACCACGGCTGGCCCTGGCGCAGCGCGCTCGCCAGGAAGGGAGGGACCGGGAAGAATGGCGTGCTGCCCTGGGTGACCGCCTGGTCCACATACCGGTCGACGTGCGCCATGGCCAGCTGCACCCGTGCGGCGGGGGTCGCGGCGGAGTCCTTGAGCAGCTTGGGCGACACCCCGAGCACGCCCTCGAGACGCGCCAAGCCCGAATCGTGCTCGGCGCGCAGCTGTCGCCAGTCGCCCGGGTTGAGCTGAATGCCGGCCTTGTCCACCTCGACGAGCAGCATTTCGCGCTGCGCCAGCACCTTGAGGAACTGGTTCAGCTGGGCGTCGCTCGCCGTCGAGATCCCGCGCACGTCGTTCGGGTCGAGCGCCAGCAGCCACCGCGCCAGGTCCTTCACCTGGAACGTGCCTCCGCGATACGTGGCCAGCGGCCGGGTGTCGCTTCGGGCGGACACGATCTGCGGCACCGCCTGGCGCACCAGCGCCGGTGCGCCGGACCCGATCTTGAGCTGCCGCTGTTTCGCGAGGCTGTCCAGGTACAGGGAGTCGAATTGGGCGGTGCGCGAGTTCTCGAGATCGGCGCGGAACGAGTCCCGCACCTCGGCGAGCGGTGGCCGGCGGATGATGTGGAAGCCGAACGGCGTCCGGACCACGGCAGTCATCGCGCCCGGTGGGAGCGTCCACGCGGCGCTGTCGAACGCGGGGACGAACTGCCCGCGTGGCGTGGCCGGCAGATAGCCACCCCGCGTCTTGGTTCCCGGGTCCTCCGAGTAGCGCCGGGCGAGTTGCGCGAAGTTGAACCCACGCTGCGCAGCGGCCTGCATCAGGACCGCGGTGGCCTGCTTCTCCTTTTGCTGCTCCACCATCGACACGGCGCTTTGCGGAATCCGGATGAGGATGTGCTGGAACAGCCGCACGGTGCCGGCCTGGAACGCCGAATCCGCCTGGACGGGCGTGAGCTTGCCGCGCGTCGCGATCAGCCGGTCGTGATAGCGCTCCCACTTGAGCTGTGCCACCACCGGCCACTGTGCGGCGAGCACCAGTGCCGAATCGTGCAGGTCGCGCCCGCGACCGAGCTCGGTCGCGAACACCGCGTAGTCCAGGTAGACGTTCGCGACGCCGGTGAGGACGTCGGGTCGGATGGGTATGCGCTGAGCGTGTCCGACGACGCGCGCCAGGCGGTCGACCGTCAGGGTCTGGCCGGCGGCCGTGCCGGCGACCTGCGCGTGTGCGGAGAACGCGTCCCGCAGGGCGCTACACCCCGCCAGCACGAGCACTATGACCATCAGACCCAGCCGTCCCATGCCGACTCCTTAAGGGTGAGCGTCCGCGAGAACCGCGGTGAGAGCTCGGACCAGCCCCGACCCGATGGGCTCTCCGCCGAGCCGGCGGAGTCGCAAGGAGAGCGGCGCCGCCCGCCGGACCTCGGCCTCGAACTGCACCACGTCGAGCGCCGCCGTCAGGCCGGCCAGCCGCGGGCTCGCGTCCCGCGCAAACGTGAGCCGCGCCTCGTCGTCCTTCACCAGGACCATCTCCAGTCCGACACGGGCGCCGAGTGCGCGGAGCTCGGATACGAGGAGCAAGCGTTGCGCGTCGTCGGGAAGCGGCCCAAAACGATCGCGCAATTCCTCGCGCACCGCTTGAATCTCGCTAGGCGCCTCGGCCCGCGCCAGCCGGCGGTACAGCTCGAGCTTCACCGCTTCATCCGGCACGTAGGCGTCGGAGAGGTGCGCCGGCAGATCCAAGATCACCTCGGGGGGCACACGCGTCCCCTTCCCCTCATCCCCCTTCCCCGACTTGAGCGCGTCAACGGTTTCCTGGAGCCAACGGAGGTAGGTATCGAACCCGACCGCCTGCGCGTGGCCCGACTGCGCGGCGCCGAGCAAGTTGCCGGCACCGCGGAGCTCGAGATCGCGCAGCGCGATCCGGTAGCCCGAGCCGAGGTCCGTGTGATGCTCCAGGACGCGGAGCCGCTCTTCCGCCTCGGCGTCGACGAGGTCGGGCACGAGCAGATAGCAATACGCGCGCCGGTGACTCCGCCCCACGCGACCGCGCAGCTGGTACAGCTGCGCCAGCCCGAGCTGGTCCGCGCGGTCCACGATCATCGTGTTCGCGTTCGGCACGTCCAGTCCGGACTCGACGATCATGGTGGACACGAGAATGTCCACCTCGCCACGGACGAACCGGGCCATCACGGCATCGAGCTCCGCTTCCTTTAACTTCCCGTGCGCCACCGCGATCCGTGCCCGTGGCGGGGCGAGCGCCCGCACGCGCTCCGCGATCGTGTCGATCGTCTCGATGCGATTGTGCACGAAGTACACCTGCCCCGCGCGATCCAGCTCCCGGGCCAGCGCCTCCTCGATCAATCCGTCATCCCAGGGCTCGATGAACGTGAGCACCGGCGAGCGGTCTTTGGGCGGCGTCTCGAGCAGCGTGAGATCCCGCAAGCCGGCCAGCGACAGATGCAGGGTCCGGGGAATGGGTGTCGCGGTGAGTGTCAGCACGTCGACGGCGAGCTTCAGCGCCTTGAGCCGCTCCTTGTGCCGCACGCCGAAGCGGTGCTCTTCGTCGACGATGAGGAGCCCGAGATCGTGAAACCCGACGTCGCGCGACAGCAGGCGATGCGTCCCGATCACGACGTCCGTTTCACCGGTCTCGAGCTGCCGCGTCACCTGCTGCGTGTCCTTCGGGCCGCGGAACCGCGACAGCACCTCGATCCGCACGGGATAGTCGGCGAGCCGCTCGCGGAAGGTGCGCCCGTGTTGCTCGGCGAGAATGGTCGTGGGAACCAGGACCGCGACCTGCTTGCCCGCCTGTACGGCCTTGAAGGCGGCGCGCAATGCGACCTCGGTTTTGCCGTACCCCACATCACCCACCAGCAACCGGTCCATCGGGCGGGCGCGCTCCATGTCCCGCTTGACTTCCTCGGAGGCCCGTCGCTGGTCCGGCGTATCCTCGTACAGGAAGGCCGACTCGAGCTCGCGCTGCCACGGAGTGTCGGGTGGAAACGCGAATCCGGCCGCGAGCTGGCGACGGGCGTACAAGTCGAGCAGCTCGATCGCCATCTGGCGGATCGCCGCGCGCGTCTTGTCCCGCTGCCGCTGCCACGTCGTGGTGCCGAGCCGGTGCAGCCGCGGCGGCGGCGCGTCTCCGTCGGCCGCGGCCCGGTACGGCTCGAGCTGATCCAGCCGGTACAGCGGCACGTTCAGCCGGGACCCGCCCTCGTACTCTACGACGGCTACCTCGAGGGTCCCGCCCTCCGCGCCGACCGGGATCGTCTGGATCCCGCGGTAGATCCCAATGCCGTGCTCGAGATGGACCACGTAATCGCCGGCCTTGAGCGCCCGCGTCGCGGCGCTGACCGTCGCTTCGCGGTACCGGCGCGGTCGCCGCAGCCGGCGGGCCCGGCGGAAGATCTCGTGGTCGGTGAGCACCCGCAGCCCGGGGAGCACGAATCCGCCGTCCAACGCCCCCACCGCGAGCGTCGCCCGGTCGCCGGCCAAGAGCTCCTCCAGTCGCTCGAGTTGGCCTTCGTTGTCGCACAAGATCACGGTCGGCGGCTCGGTTGCGACGATCTGGCGCAGCCGCCTAATGTCGCGGTCGACCGGCTCGGGCGCCGCGATCGGGAACCGGACACCGGTCTCGGCGGGGTCGAGCGCGATCCGTGGGAACCGGGCAAGCTGCGCCCGCCACGCCGCCGGATCGACGAACAGGGCCTCCCGCGCCGGCGGCTCCTCACCCAGCCGCCGCGCCACGTCGAGATGGTGGGCCGCCTCGGCCCACGCGCGCTCCACTTCCTGCCCCAGCGCCGACTCCTGCTCGAGCACGACGAGCGCATCGCTCGGCAGGAGATCCAAAAGGGTCTGCCGTTGTAGGGGCGCAGCATGCTGCGCCCCTACCGGCGACATAACCGGTCCCTCCGTTCTCACGGGGAGAATCGTGACCCGCTCGATCGCTTCGCCGGAACGCTGCGAGTCGAGATCGAACGTGCGCAGCGACTCGATGTCGTCTCCCCACCACTCGAGCCGCGCCGGTGCCGCCATCCCAAACCCATACACGTCGAGGATCCCGCCGCGCACGCTGAACTGCGCTATCTCCGTGACGGTCGAGACCCGAGCGTAGCCCATCGCTTCGAGCCGCTGAACCGTCTCGCGCAGCGTACTGCTCCCCGCTCCCTGCTCCCCCTTCACCAAAACGAGACGCATGGACCGGAGCGTACCAGGCACCCCCGTGCGCTCGGCGGCGGCGCGTGCGGTCGTGACCAGCACCGGGACTTGCCCGGATAACAGCAGTTCCAGCGTCTCCACCCGCTCGCCAGCGATCTCGAAGTGCGGCTCTTCGGCGCCCAGCGCCTCACGTTGCGGGTACAGAGCGACCGCGGTCCCCGTCAGGGCCCGCAGATCCGCGAGCCACCGCTCCGCATCGGTCGGTGTGGGCGTGATCACGACAAAGAGGCGTTGCGCGAGTCGTCGCGCGAGCGCGGCCACAAGCACGGCGGGACTGGAGCCGGGGAGACCGGCGATCCCCTGTCGCGCGCCGGGCGCGGGCAACGCCTCCGCCAACGCTCGCGTCGCCGGGAGCGCGTCCAACCGGTCGATCACGAAGTCGAGTGGCATCAGCGCGTGCGCGTCGCGACCCCCAGCTCCACGAGCGCGCAGACCAGCGCCAGCATCAGCAGCAGCCCGCTGCCATCGCGGCGCCCGGCTCCGGCGAACCGGGCGGCCGCGAACGCCGCGCCGTCGAGCACCTCCGCCTCCAGCACGTCGTGCACGAGCGCCGGTGGCGCCGGCGTGAGATCCGATTCTTGCGGGTCGAGTCCGTAGACGATCGCGCCGATCGTATCGGCGCCGCGGGTCCGGAACTCCACGCGCGGCACCCCTTCGACCTCGGAGATGAGTGCCTCACCCCGTGCCAAACGGTTCACCAGCGCGTCCACGAACGGGACGAACGCGGGTGCCGCGGGCAGCGCTGTCCAGGCCGTGTCGAGCCGACTGCCAAGCAGCAGGACGTTGCCGTCCCGCACCAGCCACGGCTGTCCGTTCACCGTCGCGAGCACGGTGGTGTCGCCACCGGTGCCTCGGCTCGCGTCCCCCGTCACGGCTTCGATCCGGTACCTCCGCGTGACCTGCAGCCCGGCGATCGCCGGCAGGGCGGACCCCGCGATTGGGCCGGGCGTGCCCGCCGACGCGAACCGCCACCGCCCTCCCCGCGCTGCGAGCGCGCGATTCGCCTGGCCGATCAGCGCCGGCTCCGCGGGCGGGAGCACGACGCTTACCAGACTCCCCGCCTCCGGCCGATCTCCGATCGCCACGTCGGTGCCTCCCACCCGGACCCGATGCCCTTCCTCCAGTACGGCGAGCGCTGCGGCCACGAACCGGCCTCCCCCTGCGGCGGAGAGCGCCGCGACTCGGGCCGGCGCAGCCACCCGCCACACCAGCAATCGTGTATCGTCGGCCCGCAGCTCGTCGGCGTCGAGCACCACGTCGCCCACCCACCAGCCCGGTCCGAGCGGCGGCAGCGTGATCGATACCGTCGATCCGGGTACGGCCAGCGCGCGGCCGACCTCGCGGCCGTGGATGCGCAGGGTCACCGGTGCGGCGCCACCTGCTGCCCCTGTGCCGGGCGTCCCGACGATGCTCACGGCCGCCGCGCCGTCCGTCACCCGCGCAGCGCCCACGCCGCGGTTCGCGGGTGCTTGGCTCGCGGGGGGGGGCGCGAGGGCGAGCACCCGCACCCCCCGTGGTACGCCCGCCCGGCCGGGGCCGAGCGCCGTGCGCTGCAGGTCACTCACCACGTGTACCTCGCGCGCCGGGAGCGGCTCCGCGCCGACCAGCCGCGTCGCTGCCCGCACGGCGGCCGTGAGGTCCAGGCGACGAGCCGAGACGGCAGCACTATCCACGGTCGCGAGCAGCGCTTCCGGCGTCGCCGCCCGCGCCACGCCATCGGCGAGCACGAGCCACAGACGATCGGACGCCGTCGCGCGCGCCAGCGACCCTCGCGCCATGGCTTTCAGGCGCTCGAGCGCGGGACGCCCGTCCACCACCAGCCCGGACGACGGCGAGTTGTCGAGGATCACGGCGAGCGCCGTCGGCTCGTGCAGCGACCCGCCGCTCGCCTGCGTGGGGAAGAGCGGCCGCGCCGCGGCCACCACGATCAGCACGATCAACGCCGTCCGCAGAATCAGGAGCAGCAGGTGTCGCAGCTTCAAGCGCCGTGCGTTTTGGCGCTCCGCCTCGCTCAGGTAGCGGAGCGGCGGAAACTCCGCCTCCGGCGGCACCCGGCGCTCGAGCAAGTGGAGCAAGGCGGGGATCGCCGCGGCAGCGAGCCCCACGAGCGCCAACGGATGCAGGAACGTCACGCGAGCAGCCGAAGCGCCATGCCGAACGGCATGTCCGTCAGGATGTGGTGGTACGCGATGCCGTGCCGCCGGCACGCCGTGCGCCAGGCGTCGATCTCCCGACGCACCGTTGCCTGGTAGGCCCGCGCGAGCTCGCGCGGCCGAACCACCACGCTCGCCGCGGATTCCGGATCGCGGTACCGCACCTCGGGGGGGCCGGCCAGCTCGGCCTCCGCCGGATCCATCAGGTGCAGCACGATCACTTGATGGCCACGATGACGCAGGTAGCGCAGGGCCGTCAGCGCCAGCTCACGGTCGAACAGCAGGTCGGAGACGAGCACCACGAGCCCGCGGCGGGCCAGCAGTGACGTGAGGCGCACCAGGGCGGCCTGCGCCGCCGTCCCCCGCCCGTCTGGCGTGTCCACCAGGCCTCGCACCAGTCGCGCCCATTGTCCCGCCTTCACTCGCGCCGGCACCACCTCGCGCACGACTTCGTCGAAGGTGATCAGCCCCGTGGCATCGCGCTGTCGCAGCAAGATCAGCGCGAGCGCCGCGGCCAGCCGATCGGCATAGGCCCGCTTGGTGAGCCGGGTGGGCGCGCCGCGCCACGCCATCGACCGGCTCGCGTCGACCAGAATCATCGCGCGCAAGTTCGTCTCCTGCTCGAACTGCTTCACGAACAGGCGGTCGGCTCGGGCGAGGATCTTCCAATCGAGGTAACGCAGCTCGTCGCCGGGTTGATAGGCGCGGTGCTCGGTAAACTCGACGGAGAACCCGCGAAACGGCGAGCGGTGGATCCCGCTGAGAAAGCCCTCCACGACCCCCTGCGCCACGATCTCGATCCCGCCAAAGCGAGCCACTTCGGCGGGATCCAGCAGATCGATGCGCTGCACGTCGGCCATGGCCTCGCGGAAGCTAATGAACAGCCGAATGTCCCGGGTAGAGGACAATCCGGGTCCGGTGATCCGCATCCATCAGGGGTCGAACCTCAAGCGTCATGGCCACTTACCGCCTTTGCACCCGAGCGTCGGGTTGGCATGCAACCTGCCCCCTCCCTGCACAAACGGAGGCCCCATGTTGAACACCATCTGGTTGCTCAGCCTCGTCGCCGCACAGGCCGGAAGCCCCTCGATCCGGCCGGTGTCGGTCGAGTATCGCCCGCGCGTCGAGGTGTGGACCGACCGGGGCGACAGTCCTTACGGCAGCGGCCAGGGTGTCCGCGTGCACTTCCGCGCCGACCGGGACGCCTTCGTGACCATCCTGCGCGTCGACACCGACGGCCGGGTGCGCGTGCTGTTTCCGCGCGAGCCGTGGGAGGACAACTTCGCCCGCGGTGGGCGCGACTACGAAGTGCAGGGCGGATACGACCGCGACGCCTTCTACATCGATGACTATCCCGGTGTCGGCTACCTGTTCGCCGTCGCCTCGGCGGATCCGTTCGTGTACGACGGCATCCAGAGCAAGGACCACTGGGATTATCGACTGATCGCCGACGGGCGGGTCCGCGGCGATCCGTACGTCGCCCTTACCGACCTGGCACAGCGCATCGTGCCCGACGGCTACAGTGAGTGGGATTACGACATCGCGCCGTACTACGTCGAACAGCACTACGACTATCCCCGGTTCCTGTGCTACGACTGCCACACGTACGTGAGCTACTCGTCCTGGAGCCCCTACGACTACACCTGCGTGCGCTTTCGGATCGTGGTCTTCGATGATCCGTACTACTACCCGTATCAGTACTACGGCGGCACGAGGGTCGTCTTCACGCGTCCGTACAGGCCGGAGCCCCGGTTCATTTTCAAGGACCGCCAGGCGTCGGATGCCTTCATTACGCGGGTGCGCGAGCGGCCCGTAAACGACGATCGCCGGCGCGACGTCGGCGTGCGGGGTCGAGACTTGGGCGGCACGGGCGTCATCCCGCCGCCGAACATTCAGCCGCCCCGGCGGCGCCCCGGCTCCGAAGACCAGGGGGACGACGACAACCGCGGTCGCGGCCGTCGGCCCGACCAACGCGATCATCGGGACCGGCCCGACCAGCCCGACCGCCGCGACCGGCCTGACCTACCCGAGCACCGGGACGAGCCTAGCCGTCCAGAGCGGCGCGACCGGCCCGACCGGCCAGAGCGACCGGAGCGGCCCGAGCAGCGCGCGCGGCCGCCGGCACAACCGGAGCGCCGAGCGGACCCGGAAGAGCGGCGGCGCCCCGAGCCGCCGCCACC
>Ga0209056_10004109_pt1 | contig 15334 bp, 14 predicted proteins | sample GraSoiAngelo_114_FD_185876 | JGI IMG/M metagenome (GOLD analysis project Ga0209056, IMG submission 185876) | Grasslands soil microbial communities from the Angelo Coastal Reserve, California, USA - 14_0903_13_40cm (SPAdes) (version 2) | ecosystem: Environmental > Terrestrial > Soil > Grasslands... | reverse complement strand
ACCGCCGTGCCCTCGAGCCGCAATCCGAGCGACGAGATGCGGCGCTCGAGAAGTTCCGCATCACTCAATGACGCCCAGTCGGCAGCTTCCATTTGGCGCATAGTATCATCCAGTCCAATGCTGTCACAGCTCTTGATAAACAATTGCCGTGGCGCAGATTTTTTGCTCGCTGTTGCTATGAAAACGAAGAGCAAGTTCTTTCAAATCCTCATCTGTTCCGCGGTCGTGTTTGCAATCTGTGATGTGCTCCCCGCGAAGGAGCCTCTTTACGACGGACTCGGCTCCTATTCGCGTAAGGTCACGACCGACTCGCCCGAAGCACAACGCTATTTCGATCAGGGCCTCGCTTTTCTTCACGGGTTCAATCATCGCGCGGCCATCCGCGCGTTTCAGCAAGCCGCGGAACTCGATCCGGAATGCGCGATGGCGCACTGGGGCGTAGCGCTCGCGTGCGGTCCGCACATTAATTCTACCGCCGTTCCACCTCCCGCAGCGGAGCTCGCGTGGAAGGAACTCGGGCTCGCTCAAAAGAATGCCGGGAACGCGTCGCCGGTTGAGCGGGCGCTGATCGATGCCCTCGCAAAACGTTACGCCAATCCGCAGCCGAAAGATCGCACCCCGCTCGATCACGCGTACGCGGATGCGATGCGCGAGGTCTGGAAACAGTATCCAAACGATCCAGACGCCGGCGCGCTGTTCGCGGAAGCAATGATGAACCTGCGGCCATGGGACCAATGGACGCCTAAGGGCAAAGCGCAACCCGGCACAGGTGAAATTTTGGCGACACTCGATGCAGTGCTGAGATTGAATCCAAACCATCCGTTTGCGAATCATCTCTACATCCATGCCGTGGAAGCATCGCCGCATCCCGAGAGGGCGAGCGCTGCCGCGGATCGGCTCCGCAACTTACAACCTGGTCTGGCTCACAATGTACATATGCCGTCGCACATCGACATTCGCACCGGCCAGTGGCTGAAAGCTGTCGATACGAATGCGAAGGCAGTAGAAACGGATCAGCGCTACCGAAAGATTTTCGGCCCAGCCAAAGGTTTTCTGAACGTGTATGTCGCGCATAACCGCCACATGCTTGCCTATGCCGCGATGATGACGGGGCAACGCGAGTTGGCGATGAAACACATCCGCGCCATGGTCGCGGAGCTGCCGCCCGATTTTCTGACGGAAAACGCGCTGCAAGCGGAAGGATTCGTCGCCATGCCGCTGGAAGTCATGGTGCGGTTTGGCCTGTGGGACGAAATCCTCGCCGAGCCCGAGCACTACACTGATAAGATGTGGTTCACCTGCGCATTTCATCATGCCGCCCGAGCGATTGCGTATGCGGCGAAAGGCGACACGGCCAGCGCACGCAAAGCGCAAACTGTTTTCATTGAGCGCGCGAAGCTCGTGCCAAAAGAAGCTTCCCTGGGCAATAACAGTTGCGAAGCGCTTCTCGGTGTCGTCATTCCGATGGTTGAGGGCGAAATTCTGATCGCAGAAGGAAAGATTGATAGCGGCATTGGGCAACTGCGCGCCGCAATCCAAAAGGAAGACGCCCTCAAATACGATGAGCCACCCGGATGGTTGATTCCGGTGCGTCACTCCCTCGGAGCAGTGTTGATGAAGCAACAGCGTTTTGCCGAAGCGGAGCGGGTCTATCGCGACGATCTCGCGCGTTTGCCCGAAAACGGCTGGTCCTTACTTGGACTTGCGGAAAGTTTGCGGAAGCAAAAGAAAAACGCAGACGAAATTGCTCAAACGCAGGCGAAGTTTAAAAAAGTTTGGGCAAAAGCCGATCTGACCATTACCACTTCGTGTCTTTGCCAGCCGCAGGCATGACTAGCTGCGGACAGCCATGAGGGGATCAGCTGGGCTGACTCTGTCTCCAGAGCGGAGATGAAATCTACAGCTTTGCGTAAACGCCCATCAGCGGACGTTTCGATGGTGTCGGTGAACGGAAATCGCTCACGAAACCGTCCTTCGTGCGAAGCTCAACATGCCCCACACTTCGCGCGGTACCATACACGAGGACCGAACCGACCGGCGCGGAGAATGGATCCGATATCGTTAGTTTTTTGAATCCGTAGTTGTTGACGAGTTCCGACGCCGCGTCTCTGGCAAGCTCCGTTTTCGGGCGGGAATCGATGACGCCGGAAGCGAGCAACGCATCTTTCACATAATGCCAGCAGCGCGAGCGCGAATGCGCATGGGCCCGTTCCTGGGCGACGGTCGCCGCTTGCACTAATCTGCTGTCGATGCGCTTATCGACTTTGGCGTAAGGGTAAACGATTCGCTTCGGATAATAGTCGGTAATCACGGGCACCGATTCCTTTTTACCCTGCGGCGTTCTGAAGCTGAAACGGCTGCTATGCTGCGCCGTTTGGTTTACGGTCGGCTGATTCATCGGGCGCACCGGCTCCATCGTAAAGGTTGCGCGGGCGGGCGCCTTCGCGATTGATTGCGTCGCTTTTTGTGCAGCCAGCGATATCGGCTTTTCAGCGCTCGTGCGCACCGATTCTTTCACGAGTTTTCTCGTCTTTTTGGCAATCGCGGGCGTGCTTTTCGCCGTGATCACTTGCACCAGGTCGCTTGTGGTTCCCTCGGTGCGACTTTCACCGCCTAACGTGGACGGCGCCAGCGCCTGCGCGCGTGCGCCTGTGCTGAAAACCACTGAAACCAATGCAGTTGCCACTGCTAAGAAGATTGGTCGTCTCCGCACGAGCGCGAGGTATGCCGGAAATCAAAAGCCATGGCAAGTTTTTTTTTGATAAATTTTTCGGCGGCTGCCGCTTACCCAGGCCGCCGCATGCACCCGCATCGTGCAGCGAAATTGTCAGTCGTCCGGGAAATAATCTGGTCCAGATCCGGGCGGCGGACCGAACGTCTGGTCGCGGTCAATTAAAACCCGGCTTCGATGGCGCGGCGTGAATTCTTCATCGGGCGCGACGATTGCAGTCCGCCCCGAAGGCAGACGAAGGATCAACCGCCCGTCAGAAGTGATACCCACGAAGCGGCTGCGCACCGAACCACTGCGGCCCCGTGACGAATTCTCCGAACTCTGACCGGCACGGGCTCGTCTGGATGTCGATGCGACAGACTTCTTTTTGCTTTGCGAACTCGACTCACTGGCAGTGGTCGGGGGCGGTTCCGCGTTTGCCTGCGTTGATGAGTTCGCGTTCATGGTCGCAGCGGCAGAAACAGAGCCGTCGGGCGTCGCTCCCGCGGCGTTTACGGCCGTGTCGGTTGAAGGAACTGCCGGCGATTGAGCATTTGCGACTTGAGCCTGCTGAACATCGCCCGGTGCAACGTGAAACGGATTCGGACTCCTCGCGGCGTTCGTTTGCGTCTCAGTTTGAGGCGCGACAATCGGGTTAACTGGCTGCGATGCCACAACGGCGGGAGCCGTGGCCGCCGGGTTCTGAGATGCTTGAGGTACTCCCGGTGCCAGAGATTCCGGCACTCCGATCAGAACGCCAATTGGTTTTCGTTCGCGGATACCACGAATCATTTTGCCGATCGATTCCGGGAAGACCACCGGCGCAATTAGCGCTGCTAACACCAACAGTGCGGCGACGGCGACCGCGGTTCGCACCAAGCGACGCGGCCGAGCTTCTCTCCGCCGAAGAACAGTTGTCCTCAACGGGATACCGTATCGATCCGACAACGCGCGTCGGCGCTCGATTTTCCCGAGCGATTCGCGGATCATTTCCGTCACAACCAGCAAGTCCTTTGGACGCTGATCGGGGTCGCGATGCAGCAGCTGGCTTAACAAGACTCGCAACGGCTTTGGAAATCCGGAAAACTTGGGACCGTGCTGGAGCGCCTCAGCCGAGAGCGCAACGCCGGTTAGCAGAAAATAGAGTGTGACACCGAGTGAATAGATTTCCGAGCCGATGTCCCTCGTCGGCTGGCCGAATTGCTGATGAGTGCTGATCTGTCCCGAGGCAGCTTGCTGAGGCGTCTCTGATTCTAGTGCTTGAGGCTCGGGACGAGCCATGAGTGCCGGCAAGCCAAAGTTCGTCACCTTGATTAACGGCCAACTGCCTTCGGCAGTCTGCCCCGGAACCAGCATGATGTCGGAGGGCTGAATCGATGGATACGGCAGCTTGTGAAAACCGGCCGATGACAAGACACTCACGATTTGCTCGGAGACGCGTAAAGCGGCGTCAGCCGGCATCGGGCCGTGGCTGCGCACCCACGATGCGAGTGTCTCGCCCGCGAGGCGCTCGGAGACGTAAACGTAATCGTCGCCTTCGCGTCCAAAATCCAAAACCTTGGCGATATTGGCGTGCCGCAGCTTCTGCGCCGCCGACGCATTCTCCTCAAATTGCTCCCGCTCGGACCGATCGATGCTCTCGGTCGGGATAAGTGTTACCGAAACCGGCTCAGCCGTCCTCTGATCCACCGCTTCGTAGCTGATTGCCGGTCCGCTGCGATCAGGTTCATACGGATTGCCGTCATATGTAAGACGGATGCGGTAGTTCTTGAGAAAGGTTGTACGATCCATAATCGGCCTCGTCGGCCGCGGCACAACTACGATCTGGCTGCGCCGACGTTGATTCAACCGTGATTTTGGCGGCGAGTTGCTCGGCGTTTGCATTCGAAACATCTGATCTCCGGATCGTCGACCGCTTCGGCACTATGCGAATACGCTTTGGGAATTGCGCCGGAGGCGAAATTCGCGAATCTAAACTGCGGATCCCGTACCCCGTGGTGTAACGGTAACACAGCGCCCTTTGGAGGCGTTATTCTTGGTTCGAATCCAAGCGGGGTAGCCACGTAAGAGCGTCTTCGACGCTCACGTCGCTGCGCTCACGCGAGCGATCGTTTAGTTGTCTAGCGGGAAATTTCTCCAAGTAATGCCTCAGTTGTTGTTCCAAGAAACCGGCAAATCTGCCGCTCGCACTGTAGAGCTGGGATTCGCATGGGACTCGACGAAGCAAACACGTTGTTCTAGAACCGTGGCATGAAGAAACTGTTAGTCTTAATCTTCTTCCTTGGGCTACTGACGCCATTTCGCGCTTATGGACAAGCCGGCGGCACCCTTGCTGGCGTCCTTTCGAAACAAGGGCTCGCCGGCGCGAAGCTGGAGCGACGTTACGGTAATCATCTCTTCGTTCCGGTTTCCATCAATAATCGTCACGGCGCGCTGATGATCGATACCGGATCGCCCAACACGCTGATTGATCGCAACAGCACCAATACATTCGGTCTCACTGTGGAAAAGACTGACTCGAGTGTTGGTGGCTTGTTTGGCCGCAGTTGGGAACGTTATGGCACCACCAAAGTGAAAAGCATCGCGATGGGTAATTGCATGCTGACGAATGTGCCCGTGGCAATCGCCGATTTGTCCGGCATGAATCCGGAGCGCAGCGCTGCCGCAACCGGGTCGCACATCGCCGATTCCAAGGCTATGGCCCATCTCAACGGCGTGCTTGGCACGCGTGAGATGGTCAAGTTCGGAATGATCATCGATTGCTCACGGCAAATGCTTTACATGAATCCAAACGGCCCAAGCTCTGCGGTGAGCCAGAGTCTCGCGAATTTTCTGGTCACTCGCGGCTTCAGCCGAATCCCGATGCGGCTGAATGCGAATGATCACTTCGATGTTGAAGGCGCTCTGAACAGCCACGAGACCAAATTCATCGTGGATACCGGCTCGGCGAACACGCTCGTCGACACGCAAGTCGCGGTGAAATCAGGAACCGGCGTGACCGCGCTCGCCGGCTACGGGGCGGGGGGCGCCGGCGGCTTAGTAGAAGGAGTAAATCGCACCGCCGTAAAGGAACTGGCGATTGGCAATTTCAAACTCGCAAACGCCGCGGTCGTAGTAGCGCACGTATCCGGGGAGGTTCTGCTCTCGAAATCGAAGACGGAATCTAACGCAGGCGTGCTCGGCCAGGATTATCTCTCAACCAATTTCGCTGTCATTGACACGGCGGGCAAAGCGCTTTATCTGCGCCACCCGGATTCGCGCTAAGAGCGAAGTCACAAATTTTGTCGTCGCCGGTTCGCCGCAGGACGAATCCGTCCAGTGTGCGGACCTGTGGCCCTCGAGTGCGACGCTGCTTTGGATGCCGCGAATAGCCGACCGGGTTCGCAAAGCGCCGTCTCATCAGCCAGTTTCAGAGACCGACGAAGCGGAAGGTGGGCATCGGCGTCTCGAAAAAGTAACAGAAATGTCCCTTTTATCGCCGCAAAATCGTTGCAAGATGAGCGCTATGGAAACCAAGCGTACGGGACAGAGCAGCCTTGGGTTGATGGCCAGTCACGACCTTTACGAGGTTCGTCCGCGCGAGGGCAAAGATGGCTTTGATCTAATCAGTGAGCTGTTTCGATACGGCCCGATCTGGTATGCAGGGCCCGACGCGGTCCGCAACGCGATCGCGTACGCGAAGTACCGCTCGCACTCCCGGTCGCAGCGAGCAATTATCCGCGTGTTGGACGACTCGGGCGCTGTAATCCAGATGCACGATTAGAGCGGCGTCTTGGGTGCGCCCAACGCAATACAGCCGCGACATCCTCCAGAACTTTGTGATTGATTGCGCGGTTTTGGCGTGTGCTTTCAAAATGCATTGTATAGCCTCTTCGACTTCGGAGGGGAATCAATATGCGCAAAGGAATCATCTACTTCAGCGCGATCGCACTCGCGGTCACAACTCAATCAATATCAATCGCGGCTTCAGATACGGAATGGGATCGAACCGTTCTGCCGCGTCCGCCGCAGCCGTTTGAAGGCGTAGCGAAACGAACGCTCGAAGGCTCGGTAGCCTCGTTTACCCAACCGGTGAAAGCGCCGGACGGTGCGCCCAATATCTTGCTTGTGTTGATCGACGACGCGGGTTTCGGAAATCCGTCGACCTTCGGCGGGCCTGTCGCTACGCCGACGTTCGACAAACTGGCGGCGGAAGGACTGCGTTACAATCGGTTCCACGTCACAGCACTTTGCTCGCCCACGCGCGCAGCGCTGTTATCAGGACGGAATCATCATGCGGTAGGATTTGGATCGATTGCTGAAGTCCCTGGGGGTTGGCCCGGCTACAACACAAATTGGCCTACCAGCGCGGCTTCTATCGCCAAGATTCTTCAGGGCAACGGCTACAACACCGCTGCGATCGGCAAGTGGCACATGACACCCGACAACCAACAGGGCGCAGCAGGGCCCTTCGATCGCTGGCCGAACGCGCTCGGCTTCGATTATTTCTGGGGCTTTCTCGGCGGCGAAACCGGCCAGTTCGATCCGGTGGTGACGGAGAACAACACGATCATCGGCGTGCCGAAGGAAAAGAATTTCTATTTCAATGACGCAATGGTCGAGCACTCGATCAATTGGATTCGCGGTCAGAAAGCACAGGCGCCGGACAAACCGTTCTTCCTATATTTTTCAACGGGCGCGACGCACGCGCCGCATCAGGTGCCGAAGGAATGGAGCGATAAATACAAAGGCAAGTTTGATCAGGGCTGGGACAAGTTGCGCGAACAAACGTTCGCGCGTCAGAAGCAACTGGGCGTGATCCCCGCGAACGCGAAACTTACGCCACGCGACCATGCCTTCCCCGCGTGGGACAGCATTCCGCCCGATGTGAAGAAATTGTATGCGCACCAGATGGAAGTTTATGCCGGCTATCAGGAGAACGCGGACAACGCTGTCGGCCGCGTGGTGAAAGCGATTGAGGACATGGGCCTCGCTGACAACACACTGATCTTTTACATCTTTGGCGACAACGGCGCGAGCATGGAAGGCACCGAGACGGGAACGTTCAACGAAATGACCACCCTCAACGGCGTCCCGCTCACAGCCGATCAACAGTTGAAAGCCATCAAAGCTTACGGCGGCCTCGAAAAATGGGGAGGCCCCGACATGGCGCCGCATTACGCGGCAGCTTGGGCATGGGCTGGAAACGCGCCGTTTCAATGGGGCAAACAAGTCGCATCACATCTCGGCGGTATTCGTGACGCGATGGTGATTCGCTGGCCAAAACGCATCACGGACAAGGGCGGCGTGCGCAGTCAGTTCACGCATTGCACGGATGTTGCTCCAACCATTCTCGAAGCCGCCGGCCTGCCTGCGCCAAAACTAGTTAACGGCGTGGAACAGATGCCTATGCATGGCGTGAGTTTTCTCTTCACGTTCGATGACGCCAAGGCGCCGTCGCGGCACACGCAACAGTATTTCGAGATTTTGGGAAATCGCGCGTTGTACAAGGACGGCTGGCTCGCATGCTGGCGACTGGACCGAATCCCATGGAAGATCGATCCCGAAACACTCGCGCGATTCGCACCTGGCAAGTGGAACCCCGATCAAGACAAATGCGAGTTGTACAATCTCGACGAGGATTTCTCGCAGGCCGACAACATTGCAGATAAGTATCCTGACAAAGTACGCGAGTTGACCGCGCTCTTTTGGTCAGAGGCGGAGAAATACCAGGTGCTGCCGTTACTCGGAGAGATGGCGGCGGTATGGGGTTTTCCGAAAGGTGTACCGGACCAGACGAAATTCGTTTACTACAACGGAACTGAAAACATTTCTTCTGGCATGATCCCGCCGATCTACAATCGTTCCTACAGCATCAGCGCGGATGTAGACAATCCGGGACGAGCAGGCGCGCTTGGATTGCGCCCCGGAGTAGCGGGCGTGATCGTGGCTGAGTCCAGTTTTCTAGGTGGCTTTTCGCTCTACGTCGAAAACGGGCATCTCAAGCACACCTACAGCTTGTTAGGCTTGAAACTGGACACCATCAGTTCGCGCGACTCCGTGCCCGCCGGAAAAGTCAATGTGCGTTACGAATTCACCGCCGATAAACCCGGCGAGTTTGGTACCGGCGGCACGGCACGGCTTTTTATCAACGGGAAACAACAGGCTGAATTGAAAATGGAGCATAGCGTGCCGTTCCGGTTCGCTTCCTACGAAGGCATGGACATCGGCACCGACAACGGTTTGCCAGTCGTCCCGAAGCTCGAATACGCGAAGATTCTGCCGAAGTATTTCAGGGGCACGATCGAAAAAGTAGAGTTCGATCTCGGCCCGGCAAGACTCAGCGCCGAAGATCTGCAACGAATTTATCTCCAACGCTTCGCCAGCGCAGTGCGCAATTAAATGAGCTTCGCGGCTGAAGAAGAAAAAGCGATAGCCGGGAAGGCGAAGAACTTCTGGTGTTGCAGCGGGGCGGCCAATGTGATCGCAGCGCAAGAGTAGCGCGCGAGTTCAAAGAGCTGGAATTCCGAATTTCCAATCTCGACAAACCTGTATCAATTTCATATTTCTGGAAAAGGACGTTGGCAAAACTGTATCGCAATGGCAATTCATCTGATGAACAAAACAGCTCACTCTAGCAACTCGATACTCGCATTGGTAATGCTCGCCTGCCTAACGAGTCACGCAACGGCGGGCCACGCCATTACACAAGAGAAGGTCAACCAAATCAGACCGGGTTGGACGACCGAACAGGATCTTGTTAGCGCTTTCGGCCCGCCCGCAACAAAAACGGCCTGTCCACCAGGAGAGATCGCGCTTGACTGGTTTTACATAAGCCCTATCAGAGCTCAAAATTACATTCCAGTCATTGGCCCGGCTTTGGGCGGTACGCAGGTTAGAGCGTGGGAACTTTGGGTGGTCGTGGGCCCGCATGGGGAAGTCAAGCGCTACATCGCCTATGGCCATTATGTGAATGGGGAAACCAAGCGCTATGTCGAACGTGGTCATTATCCCTCTCCAAAGTAGATGAGCCGGCAGTCGGATTCGAACCGACGACCTGCTGATTACAAACCCCGAGAGGAATCGGGAGTTTGTCATAATTCCCCAGGAGAATAGGGTGTTCGACGGCCGTTCGCAACCCTCAATGTTCCCCGAAATTCGGCGATAATGGCAGTATTTGGCAGTGAAATCGGCGTCGTGCATTTGAAAGCTTACGGCCCTTAATGACATGCTGCGGACTCGCTAGATGGACATGGCAAATGTTCTTCCAACGCGAACCGATACGGACTCCCATTCGCGGAGCGAGCACAGTCAAGGTGGAGCACAGCGGCGCGAGCAATACATTTATGGCGCGCAGCGAGCGATAGAATCGAAAGCTCGATCGGTCCGATGGAAAGTTGTGCGTTCCACGGCTATCCTGGAACAATGCCAAGATGCCGAAATTGCCAAACGGCGCCAGACTTAGGATTGCGAAATCATCGCTTTCAAAACGTTCCTTTTCATTTCAAAAAACAATCGATTTACGAGAGGAAAACGCGATTTTGCACGGTCAGTATCGCGTTCACGCTCGACGAGTAAAACGTCGTCATTCTAGCACAATTTCTAGTACACGAACCGATTCAGAAGCCGCAACGCTTATCGGGAAAGATGCTTTCGCAAGAGTTTTCGAGTCTCTCGGGTTCGGTCAAACTTTCGGTAAGCCGCTCGGAGCGCTCGGTTAATTTTCCGATTACTGCTTAATGAGATTGGCAGCGCTCGACAGGCGTGTCTCGCATAGCCGACCGCTGAGGCCAAATACGTTTCAGAGTTGATCACGCGATTCCTAGGTGCTGAGTTTCCAGCCCGACGTTCTCCGCAATCGTCGAACCGGCTCTGGCGGGGGAGTTTTCTTGCATTAGGCCTGCCAGAAAAATACCAATGTGCTGGTTATGTTGAATAGTGGCAGGCTCTTCCATCGAGAGGATCAGAACCGCGGGTCGCCTGCTCAGTTCAAATTGAAAACGTCCCGGCGTGATCACATCTCCCGCTGAAGCCGAAGCTGCCGCTTGCTCGCAAAAGCAATCGAACAACCGAACTGATTCGTCGTGATACTGGCCATTGGTATCGGCAAACACTCTTGGCCCTCGCACATTCGGTAGCCAAGTGAGTCGCCCGCCGTTGTCCTCGGAGTCAAAGTGGAAGCCGACGTCGCGGTACGAGCGCGGCGCGCAACCGGAAAAGAATGGTTTCACCACAAGCTGCGCATCGATAGCTGTGTCGCCCCGGAGCGACCACGATATCGCGACGGCTGATTCATCATGCGGCAGGAACATTTGCTGTTCCAGCAGCAGTCCCTCTGCGAGACGAAAGCGCGAAACCGGCCAAGAGATAGCGCCAAAAAGGGCGCCAGAAAAAGATGACCCTGGACCGGTCATCGCATCTTCCGAAGAAATTGTGTAAACACTGCTGGGCGTCTTCAAAGTGGCGTCGACGCAAACCAGCGTAGGTTTCGAGGTAGTTTTGGCTTGGCGAATCGTAATCATAGGTTTCCAGATGTGTCGGGGTGCCACGGTAATTCCTTACAATCAGGCCCCTGTAACTGGCATGCTGGTCCCGCAATAGGGGTTCTGACCTTGCCCGCGTCGTAAGGTTTTGCGCCTCGGATCGACATATCACTGTGGAAAGAGAAAAGCCGCGCACGAACTGTGCGCATCGCTCATGGGACCTGGCCGATTCCCTAGTAACGCCGGAACCGTACTACCTCCGACGCCGGGAATTTCTGCGCGTGTTTGGACTCGGCCTTGCTGCGTCAGCCCTCTTGCCGCCCGCGATTCGGGCTGAACCGGCAGACCTGAATGATTCGCTTAATCCCGTATTCAAACTCGACGGCGTAAAACTCACGCCCGAAGACCTCGTCACGAGTTACAATAATTTTTACGAATGGGGCCTTGCGAAGGACCAGCCGAAAGATCAGGCCAATCGCGGTTGGAAAACGCGGCCGTGGTCCATCGAGATCGGCGGATTATGCGCAAACCCGCGTAAGATTGACGTCGACGAGTTGATTCAGCTTCTTGGCCCGACGGAGCGGCGTAATTATCGACATCGTTGCGTCGAGGCTTGGTCGATGGTCATCCCATGGGACGGTTTTCCGCTGGCGAAACTTGTCGATCTCGCGCGGCCGAAGCCCGAGGCGAAATATGTAAAGTTCAGTTCGTTCTTCGATCCCGCGAATTGTCCCGAACAACGGAGCCATGATTTTCCATGGCCCTACACGGAAGGCCTCACTTTGCCGGAGGCGATGAACGAGTTGGCGTTTATCGCAGTCGGGCTTTACGGCAAACCGTTACGCAACCAGAACGGCGCGCCGCTTCGTCTCGTTGTTCCGTGGAAGTACGGATTTAAGAGCGCGAAATCGTTAGCGAAGATCGAGTTCGTGGCCGAGCAGCCAAAGACACTTTGGAATCAGCTCGCCCCTAACGAGTACGGATTTTACGCCAACGTGAACCCGAATGTCGATCATCCGCGGTGGAGCCAAAAGAGCGAACGCATGATCGGCGCCGGATTCTTTTCAGGCAAACAACCGACCCTGATGTTCAACGGTTACGAAAAACAAGTCGCGCATCTCTACACCGGGATGGATTTGCGGAAGAATTTTTGAGGACGATCAAGATGAATTGTTTTGTCAAAATTCTGGCAAACAAACTCTTCGCTCTTGCGATATTCGTTGGCGTTGGGATTTGGCTACTGGTTATTCCTGCGCTCATCGGCGGTCTCGGCGCGAATCCGGTCGAAAAGCTGCTGCACCAGAGTGGAGAAATAGCCATCTGGACATTGGGAGCCGTCCTGGCACTCAGTCCACTACGTGTCCTGTTTCCGCGCTCGCGTGTCGTTGGGGCACTCAATCGGCATCGCCGCGTCGTGGGCGTGAGTGCGTGCGTTTATGGCTTGTTGCATTTTGCGTGTCACGTCCTTTACGAAGGGGACCTGGATGACTTGGAACGCAGTTTATCTAAACCATTCATCTGGTTTGGAGCCGCGGGATTGTCTATCTTAATCGCCCTGGCCCTAACGAGTAATAATTGGTCGATCCGCGCGCTCGGCGGAAAAAATTGGAAATTGCTTCATCGCCTCGCCTATATAGCCGCGGCGCTACTTATGTATCATCAATCGATCGCAGGCAAAGGGCATTGGCAAATTGCTCGCTGGCTTTTGTTCCCTCTCGCGGCGCTGCAAATCGCCCGAGTAACAAAAACGCTGCTGACGAAATGCGACCGGACTAGGTCCTCGATGGCGGCATTTAGGAAGGTCGCAACACCGTCATGAGTGCCTCCGACATTCGGGTAGCAGCATCACGTTGGGTAGACGACCATGGCGAGTGTCTTTACCGATACGCTTTAGTGCGAGTCCGCAAACCCGAAATCGCCGAAGACCTGGTGCAGGAAACCTTTCTCGCCGCCGTGCGCGGCTACGAGAAATTTGGCCGCCGTTCGTCTGAACGGAGCTGGCTGGTCGGCATTTTGAAGAACAAGATAGTCGATCATTTCCGCAAGCTCGGTCGAGAGACGTCGTTCACCGACATGGAATTTCTTTCGGATGAGTTTTCAGAAAAATTCGTCTCAGTCGGTTTTTGGAATCACGACCTCGGACCTCATGAATGGAAACCCGAGCCAGACGAGGTGATGCATCGCGCGGAATTCTGGCAGGTGATGCGTGATTGCCTCTCGAAATTGCCAGAAAAAATCCGTGCTGTTTTCACGATGCGCGAAATGGACTGTGTGTCCAGTAAGGCGATTTGCGCCGTCTTGTCCATCACCGACAGCAACCTCTGGGTGATGCTGCATCGAGCGCGCATGGCGCTCCGGGAATGCCTTGAGGTGAACTGGTTCGACACGCCAGCGGGAGGAACTGTCTGATGCCGGACGAACCTTACAATCCATCGCCGATCGGCAACCCGTCAGTTCTCGCGCGAAGGAACTGGTGGCAAACAATGCTGGTGAAATTCATTGGCAAACACACGCCCAAATGCAGGGAAATGGTCCGGATCCTCTCTCAATCAATGGACGAGCCGATGCCGCCGATGATGCGGATCAAGAAACGCCTGCACTTTTTGATTTGCTGCTGGTGCCAGCGCTACGAAGAACAGCTCCGTTACATGCGCCATACAGCTCGCCATTTTCCAGAGCATGCGGACGAAGCCTCGGATGCGCCGTTTTCAGCCGAAGCGCGGGAACGTATCAAGCAGAAGCTGGCGGAAAGCGCTCGCTAGGCCCAACTCGGCTGTAAGGAATCCCAGCCCCTGTCGACGAATGGGGCATGAATTATAAAATCATACTTGGTTCCTTAACCGCGCTGGTCATCGCTGCGACGAGCAGCATTGCCCAGGACAGCCACAAGAGTGGCCCATTCCAAGGCGCAAAAGCCAACAAAGGCTTCGTTACCCACGCTACGCAAAACGGTAGGAGCACGCTCACGCTCTCCGATGACTTCGTCCCACCACAAACGCCCGACCCGCATTGGGAGGTCGTGGACTCCAACGGCAAGACTTATCTCCTGGACCGTTTGATGACAAAAGGTGAAAAGGTCAAGAAATCAATCGTAGTCCCTGATTACGTCCTAGACATAGCGAAGGTCCAGATTTGGTGCGCGTTCGCCGAGACGAACCTCGGCGAAGCCGCCTTCGATCACCCGGTCAAATAACATGAAGCGCCGGCTGGCCGCGCCTAACAAATGGCCGGTCAGCCCACGCAAAGGACTTATGAAAATCTTTACCTCAACACTGCTGGCCATCCTGGTCGCGATATCGGCTGTGGCTCCTGCGCACGCTCAGATTGTGGAGAAGAAATCGCTCACCCTCGAGGGCGCAAAGAAGGCCATCGCCGCAGCCGTTGATTACGCGAAGAAAAACAACGCGCCGGGCGGAGTAATCGCCATCGTCGATGAAGGCGGCAACCTAATGGCGCTCGAACGGCTCGATGGAACCTTCGCGATGGGCGCAACCATCTCGATCGGCAAAGCACGGACGGCAGTTCTTTTCAAAAAACCCACACGCTTTTTTGAGGAGCTGATCAACAAAGGCCGCACGGCCATGACCGCCGTCGATGGATTCACACCATTGATCGGCGGCATTCCCATTATCGTCGGTGGGGAAGTTGTCGGTGGAATTGGCGTGAGCGGCGCTGCGAGCGCAAACCAGGATGAAGAACTCGCCTTGGCGGGCGCAGCTGCTTTCTCTGTAGCTGGACGCGGTGAGTCCGGCCAGCCGGGGTCAACGCCCCCGGCTACAGGAGCAACATTTATCGACGCAAGCCGAGTCGCTGCGGCCTTTGCCAAGGGCCAGCCGTTGCTTGAAACCGCTGGTTACAAAGTGCACGCCAGCCGGCGAATCGAGCCCGGTCAGGCCGAGATCCACACGCTTGATACTGATGTCATTTATGTCGTGGATGGCTCAGCCACGCTGGTCACCGGTGGCAAGGCAGTTGATGCGAAGGAGATAGCGCCTAACGAAATCCGCGGCACTAAAGTCGAAGGAGGGCAGGAACACCAGATAAGTAAAGGCGAAGTGATCGTCATTCCCAATGGCGTCCCGCATCAATTCACCGCCGTAACCGGTGAACTGCACTATTTCGTCTGTAAACCAACCGCTAATACATCCCAATGAAAACAATA
>Ga0209056_10004104_pt1 | contig 15349 bp, 17 predicted proteins | sample GraSoiAngelo_114_FD_185876 | JGI IMG/M metagenome (GOLD analysis project Ga0209056, IMG submission 185876) | Grasslands soil microbial communities from the Angelo Coastal Reserve, California, USA - 14_0903_13_40cm (SPAdes) (version 2) | ecosystem: Environmental > Terrestrial > Soil > Grasslands... | reverse complement strand
CAATTCCAAGACTGAAGCCATCCGCTCACTCCGGCGCCAGCTCTCAGATGAGGTCTACAGACGCCTCCAGCTGGATCGTTTGGAGCGGCTCGCTGTACCCACTACGGCAGCGGCTTGACATAGGAGCATCTATCCGCGGGGTTTAGCCCCTAGCTCGGGACGAGCCCCTTGACCATCTCCTGCTCTTGCAGGAGCTCCTGCGTGGTCACCCGGATGCGCTTCCACGCATCGTCGTCGTGGTGCAGGTCGGGCACGACCTCCCAGTGCTCGCCGTCGGACCGCACGGGGAATCCGAACTGCAGCCCTTCCGGCACTCCGTACTCGCCGTGGCTGACGACCGCGAGCGAGTGCCAGTCACCCCACGGAGTCGGCTCGCGGATGCTCACGACCGAACCGATGACCGCGTTGGCGGCGGATGCGGCCGAGGATGCTCCTCGGGCCTCGATCACCGAGGCGCCGCGCTTTTGGATCGTCTCCACTAACTTGCCCTTGAGCCATCCGTGGTCGGAGATGACCTCGAACACCGGAAGGCCTGCGATCCGCGCGTTGGCCGCGTCGGGGTACTGCGTGGTCGAATGGTTGCCCCAGACGCCGACGTTCGTCACGGCGGCGACCGGCACTTTCGCCTTCAACGCGATTTGCGTCCGGGCGCGATTCTCGTCGAGACGTGTCATCGCGAACCAGCGCTCGGCCGGGAGCTCGGGTGCGTTCATGCGCGCGATGTAGCAGTTGGTGTTGCACGGATTGCCCACGACCAGGATGCGAACGTCGGATGCCGCCGTCTTCTGGATCGCCATGCCCTGTGGCCCGAAGATGCCGCCATTGACAGTGAGCAGGTCGCTTCGCTCCATGCCCTGCTTGCGCGGCGCGGCGCCGACGAGCAGGACCCAGTTCGCGCCCTCGAACCCCTCCTCCGCCTTGCTGGTTAGCTCCATCCCCGCCAGCAACGGGAAGGCGCAATCGTCAAGCTCCATGGCCACGCCTTCCAGCGACTTCATGGCCGGCTCGACCTCGAGGAGGCGGAGCACGATCGGTTGGTCGGGACCGAACATCTGGCCGGAGGCGATCCGGAAGAGGAGCGAGTAGCCGATCTGGCCTGCCGCGCCGGTGACTGTGACCTGGATGGGCGCGTGCCCGCCGCTCATATCGAGGAAATGCTAGTTCGCTCTCATCCCCCGCCGCATGAATGCGGCTGATCGCCGGCGAACGCCAGGATCGCGCCCCCAAGGGTTAAAGGGGCGACGGCGAAGATCGCGACCGTGACTATTGCTGAGACGAGAAAAACGACGATTCTCAGGACGCGTCGCCCCACGCAGATGAAACGCCGGGTCCGCGCGAAGGGTTACCTGAAGCCCTCGCCTTCGGGTTCGAAGAGGTCGTCCTGCGCCAAACGACGGGCAAAGCACAGGAAGCCCGTGTGGGCGACCATCCGGTGCGAGGGCCGCATGCTGCGCCCCCTCACCGTCCAGCCGCGCTGCAGGAGCTCGAATGCTTCCAGCATTCCAAAGCCCCGCACCTCGCGCAGGCAGTCGAAGAGACGCTGCACCTGGGAGACGTTCGGGCAGTGCGCGAAGAGGATGCCTCCCGGACGCAACGCCGCCTTTACCTGCGGGACGGCCTGCCAGGGCTCGGCCAGATCCAACAGGACTCGGTCCATCTCGCTCTCGTCAACACCGGCATAGATGTCGCCGAGCTTCAGCGTCAAGTTGTCGGGGATGGCCCCGAGGGTATCCACGATGGCGCGCTTGGCAGCTTCCAGGAACTCCTCCCGAATCTCGTAGCTCACGACCGCGCCGGTCGGCCCGACGGCGCGAAGCGCCGCAAGCGTCAACGCTCCAGTTCCGGCGCCAGCTTCCAGGACCCGGGCTCCGGGAAAGATGTCGGCCCCGATCAGGATCGCACCGAGGTCCTTGGGATAGATCGGCTGGGTCTGCCGGCGGCGGCCGGTGACCTGCTCGGCGAAGGTCGGACGGACGGCCAGGAGGCGGGCGCCGAGCTGGGTGGTGACCACGACGCCTTCAGGACGGCCGATGAGGTCATCGTGCTGGATGAGCCCCGAATGGATCGAGTGCTTCTCGCCCGCGCGGAGCCGGAGCTTGTGGCGCCTGCCCACCTTGTCCACCAGCACGATCAGCTCGCCGTCGGCGAAGACCCGGTTCACCGGCTCGGTTTGTGAGCGCGGATCAGTGCGTGCCAGTAGGCATGGAAGAGCTTTCCGTCTCGCCGTTGCGGGTGAAGCTGCTCGCGGGCCTCCCCCTCGGCCGACTCGATGACCGCGGCAAGCTCGGCGGACAACTCGGCACCGATCGACATGTTGCCCATCCAGTCCTCGTAGTTCCAGTCGAGCTCCCGCGCCTGGGCGGTCTCGACTTCGAATCCCGCCCGCTCGAGCTTTGCCACCCACTCTTCGACGGTGAGCGAGAGGATGTGGGACGGGTCGCGGCGCAGCTCGACCTCGTGCAGCACGTCGCGCGCCGGAAGCGGCGGCGCGCAGTCGACGAACGCGGCATCGCGGTCCGGCTTCAAGACCCGAAACGCTTCGGTCAAGAACGCCTCGACGTCGGTGAAATGGTGAGGAGCCGCGCGCACAACGTAGATGTCGAACGTGTCGTCCTGGAATGGCAGATGCGATGCGTCCCCGATCACCCAGTCAAGGTTCGTGATCGTTCGCTCGGCGGCCACGCGCCGGGCTTCGTCGAGCATCTCCCGCGTCAGGTCGAGGCCCACGACCCGTCTGACACGCGGCGCCAGGGCAAATGCTGTGTTCCCAGTCCCGGTCGCAACGTCCAATGCGAGGTCGCCCTGCTTGGGACGCACCAGGTCCACGACCTCCTGCAGACGGACCGAGGATGCATGGAAGGTCGACTTCGAGTAGTTCGCCGCGACCTTCGAGAAGCTGTCCCGCACGTCCGGCATAGCCGTGAGTCTAGGCGGCGAGGAAGAAGGCGGTCACCGCGATGATCATGTACGCGCCCAGGAGCTGAGCGCCCTCGAGCCAGTTGGTCTCTCCGTCCCGCGAAGTCACCGTCACGATCAAGGTGGCTAGGGCGACGATGCCGATCTCGAAGCCCGTGAAGACGAAGTCGATGGGGTGAAGCGTGAACAGGCTGACGAACACGAGCAGAGGCGCCACGAACATCGCCACCTGGGTCGAGGAGCCGACCGCGATCTCGACCGTGATGTCCAGCTTGTTCTTGATCGCGAAGAAGATCGCGGATGCGTGTTCGGCCGCGTTGCCGATCACCGGAATCAGGATGAGACCGACGAAGGCGGTCGGGATATGGAGCGCGCTTATCGCGGAGTGAAGCGAGTTCACCAGGAGATCGGCCTCGAGCCCGACGGCGAGCGCCGAGACGGTCAGCACGATGAGCGCCGCCCTGGTCGACCAGCTCGCGGTCTCGCCGTGGCTTGGTGCGTGAAACAGATGCGCGTGCGTGATGTTCGTGAAGGCGAGCGCCGCCAGGTAGAGGGACATCAGCACGATGGCGACGAACACGCTCACCGCCTCCCTGGCTGTCGAGCCCACCGAGGATCCGAACACCAGCATCGCCGGCACCACCAGGCCCGCGACCGCGAGCAGCAGCGACGACGCGTGGACGCTGGCCGTCCGCGGGTTGAAGGTCATGCTCTTGTGGTAGAGGCCACCCACCGCAAACGAGAGGCCGAGAACCAGCAGGAGGTTGCCGACGATCGAGCCGATGAGGGTCGCCTTCAGAATCGCGACGTCGCCGGCGGCGACGAGGAAGAAGCCGACGATGAGCTCGGTCAGGTTGCCTAGGGTCGCGTTCAGAAGGCCACCGCGCTGGGGACCCAGGCGGATCGCAAGCTGCTCGGTCGCCTCGCCGAGGAGGGCAGCCAGCGGGACGATCGCCAGCGCCGAGGTGATGAAGACAGCCGTCTCCTGATGCAAGAGCTCGGCGGCAAGCGACGCGGGCACGAAGACCAGCAGCAGGTACATCGGCCGCACCGGCAGGTTGATCGGATTGCGCAAACGCACCTCCACTCCTAGAGCAGAGGTCTCGCCGCAGGCGCTTCTGCAGTCGCTCCCGGGTTATGCCCTGGTTGGCCAGGTGCCGGCGAAAGCGACCTTCGGGCTACTCCCCTCTACGAAATCGATGCCGAGTATATGGTTGCGGCCATGACGAAAGCGACCGCCCGCTGGTCCGGGAACAAGGTCCTCTTCGACATCGAGTCCGCATCCGGGCATACGGTTCAGATCGACGAGGCTCCGATCTTCGGCGACGACGCCGCCATGCGACCGACCGAGATGCTGCTCGGAGCCCTGGGCGGGTGCACCGGTCTGAACGCGGTGCTGCTCCTCAAGAAGTTCAAGCAGCCTCTGCGGTCACTCGAGGTCGAGATCGAAGGCGACCGTGAGGAGCAGTGGCCGAAGGCTTTCAACAGGATCGAGCTCACCTTCCACTGCACCTGGGAAGGCGACATCGACAAGAAGCTGGTCGACGAGGCGATCGACCTGGCCTGCAACCGTTACTGCCCGATCCACGCCACGCTGTCACACGGCGTGAAGATCGAACACAAACGCAAAGACACTCATTAGCCAGACGGGGTAGGCCTCAGGCCGGATTCATTCCGGCCGTCACCCAGCCAGTACAACCAAACGCCTGCTGACGTGACTGTGCACGGAGGGGGTCCACGGGGGGAGGCCTGCCTCCCCCGTGTTCTTAGAATTAACCCGTCCCCGCAAGCCCCCTTTCTCGTTGGAGGCCGCCCGGAAGCCGTGCTCGAGACTTACGTCCCAGTTCTAATCTTCGTCCTGATCGTCCTCGGGTTGATCGGAGCCCTGGTGACCCTCAGCTTTGTGCTCGGTCCTGCCAAACCATTCAAGCGAAAGCTGGCTCCCTATGAGTCCGGGATCATCCCCGACACCCCGGCCGTCCGCCGCCTCTCGGTGCGCTTCTACCTGACGGCCATGCTATTCATCATCTTCGACGTCGAAGCCGTCTTCTTCTATCCGTGGGCGGTGCTGCTGCGGCAGCTCAAGTGGTTCGGCCTCATCGAGATGCTCGTCTTCATCGGCATCCTGCTGATTGCGCTCGCCCACATCTGGAAGAAGGGAGGCCTCGATTGGGAGTAGAAGCCCTCGCTGAGTCGCTCGGGCAGAACATCCTCACCACGACGCTGGGCAAGCTGATCGGCTGGGGGCGGGGCAACTCGGTCTGGCCGGCCCAGTTCGGTCTGGCCTGCTGCGCGATCGAGATGATCGCCACGGCGACCGCCGGCGTCGACATCGCCCGCTTCGGATCCGAAGCGTTCCGCGCCTCACCACGCCAGTCCGACCTGATGATCGTCTCCGGTCGCGTCTCCCAGAAGATGGCGCCGATCCTGCGCACGGTCTACGACCAGATGCCAGAGCCCAAGTGGGTCATCTCGATGGGCGCGTGCGCGTCCACGGGCGGGGTTTTCAACAACTACGCGCTTCTGCAGGGCGTGGACAAGATCGTCCCGGTCGACGTTTACATCCCGGGCTGCCCGCCCCGACCCGAAGACCTGCTGAACGCGCTGATGATCCTGCAGGAGCGGATCAAGGCCCAGGGAATCACTCCCCGACAGTGATTGCCGACAATCTGGTCGTCGAACGAGGCGTCAGCGCGGGCGACGCGTGGATCACGGTCGATCCCGCCAACCTCCGCAGCGCGCTGTCGGCCCTGAAGGACGACGGCTACCGGCTGCTTGTATTTCTCACGTGCGTGGATCACCTCCTGGACGCCTCGCGCAACTGGCCGGCCCGCTATGAGCTCGTTTACGAGCTACGCAACATGGAGACGCCGGAGCATCTTCGCGTGCGTGCTTTTATCGACGGCGACCCGCCACGCGTGGAGTCGGTACACGATCTGTTTCCGCCCGCGAACTGGGAAGAGCGCGAGACATACGATATGTTCGGAGTCAAGTTCACCGGGCACCCTGACCTGACCCGGATCCTGATGCCCGACGATTGGGTCGGGTACCCGCTGCGCCGCGATTACCCCGTGGGCGGAGAGGTCGTCGAGTTCTCCGAAGAGCACGAGACCTGGCAAACGGCTCCGGAGAAGGCATGAGCACGCCGGAGGGAGTGACGATCTCGCGGACAGGCGAGACCGGCGCTTTCGGCGGCGAGCTGCTGAGCGTCAACTTCGGTCCGCACCACCCCTCGACGCACGGCGTCCTCCGCTTGATCGTCGACCTGGACGGCGAACAGGTGCGCAGCGTCAAGCCCGTGATCGGATATCTGCACACCGGGATCGAGAAGCAGATGGAAGCGCTGCGCTGGCAACAGGGCGTGGTCGTGACGGATCGGCACGACTACCTCTCGCCGCCGATCAACAACCTCGCCTACGCGCTCGCGGTCGAAAGACTGCTGGGGATCGACGTTCCACCCCGAGCCAAGGCGCTGCGCGTGATCATGTCGGAACTGACTCGGCTTTCTTCGCATCTTGTCTGGATGGGCACGAGCGGGCTCGAGCTCGGCGCGATGTCGATGCTCATGTACTGCTTCCGCGAGCGCGACACGATCCTCGACATGAACGAGGAGATCTCCGGCTTCCGCATGCACACGTCGTACATCCGCCCGGGAGGCGTGATGGCGGACGCCACGCCTCGATTCCTGGAGATGCTTGACGCGTTCGTTCGCGCGATGCCGGGTCACGTGGACGAGTACGAGGACCTGCTCACGATGAACCCGATCTGGCGCTCACGCACGATTGGCATCGGAAAGCTGTCCGCCGACGACGCCAAGGTGCTGGGGGCCACCGGCCCCATGCTCCGCGGCTCAGGTGTGGCCTGGGATCTGCGCAAGGCCATCCCATATTCGGGTTACGAGAACTACGACTTCGATGTGGCGACCTCGGACCTTTGCGACTGCTATGGCCGCTACCTAGTGCGCATCAAGGAGATGCGCGAGGCGGTCAAGATCCTCCGCCAGGCGCTTGACAAGCTGCCTGACGGACCTGTGAATGTCGATGACCGCAAGATTCTTCCGCCCCCCCGAGAAGAGCTCGAGACGTCCATGGAAGCGGTCATTCACCACTTCAAGCTCTTCACCGAGGGTTACTCGGTGCCGGCCGGCGATGTGTATGTCGCGGTGGAGTCGGGGCGCGGCGAAAACGGCTGCTACGTCGTCAGCGACGGAACGCACAAGCCGCGGCGGGTGAAATTCCGCTCCGCCTCCTTTGTCAACCTGCAGGCGCTCGAGCGCATGGCCCTCAATCACATGATCGCGGACCTGATCGCCATCATCGGCACGGCGGACGCGGTGCTCGGGGATGTAGACCGGTGACCGCGCTATCCGTCCACATCCTGGATGAGATTCGAGAGCTGCCAGGCAAGTACCCGCAGCCCCGTTCGGCGGTGATGCCGGCCCTCGACCTGGCGCAGGAGGAGCTCGGCCACCTGACGCCCGAGGCGATGACCGAGGTGGCCGCTGCCCTCGAGCTAGATCCTGGATACGTCGAAGGCGTGGCGACCTTCTACTCGCTCTTCCATCTCGAGCCGATCGGCAAGCACCACTTCTACGTGTGCACGAACCTGAGCTGCGCGCTTCGCGGCGCCAACGAGATCATCGATCACGTCAAGCAGGAGATTGGCGTCAAGGAGCCGGACGAGGTGTCGGTCGACGGCATGTTCAGCTACGAAGAGGTCGAGTGCCTGGGCGCATGCGAGTTCGCGCCGATGATGCGGTTCGAGCACCGCTACCACTACGACCTGACCCCAGCCAAGATCGATCAGCTCATCGCCGCGAGCAAGGGAGAAAAACTCCTCCCCACTCGTGGGGAGGTGGCGCGAAGCGCCGGAGGGGCCGCTGAGAAACCCAAACCCAAGCCCCGCACGGCCCGGAAGAAGAAAGCCGATGCCTGAGCTTCGCGGGTCCCACGGCGACTCGCCCACCAACGTGCTCACGCGCTGGTTCGGCACGCCCGACCTGCACACCCTTGACGTCTACGAATCCAAGGCCGGCGGCTACGCCGCCCTGCGGAAAGCGCTGCTGGACATGGCCCCCGCCGACATCACCAACGAGGTCAAGACTTCCGGCCTACGTGGCCGCGGCGGTGCAGGTTTCGCGACCGGCACCAAGTGGAGCTTTATCAATCGTGATTCGCCCGGTCCGAAATACGTCGTCATCAACGCTGACGAGTCCGAGCCGGGGACTTCGAAGGACCGCTACATCCTCGAGAACTCCCCCCACATGCTCGTCGAGGGCATCCTGATCGCCGCCTACGCGGTCGGCGCGAACCAGGCGTGGGTGTACATCCGGGGTGAATACGACGAGCCGTACCGGATGCTCAGTGCCGCAATCGAAGAGGCGCGCGCCAAAGGCTACGTCGGTCCGAAACCGATGGGCAAGGACTTCCCGCTCGACATCCGTCTGTACCGCGGCCACGGCGCCTACATCTGCGGCGAGGAGACCGCGCTGCTCGAGTCGCTCGAAGGCAAGCGCGCCCAGCCTCGATCCCGTCCCCCCTTCCCCGCCGTCAAGGGCGCCTGGGGCCGGCCGACGCTGCTCAACAACGTCGAGACGCTCGTGACCGTGCCATGGATCATCAACCACGGAGGGGCCGCGTACGCCAAGTTCGGTACTGATAAATCCCCGGGCACACGTCTCATGTCGGTCAGCGGCAACGTCAACAAGCCCGGCGTCTACGAGGTCGAGCTCGGCCAGACCTTCCGCCACGTGATCGTGGACCTGGCGGGTGGCATCGCAGGCGGACACGACCTGAAGGTGTTCTGGCCCGGCGGCTCGTCGGCCCCCGTGCTCCCGGCGAGCATGCTCGACACCAAGACGGACATGGAGTCGCTCGCCGCGGCGCGGTCGATGGGCGGTTCGGGCGGCGTGATCGTGATGGACGACCAGCACTGCATCGTCCGCGCCGCCTATCGCCTGCTCAAGTTCTATGCGCGCGAGTCATGCGGCAAGTGCACGCCCTGCCGCATCGGCGGCGACTGGGCAGTCCGGACATATGAACGGATCCTGGCCAACGAGGGATCGCAGGTCGAGATCGACACGCTTCTGCGCGTTTCAGACGGCCTTCAGAACGGCCGCTGCCTCTGCGGCCTTGGCGACTCCGCGGGCTGGGTGATCGACTCGACCTTCCGGCACTTCCGCGAGGAGTACGAGGACCACGCCCTGAGACACGAATGCAACGTCGGCAAGGTGGCGACGAGTGCCTGACATCAACCTCACCATCGACGGACACAAGCTCACCGTGCCTGCCGGCACTCTGATCGTCGAGGCCGCCAAGACCGTCGGCATCGAAATCCCCGTCTTCTGCTACCACCACAAGCTCGACCCGGTCGGCGCATGCCGCCTTTGCCTGGTCGACTTCTCCCCGGGACCACCGCGCCCGCAGACCGCCTGCACCACGCCGGTCTCCGAAGGCATGGTCGTGCGCACCCAAAGCTCAATGGCCGTACAGGCGCGCGCGGACATCCTCGAGTTCGAGCTCGCCAACCACCCGCTCGACTGCCCCGTCTGCGACAAGGGCGGCGAGTGCCCGCTGCAAGACTTCACGTTCCGGCATGGCTATCCCACCAGCCGGATCGACGGCCCGCGCCTGCACTTCAAGAAGCCGATCCCGCTCTCCGACAAGATTGCGCTCGACCGCGAGAGATGCGTGCTCTGCTACCGGTGCACGCGCTACTACGACGAGATCGCGTGGGAGCAGGAGCTGACGACTGACGAGCGCGGCGTGCAGTCGTTCATCACCAGCCAGTTCGACCAGCCCCTGCAGTCGATCTTCAGCGGCAACATCATCGACCTCTGCCCCGTCGGTGCCCTCACGTCTCGGGTCTGGCGCTTCGAGTCGCGGCCGTGGGACATGACACACACGGCGACCATCTGCTCAAAGTGCTCTGTGGGCTGCAGCGTGACGCAGTGGCAGCGCCGCGGACAGCTGGTCCGGGTTACGTCCCACGAGAACGACGAGATCGACGAGGGCTGGATCTGCGACCGCGGTCGCTTCGACTACACCGACGTCAACGACCCTGCCCGGTTGCGCACGCCGACCATCCGGGGCACAAGGTCGACATGGTCCGATGCCATCACCGCGGTGGCGGTGGGGATCAAGGGCAAAGGGGCGAAGCTCGGCGTCTCGCTTCCGCAGGACATCACCAATGAGGAGGCCTTCCTCTTTCGCCGCCTGCTCGACGGCCCGCTGAAGGGCGCCAAGGTGAAGATGCACGGGCGGAGCGCGATCCCGGCGCCGGCCGGCCCCACGATGCGCATCAAAGAGATAGATGACGCGCGCGTCATCGTCATCGTCGCGTCCGACATCGAGACCGACGTGCCGATCATCGACCTGCGCGTCAAGAAGGCGGTCAGCAAGCGCAGCGCGAAGCTGATCGTCGTCTACCCCGACGGGGTCGACCTCGACCGTAACCCGCAGACCGTGCACATCCGAAATCAGAAAGGTGCCGCCGCCGCGGAGGTGCGCAAGCTCGCATCGCACGAGCTGCTCACGAATCCCGGCGGACCGGTGGCGATCCTGTTCGGTGACGGGCACGGCAGCGAGGACATCAACGATCTTGCGAAGGCCTGTGGCGACCTGGCGGAGAAGGTGGGTGGCAAGGAGATGCCCCTCTATCGGGCGACCAACGAGCGCGGGGCGCTGGCCGCCGGCGTCGCGCGCTGGGACAAACTGGACGGTGTCGACGCACTGCTCAGCTGGGGCCCGCCGCCCACGGCCGGCGTCCCGCGTTCGGTGAAGTTCATCGCCGCATGGGATCACCTGCCGCGTCCGGGCTACGAGAAGGCGGTGGTCCTACCGGCGACGACCTTCGCCGAGCGCCAGGGCAGCTACACGAACGTCGAAGGCTTGGTCCAGTTCCTGCGCCCGCCGATCCCGGTCCGGTCGCCTTTGAAGGACGGATGGGAGGTGCTGTGCGAACTTGCCATAGCGCTTGGCGTGAAGGTCGACTACGCGGGCATCTTCCCCATCCAGCGTGAGCTGGCGATCCAGCCCCCGGATCCCGAGCCGGAGCCCACGCCCGTCCTGATCGGGCCGGCGCACCCGTGAGCGACATCTACAGCAACCCGATCGGGCACTGGGTCGTGATCGCGGTGGCGATGACGCTCTTGCTCTTCGTCGTCCTCACCGCGACGGCGTATACGGTTTGGTTCGAACGCGTCGCTCTGGGCCGGATCCAGCGCCGGCCGGGCCCCAACCGGGTGGGACCATTTGGCCTGATGCAGCTCGCCGCGGACGGCGTGAAGCTGGCGTTCAAAGAGAGCTTCGTCCCCGAGAAGACGGACAAGGTCCTCTACGTGGCCGCGCCCGCGATCGCGGTCGCGGCCGCCTTCCTGGCCTGGGCCGTGATCCCGATCGGGCTCTGGTACAACGTCCAGTACTGGATCGCCGACGTCAACGTCGGGATCCTGGTCGTCTTCGCGGTGAGCGCACTCAACGTGTACGCGATCGTCATCGGCGGTTACGCGTCGAACAACAAGTACTCGCTGCTCGGCGGTCTTCGTTCGGCGGCGCAGCTGATCAGCTACGAGATGTCGCTCGGCCTTGCCCTCGTCCCGACGTTCATGATCGTCGGCTCGCTGCGGTTGCGGGACATCGTCGAGTACACCGTGCACTGGGGGCCGTACGTCGGCCCTATTCCCCTGATCATCTTCACCCCGGTCGGTTTCATCATCTACCTGATCTCCGCGGTGGCCGAAACGAACCGGGCGCCGTTCGACCTGCCGGAGGCGGAGCAGGAGCTGATCGGCGGGTTTCTGACCGAGTACTCGGGCCTCAAGTTCGTCATGTACTACCTCGCCGAGTACGTCAACATGATCACGGTCTCTGCGCTCGCGGCCCTGCTGTTCTTCGGCGGCTGGTTCCTGTGGGTCGTGCCGCCGGTCTTCGCCTTCCTGCTGAAGGTCGTGCTGTTCCTATTCCTCTACATCTGGCTCCGCGGCACGTTCCCACGCCTTCGCTACGACATGCTGATGCGGCTCGGCTGGAAGGTCTTGCTGCCGCTGGCGATGCTAAACGTGATCGTGACCGCGATCATCCTTGTCGCGGTGGAGGGGTAGCGATGCCGGACAAAGACAAGCCCCCCGAGGCCAGGCCCGAGCACCCCACCCCGTTGCGAGGGCGCGATGAAGGTGTGCCTGCAAAACCCGAAGGTCAGGGGACGAGCATAGCGGCGGACATCGGCGCTCTCACCAAGGGGCTGAGGACGACCCTCGGAGAGTTCTTCTCGCCACCGGTCACGCTCGAGTACCCAGAGGAGAAAACGCCCCGATCGGAGCGATATCGGGGCCGCCACTACCTCCGCCGCTACGACAACGGTCTCGAGCGGTGCATCGGCTGCGAGCTGTGCGCCGCGGCGTGCCCTGTGGGCTGCATCCTGGTCATCGCGGCAGAGAACACCGAAGAGAATCGCATCTCGCCGGGCGAGCGGTACGCGAAGACCTATGAGATCAACATGCTGCGCTGCATCTTCTGCGGCTACTGCGAGGAGGCCTGCCCGGTGCAGGCGATCGTGCTCGGGCCGGAGTACGAGCTGTCGGACACCAGCCGCGAGAAGTTCATCTACACCAAGGAGAAGCTGCTCGAGCCCTTGCCGCCAGACGTGCAGGCGCGATTGGACGCCAAGAAGTAGTTGGCGATCGCCGTCTTCTTCGTCGCCGCGGCACTGGCTGTGTTGGGCGGCATCGGCGTCGTCGCGTTCCACCAGCCGATCCGCTCCGTACTGAGTCTGGTGGTCGTGATGCTCTCGCTGTCGGTGATCTTCCTGCTGCTCAACGCGCAGTTCGTCTTCGCGGTCCAGATCATCGTCTACGCCGGGGCGGTGATGGTCCTGTTCCTGTTCGTCATCGCGCTGCTCGGCCCTGCGAGGGAGCTGGGGCGCGGGCGTTTGCGCTTCCAGGGCTGGCTGTCCGCCCTGTTCGTCCTTGTCTTGCTAGGGTTGATGTGGGGCCTGCTGCAGGGCGTCCAGTACCGCCAGCCCGACAAGGGCGACCTGTCGTTCTTCGGCACGGTGCAATCGATCGGGGTCGGCCTCTTCACCACCTACCTCTATCCGTTCGAGCTGACTTCGATCCTGCTCCTGGTCGCCGCGATCGGCGCCATCTACTTAAGCCGCAAGCGAATCGACGACGTCTAGGTGAGCACCCTGAACATCGGTGGATCGCAGCTTGACGCCTCGTGGTTCCTGCTGCTCAGCGCGATCCTGTTCGTGCTCGGCGCGGTCGGCGTGCTCGTGCGCCGGAACCCACTGGTGATCCTCATCTCGATCGAGTTGATGCTCAACGCCGCCAATCTGGTGCTGGTTGCGTTCTCGCGGCAACTGGTGAATATCGAGGGTCAGCTGTTTGCGTTGATGTCGATGACGGTCGCCGCGGCTGAGGCCGTGGTCGGCCTCGCGATCCTCGTGGACATCTTCCGCACCCGTGATGCCGAGGACATCGACGACCTCAGCGAGATGCACGGATGAGCAACCAGACTCTGGCGCTCCTGATCCTGCTCTTTCCCGCCGCCGGCGCGATCCTGCTCGCGGGTCGGGGCTGGCGCCTGCCGCGAATCTTCACCGTCATCGTCGGTCCCGGCGTCGTGTGGGCGTCATTCGTGGCGACGCTTGCGCTTCTCTTGGCGAAAGCGTCCGGGGACTTCACCTACTGGACGTGGATCAAGAGCGGAACCTTCGAGGTCCCGTTCAACCTCCTGATCGACAACCTGTCGATCTTCATGTGCCTCGTCATCACCGGAGTCGGCGGGCTGATCGTCACCTACTCCGTCGGCTACATGGAGCACGAGGACGACCCGAGCTACGCGCGCTTCTTCTGCTACATGGACGTCTTCATCTTCTCGATGCTGCTGCTGGTCCTGGCCGGCAACTTCGTGTTCCTGATCGTGGGCTGGGCGATGGTCGGCCTCAGCTCCTATCTCCTCATTGGCTTCTGGTACCAGCGGCACTCCGCCGTCGTCGCCGCACGCAAGGCGTTCGTGATGAACGTCATCGGCGACGTGGGAATGATCCTCGGCACCTTCGTCCTGTTCATGACCTATCAACAGGCGACCTTTCAAGGTGTGTTTGGCCGGTTGAATGGCTGTCCACGGGGCGTCGGGCAACTGTGCTTGTTGCCCTTTACAAGCGGGGATACCTTCAACCTCGAGCTGGTCGGGTTCCTGTTCCTTGTCGGCGCGGTGGCCAAGTCCGCTCAGCTTCCATTGCACACCTGGCTTCCTGACGCGATGGAGGGCCCCACGCCGGTGAGCGCGCTCATCCATGCCGCGACCATGGTTACCGCCGGCGTCTACCTGGTCGGCCGCATGCATCCCATCTTCGACGTCGCCACTTACGCGCACAACGCGGTGGCAATCATCGGCGCCATCACTGCGCTCTTCGCAGCGACGATCGCCATCGTCCAGGTCGACATCAAGCGCGTGCTCGCGTACTCGACCATGAGCCAGATCGGCTATATGTTCCTCGCGGTCGGTATAGGCGCCTACACCGCCGGCTTCTTCCACCTGCTCTCGCACGCATTCTTCAAAGCGCTTCTCTTCATGGCAGCCGGGAACGTCATCCACGCGATGCACGACGAGCAGGACATGCGCAAGTACGGCGGCCTGTGGAATCAGATGCGGCCGACGGCGATCACCTTCCTCGTCGGCTCGCTGTCTCTGGTGGGGGTGATCCCGTTCGTCGGTTTCTTTTCCAAGGAGCAGATCCTCGGCCTCGCGTTCTCCAAGCCCGACGACAACATGGTCCACGTCCTCTGGGGGGTCGGCTTCGCCACCGCGCTGATCACCGGCTTCTACACCGGGCGCATGTGGTGGCTGTCGTTCTGGGGCAAGCCGTCGCCCCAGCGTCCGGTCGAGCATCCACATGCGCCGCGACTGGTCATGATGGTCCCGGTCGCCATCCTGGCGATCCTCGCCACGGTAGGCGGATTCATCCAGACCACGGCGATCGGCATCGGACCCTCGACCGTGACGGATTTTCTTGCCTCAGCTGTCGGGTCGCAGCGGTGGGAAGGCGGCGGCGCTGAGATCGCCGTGACCTTCCTCACCATGATCCTCGCGGCCGGCCTGTTCGCCTGGGCGCTGTACAGCCGCCCCTGGTCGGCGTACGCGCCTTGGGCGCAGCGCCTGCTCGAGCGAAAGTACTACTTCGACGAGATCTACGACTGGGCCTTCGCACGCCCGACAGACTGGGTCGCGGGTTTTGCCCTTCGCGACATCGAAAGGCCGGTCATCGACGCCGCCGTCGTCGACACCGGGCTTCTCGCGCGAGCCGGCGCGGGCGGTCTGAGCCTGACCCAGAGTGGCTACTTCCGGAACTACGTGCTCGTCTTCGTAGGCGGTGCCGTCGTCGCCGCGGTGATTCTGATCGTGAGGGCGAACTCGTGACCCTTACCGCC
>Ga0209056_10004103_pt1 | contig 15350 bp, 17 predicted proteins | sample GraSoiAngelo_114_FD_185876 | JGI IMG/M metagenome (GOLD analysis project Ga0209056, IMG submission 185876) | Grasslands soil microbial communities from the Angelo Coastal Reserve, California, USA - 14_0903_13_40cm (SPAdes) (version 2) | ecosystem: Environmental > Terrestrial > Soil > Grasslands... | reverse complement strand
CGATCCGTGGTCCGGCCAGATCGCATTCCCGGGTGGGCGATACGAGCCTCAAGACGCCGACCTGCTCGCCACTGCCGTACGCGAGACTCGTGAGGAAACCGGCGTCGACTTGACGAACCGGGAGCGGCTCGGTTCGCTGGACGACCTGTATCCGCGCACGCCCACGCTCCCGCCGGTGATTGTACGTCCCTTCGTGTTCGCGCTCGACGCGCGGCCCGCGCTCGTCCCGAGCGATGAAGTACAGCGGGCGTTCTGGCTTCCTCTCGAGCGTCTCGGAGAACCGGGGGTTCGCCGCGAGATCACGCTCACCCTGCGGGGCGTGGAGCGGACCTTTCCAGCCTACCTCGTTGATGACGAGTTGATTTGGGGGATGACGGAGCGGATTTTGACCCCATTTATCGACCTCGCCACCCAGATGTAGCTATTCGAAATCCACATATTTGCTTGACAGCATCAGTTTATTAGTGTAAGCTAACACGTCTTGGTCGTAGCTACCCAAGATGTTGCCTCGACGCATCATACGAATCCCCAATGACCTGCCCCTCCGGCAGGGAGAATCGGCATGAGTGCACTTACAAGAGACGTCAATCCGCCGCTCACCAGGTCTGTGGAAGACTACCTCAAGGTCATTTACCACCTGTCGAGCCAGGGCGGATTCGCGACCACCAGCGACATCGCCGGCATGCTCGAAGTGGCGCCTCCCTCCGTCAGCGGGATGGTAAAGCGGTTATCGGACACGGGCCTCATCGAGCACGTCCCCTACCGAGGGGTGCAGCTCACGGCGCAGGGGCGGCGCGAAGCGCTCCGGATGATCCGCCGGCACCGTATCCTCGAGCTCTTTCTGACGCAGCAGCTCGGGTACGACTGGGATGGCGTCCACGCCGAGGCGGAGCGGCTCGAGCACGCGGTGTCGGACGGTCTGATCGAGCGCATGGCCAACGCCCTCGGGCAGCCCCAGTACGACCCGCACGGCGACCCGATCCCCACGGCTGCCGGTGAAATCGAGGAAACGGAGCTGATGCCGCTCGCCGACGCGCCGGTGGGCGCCAAGCTCGAGCTGCGTCAGGTGGGAACGCAGGATGCCGCCCGGCTCCGCTACCTCGCGGACCAGGGGCTGACGCCGGGGGTGCTGCTCGTCGTGAGCGACCGGCAGCCGTTCAACGGGCCCACCACCATTGCGCTGGCGCCCTCGGGCGACCCGCGCATCGTGGGTCGCGACCTGGCGCAGCTCTTGTGGTGCCGCGAGGTGCCGGTGGAGGATCGTGGCCGCCCCGCGACTTGAGCCGGACGCCGGGTGGCGCCGCCCGCGCGTCGCCCCGAGTCTCGCGGAAGTCTACCGCACCGTTCCCGTTCAACCCGGCGGGTGGTGGCGCAAGGCGCTCGCGTTCGCCGGCCCGGGTTATCTCGTGGCCGTGGGCTACATGGATCCGGGGAACTGGGCGACGGATCTCGCGGGCGGCTCGCGCTTCGGCTACGCCCTCCTCTCGGTCATCCTGCTCTCGAACCTGATGGCGATCCTGCTCCAGGGACTCGCGTCCAAGCTCGGCATCGTCACCGGACGCGACCTGGCACAGGCGTGTCGCGACCACTACTCACGGCCGGTGTCGTTCTTCCTCTGGGTCATCTGCGAGATCGCCATCGCCGCGTGCGATCTGGCCGAGGTGATCGGATCCGCGATCGCCCTCAACCTGTTGTTCGGCATCCCGCTCCCGTGGGGGATCGCGATCACCGCCCTCGACGTGCTCATCGTGCTGTTTCTCCAGCACAAGGGGTTCCGCCTGCTCGAGGCGCTGGTCGTGGCGCTGATCGCGACGATCGCCGGTTGCTTCCTGTTCGAGATCGTGATCTCGCGGCCGGATCTCGGCGCGGTGGCGACCGGCCTCCTGCCGAGCGCGTCGATCCTCGCCGACCGCGACAAGTTGTACATCGCGATCGGGATCCTCGGCGCGACGGTGATGCCGCACAACCTCTACCTGCATTCGTCCGTCGTGCAGACGAGAGCCTACGAGGAGACACCGGCGGGCAAGCGGGTCGCGGTGACGTATGCGTTTTTCGACTCGACCGTGGCCTTGAGCTTCGCGCTGTTCATCAACGCGGCAATCCTCATCGTGGCGGCGGCCACGTTCCACCGCGCGGGTCACACCGGCGTCGCCGAGATCCAGGACGCGTATCAGCTCCTCACACCGTTGCTCGGGGTGGCAGGTGCCAGCGCCGTGTTCGCGCTCGCGCTGCTCGCGTCCGGCCAGAACTCGACGCTCACGGGGACACTCGCGGGGCAGATCGTGATGGAGGGGTTCCTGAACATCCGGATCCGGCCCTGGCTGCGGCGCCTCATCACCCGGATGATCGCGATTGTCCCGGCCGCCCTGACCGCTATCTTTTTCGGGGAGAGCGGGACGGCGCGGCTCCTGATCCTCAGTCAGGTGATCCTCAGTCTCCAGCTGTCGTTCGCGGTGTTCCCGCTCGTTCTGTTCACCTCGGACCGCGTGAAGATGGGCGAGTTCGTGAACCCGGCGTGGCTCAAGGCGCTCGCGTACAGCGTGGCCTGCGCCATCGCGGCGTTCAACGCCTGGCTCCTGGTCCAGACGTTCCGGAGCTGGATCGGCTGATGTACCGTCGCATCCTCGTCCCCGTCGAGCACTCTCCCGCCGACGAAACGATCCTCGCGCACGTGCGCTTGTTGGCCAAGCGCCTGGGCTCGGCGATCGTCTTCCTCCACGTGGCGGACGGCTGGGTGGCCCGCAACATCAAGGAGCTCGAATTGCGCGAGTCGGAAGAGATGCGCGACGACCGGGCCTATCTGGAGGAGTTGTGCGCTCGGTTCGAGACGGACGGCTACGACGTCGATGCCGTGCTCGCGGCCGGCGACCCGGCCAAGGAGATCGCGGCGGCGGCGGAGCGGGAGAACTGCGACCTGATTGCGATGGCCACACACGGCCATCGTCTGCTGGAAGATCTCGTCAAGGGCAGTACCGCGACAGCATTACGACATCAAACGACTATTCCCATCCTGATGGTGCGGGCGGAGCGGAAGTAACGGCTTAGGCGGTGCGGGCCTGCTCGAGGGCTCGGAGGATGCCGTCCAGCCGCCGGTCGCGCGCTCCCCGCAGCTCGTCGACCTTCCCCTTATACGCGCGCTCGATGCTGTGGATGATCACCCGCTGCTGTTCGGGGTCGAGCCGCTGCCAGGTTGCGAGTTGTGCCCACCAGCCCTCGAAGCTGGCGAGCAGCTGTTGCAGGAAGAGGGTGACGCCGCCGTCGCCCGCAGCGAGATGGTATGTGAGAAGCGGCCCGGCGGCCGCCCACCCGAGCGCCGGTCCCAGCGACACGGCGCGATCCAGCTGGTCCACATCGATCACGCCCTGCAGGACCAGATCGATACATTCGCGCCACACCGCCGCGGCGATACGGCCGGCGACGTACCCCGGGATCGGCTTGTTCAGGACGATGGGGATGCGCCCGAGTGCTCTCAAGTACTCCAGTGCGCGCGCGACCGTCGCCGCCGACGTACGGCTGCCCGAGACGACTTCGACCAAGGGGATCAGCTCCGGCGGATTGAGGGCGTGCGTGACGACGCAGCGGTCCTGACGCCGGCAGCGCGCGAACACGTCGTTCGGGAGCAGTCCGCTCGAGGAGCTCGACAGTAGGGCGTCGGGAGCCGCGACCTGCTCGATCGAGTCGAACAGCTTCTGCTTGGCGATGACGTCTTCGGGGATGGCCTCGATGACCCAGTCGCTGTCTTTCACGGCCTGCAGCAGGCTCCGCGCCTGCTCGAACTCGAGCAGCCCCCGCTCCACGATCCCCTGCGTCGCGCGCCCGAGCGCCACGAGCGCGCGCGTGCGGCGAGGCACGTCCGTGGCGGCGCGCTCGAGACCGCGCGCGCTCGCGTCGAACACCGTCACCGGCCACCCGGCGGAAGCGCACAGCGCCGCCCACCCGCATCCGATGTCTCCCCCGCCGATCACCGCGACCTTGCGCGGCATCGAGGTCATACCGACGCTTCCTCCCGCTCGATCGGTGTCGCCGCCTTGCGCACGGCCCAGCGAAACACGCGCTCGGACAGGAGCGAGCGCACCGGGGCCAGGTCCACTTGCGTCGCGACCTTCACCGGCGTCCCGCCAGGATCGACGCGCGTTCGCCCGCGGCGTTCCCCGTCTTCGAGATCCACCACGAGCCGCTGCTCCTCGAACCCCAGCGCGTTCGGTTTCACGAGGGCGGCGATCGGCAGCACGTCATTCACGATGCAGCCGTCCAGCCCCTCCTCCCGCTTGTGGAACTCGAGGTAGAACCGGAGGGCGTCGTGGAGCCACCGCGCCTGCGGTGCGCCGGAGTGCGCCAGCCGGGTCAGCTCGTTCGGGACGAGCACCATCTGTCGCGTGACGTCGAGGCCCACCATTTCGGTCGGCAGCCCGGCCCGCAGCACCTCATCCAGCGCCTCGGGATCGCACCAGGCGTTGAACTCCGCGTAGCGCGTGGTGTTGCCGCGGGCGGCCACGTTCCCGATCATCGCGATGTGGCGCGCCACCTTCGCGCGCACCAGCTCGGCGTCGCGGCGCAACGCGAGTGCGAGGCTCGTCACCGGGCCGAGCGTCACGAGCGTCACCGGCTGCGACTGGTCCGCCAGCAGGCGATCGAGCGACTTCACGAAGTCGAGGATCACGCCGGCCGGCGGCACCTCGGCGTACCCGAGTCCCGACTCGCCGTGCGTCTCGGACGCCACGACCAGCGGCCGCTTGAGTGGCCGGCGGGCTCCCACGCCGAGGGTGATGCGCTTGCGCGCGCGACGCATGATCTCGACGGTGTTGCGGTAGGCGTTCTCCACCACGGTGTTGCCGTATGAGACCGAAACGCCACGCACGTCGAGCTCGGGCGACGCGAGGGCGAGGAGCAGGGCCATCGTGTCGTCGATACCGGGGTCGGTGTCGATCAGGATCGGGAGCGGCGAGCGGGAAGCGGCTGGCGCGTTCACTGCTAAACGCTAGGGAACGCGAACCTCCTTTGCAATAGTCTCGTGCAATTGGTGGAACTCCTCCGGCCCGCCGAAGCCGAAGATGCGCTGGACGATTCGACCGTGGCGATCGAGCAGCACCGAGTACGGAAGCCCCCGATAGTGGTACGCCTCCTTCATGCGGCCACCTCCCACGAGGATCGGAAAGGGTGGGCGGTACTGCGCCACGAACCCGAGCATTTTTCCACGGTCCACGTCATCCGATATGGCGGCGATCTCGAAGTCCGCCCGATCGAACTCTCGGTACAGCGTGGCCATCAGAGGAAACTCCTCTCGGCAGGGGTCGCACCACGAGGCCCAGAAGTTCACGAGCGTCACCTTGCCGCCGAATCGGCCCAGCCGAACCGTATCCCCGCGCAGGTCCGGCAGCGCGAACGCCGGGGCGAAGATCTCCCGCTCGCTCGAGCTTGCCCCACCCGCTAGGCCCCCGCTCTGCGCAAGCGCCGAGTCCCCGTCGAACGCGACGAGCCGGCCGCTCGGATCGAGCGCCACGGCGCTCTCCCGCAGCCCGAGGTGGCGGGTGGCCAAGATGGTGCCCGTCGCGGTGTCGACCACGTCCACCCGCAGCCGCGTGGCCGCGGAGTCGTCCGCACCGAGCGCATACAGCCGGCCGTCGCGCCCCAGGACGAGCGCGACGCTAACGAGTGCGTTCCGTATCCGGAGGTCCGTACCCTTGGCCGGCCGGAACACCGGGTCGGCCTCGCTCCGGAACAGGCCCCGCTTGACCAGCCACGCGAGCTGCCCGCCGCTCGTGTACTTGCGGATCTCATCCCGCACCAGGGGCGCGTAGTACACAGCGCCCGAGGCTCCGCCACTCGTAGCCACCGCGCCTGCGTTCACGAGGTAGGCGAGAACCGGCAGCGCCGGCTGGCGAATGACCGCGAGTCCTCCGGTTTGGTGCCCGAGCGTGTCGAGGACGCGGATGAGGGGCGCGGTGTCGGCCTCCGGAGTGGCGACCTGTGGGACATAGTAAGGAGAGCGCGCCGCGACGACGCGGGCGCCCCCGGCAGCGTAGAGCGAGGCGATGTCCGGGCTGTCCCACTCGCGCAGCACCCGGCCCGCGGTATCGAGCACCACGGCCTCGCCGGTGCGCTCCGTGACGAGGAGTTGCGCGTCGCCGAGCGGCGCGACGGCCATGGGCGTGGCGAGACGCGGATTCGTGAGCTCGCGCACGACGTGCAGCGTTCGGTCGAACGCGACGATTCGGCTCTTGTCGGGATCGGGCGCCCACGAGCGGCCCGCCAAGGAGGCGGCCGGGGAGCGGCCGAGAAAGAGGAGAGTGAAACCGCTGGGGGGAGGCGCCGGCGTGCTGCAGCTGGCCAGCGCCGCCACGAGCGCGGCGCCTGCCCCCAACGCCCGCCGCATCAGGTCGCGGCGGCGATCGTCTTGATCTCGATCGTGTGCAGCCCGCTCACCATGCGATGCATGCCGCTCACCTTCACCTTGCTCTCGACGAACGGCTCGAGCTTCGAGTTCTGCGGATCGCCGGGCTTCGAGCTCACCGGCAGATAGATCGTGCCGTCGCTCGCGAGGATGCCGAGCGGCACGCCCGCCTTGGCGCACGCCTGCGCGCACGCCTTGTGGCTCGGGCCCGACGCGCCGTTGGTCGTGTTGCAGTTCAAGTCGACCACCTGGCCGGTGATCGTCATTTCGTTGCCCGCCGTGGCCGCGTGGCCTTGCGCCGCGAGCGGCAGCGCGCACAGAGCCAGAACGGTCGTCGTGGCGAGGATGCGCTTCAACATCGTCCATCCTCCTGTGTACGGTAAATGAGAGAAGCAATGGGACCGGGAGCAGCGACCCGCAGCCGCTTCCGTGTACCATACGTCCCAACCCCGGGTTCCGGATTGGCGTATATTGGCCCGATGCAACAGGCCTATCGTGAGTTGCTGGAGACGTTTGGCCGCGGGTGGGAGCGCGGCGCCGTCGACGAAATCGCCTCCGTGTTCGCGTCCGACGCCGTCTTCCGCGAAACCCCGTTCACCGAGCCCAGCACCGGCTTGGAGGCGATCCGGGCCTACTGGCGCGACGTGCCGGCGAATCAGGCCGAGGTCTCGTTCAAGGCCGGCGAGATCTACACTGCGGGTCCCTGGTTCGCGACGGAGTTCCGCTGCACGTATCGCCGCCGCCGTACCGGCGAATGGATCGACGCGCGCGGCGCGATCTTCTGTGAGACTAAAAACGGCAAGATCGGTGAGATGCGGATGTACTGGCATCGCCAGCCCTGAGCTCTGTCCTCCTAGGGTTCCCGCTTGGCCCGCACGTATTCGAGCGCCTGTTCCATCAACTCCGCGCTCCGCAGGCCCACGCGCAGCGCCTGCGCCACCGCGGCTTCCTCGTCCAGGCCTCGGTCCAGCATGAGGTAGGGGAGTAGCGTCCCCCCTACTCGATTTCCACTGGAGCAATAGATGAAGGCCGGTCGCTTGCCCGCGAGCTCGCGCACGGCGTCGCTCAGGCGGCGGAACGTCGCGTCGCTCACGGCGCCGTGGCCTACGGGAATGCTCTGGTACTCGAGTCCCGCCGCCACCACCGCATCCGGCGTACGGAACGGCTGCGGCTCCATCGGCTCGCGGATGTCGATCACGACCGCGCATCCCGCCTGCTTCAGCGCCGCGAGATGCGCGGCGGCGGGTTGGCCGCCGGTGACGATGCCGGGGATCGGCTCGCAGGCGTTGGGGACGCCGGCGATGGCGTCGAGCAGTTTGCTCACGCGAATGATCGGCGTAGCTTTCCACGCCTAATCTAGCCTCGCGCGAGCAGGATGGCCCGACCGCCGGTTCGCACACTCCGCGTGCACCTCAAGCCCCATCACAAGCTGTGGCTCAACTGGGACGGGGCGTTCCTCATGGGCCCGCGCTACCTGCGGTTCCTCGAGGCCGTGGATCGGACCGGCACGATCCGCGCGGCCGGGCGGGACGTGGGGTGGAGCTATCGGACCTGCCTGAACCGCATACGCGAGATGGAGCGCGTCCTCGGCGCCAAGGTGCTCGCCACCCGGCACGGCGGCGCGAGCCGCGGCGGGTCCCGCCTTACGCCAGCGGCCCGCCGGCTCGTGAAGCTGTTCGACCAGTGGCGGCGCGAATCGATGCGCCTCAGCGACGTCGCATTCCGAAAGCTCATGCGCCGATAGGCACGTCGTTGCCTATCGGACCGCTCCGCCGTACCTTCCCGCCCGACCTGCAGCCGCTTCGCACCCCAGCGGAAAGGCGTCCACGTGCGTTCACTTCACGCCGCGGCCATCCTCGTGCTCCTCGTCGCGCCCCTCGCTCCGGCGCTGGGACAGACGCCAGGATCCACCTCAACGACGCCAAAGCTCACCGGCTACCTCCAGCCGCGCTTCCAGACGCTCGGTGACAGCGCGTCGTACTTCCTGCGGCGCGCGCGGTTCGCGGTGGAAGGGAGCATCACGCCGTGGGCGTCGTACCGCGCCCAGGTCGAGCTGCGCACCATCGGCGCCGCGGCGACCCCCGCCGCCTCGCCGCTCACCCTCTCGGCCACCGATCTCTGGATCAAGCTGACGCACGGAGGGTGGGGCGCGACCGTCGGCCAGTTCAGGGTTCCCTATGCGCTCGAGGCGCTGCTCGGCTCCACGACGCTCGAGACCACGGAGCGCTCGCGCGTCGTGAACGCCGCCAAACGCGACATCGGCATGCAGGGCGAGTGGCGTTTGCCCGACCGCGTCGTGCTGCAAGGCGCGATCGTAAATGGCGAGGGGCCGAACCGGGCGAGCAACCCGGACAACCGTATGGCCTATTTCGCGCGCGCCGTGTTCACCCCGGTTCGAGGGCTCGACGTGGGCGGAGCGTTCCAGGGCTACAGCGACAGCATCGGCGTCGACGCACAGGGCATGTACCGGTCGGAGCGGTCCACCGCGCGCGCCGAGTATATCGATGAGCACAATCGCCGGACCGGCGTGCACACGCGCGGCTGGTACGCCCTCGGCGCGTACGTGGCGGTGCCCCGGCGGGTCGAGCTGGTCGCCAGGATCGAACAGTTCGACCCGAGCGATCGCGTCGCCGGCGATCGGGAGACCGGATATCTCGCGGGCGTCCAGTATTTCTGGCGTGGCGACGACTTCAAGATGATCGCCGACTACGAAGTCTTTCGGGAGCAGGGACCCCAAGTGAGTAACAACCGCGCCGTGATTCAGATGCAGGTGCGCTGGTGAGGCACGGGCGGCAGAGGGCGGCACAAGGCGGCAGAGGGCGGCAAGGGGCCCCGGTGCTCGCTCTCGCGACGGTTCTCCTTGCCGCCCCGTGCCGCCCGTTGCCGCCCGTTGCCGCCCAGTCCCCCGTCATCATCCTCGCCACCACCACCTCCACTCGCGACGCCGGGCTGCTCGATTCGCTGCTGCCGGTATTCGAGCGGCGTACCGGTTATCGCGTCAAGGTGATCGCCGTGGGCAGCGGGCAGGCGCTCGCGATGGGCCGCCGGGGAGACGCCGATGTCGTCCTCTCCCACGCACCCGAGGCCGAGCGCTTGCTCGTCGATTCGGGGTACTTCGTGCGGCGGCGGCTCGTGATGCACAACGAGTTCCTCGTGGTCGGGCCGGCGAGCGACGGCGCCGGGCTGCGCGGCCTGAGCGACGCCGTCGCCGCGTTCCGGAGAATTGCCGACCGGGGTGTCCCGTTCGTCTCGCGCGGCGATCAATCCGGCACGCACCAACGCGAGCTGGCGCTCTGGAAGCGGGCGGGCCTGCCGGGCGCGCCGCGAGGAGACTGGTACGTCGAGTCGGGGCAGGGGATGGGAGCTACCCTGCAGCTCGCGGACGAGAAGCGGGCCTATACCCTCACCGACCGCGCCACCTACCTCGCCTGGCGCGACAAGCTGCAGCTCGTGCCCATGGTCGAGGGCGACTCTCTTCTGTACAACGTGTACCACGTGCTCGAGCTCAATCCTCACAACGCCGCCCGGATCAACGTCGCAGGCGGACAGGCGTTCGCGGACTTCATCGTATCCGCCGAGGCCCAGGCCCTCATCGGGCAGTTCGGCAGGTCGGCTTTCGGTCAGAGCCTGTTCGTGCCCGACGCGGGAAAGCCGGACCGCTGGTAGACAGTTTTCCCCGCTCGGTGCTAGCATCCACAATGCGCTCCATGCGGTTCTGCGCGGCATTGGCCGCGCTGGCGCTTTGCACGCGGGCTGCCGCCCAGATGCCGATGAACATGCCGATGCCGGCGGGTGGAGTACTTGGCCTCCCCGAGTCGCGCACCGGCTCCGGCACCTCGTGGCTCCCGGATGCCAGCCCGATGCATGCGGTCCATTACCGGGCCGGAGCCTGGAGCCTCATGCTGCACGGATCGGCGTTCGTGCTGTACGACGACCAGGATGGCCCGCGCGGCGACGATCGTGTCGTCGCGATCGACTGGGCCATGCTCGCGGCGAGTCGCAGTGTGGGCTCGGGACGGCTCGTGCTGCGCACCATGCTCTCGAGCGAGCCGTGGACGGTCGGGGCACGCGGCTATCCGCTCCTGCTCCAGTCGGGGGAGTCCTACGCCGGCGCCCCGCTGCACGACCGCCAGCATCCGCACGATCTGTTTGTCGAGCTGGCAGCCGTCTACGACCGACCGGTGGCGCGCGATCTCGCCCTTTCCCTCTATGTCGCGCCCGTGGGAGAACCCGCGCTCGGCCCGGTCGCTTTTCCCCACCGCCCGTCCGCGGCGGCCGACCCGCTCGCGCCCCTCGGCCACCACTGGCAGGACGCCACCCACATCACCTACGGCGTCATCACGGCGGGGCTGTTCACCCGGAGCGCCAAGCTCGAGGCGTCGTGGTTCAACGGCCGCGAGCCCGACGAGGATCGCACCGACTTCGACTACGCCGGTCGCCGGTTGGACTCTTATGCCGCACGCCTCACGGTGAATCCCAGCTCTCACTGGAGCCTGGCGACCTGGTATGGCTACCTCGCGAGCCCGGAGGCGCTGGACCCCACGGAAGCGCTCCACCGCTTCGGCGCATCGGTGCTCTTCAGCCGCACGCTTGGCGCGCACGGGCAATGGTCCACGGCGGTGATTTTCGGTGCGAACGCGATCGTCGGCGCGGGCCAAACATTGCCGAGCGCGCTGGTCGAGACGACCGTCGACTTGGACGGCGTGAACACGCTGTTCGGCCGGCTCGAGTACGTGCGCAAGCGGGCGGAGGATCTGGCGGTCGCGGGGGTACCAGCCGCAGTCACCTACGACGTCGGCGCGGTTTCGGTCGGTTATGCACGGCAGGTCGCCCGCACCGGCGGCATCGCGGTGGGGCTAGGCGGCCGGGGGGCCGTGAGCTTCGTCCCGGCGAGCCTCGAGGCGCTGTACGGCTCGCGCACCCCGGTCGGTGGCGCCGTGTTCGTTCGCCTCACACCGTCCAGATAGGAGACACGATCTGTCTCCCAGGTGGGTCAAAGTGGCGCACGCGTTAACCATTGGGCCGGTCGGAGCGTCAAACGGGAACCGGCATGCTTCTTGATCGCTTGCCAAGGATGAGGGTATATAGAGGATAGGCTATGATGCTCGCACTGCTCGTCTCACTCGCCGGCCTGCCGGCTCCCAACGCTGCGGTTTCGGCCGTCCGAAGTGATGATCCCCCCGTCAAAGTCTGGCTCAACAACGACAATTATTTCCGACGCGGCGACAAGGCCCGGGTGAACGTCCGGCTCGCCGATGACGGCTATGTCGTCGTCCTCCGCGCCGATACGGACGGGCGCGTGCGCGTGCTGTTCCCGCTCGATCCGAGCGACGACGCGTTCGTGCGCGGGCATGAGACCATCGAGGTGCGCGGTCGCGGCGATCGCGAGGCGTTCTACGTGGACGACCGCCAGGGCTCCGGCATTGTCTTTGCCGCCCGGTCGGAAACCCCGTTCAAGTTCGACGAGTTCGTGCGCGGCGACCACTGGGATTACCGCGTGCTCGACGTGCGCGACTCGGGTGACGACAAGGAAGCGGCGCTGCTCGACATGGTCCAGCGCATGGCTCCCGACGGGCACTTCGACTACGACGTTGTGACGTACGTGGTCGAAACAAATCAGGGCTACTACAACTCGTACTATCCGACGTCGGTGAGCTTCGGTTATGGCTATGGCTGGGGTTGGCCGTACAACTACGGCCTTTACAGCACGTGCTACGATCCGTTTTTCTACGATCCGTTCGTCTGCTACAACCCGATCTTCTACGCGCCGTATCGGTTCGGCTTTGCCTTTGGCTTCGGCTTCAGGCCGTACATCTACCGGCCCTTCTTCTACCGCCCGAGGATCTACCAGCCCTACTTGAACGGGGGTGGCTACTTCGTGAACCGCCTGCGGCCCGGGACGAACGGCTCGCCGTTGTACTACAGGAGCCGGCTCGGGACGAACGTCGCGTTCAGCGGAAATGCTCCTCGTTTCCGCTCGCCCCAGGCCACTCCGCTCGGTCGGTCCAGCGGATCGGTCCGCGACCGCGGTGCGGGACGGCGAGGCGGCTTCGACGGTGGAAGCTCCTTCCCCGTGCGGGATAGGGCGGTGCAGGATCGTAACGACCGGCCCTCGGACCGCTCGGCACCGGTGGCTCGCGAGCCCGATCGGCGCGACGACGGGCGGCGCGGTGGCGGCGGTCAGGCCGCGCCGGCAGAGCGAACTGGTGGAGGCCACAGCAGTGGTGGAAGCTCGGGAGGGGGAGGCAGGCGCGTGAGTGGAGGTGGGGGCGGGGGCGGCGGTGGGCATTGGGGTGGTGGGGGTGGCGGGCACTCGGGCGGTGGAGGTGGCGGACATCCCGGGGGCAGCGGTGGTGGAGGCGGAGGGCATCGCCGGCCGTAACACGACATCGTCGCATTAATCGAAGGGGCGCGGCTCGCTGCGCCCCTTCATTTTTTTCTGCAGATTCTCGGGTCTTGATGACCGAGCTCAAGAAGTCCCTTCGACTCGTTGACGGCCTCGCCATGGTCGTCGGTATCACCGTCGGGTCCGGCATCTTCCGGACGCCGGGGCTCGTGGCGGCGCGGCTCGGCCGCCCGGGGCTCACCTTCGTCGCGTGGGTGCTCGGAGCGGGCCTGGCGCTTCTCGGGGCGCTCTGTTTCGCGGAGCTCACTACCCGCCACCCGCGTGCCGGCGGCAAATACGTGTACATCCGCGAGGCGTTCGGGCGGCGCGGCGCCTTCGTCGTCGGTCTGATGGAGAGCATCGCCATCAATGGCGCAGCGATCGCCGCGATCGGCGTGGCGGCGGGGGAGTTCCTGGTACGCCTCGCCGGCTGGTCGCCCACGCTCTCGCAAGGGTTGGGCGCGGCGTTCGTGGCGCTGTTCACGGCGATCAACCTGTCAGGTGTTCAGTCGGGGCGCTGGGTTCAGAACGTGGTCACGGGCGCGAAAGTCCTCGCGCTCGGAGGGGTCGTGGTCCTCGCGTTCGCGCTCGGGACGGGGGCGGGCTGGCACGGCGCCCTGGCCGGGGCACCGCGGGGCTCGGCCGTTTGGGGCCCGCTCGCGGCCGCTTCGCCGGCCGTGATCTGGACCTACTACGGCTACCCCGACCTGGCCAAGATCGCCGAAGAGGTGGTCGATCCGGGTCGCACGCTGCCGCGGTTGTTTCTCGGCGGGCTCGCCATCGTGGCCGCGCTCTATCTGCTCCTGAACGCGGCGTTCCTGCACGTGCTGCCGCTCGAGCAGATCGCATCGTCCAAGTTGGTGGCGGCGGATGTGGCGACCGCGATCCTCGGTGCGAGCGGCGGGGCGGTGGTCGCGGCGCTGGCGCTGCTGGTAGTACTCGCTTCGCTGAACGGAAACATATTCGTCACGCCGCGCGTGCTGTTCGGGTTGGCTCGCGATCGGCTCGCGCCCGCCGCGCTTGCCGGTGTGAATCCCGGCGGGACGCCCTGGGTGGCCATGCTCCTGGTCGGCGGGGTCGCCGTCGCGCTCGCCACGACCGGCACGTTCGAGCGGCTGATCAGCCTCGCGATCGTGTGGATTCTCGTGATCGACGGCTGGGCGATCCTCGCGCTGTTTCGGCTGCGGCAACGCGAGCCGATGGCGCCGTTCAGAGTGCCGCTCTATCCCTGGGTGCCCTTGGCCTTGCTCGGCGTTTACGGCGCCCTGTTCGTGGGGACCGCCGTCGCTCAGCCGAGACTCATCGTGCAGGCGCTGGCGGTATTGGTGGGAGCCTACGGGCTGAGTTGGGCGGTAGAGGGCGGTAATGGGCGGTAAAGGGCGGTACGAACGTCTACGACCTCTACCGACTTCTACCGACTTCTACCGACTTCTACCGTCCTCTACCGCCGCCGGCCGGTACAGGATCACGCGCGCGCGCTCGAGCGTAATGAGTCCCCCGCCGATCATTTCATCCAGGTCGGGGAGGATCGCCTGGATCGCCTCCTCGGTCTCGACCACCTCGATGATGAGTGGGAGATCGAGCGACAGGCGCAACACTTTCTCGGTATGAACCACGCTCGAGGCTCCGAAGCCCGCCACGCCGCGCAGCACCGTCGCGCCCGCGAGCCCCTTCTTGCGCATGTGCTCGAGCAGCGCTTCGTACAGCGGCTTCCCGCGGTACTTGTCGCTCTCCCCGATGAAAATGCGCATGAGGGTCCGCTCGCCCTTGAATCGATGAGGCATGGTTCCTCCTTATTAGAGCAGCTTTCCCGCCAACGCCAACCCTGCCACGGTCGCCAGTAAGCAGCCGAGCACCGTCCCCCCCGCATAGAGCCCCGCGTACCAATACTCACCGTCGCCCAGCAGGCGGATGCTCTCGTAGCTGAACGTGCTCATCGTCGTGAACGCGCCGCAGAACCCGATCGTGAGGCCGCCGCGCAGCTCCGGGGAGATCACCGTGGACCCGGTGGCGAATCGGATGATGAAGCCGAGCAGGAACGAGCCGGCGATGTTGATGGCCAGCGTACCGGTCGGGAACGTCCCGCCGCGGGTCTGGAGGACGCCTTGAATGAGATAGCGCGCCAGGGTGCCGAGGATGCCGCCGAGCGTGATGTAGGCGATCATACGTGAAGAGACTCCTACCGCGGGGATTCAGGTAGGAGTCATCAGCCCAGGACAGCGGGCGGTTCGAGGCGAACTCCATCGCCTGGGGGAAAGATAACGTGACCCAGTGGCTGCTGCTCGGTGGAGCAGCGTTCCTCGCGAGCACGCTCGCCGCCGTAGCGGGATTCGGGGGCGCGGCCGTGCTCCTGCCCGCGCTCGTGGCGGTGTTCGGCGTACGCGACGCGATCCCGATTCTCACGGTGGCGCAGCTCATCGGGAACGGGAGCCGCGTGTGGTTCAATCGCCGCGAGGTGGCCCTGCCGGTCGTAGGGTGGTTCGCCTTGGGCGCCGTGCCGCTCGCGCTGGCCGGCGGCGTGCTGTTCGCCACGGCGCCGCTCGGCGCCCTCAAGCGCGTGATCGGCGCCTTCCT
>Ga0209056_10004102_pt1 | contig 15351 bp, 18 predicted proteins | sample GraSoiAngelo_114_FD_185876 | JGI IMG/M metagenome (GOLD analysis project Ga0209056, IMG submission 185876) | Grasslands soil microbial communities from the Angelo Coastal Reserve, California, USA - 14_0903_13_40cm (SPAdes) (version 2) | ecosystem: Environmental > Terrestrial > Soil > Grasslands... | reverse complement strand
TCCACCACCATGAGGTGCACGTCCAGAGGAAGCGACGTGAGCTTGCGCATCGCCTGGACCAGGATCGGACCGAACGTGAAGTTGGGTACGAACTGCCCGTCCATCACGTCGACGTGCAGGAAATCGGCGCCCGCGCGCGCGACGACCCGGATCTCGTCCTCGAGGCGAGAGAAATCGGCGGAGAGGATCGAAGGGCAGATGCGCCGGAGCTTGGGGTTGGCCCAGGTGCGCGCCGGAGTCTCCACCTTCGCCTTCGCGGTCACGGACGTTCGTAGAGCACGACCGAGTCGCGCGGCGAGACGCGGTGCCCCGGAGCGGGCTCCTGCGCCGAGACGAGCCCCGGCTTCTGCTTCGGGCCTCCTTCGCGGATCTCGACCAGGAAGCCTTCCTCGCGAAGTCCGCGCGCGACGTCCTGGACGTCGTTCCCGACGAGGTCGGGCAGGAGATAGCTCTGCGGCCGCGGTCCCAGGCTCACGAGAAGATTCACCACCGTGCCCTGCTCCACGAGCGTCTCGCCCGGAGGATCCGAGGCGACGACCAGGTCCTTGCTGGTCTCCTCCGTGAATACCTTCGCGACGCGCCCCGCGCGCAGTCCGGCGCCCTCGAGGAGAAGCTGGGCCTGGCGGGCGGTCACCCCCTCGAGGACCGGCACGCTCGTGCCCTGCGCGCCGAGGCTCACGATGACCGAGATCCGGCGCCCCCGCTTCACGGTGCCTCCCGCCGCGGGATCCTGGGAGATCACGAAGCCGCGCGGGACATCGGGACTCCACTGCTCGGAGATCTTGGAGAGCTTGAGACCTTCCAGCGCGAGCGCGCGCTCCGCTTCGACCTCGCTCTGGCCGGTCACCTCCGGCACCTGGACCTCGGCCCCCTGTCTCGTGAAGCTGGGCATGAGCACCAGGTTCATCACGAGGAAGCCCCCGAAGAGCGCGACTCCGGCCAGGAGGAGCGTGCCGGACCAGAACGAGAAGCGCGGGCCCCGGCGGCGCTCCGCCGGCGCTGCCGGCGCCGCTGCGGGTGCGGGGGTCTGCTCCTGATGTTCCTCCACGTGAACTTCCAGCGATTCGCTCACCGCTTCCGGAAACGGGCCGCGAACACGCCGTCGGTCCCGTTCCTCTGCGGCGACGCGATCATGGAGAAGCCTCCGGAGCGTAACGCGGAGGGAAGGTAGCGATCGACTTCCTCCGGCGTGAATTCGGGATGGGCTTTGAGAAAGGACTCCACGACGGAAGAGGTCTCCTCAGGTTCCAGGGAGCAGACACTATACACCAAGACCCCTCCCGGCCGGACCTGCGCCGCCCCTCCTTCGAGAAGCCGCTGCTGCTGCGCGGCCATGGAGAGGATGCTCTGCTCGTCCTTGCGCCAGCGCGCGTCGGCGCGCCGCCGCAACACGCCGAGTCCGGAGCAGGGCGCATCGACGAGCACGCGGTCGAAGACGCCTTGCAGCGCGGGCATCGTTCCGTCCCCGCAGACTACCTCCACGTTGCCGAGGCGCATCCGCTCCCTGAGATTCGATCGGAGCGCCTTGGCGCGGCTGGGATGACGCTCCAGCGCGACCACGCGTCCCTTCGCTCCGACCGCTTCCGCGATCTGGGCCGATTTGCTCCCGGGAGCCGCGCAGAGATCCAGCACGCGCTCCCCCGGCCGGGGATCCAGGATCGGGACCACCGAGGCTTCCGCTTCGTCCTGAAGGGAGATCAGACCCTCGCGGAACGCCTTCGATCGCGAGGGCACGAACCCGCCCCCCATGTTCCACACGGGGCCGCCGTTCGGCGCGGGCGCGGGATGGAATCCTTCGCCTTCGAGCCGCGCGAGGATTTCCTCTTTCCGCGCGAGCGCGAGGTTCGGACGGACGGAGAGCGGAGGCTCCTCGTTGTCCTTCACGAGAAGACGCTCCGCCTCCTCGCGCCCGAGACGCGCGACCCAGCGCTCCACCAGCCAGCGCGGGTGGGAGTGGACCACCGCGAGGTACTCCGCGGGGTGGGTCTCGGGATCGGGATAGGGCGCGCGCGCCCCCCCGGCCAGCTTGCGCAGAAGCGCGTTCACGAGGCCGGCCGTTCCCGGGTGCCCGTATTTCTTGGCCAGCTTCACGCTCTCGTCCACCGCCGCGCGCGCCGGGATTCGATCCATGAAGAGGATCTGAAGGGCGCCCATCCGGAGCACGCCCCGGATCCAGACCGGAAGCCCGCCCCAGTTCTCTCTCGCGAAGAACGCCAGGTGATGATCCAGCGTGCCCTGACGCCTGAGGGTTCCCTGGACGAGGGCCGTGACGAGGTGCGCGTCCTCGGGCTTGAGGTCGGCTTCCTTGAGCCTCGTCTCGAGGAGCCGGTCCGAATAGGCACTCCGGCTCTCCGTGGCGACGAGGATCTGGAGCGCGAGCTCCCTCGCGGGCAGAGGCTTCTTCCGCGACCAGGGCTTAGGGCGGCTTCGCTTCTTCGTGGTCACGCCGGACGCTCCTCGAGCGGAAGCCTCATTCCTTCCGTGAGACGCGCTCCGTTCGGCCGCACACGCTCGAGCCAGACCGAGCCCTGGCAGAGCCCGAGCTCGATCCCGCGCGCGCGGTCCAGCGCGTGCACCTGTCCCGGTACGCCCGGCCCGGCGCGCGCCCCCGGGGAGGCGGCGAGCACCTGCAATGCTTCGCCCTGGAGCTCGAGGTAGGCGCCGGGCTTCGGAGCGAAGGCCCGGACCCGGCGAGTGAGCTCGAGCGGGCTTTCTCGAAGCGAGAGCCGCGTGTCCTCACGCCCGAACTTGGGCGCGTAGGTGGCCCGCTCCGAATCTTGTGGAAGGCGCACCATCTCGCCGCGATCGATCCGCGCGAGCGTCTCGGAGAGACAGCGCGCACCCAGCTCGGCGAGCCGGTCGGTGAGCTGACCCGCGTTCTCCTCGGGTCCGATGGGGGTGCGAAGCGAAGCGAAGGTGGGCCCCTCGTCCAGCCCTTCGGTCATCCACATCGTGGTGACTCCCGTCTCGGAATCCCCCGCGAGGATCGCCGCCTGGATCGGGGAAGCTCCACGGTGCCGCGGCAGGAGCGAGAAGTGAACGTTGAGCGCTCCCAGGCGGGGAATCGCGAGAAGCCCGGGGCTCAGGATCTGACCGTACGCGGCGAGCACGAGGAGATCGGGTTTCAGGGACGCGATCCTCGCGACCTCCTCGGGCACCCCCGAGCGCGCGGGCGTGGCGACGGGAATGCCGCGCGCCTCGGCGGCCGCGCGCACCGGAGAGGGAGCGCTCTCGAGGCCACGCCCCTGGGGCCGGTCCCGCCGCGTCACGACCAGGAGCGGCGTCCGTCCTTCCTCGGCGAGGCGGTGGAGGGCCGGCACCGCCAGGGCCGGCGTGCCGTAGAACACGAGGCGCACGGCGCCCCTAGAAGGAGGGAGTTGCGGAAGGGCTGGGCTCGGGCTCCCGGTCGTCGCGAGCCTGCATGCGCGCGAGCTTGGGCTCGAGGAGCTTTCTCCGGATCGCGCTCAGCCGGTCGATGAACAGGATCCCGTCCAGGTGGTCCAGCTCGTGCTGGAGCGCCCGCGCGAGGAGCCCCTGGGCGGGGACGAGGACGCGCTCTCCCCGCTCGTTCAGCCCCTCGAAGACCACCTCGGCGTGGCGCTTCACGTCCTCGTGGATGCCGGGGATGCTGAGACACCCTTCCTCCCCGGTCACGCTGCCCCGCTTTTCTTTGATCTCCGGATTCACCAGCGCGAGCTTCGTGCGCTCCCCTCCCTCCCCTTCCACGTCCACCACGAAGATGCGCCGCGCGATCCCGACCTGGGGCGCGGCGAGGCCGATGCCGCGCTCGCGGTACATGCAATCGAACATGGCCTCGATGATGCGGCGGGTTTCCGGGTCCACCGTTTCGACGGCGTCCGCCTTCCGGCGCAGGGTGGGATCGCCGTAATAGCGGAGCTGGAGCGGCTTCCTATCCACTGCGCTCCTTCACCTGGACGATCGCCTCGCGCGCGAACTCCATCTTGACGTCGTCCGATACTTTCAAAACCACGATGCCTTCCCGCTCCCCCACCACCGTGCCGTACAGCCCGCCCGTGGTCAGGACCCGGTCCCCCTTGCGGATCGAGGACCGCATCGCTTCCGTCTCCTTCTGCTTCCGCTGCTGCGGACGGATGATCATGAAGTAGACGATCCCGATCGTGATGCCGAGGAGCACGAGCATATGCGTCATCTGATCCATCGCCGACGGCGTGTCGGCGGCGGCTTGCGTCGTCTGTGCGAATGCCACTTCGAGCATGAAGGCTCCTCGGGTCAGGCGGGGGCGGGGGACGTTCCGCCCCGCTTCAGGTAGCGCTCCGAAAATTCCCGCGCGTATCCGGGCAGGTCGCCGCGCTCGATCGCGCGGCGGGCGGCTGCCATCAGTGTCTGGTAAAACGTCACGTTGTGCAAGGTCAGCATTCGGTGCGCGAGGATCTCCTGAGCGAGATGCAGGTGCCGGAGGTAGGCGCGCGTGAAGGTGGCGCACGCCTCGCATCCGCACGAGGGATCGAGCGGGCGGTCCGAGCGCGCGTGCTCCGCGTTCCGGATGTTGACCGGCCCCTCGCTCGTGAATGCCATCCCGTTTCGCGCGTTCCGGGTCGGAAGCACGCAATCGAAGAGATCGATGCCGCACGCGATCCCGTCCAGGAGATCGAGGGGCGTCCCCATCCCCATGAGGTAGCGCGGCAGGTCCGCGGGGAGTGCCTCCGCCGTGGCACGCGCCAGGGCCCAGGTCTCCTCTTTCGTCTCGCCCACCGAGAGGCCGCCGATGGCGAATCCGTCGCACGCCATGCACGCGGTGCGCTCCGCCATTTCCCGGCGCAGCTCGGGATCACCGCCTCCCTGTACGATTCCAAAGAGAAGCTGCTTCATTCCAGAGGGAGTCTCGAGGCCGCGCGCGTGGCGGAGCGAGCGCTCGGTCCACCGGAGGGTCCGCTCTCCCGCCTCCCGCTGCGCCGGGAGATCGAGCGGCAGCGTCACCGCGTGGTCGAGCGTCACGGCGATGTCGGAGCCCAAATCCGCCTGCACCTCCATCGAGCGCTCCGGCGTGAGAAACTCGAGCGTGCCGTCGAGATGCGAGCGGAACTCCACCCCTTCTTCGCGGAGCTTCGCGTGATCCCGAAAACTCAGCACCTGGTAGCCGCCGCTGTCGGTCAGGATGGGACCGCTCCACGCCATGAAGCGGTGGAGCCCTCCCCGCTCGCGGATGAGCCCCGAGCCGGGGCGAAGCATCAGGTGGTAGGTGTTCGCGAGGAGGATGCGCGTGCCGGAGGCGGTCAGGTCGCGGGGCGTGAGCCCCTTCACGGTGCCCTGCGTGCCGACCGGCATGAAGGCGGGGGTGGGCACGGCGCCGTGCGGCGTCTCGAGCCTGCCGGCGCGCGGCCCCGCCTTCACGCCGGGCGTGGCGGTGAAGAGGCTCAGGCGCCGGTTCGCGCGGACGCGTCACGGAGGGACTCAGCCGTCATGTCCCACCGCCGATTCGATCCGGTATTCCTTGAGCTTCGTGCGCAGCGTCTGCCTGGAGATGCCCAGCCACTCCGCCGCCTTGGTCTTGTTGCCTCCCGCCTTCCCGAGCGCCATCTCGATCGCGATCCGCTCCGCCTGGGCCAGCGTGATGATCGAGCTCTCCCCCTTGAGGCGCGTCTCGAGCACGGCGGTGCCTCCTCCGACCGCGCCCACGATCTCGACCGGCAGGTGCTCGGGCAGGATCCACTCCTCGCTCTCGAGGAGGATGGCGCGCTCGATCACGTTCTTCAGCTCGCGCACGTTTCCGGGCCAGCGGTAGGCGAGCAGGAGCTCCAGGGCCCGGTCGTTCGGCCCCTTCACGTCCCTTCCCAGGTCCCGGTTCCAGAGACCCACGAAATGGTCGATCAGCGGCGGGATGTCCTCCGGCCGCTCGCGCAGCGGCGGCACCACGATCCGGATCACGTCGAGGCGGAAGTAGAGGTCCTCGCGGAATTTTCCCTGCTGCACCAGGGCTTTCAGGTCGCGATTCGTCGCGGCCACGATGCGGGTCTCGACGAGGATGTCGCTGGTGCCGCCCAGGCGCCGGAACCGCTTCTGGTCCAGCGCGCGCAGCACCTTGGTCTGGAGCGCCAAGCTCATCTCCCCGATCTCGTCCAGGAAGAGGGTGCCGCCGTTGGCGACCTCCATGAGACCTTTCTTCGTGCGCTTGGCGTCGGTGTGGCTGCCCCGCTCGAACCCGAAGAGCTCGCTCTCGAGGAGGGTCTCCGGGATGGCGCTGCAGTTCACTTCCACGAAGGGGCCGGAGTGCGCGGGCCCCAGCTCGTGGATCTCGCGCGCGAGGAGCTCCTTTCCCACGCCCGTCTCTCCTTGCAGGAGCACGGTGGAGCTTCCGGTCGTCGCCACCTTCCGGATGGTCTCGAAGACCTTCGCGAGCTTCGAGCTTCCGCCCACTATCAGGGTCGAGCCCGCCCGCCTCCGCTCGGCCGCGCGGAGTCGCGTCACCTCCTCGGACAGCCGCGTCTGCGAGAGAGCGTTCTTGATCACGAGCTTCATGTGATCCAGCTCGAACGGCTTTCCGATGTAGTCGAAACAGCCGGCCTTCGTCGCTTCCACCGCGTTCTCGAATTTTCCGAACGCGGTCATGATCACGACCTGCATCTCGGGATGACGCGAGCGGATGTCTCTCAGGAGGTCCAGCCCGTTCCCGTCCGGAAGCTTCTGATCGAGGAGAGCCAGGTGGTATTCCTCGCGGGCCAGACGCTCCCAGGCTTCCGCCACGTCTCCGGCCGTCTCCACCCGATACCCCTCCTCCGAGAGCCCCTCTTGCAGCGCGTACCGGAGGGTCTTCTCGTCGTCCACCACCAGAATGCCGAAGGCCTGCTTAGCGAGGACTACCGCGCCTGGTTCCATGTCGTTTCTCCACGGGTAGGTCGATCAGCACGCTCGTTCCTTGCCCGACCACGCTTTCGATCGAGATGGAGCCTCCGTGCTCGCGGATGATGGTCTGGCAGATGCTGAGTCCGAGTCCGGTGCCCTGGGTCCTCGTGGTGTAGAAGGGATCGAAGACGCGGGCCAGCACCGCGGCGGGGATGCCGGGCCCGTTGTCCTGGATGCGGACCTCGACCAGGTCGAGGAGCGGTGCGGGAGGTTCCTGGCCCAGCCGGTCCCCGGCGCGCCGTCCCAGGCGGGAGCGCTCGGCCAGGCGCTTCCGAACGGGCCCGACCTGGACCAGGAGCTCTCCTCCGCGGTCCAGCGCCTGGAGCGCGTTCATGAGCACGTTCAGGATCACCTGGATGAGCTGGTCCAGGTCCACGTAGACGTCCGGCACCGTGTCCGCGCGCTCCACGCGAATCAGCACGTTCTGGCGCACCGCCACTTCGTGGACGAGGGTCAGGGCTTTCTCGAGGGCGGGCAGGATCGACTGGCGCTGGAGCTTGGGCGTCGCCGGCCGCGCGAATTGTAATAATCCGGTCACGATCCGGTCCAGGCGCGAGACCTCTTCCAGGATGAGGTCGATGAACTGGGCCCGCGGGTCTCCTACCTCGAGGCGGCGCTTCATGACCTGGGCGGAGGTGCCGATCCCGGCGAGCGGATTCCGGATCTCGTGCGCCACGCCGGCCGCGAGCGCGCCGAGCGAAGCGAGCCGGTCGCGGCGGCGCCACTGTTCCTCGAGCGCCTTCTGCTCCCGGAGATCCTGGAAGAGCGCGAGCGTTCCCTGGAGCGAGCCGTCGAGCGATTCGAGAGGAAGGAGCCTCAGTCCGACCGGAAGCACATCCCCGGCGCGCGTGACGACTTCCACTTCACGCGGCCCCTCGGGAGCGGCGCAGGCTCCGGGCGTGACATGCGACTCACCGCGCGGGGCGCGCAGAATTCGCGCGATGTCCTCCCCCTCCACCTCCTCGGCGGAATATCCCAGGAGCGAGGAAGCCGCGGGATTGATCGCGAGCACGGTCCCGTCCCTTCCGATCGCGATCACGCCGAAGGGGGCGTGGCGGAGGAAGCTCCACGCCGCGTCGATCCCGTGCTGGCCCGGGGGCGACGGCACGCCGCCCGCGTGAAGGACGCTCCGCGACCTCACGACCTGGCCTCGCCAATCTGCTGCACGGGTATCGGTTCCGCGCTCGACTCCACATCCGGGGAAGGAGGGATTTCAGGGCGCCGGTAATCTTCTTACCAGTCCCCTTTCGGCCCGGTCAAGCGGATTCAGAGACGGCGGCGACCCTTCCCGGCGGTCTCTTTCGCCATGCGGCGCAGGAAGAGCCGGGTCAGGACTCGGCGGACCTCGGGGCGGTCGTAGTAGTGGTCGCGAATGCGGCGGCGAATCTCGGCCATCCTCGAAATGCCTTCGGCCGGGGCTTCAATTGAGGTTTGCGGCACGGCTGCGGTCCCTCCGAATCGATGCGATCGCTTCGGTCCAGCTTTCCTTCAAGTCCGCGAGCATCTCGGCAGCCTCGTCGAACCGGCCCTCCGCCGATTCGGTCATGCAAAACTCGAGAATTCCAACCACGCGTCCCGCAACGTCCTCGCTGGCGAGCTCCAGGCACTGCATCGATTCGCGAAGCGCCTCCTCCACGACCGGCCGCTTCCCCGCGCGGCAGCCCCGGAGGGCGCAATCCAGAAGCGCCAGAACCTCGTCGCAACGACGGAGCCACCGGTCCAGCTCGGCGGGGTTCTCCTCGTACGCGTGACTCACTTCCCCTGGGTCCCCGGGGTGTCGTTCGCGTCTTTCAGAGCCTGCTCGCGACGTTCTTGCTGGATCCGCTCGTAGATTTCCTCGCGATGAACCTTGACGCTCGGCGGCGCGTCGATCCCCAGCTTCACGTGATTGCCCTTCACCTCCACGATCGTGATCTTCACGTCGTCTCCAATCCGAATGTTTTCGCCGAGTTTTCGGGTCAGGAGGAGCATCGTGCCCTCTGTCGGGCTCCGGCGTCCTGCCGGAGAGGCGTCTCGCCTTGCCGATCCGGGAAGCGCCCCATGCGAGTCCCTGCCGGCCCGTCCTGATTTTTCTTCGGCAGAAGCGGGACTCTTCTGAACCGGGAATGGCCGCGGCGCGAGCGCCGCGCTCGCGAACGGCCGGATCGAGCCAGAGCGCGTTGCCGCGTGCGGCACGCCCTGTTACGATCGGCGCTCGTGACTCGAAACGCGCGAATGCGCGCCGCGTGCGCGCTCCTGATAACGCTCTTCCCATGCGGTCTCGCCTCGTGCGGACACGGCGCGCGCGATGTGATCTCCACGGGCGGCGTGGTCTGGACGCGCCTCACGCCGTCCCAGGTGATCGAGCCCGATCGCGCCGACTGGCTCGCCGATTCCATCGCGTTCCAGGTCCGGGATACGGGTCAGGACAAGGTCGCGGTGGCGGCGGAGGATGGAAGCGGGATCCAGATCGAGCCGGAGGCCGCGGCGGTGGGAGCTCGCGCCCCGCGGTGGGTCCGCCCGGGGCTTCTCCTGGAATCCTCCGATCGCTCCGGCTCCGAGGATCTCTGGTACCTCGAGATCGCGACGGGAGCCACGCGGCGCCTCACGGCATTCCCGGGGGGCGAATGGACCCCGGTGCCCCGGCCGGGAACGCCGGGGGTCGTCTATGTGGAAGGAACCGATCCGGACCAGGGCCGTCTCACGCTGATTCCGGACACAGCCCAGGTCCCCCTGCAGCAGATCTACCTCACGGCGCCCTCGCTCCTCGCGGGCGAGCCCTCCTTCGATCCCACCGGAAACGCGATCTGCTTCAGCGCGGCGGGGCCCAGCGGGACGAGGCAGATCTGGAAGCTCTCGCTCTCGGACACGCTGGCGGTCCAGCTCACGGTCGCCTCGAACCCTCCTTCGGGGCCGGTCCTCGACCGGAGCCCGAAGTGGAGCCCCGATGGGACGCAGATTCTCATGGCGTCCCATCGCGGGGGCATTTGGGGCGTGTGGGCCCTGAATCCGATGGGAGAAGCGCAGGGGCTCACGTTGCTGGCGCAGGACCTGCCGCAGGCCGTGATCCGCCATCCGGCGTGGTCTCCGGACGGACGGGAAATCTTGTTGTCCTCCGATCGAAGCGGCGAGCGCGCCCTGTGGCGTCTCTCGAACCTGGGGCTCTGATCCGGTCGGGAATCTGATCTAGAGCGGGGAAAGCTCCGGAAGCCTCGCCCGCATGCCGCGTACGAACCCGCGCGCGCGCTCCTCGCGGGAGCGCGGATCGGACCCCTCGAGAATCGTTTCGAGCAGGGCGCTCCCCACCACGATCCCTTCCGCTTTTCCTCGATAGCGCCCGATCGGTGTCTTTAGATCCATCCCGAAGCCGAGACAGCGCGGCAGGGGCGTGAGCTCGCGGCACCGGTCGAGGATGGAATCGAGGGCGGCGTCGATTCGCCCCTGCCCCGTCACGCCCAGCCGGGCCACGACGTAGAGGAACCCGCTCGCGCGCTCCGCGATCCGCACGAGCCGCCCGGGCTCGGTCGTGGGCGCGACCAGGGTCACCGTGTCGATTCCCGCGGCGCGCAAGGCATCCCACAGCTCCGGCTCCTCCTCGGGAGGAAGGTCCACGAGGATGACGCCGTCCACGAGGGCGGCGGCGGCGTCCGAGACGAAGCGCTGGGTCCCGTAACGGAGGACGGGATTGAGATACGTCATGAGCACGATCGGGGTGTCGTGGCGCGCGTGAAGTCTCATCGCCTGGCCCAGCGTGTGCGCGAGCGTCGCGCCGGCGCGGAGCGCGGCCTCGCTCGCACGCTGGATGACGGGCCCGTCCGCGACCGGATCGGAGAAGGGGACGCCCAGCTCCAGGACGTCGGCGCCTTCCTCGCAGAGCGCCGCCGCGAGCCGGTCCGATTCCACGAGGTCGGGAAAGCCGGAAGTGAGGAAGGGAAGAAACGCGCCGCGGCGCTCGCGCTTCGCGGCTTCGAACGCGCGCGCGATCCCTCCGAGCCGCGCGGGCCCGGTCACCCGCTCAGGGCCGCCGCCCGCCGGTACGCTTCGCGAGCCCGGGCCGGCAACTCCTTCTTGTCGAAGGCCACGCCCAGAAGGCGATGGATGCGAGGATCGAGGGGCTCGAGCCGGGCCGCGGTCTCTAAAGCCAAGATTGCCTGGTCCACCGCTTCCTGGCTGTTGTAGGCCATGCCGAGAGAATAATGGAAGCGCGCGTCGTCCGGCCGCCTCTCGATCGCCTGCTTTAGCGCCTCGACGGCACGCGCGTAGGCGCCCGTGCGCTGATGCAGGAGCGCCAGGGCGTAGAGCCCTTCCACGTTCCCCGGATCGAGGCGCACCGACTCCTGGAGCGTGGCCTCGGCCTGGCAGAGCTCGTCCTCGCAGAGGAGCGCCCAGCCGAGGTTGAAGTGCGACTCCGAGGAATCGGGGCGGAGTGCTACCGCGCGCCGGAATTCCTCGAGCGCCTCCTCGCGCAGGCCCTCTTCCGCGAAGAGGACTCCCAGGTTCGAGTGGGCCTCGGCGCAGGAAGGGTCCGCCGCGATGGCGCGCTTGAGGGCGCTCGCCGCTCCGGTCCGGTCGCCGCGGTCGGCCAGCGCCAGCCCCAGATTCACCCACGCCTTCACGTGGGTGGGCGAAAGCCGCACCGCCTCTTCATAGGAGCTCTGCGCCGCCGGGAGATGTCCCTGCCTTCCGTGGTGCAGCCCCTCGAGGTAACGGACCTCCGCGTTCCCGGGATCGCACTCGACCGCCCTCTGGAAGCAGAGGTCCGCTTCCTCGAAGCTTCCGCTCCGGGAGAGAAGATCGGCCAGGAGGGCGTTGAGGTCGGGGTGACGCGGGTGGGTGAGAATCCCCTGGCGCAGAACGTCGATCGCGCGCGCGCGATGCCCCTCGAGGGAGAAGAGACGCGCGGCCTCGCGCACCTGCTCGGGGTCGGAGGCGCCCTGCGCGAGACGCTCCGCCAGGACGAGGCTCTCCTCGCTCCGCGCGCTCGACGCTCCGAGTGAAGCGTCGGGAATCGCCATCGGCAACGCCCGATCCACGGGCGCAGCCTAGGGACGGCCGGAAGCGTGTGTCAACGAAAAAGGGTTAGGGAATGGGTTCCAGGTCGCGCGTGAAGGAGTCGTCGAGGCCCGCGTGCTTCTTCCCGCCGGAGACCTTCGGGCGAGCGTCGTCCGAATCGATCTGGATCGAGATCTCGACGGTGAGCGTGACGCGCCCGGAGCGCGGAAGGGAGCCCAGCTCGATGGGAATCGAGACCCGGCGCGCATCGCCGGAGCCCACGGCCGAGACGCGCGCCTGGCTGGAGGATATCTGGCTTCCCTCCCGCTCGAAATCTCCGACGCTCTCCTCGTCGCGGGCGACCGGCGGCGGGGGAGGCGCCGCCACGGCGGCACGCTGGAGCGGAGGGGGCGCTTCCACGCCCGGAGGCGGATGCGCGATCATGTCCTCCTCCGTGAGCACCAGCTCCTCTTCGGCGTTCAGGTTCTGAGGCGGACGTCCCAGGATCGTTCCGTCGTCCATGAGGACGTTCTCGTTCATGAACTGCGTGGGCGCGGGTCCGGGAGCCGGCGCGGCTTCCGCCTCGGGAGCCTCCTCGCCCTTGCCGCGCTTGAGATACTTGAGGAGCTTGCCGCCCGCCGGCGCCTTCTCGGGCTTCGCCGGCGCCGCGGTGGGCCGGGCCGGGGCCGCGGGAGCCGCCTGCGCCTTCGCCGCGGCGCTCTTCGCGCGGCTCAGGCCCTGCACCGCACCCTTGTCCTTCTCGAGCACGTCCTTCGTGATCTTCGCGAGCAGGAGCTTCGAAACGCCGCGGAGCGTCTCGAACACGCCTGCGCCGTTCGCGGCCTGCGCCTCGAACCAGGGCACGTTCAGGCGGTTCAGCTCGCGGTTCATGTCCTCGACCGGCATCGCGTTCGGAAGGTCGCGCTTGTTGAGCTGGATCACCAGCGGGATGATCCGGATGTCGATCCCGTACGCCTTCAGGTTCAACTCGAGGTTCGTGAAGCTCTCGCGGTTCTCCGCCATCTTGTCCGGAGCCGAGTCGGCGACGAAGACCACCGCGTCCACTCCCTTGAGCACCAGCTTCCGGGTGGCGTTGTAATAGACCTGGCCGGGAACGGTATAGAGGAGAAGGCGGGTCTTCATGCCCTGCAGCTCCCCCAGGTCCAGAGGGAGGAGATCGAAGAAGAGCGTGCGGTCGGTCTGCGTCTTCATCGAGACCATCCGGCCTCGATTGGTCTCCGGGACGCTGTCGTAGATCTTCTCGAGGTTCGTCGTCTTTCCGCTCAGACCGGGGCCGTAGTACACGATCTTCGCGTTGATCTCGCGTCCCGAATAGCTGACCACCACCATGGCGTCGCTCCTCGATGTTCCGGGTTCGTACCCCTCCCTCTCGGGAGCACGATACGTGCCGTCTGTCTTTGGAAATAGAACGGTGGATGGGGGGCTAATCTTTAGTAGAAATGCAGCTATGCATTTGTCACGGCCAGCGTCAGATAGCGGCCCGTGCCGCCCGGGAGAGGTCAGGCGCGAGGATCGCGCCGGATCCAGATCCCCTGCCGCTCCTTGATCTGGAGCTGAGGGGCCGTCGGATCGGAGGCGCCTTCGTAGTGCCGGAGCAGGAGCTCCTTGAGCGCCGGGTAATCGGACGTCGGGAAGTAGCGATTCACGCGGCTGAACATTCCGTCGCGGTCGGAATAGCGCAGGAGCTCCACCTCGGTGACGCGCTCGTACTGGTTCTCGCCGTACGCGGCTTCCGGTGATTCGTTCACGTCGATCCACAGGGACGCCACGGTCTGCGTCACGTCGAACCGGTGCTTCGTCCGCATGAGGAATTCCCAGAGACCGAAGATCTCCAGCGGCACGTAGCGCACCGTCGCGTCTCCCGTGGAATCCGGTCTCCGAATCTCGCAGCGCACCAGCTTCTGACTCGCCATCGCCTCACCCTCCGGATGGAGACCGCCCATGGCATGCGCGTTGCAATTTCACCGTGTTCGGAGTGACTGGAACTGCACGCGAAGGAGCGCGAGTGCCGGGCCCGCTCGAGGCACGAGATCCCGAGGAGGACACCATGAAGCCGAGTTCGCATTCCCCCGCCGCGAGAACCACCGCCCGGCGCGCCACGGAAGTCTATTGCCGGCGCGACAATCGCGTGTATGCCGTCTGCCCGCACGTGAAGCAGGGCTCGCGGTGCCGCTGTCTCTCCGAAGTGGAGACCGCGGACGCGCTCTTCGAATCGGATGGATGGGACGCCGAGATCGGCCGCTGAGACGAATGGCTCGTTTCGTCCCCGTGATGCGCGAAAAGACGCATCCCTTGGGTCGCACTCTAGGCGCGCACGGCGCGCCAGTCAAACAAAAGCCCGCCCATTCTTGACGCTTCCGGAGCCGCTCGTGTAGCGTCGAACCGTGACGTTCGATCCCGAGCCCCACCCGGCGCCGCTTTGATCCCCAGCTTTCTCCTGAACGCGGCGCTCCGGCTCGCCCCCAGCCTTCCCGAGCCCGCGATCGATCTCCTCGCGCGCACCACCGCCCGTCTCGAATACGCCTTCTCCTCGAAACGCCGCAGAGCGGTCGAGTCCAATCTCGCCTGGATCGCGGGCTCCGGCCGTCTGCCCGGAGCCCCGCCGCCTCTTCGACGGACCGTCCGCGCCATCTTCGAGAGCTATCACCGCTTCCTGCTCGAGTACCTGTCCCAGCGCGCTCTCGGCGCGCATGCCCTCGACACCAAGTTTCGCTTCGAGGGAATGGAGCTTCTCTACGAGGCGCTCTCGCTCGGGCGGGGCGCGGTGGTCGCGGCCCCCCACGTCGGGAACTGGGAGCTCGCCGGCATCGCGACCGCGCGGCTCGGACACCGGGTCCACGTCGTGACCGGCGTCCAGTTCCACCCCGCCTTCACCGGAGCGGCGCGCGCGCTCAAGGACCGCGAGCGCATTCTCGTGAGCACGCCCGAGGAGGGCTTCCGTCCGCTGCTCCGCACGCTGCGGGAGGGCGGGATCGTGGTGCTCCTCGCGGACGGCGACGTGTTCGTGCGATCGCTCGAGACGGAATTCTTCGGCCGCCGCGTGGCCCTGCCGGCCGGTCCCGCGCTGCTCGCGCGGAGGGCCCGATCCCCGCTCCTCTTCGCGCACGCGGAGCGAAGGCCCGCGGTCACGGCGGGCGCGGGGAACGGCGCGCACCGGCCCCTCGAGCGCCACGTCGTCTCCTTCGATGGAGTGGAGCTGCCCGATCCGGCGCTCCCGCTGAAGGAGGATCTCCTGCGCCTCACGCGCCGGGTGGCGGAGTATCAGGAGCGCGCGATCGCCGCGCACCTCACGACGTGGTGCATCTTCCGCCCCCTCTTCCCCGCGAGCGATGCCGCTTAGGATCGGCATCCTGAGCCAGGCATACCATCCCGCCGTCGGCGGGGTGACCGAGCACGTGGACGCCACCGCGCGCGCGCTGCGTGGGAGAGGGCACGAGGTGACCGTCATCACCGCGGGGTTCTCCGAGCGCGACTGGC
>Ga0209056_10004101_pt1 | contig 15354 bp, 15 predicted proteins | sample GraSoiAngelo_114_FD_185876 | JGI IMG/M metagenome (GOLD analysis project Ga0209056, IMG submission 185876) | Grasslands soil microbial communities from the Angelo Coastal Reserve, California, USA - 14_0903_13_40cm (SPAdes) (version 2) | ecosystem: Environmental > Terrestrial > Soil > Grasslands... | reverse complement strand
TCCGCAGGTCGCAGTCGTGGGCATGACCGACGAGGAGACCAATGCTGCGGGGATCACCTGTGACTGCAACACCATCCCCCTCTCGGTCGTGCCGCGAGCCGGGGCTATGCGGGACACGCGCGGGGTCATCAAGATGGTGCTGGACGCTCCGACACGCCGGGTCGTAGGGGTCTCGATGCTGGGAGTCAATGCGGGCGAGGTCATCCACGAGGCAGCGATGGCACTACGCTTTGGGGCCACCGCTGATGACTTCATTGACATGATCCACGTCTACCCGACGATGGCTGAGGCGCTCAAACTCGTCGCCATTTCGTTCACGAAGGATGTGAGCAAGCTTAGTTGCTGCGCGAGCTAAATCGAGAATACCACAGGAGGAGTGTCGAGCGCGCTGGAACTGTCCCACGATCACAGAGACAGACAAGCGTTTCATGGAGAAGAAAGGAAAGAACGTTGAGAAACCCTCATTCCCTCGATGCGATTGCTCGCCACCTGGCTGCACAGTTGGATTGTACGCAGGATCTCGCCTGTCGGCAGATTCTCCAGACGCTGACCGAGATCGGGCAGCCCATAGCACCCTTGCACCTGGCCACACTGTTGCAGATGAGCCAGGAGGAGCTTGCAACGCATCTCGCCCGCGTCCCGGATACCGAGTTTGATGAGCAAGGCAACATTGTGGGATGGGGAATTACGCTTCTGCCTACTTCCCATCAATTTCTGCTTCCAGCACGTTCGCTCTTTACCTGGTGTGCCTTTGATACGGTGTTGTTCCCTCCCCTGTTACAGGTGAGAGCACAGGTGCAATCTAAATGCTCAGCTTCAGGGCATCCAATCACCTTCGTTGCCACGCCAGAAGGCATTGAGGAGCTTACTCCAACGACGAGTGTGCTTTCGCTGATCCTGCCATCCGAGCGTTATGACTGTGTCCGGGGAACCTTTTGCCTGCAGTCCCTCTTTTTCGAGTCGGAGCAGGCTGCTTCAGCCTGGTTGGCTTCTCATCCAGAAGCCATTTCCCTCTCTCTGGAGGAAGCTGCCTTTGTAGGGCAAGCAGTCGCCAGGATGTAGCCACGTTCTCCCGCCCTCCCAGATAAGGAGAAATGATGCCTGCCCTCTTCGCGCTCGTTACTAGCGTTCTGACCTCCTTTCTTCCCATCCTGAACAAGCAACTCCTGCGTGACGCTTGTCCGGCCCTGGTTGCCTAGTGCAGGTGTCATGCTCGTTGGTGGTGTCCTCGTCGCCGCATAGGTACTCGTAGCTTTCCCCTTCTCTCAAACCTCTCTGCCTCGGGAATGTCATCATTTTCTCAGTCTGAGGAGAGCCTGTACAATCTTACGATTGCTTTTTACACTGGTGCCGTGTAAGTAAGCCTCGAAAGCTGCCTGTTGAATGCCTGTACTCATCGTCGGATAGGCGTGAATAGTATCGAGGATATCGTTGATCCTAAGATGATGCTGCATAGCGAGCGCCATCTCGCCCAGCAACTCACCCGCGTGTGCACAAACCATGTGCGCTCCTACGATTTCCTCCTTCTTGCCTGCCAACACCAGCTTGATAAAGCCCGCCGTTTCAATTTCAGTTTGCGCGCGATCAATAGCAGCAACGGGCAATGTCACGACACGTGTTTGTTTGTGATGATTCTCAGCCTCGTCAGGTGTCAAGCCAACCCTGGCTGCCTCTGGGTCGGTAAATATACACCATGGCACAACCCGATAATCCACTTTTTTCTTGCCAATTGGTGCAAGAGCGTTGCGTACTGCAATTCCTGCTTGATATGCTGCCATATGCGTGAAGAGGTATCCACCAATAACATCTCCGATCGCGAAAATATTTGGTGCTGAAGTCTCAAGATGTTCATTCACCTGTATGCCTTTGTTACTATACATGATTCTGGCAGCTTCCAGGTTCAGTCCCTCAACGTTTGGTTGTCGTCCGAGAGTTAGTAGGATCTCGTCAGCTTCGATTGCCAGGTGCTTTTCACCCTGTTTTGCTGTCACAACTTTTTTATTGCCATCGCGTCTTGCATTGATGAACAGAGCGTTGGTAACAACATTGATTCCCTCGGACCTCAATACTTCAGTAAGGGTGGCTGAAACTTCCGGGTCTTCTTTCGGTAGTATGCGGTCCAGAGCTTCGATAATCGTTACATCTGTACCAAGACGCCTGAAAGCTTGTCCTAATTCAACTCCAATTGGACCAGCACCTACAATTAGCAAGGAGGAAGGTAAAAGCATCAGGTTAAAAACATCCTCATTGGTCAGATATCCGGTTTCTTCCAGGCCTTCTATCCTGGGTACGAGCGGTCTTGAGCCTGTGCTGATCAGCGTATTACGGCTGGTAAAGGTCTCTCCATTCAAAGTAAGTTCGGAGGCAGATTTGAAAGAAACCTCTCCGAACTTGACAGTGACTCCTTCTGTATAGACTTTTTCACTTTCTGCTACCCGTCCAATTACTCCTTGAATATAGTTAGTGATTTTTGTCATATCAATAACTAGATTGGCGGGCTTTAAGCCTATCTTCGCTGCGTTTTGAGCTTGATGTACTACTTTGGCCACATGGATCAGGCTTTTGCTTGGAACACAGCCATAATTCAGGCAGTCACCACCCAAACGTTCTTTGTCGATGAGTAAAACATTTGCACCGAGCGAAGCGGCTAGACGTGCAGCAGTCAATCCGCCCGATCCACCTCCAATGATGGTCATATCGTATTGTGTACGGGTCATGTATGAGCCTATCCAGCAGTAACGCTAGATGATGCCAGCATTTCCTCCGCATCCTCTATGACGTACCGGTATCCTTGCTCTGTCAGAAACAATTGGCGATTGGCTGAAAACTCCTGGTCGCGAGTATCACGGGTTACGATCGAGTAGAAATACGCAAGCCCACCATCGGTCTTAGGACGTAAAATTCGTCCCAAGCGCTGCGCTTCCTCCTGTCGTGAACCGAACGTGCCAGAAACTTGAATAGCAACATTTGCATCAGGAAGGTCAATTGCGAAATTTGCGACCTTACTTACAACCATACGTTTGATTTCACCGCGCCGAAATTGCTCATATAACTTTTCTCGTTGTTTGGTCGATGTTTTACCCATCAATAAAGGCGCTTCAAGTTCTTCTGCAAGCACCTTGAGCTGGTCAATATACTGACCAATAATTAAGACCTGATCATCACGATGGCGCTCAGTAAGAAAGCGCACTACATTGAACTTTTCAGGGCTTTCTGCCGCAATCCTGTATTTCTCCCGTTCCTCCGCAACAGCATAGTTCAATTGTTCGTCTTCAGTCATGCCTACTCGTATTTCATGACATTCGGCTGTAGCAATCCAGCCCTGCCTTTCTAACTCACGCCATGGCACATCATATTTTTTAGGGCCAATCAAACTGAATACATCGGCTTCTCGGTGATCTTCTCGAACCAGGGTAGCTGTCAAACCAAGACGTCGACGTGCTTGAATCTCAGCAGTAATACGGAAAACTGGCGCGGGTAATAAATGAACTTCGTCGTAGATAATCAAGCCCCAATCATAGCTGGTGAAAAGTGAGAAGTGAGGAAAATCATCTTCACCAGCCTTATTTAGCGCGTTATTAGCCTGCTCTTTTGTATGGGGACGCCGGTATGTCAGTATCTGGTAGGTACTCACTGTAATTGGACATATTTCTTTGCGATCTCCAGTATATTCACCGATCATCTCTGGAGGGACATCTGTCTTGTCAATAATTTCTTGTATCCATTGTCTCACCGCTATGGTATTGGGCGAAAGGATCAGTGTGGCTCGCTGAATATCTGCCATTGTGACTAATCCAACGATGGTTTTCCCAGCTCCGCAAGGTAGTACGATGACCCCACTACCTCCACTAGGTGCGCCTCCTGCATAAAATGCAGCCGAAGCTCCATACTGGTATGCCCGTGGCTCAAAAGTTTTTCCCTCTGCTGTGACTGGTCTCAACTTCATTGGCAAAGGCGAGCCATCGGTGTAACCGGCTAAATCTTCAGCAGGAAATCCGATATGGATCAAAGCTTGTTTAATATGCCCTCTACGTGCGGCATTAATTTGCAGCGTGTAGGCATCTAGCTGGCGTAGCAAAAATGGTTGCGTACGTTTGTGGTGCATGATCTCAGCAATGAGCGCTACGTCATTTGAAGTAAGTAAGAGTGCATCTCCATCGCGAAACAGCTTAATCCGTCCATAGCGACCAATATATTCACGAATTTCGAAGATGATATTCGCTGGGATATCGTATTTGCTATAACTGATTAGCAACTCAATGATCATTTGGGCAGTCATACCGCCTGCGGCTGCATTCCAAAGCGAAAGTGGTGAAAGGCGATAGGTATGGATATGCTCTGGTGATTTTTCTAATTCTGCAAACTGAGCGACGGCATCTCTGGCTTCAGCATGCAGCGGATGATCAACTTCTAACAAAATTGTGCGATCGCTCTGAACGATTAATGGATTACTTGGATTCATATTTCTCTGTTATACTCCTGGCATCTCCGCCCAATTTTTGACATATTTTAAAATGGTGGTAACAGTAGCATCCTCATAGCCACGCATAAGATAACGAGCGCCAACAATTACCTTAATGCCCTTTGGGCCTTTGAGCTGTTCAACAAAAGGTTCAAGTTTATATAACGGGCAAATTTCGTCGAATTCGCCAGTGATAAAAAGTTTGGGGCGTTCGAAAGGTTTTGGAAATCCACTTTCAGCGCGGAAAAGCGGCAGGCTTATGCTTACAACCGTACGTATTCTTGTATCAAAAGGAGCATAAAGAAAGGTGATATAAGCGCCAAAACCGTGACCAATGACACAGATTTTTGCTGGATTACCTCCAGGCTGCGATAGTGCATAGTCGATAGCACCTGCAAGATCTAGTGGTTCCAGGCGTCCATCAGTTTGTTGCCCCTGGCTTTTTCCAACTCCCCGGAAATTAAAGCGCAATGCGAACATACCCGTTTTGGCTAGCCTACGAGCGAGAGCGAAATTCAATATATCGTTCATATCGCTACTAGCAGGTTGAGGGTGACAGAGTATGATAATAGGAGCAAGCTCAGCATCAGTTGGAGTATGAAGCACACCCTCTAAAAGCAAAGAAGGTTGCCCACGGCTAGAAAAACTGATAGGTCTTTCATCTGTCGCTGATTCTGAGGCCATTTTCCCCCTTCATTCTATTAGCGCAGGCTATGCATTGCACATGTATCTTATCGCAGTCAATGCACTGAGTCAACTCAATACGTGATTTTGAAAGACTTTTTGACATTTCAGTAGTTATGTCTTCAAATGTTATACGTTTTAGTGTATAGAGCCTCAAAAATGTAAAATCTTGTTCTTATATCTGTAGACCCTTTGCATATGCAGCAGTAGATGTTATACTTGATAGTAATGATTTGAACTTGGGTTTTTGATTCATGTCGGCTAATTAGTGCAACTCAGTCAAAAACTGAAATTCTATTTTTCGTTGGTCCATCTTGGTTTCATTGTTGCTACGAGAGGTTATCTAGCGTTATCTTGGCAGTACATGTGGGTGTGGACAACGTGTCAGGTGTCTTTCCTTATTTTACGGAGAACCTCTCAAAGCAGCTTCTGCTTTTGCGAAATCCTTTCGGGGGATGGAGATCGCTAAGCTTCTAACTGACAATTTCATCAAAGATCGGGAAACTCTACCAGCCAGGGATGTTTAGTGGTGTATAGGGTTTGGCTTTGCTTCAATGTTGAAGCTTTTCAAGACATACCTCGAATCTCACTACTTACAGGGAATATCCCTGATGTTATAGTATGAAATGCGCTATCTATCTGGATTCGTGTAGTTTTCGAGATTTAGGTTGTAACAAGGATGAGGTTATAAGTGGTGGAGTTAGAGTTAGTACTACATCGGTAGAGGCAGGAGCGTATATGGCCGATATTTTAGTTGTTGAGGACGAACAATTAATCGCTAGATTATTGAAGGAAACATTACAGACCGAGGGTTATAATGTTGTAACTGTCCTCAACGGCGAAGATGCTGTCCATTTTGCACTCTGTGAAACACCGCACCTCATAATCTTAGATTTAATGTTGCCTGGGATTGATGGCTACGAGGTGGTTCGGCGCTTGCATATGTACCCTAAGACCATACATATCCCCATCACTGTACTGAGTTCTCTTGGTGAGCCAAAAGATAAAGTTAGCGCCTTTGAAACTGGTGTAGATGACTACATTACCAAACCTTTTCATACAGATGAGCTGCTAGCTCGCGTGCGTGCCCAGCTTCGTCGAGTGCAACAGAACTTCCTTTCTCCTCTTATTGGTCTACCAGGCGGCTTTCAGGTTGAGTTAGCCATTAAGTATAAGCTGAACAGCATAGAGCCATGGAGTTTACTCTATCTTGATCTCGATAATTTTAAGGCTTTTAATGATGCCTATGGCTTCCTGACCGGCAACGATATGATTCGACTGGTAGGACGAATATGTCAAAGAGTTGTGCGAAAGTATGGTAATCCCGATGACTTTGTTGGTCATGTTGGAGGGGATGATTTTGTTGTGGTTACAACCCCAGATCTGGCGCATACTCTTTGCAGTTATATTTGCGAATATTACAAAGAGGAAAGTACCCTTCTTTATCGTGCAGATGATCTCGGACGAGGATCGATAAGTGGTGTTGATCGTAAGGGACGATTGAACCAATTTCCTCTGGTCTCTCTCTCTATCGGTGTGGTCAATAATCAAATTTGGCAACCTCATAGTATACAGGAAGTGAGTTATTTAGCGGCTGAAGCAAAGAACCACGCCAAGCAATCAACCGATAACGTGTACCATATGCCACCCCGGCGAGTTTTGGCTGGCCGTGATGGATCTACATATGTTCCCTCACGTTATGTAGCTTCTTCTTCTCTTCCTCCTACTTTTGCACAGAATACTCAAGGCCATGCTCATCACAATCCTCTATTCGGGAGTTTAGAGGAGAATATTCTTGAAGAGCACGGGCAAAAGGTATAGTAAAAGCCACCTACATTTATTAGAAAGTGGTGAATGTTACGAACCAGGATGAGAAACACCTGGAAAGCATATTGAGCATTGAAATGGATGAGGCACAGCGCCAGGCTGTACGAGAGAATGCAAAGCAGGTTTTACAGGAAAGTGGCCTTGCCGAAATGCTCAAAACACTCAATAAAAATGCGCTCAAAGGCAGGGGTAGTTTTTATGAGTATGACTCTATGGTTCTCCTCAAGTGGGGAACAAGTTACACTCGTCGCCATATTTGGGTTGAAGTTAACGGGAATACGATTCGCTTCAGGCTTGCTCCTCATCGCAAGTGCGCCATTACAGCGCCAATCTGTGATGGTGAATATCATACGTTTACAAGCACTATGTGGGCAGATAAGGAATTCTTGTTGAATGAATTGAACAAATATTATGCCAGGCCCATAGCTGAGACTTCATCCGATTAACTACACCCATCACCAATGACCTGGCCTACAGTGGATCAAGTGCTAGTACTCGCACAACACCAACACTACTAAGGAAACCACTGATTGCTTTATAGTTCTGATCAGCATAGAAGTCTTTGCGTTGTGTTTCACCTGGCCAACTCAGTACATTCAAAAAGTTTGAACTATAATTGTTGGTCGAAGCCTCCGTAAACTTGTTGTTATTTAACGTAGATTGATCGTGAATGAATGCGCTATCCTCGTTTCTGCCCCGTGCCAGAAACGCAAAGGCTAACGCTGGTTGTGTTACCTGCCTTCGCAGTCCTTCCGTCCAGCTTCGTTCTACTCGCTCGGCCTGGTCTGGTCGGACGGTGACAATATGTGCCGCCGCAATCGCAGGTTGGGCTGATGGGCGACTATAACCCCAGAGGTAGCGCATCAACCATTGTTCAGGATGCGCCATAAGTAACTCTGCTGTCGATCCTCTTAAAAGGTTTTTTGGGTTATACCTGTCCTGTGCTTTGTACCAAAAATCTTCATCTTCCCATGTGGTGAGAATGAAATAGTATGATTCGGGTTCCCTGCTGCGATAAAAGCGTGCATTCACTAGCCCTGGCGCATTTTGTATTGTTTCGGAGATGAAACGCAGGCGTGTTGTGCTATCATCATCTGTGCCCAGCGCCATATGTGCCAATGTTGCAACCAGTAATTCCATACCTGACCTTTTGCTATAAAAATTCTCGTCCTGTAGCATGACATAGGCCTTCATTTTTGTCAATGCGTAGGGAGTCTCGCTGTCACCCTGAGCACATTCGCTCCGCTAAGTGTAAACTCCGCGAAGGGTCTGGCTTGAGGGGCGCAGAGATGCTTCGCTGCGCTCAGCATGACAGCCAGGACACCGCTCACGGGGAAGTCTTCTCTCCAAATGTCTGCTTTAAAAACAAATTGATCTGGACAATGCTCTAGATCAGGAACTATACTCTTAACAAAAGCTCTTGTTATGATTAGTCGTATGGGTACTTGTACTGGAGGTAAACCAGTGCAATTGAACGAGGAGTAAACAACAGTGATCGATTTTGTAGTCAGATGTGTTCAAAGGTGTTCATCTTGAGCCTGTTTTCCTGCTTGACACAAGGTGTAAAAGTATAATAAAATACACCTATGAAACAAGACGTTGTCACGACCAAGATTAAACGAGAGAGCTTACGCAAGCTCAAGGCGATTGCTGCCTTGAAGCAAGAAACGATGCTCTCCGTCTTAGAGCGGCTTATCGAGGCAGAATTGGAACGGACTATCAAGCAGGAAAAGAAGTCGTCATGAATCGCTCGCATGTGATCAGGCTGAATACCACGCCGGAGCAAGAGGTGTACTTTCGCAAGGCTTGTGGTGTTGCCCGCCACGCATACAATTGGGCACTCGCTCACTGGAAAGAAGCACGAGCAGAGGGCAAACGAGTGAAAATGAAAGACCTCAAGGCGCAGTACAACAAAATCAAAGGCGAGCAATTTCCCTGGTGCTATGAGGTCACGAAATGCGCTCCCGAACAAGCCTTTGCCGATCTGGGGCAAGCCTTCTCCAACTACTGGCGCATGAAAGAGGAAGGAACCCAGCCCAAGCTCAAACATCCACGCAAGGACGGAGAGGAAGCGGGCTTTCCGCACTTCAAAAGCAAGAAGCATGATCGATTGAGCTTCTACCTGGCAAACGATAAGTTCTCGGTTCACGGGCATACCCTCTGCGTCCCAAAGCTGGGCGACGTCAACATGACCGAAGAACTGCGCTTCCAGGGCAAGATCATGAGCGCCACTGTTTCCTATCGTGCGGGCTGGTGGTTCGTCTCCATTGCGGTCGAAGTGGAGCATGAGACACCAAACCATAGCGGTGGAACGGTTGGGATCGACCTGGGCATTAAGACCTTGGCAACCTTAAGCGACGGCGAGAAGTTTGAGAACCAAAAACACTATCGAAAGTCGCTCGGACGTATTCAGGGCTTAAGCAAGGGCCTCTCTCGCAAAGTAGATGGCAGTCAGAATTGGTGGAAGCATACCAAGAAGCTGGCAAAGGCACACTATCGCATATCCTGCCAACGGCAGGATGTCTTGCACAAGATGTCTACCTATGTGGCCCGAACCTATGGCTTGATAGGCCTGGAAGACCTCAACACGAAAGGAATGCTTGCCAACCATCACTTAGCGCAAGCGGTAAGCGATGCCAGTTTCTTTGAGATCAAGCGTCAAGTGCTCTACAAAGCTGAGCAATACGGTGGCTCTGTACAACTGGTGGATCGGTGGTACGCATCGAGCAAAACCTGTTCAAGGTGTGGCTGGATATACGATGATTTAACCCTGGCAGATAGAGTCTTCATCTGCCATGAGTGCGGATTGGTGCTTGACCGCGATCACAACGCCGCACTCAATATTCGCAAGGAAGCTCTCCGTTTGATAACGGACGTTCCGGTAGTGGCTTCGTCGGAACGTGAAATCGCCTGTGGAGCGGAACGCTCTGGCTCGGACAACGAGTGAAACGTTCTGCGGTGAAGCAGGTACGAAGGTGTTGTAACACGTTTTACTACATTTTAGAAAGCAGGCTTAGCAATGTTCGACCCTGAGACAATGCACAGCACGGTAGAATGGAAACAGGCCAGGCCTGAAGATGCAGCGATATGGGTTTCCGTTACTCGTCGTAGCGCCGATCAGATGCCGTTAGAGAGCGAAGATTCGCAGATAACCCGCTATAAAGAAGAAGACCCTCAACAACAAGCACAACGTTTTCTGCTCTGGCGTGGCGACATTCCGATTGGACGCTTACGTTTTTACGCACAGGATGATACCGCCGAGTTGGATGGGCTTGTACTTTTGCCTGAAGCTAGTGGCAGCGTGGCAGCGCAGGTAGTGACCGAGGCATTGCTCAGAGCCGCGGCGCTCAATGTTCGTCATCTCAAAGCGACCTATCCTGCTGCATATATTGCCTCATTTGCGGCAGCAGGTTTCCAGGAACTACGTCGTCGCACCGGTATGATAGCATCAACAAACATGTCGGTACCACAGGTTTCATTACCGAACTCTTTACACATTCGACCAATCAAGGAGGGTGATAGCGAACAGGTTGGTACTTTACTGCAGCGTGCTTACACTGGTGGACCTGATGATCTACATCCAGACCTGGCAGGTTGGCGTGCTGAGGTTCGTGCCATTCAGGATGGACATTTTGGTCCTTTTCTGGCTGATAGTTGTTTTGTGGCTGAACATACCCTCGATCGCTTTCACCTGGCAGGAGCAATTCTGGTGCACCTGGAACGGAATGTGCCACGTATTAGACATATGGTTGTAGCTCCCCTGTTCCGCCATGTTGGCCTTGGTCAGTTGTTAGCGGTCAAAGCCATGCAAACTCTACAGGAGTCTGGCTACCCAACAGTTATTCTCTACGTCACACTTGGTATACCGGCTGTAAACCTTTATCATAGGCTTGGCTTCGTCGAGGCAGGTCCGACCTACATTGAAGCTGAACGTATGCTGTCGAGATGAGGGTGATGACATATGTTCATCGCTTGCGACCAGCGTTCTCCCACAAAAGATCGCTATCCACCAGGTGGCATTGGATGTAGGAAATGCAATAATCCTAAGATTCACGCGCAAATGAGCGTAATGCAAAAGTAATCTGCTCTTCAAGTGTCATGGATCGGTCTTGCGGGATCTTGCTTAATGCTGCCTGTGCTTCTGCCGAGGTAAATCCTAAGCCCATTAATGCTTCAAGAACTTCAGATTGCAATTTTCCTGATGGAGAGAGCGCTCCACTGCTTGCAAGTGTACCCAGAGATGGAAGTTTTCCTTTTAGTTCAAGAACTAACCTGGCTGCAAGCTTCTTGCCGACACCTGGAGTCAATGCGAGGCGTTGTTGATCCTCATCGGCGATAGCTTTATAAAAAGTTTGTGCGTCCATCATAGATAGCAATGCCAGCGCTAGTTTTGGACCAACCCCACTGATACTGATCAGTTGCTCAAAAGCGTCCCGATCTTCTTCACTGGAGAACCCATAGAGAGCCATTCCATCTTCTCGCACATAAAAATGCGTGTAAAGAGACACCTCTGAGCCGACTTCTCCCAGGCGACTCGACGTCGTTGTCGGTGCGAAAACACGAATACCAAAGCCGCCGACACGTACAAGTACATAACCTGCCCGACGCGCTTCAAGAATTCCCTGAATACTGGCAATCATCAAATGTCGCGGCATGGAGACCCACCTCAGTTTACAGGATGGGAGGAAATGCCGCTTCTCCTTTCTATCAAGTGAGCCGAAGCCTTCTGCACCCTCTCGAGGTGTTTGTAACTCGCACTCGAGAGAATGGGCTTTCAGACGCTTCCGCTTGCGTCAGTGACCGTTCCCTGCGGGGACCAGCACGGCTGGTGGCTGAGACGCTGCGCACCCTCCTGGACAACTGCGGTCCAAACGAGTCATCTCTCCCGCAGGCGCGCTCGGGTCCGCCGGTCGAGAACCTTGAGTCGATAGATACGTACGGTCTGCATGGCTGCTCCTCTCGTGCTGCTGAGCCAGTTTAGCACGAACTCCTGTTCCAGTCAAGTGGGCAACGAACAGACGTACAGTCAGTGAAACACAACCTTATTGACTCCCAGATGAAATGGGTGTAGTATTGGCAACATCAAATTTATGAGGTGTTGCAATGATAATGCTATGTAGTCATTGTGGAAATAAGACAAGTCTAATGGATCGCGGCGGGTATGAGCACAAAGTATCTTTTTTCAATAATGAGCAAGATAAGTTTACTCGGAAAAAGACAGCATGGCACGTTTTTGAGCGTGTTACATGCTCAAAACCAACGTTAGTTGAAAACGATTATGGAACTGATGACACAGATATTGATAATTTCAAAAACATAGTGATTTATCCCTTTCCTGTCCTTTTCATCGGCAAAGCCGACCGTCCCGCTACCCCGTGTCGCCACGCAATAAAATGACGACTTTCGGGCGCAAAACATGGCGTGGCCGCACCAATCTCTTGCGAAGGGATGGAACTTCCCGCGCCGCTTTTTTAAGATTAACACGTGATATGAAAAATCACATGCCTTTTAGAAGATTTGGGTACGAGTGAGAAACGAGGCGGTATGCAAATGACAGATAGCCACCGCCGCGGCATCTGCTGCATCATCCGGGCGCGGAATTGATTTGAGATGTAGTAGAATGCGCACCATCTCTCCCACCTGCTCTTTATTGGCCCCACCATAGCCTGTCACCGCCTGCTTGACTTGCTTCGGAGTATATTCAGAAACTGCAAGACCTCCATTTGCCAATGCTAACATTGCCACTCCACGTGCCTGTCCTACTGTCAGGGCTGTACGAGCATTTTTAGCGAAGAAGAGTTCTTCCATTGCAGATTCGTTTGGACGATATGTAATAATAATCTCGTTTAAATGATGAAAGATGTGTTGTAAACGCTCAGGCATTGACAGAGTGGAGGGTGTAGTAATGACATCGCATGCAACCATATTCAACTCGCTACCCCGTGCTTCCACAACAGCATACCCAACAATAGCTGTGCCAGGATCTATCCCAAGTGCGATGCGAGGCGAAGGAGAAGAAGATGATGGGCTAGTTAGACTGCCCATCTCTCAACCCTCGTACGAAGCTGCAAAGGCCTCCGGGAAATCAGCATTTGTATACACATTCTGCACATCGTCCAGGTCCTCAAATTTCTCCACCAGGCGCATTACCTGGTGTGCTACCTTTTCATCATTGAGTTCAACTCTGGTTTTCGGCAGCAGTGTACTCTCAGCTTTCACTATTTTATACTTTTTTGATTCGAATGCCTGACGAATCGTTTCGAGATCAGAGGGATCGGAATAAATAGTGAGAACCTCGTCGTCAGGACCTACTGAATCGACATCATCGGCGCCCAGGTCTATAGCCTCCAGGGTGAGTTCGTCGGGATCATACCCTTTTAGTTCTACCTCAATGATGCCTTTTGCCTCGAAGAGCCAGTCAACGCACCCGTTTTCACCCATGTTCCCGCCATTACGATGAAAGGCGTTACGGACTTCAGCAACGGTGCGGTTTCGATTCTCTGTCAAGGCCTGCACCAGCAGAGCAGTGCCTCCTGGCCCGTAGCCCTCATAGGTAATCTCCTCAAGAGCATTGCCTTCTGCTCCTCCTAATGCGCGCTTGATTGTGCGCTCGATATTATCCATCGGCATGTTGGCATCTCGTGCTCTTTGTATTGCCATACGCAGCCGAAAGTTTGCATTAGGATCCCCGCTACCGCCTTCGCGCACGGCTACTACAATTTCACGGCCTAACCGTGTAAAAAGTTGGCCTCTTCTAGCGTCGTTAACTCCTTTGGAACGGCGTATTTGTGCCCATTTAGAATGACCTGACATACTATCGCCCCCTGGTTATTTTTAGGTTAAACAATTACAAAAATATGTGTGTTGTGTGCTTGAGTTGTGAGAAATCTCGTTGTTAGCATTGTAACATGAATGCCCTCAGAGCGTCGAGTGGTTAATCAAACCTCTTGTAATCGCGTGCTGTCTGATATATCCTTGTCACAATGTAATCTTGCAAGAGGCAATTGCCTCTTGCGCTCTAATCAGTTATAAAGCTGGAGCCTGTACAACTCGTTCCTAAAACAGAACGTATTACTTGTTGAAAGTGTAAACTCTTGAAGAAAGATACTACAGTTAAAAGTCAGCCAAAACCAACAGCGCGTCAGGGTCTTGGTCGTACGGGTGAACGACTTGCTGCGGAAGCACTCATAAGCAAAGGATATCGTATCCTGGAGCGAAATTTTCGCTGTCGTCAAGGCGAAATTGACCTTGTGGCTGAGGATGAGCAAGATATTATCTTTGTGGAAGTAAAGGCCCGACGTGGTGTTTCTTTTGGCCTGCCTGAAGATGCGGTTACAATCCGTAAACGTCGAAAGTTAGTGGAGGTTGCATCAAATTACCTGGACCTTCATACGTGTTCGGATCGCTCCTGGAGAATCGATGTGGTAGCGGTGCAGTTCAGCAGCAGTGGAAAACTTGAAGAGATACGAATTTATAAGCATGCCGTTACAGATATCGAGTAGAATATACTTGCTCAAACCAAATAGATACATAGAAACCAGAATGGGAGGTAGTACATGGCAGACTTCTTAGAATCCGCAAAAAGTATGGTGAACGCAGCAGTAAGCCGCACGAGTTGGGAAGCGCAGAAACAAATGCGCGTTCGTAGTAAACAAACCGAAATTGATAAACTTCTAGAGCAACGCCAGCAGTTACTCGACGAACTCGGACAAATCGCAATGAACCTTTACCAACAAGGGAAGTTGACCGATCAGCAACTTTCACGCTTATGTGCCAGCATTCAAGAGTTGGATCATGATGCACAGAACCGTGAGGCTCAATTACAGGAGATGAAGAGCGAAGTCTACCAGGCAAATCAATTTGCGCCGGCATCGACTCCGGATTATACTCCACCTGTCTCATCGTCGACATCTTCAACTTCTCAAACTTCAAAAGCAGGAGCGAAATCTCTGCTGTGCCCGGTATGTGGCACTACTATACGCCCAAATGCTCTTTATTGTCGAAGTTGCGGCACAAAATTGCGTTGATTGGCGTATAACTGTGTGTTACAATGATTGATGCCTCTGATGGCTATTGTAATTGAACGTCAATAGCTTTTTGCGTGGTATAGCAGTTGTAAACATAGTGGACAGGTAAGCAGCTTGAAGGGTACTCTATTGACCAAACGTTCTCAAGGAGAAATGACCCTCACCCTCGACTGTATTAGTCACAGTTCGGCTCAGACACAGCGACTAGGTATGCGTTTGGGGGAGCTGCTCCGAGGGGGAGAACTCATCTTGCTCGACGGACAACTGGGAACCGGGAAGACGACTTTTACTCAAGGTCTGGCACAGGGTTTGGGTATAATTGAGAACATTAATAGTCCCACGTTTACCCTACTC
>Ga0209056_10004100_pt1 | contig 15355 bp, 17 predicted proteins | sample GraSoiAngelo_114_FD_185876 | JGI IMG/M metagenome (GOLD analysis project Ga0209056, IMG submission 185876) | Grasslands soil microbial communities from the Angelo Coastal Reserve, California, USA - 14_0903_13_40cm (SPAdes) (version 2) | ecosystem: Environmental > Terrestrial > Soil > Grasslands... | reverse complement strand
CCGACGGCGACCGATTGGCCGTGGACTCGATGCGCGGCTGCAGGTGCCCGGCGACCGCTCGCTAGGCCGCGCGCGTTAGCCCGTGGCGCAGGGCGTACATCACCAGGCCCACGCGGTCCCGCACCCCGAGCTTCTGGAAGACGTTGGTGAGATGGGTCTTCACCGTGCGCTCGCTGATCGCGAGCGTCGCCCCCACTTCCTTGTTCTTCTGGCCCGAGGCGACGAGCCGGACGATCTCGCGCTCGCGCTCCGTGAGGCCGTTCTCGTCCCGGTTGCTCGACGACGTGCCCTCGGGGCCGAGATGGGACAGCTCCTCGACCAGGGCCCCCGTCATGCGCGGGTCGACCCAGACCTGTCCCGTGCACACGGTGTGAATGGCCTGCATGAGCGTCTGGCGCGCCGAGTCCTTCACGATGACGCCCTTCGCGCCGAGCTTGAAGGCGCGCATGTGCTCTTCCTTCTCGTCGCAGGCGGTGAGCACGAGCACCTTGGTGCCCGGGCTGATCCGTAGCACGGCCGGCACCGCGTCGAGCCCACTGCCCTGCGGCATGCGGATGTCGAGGAGCAGCACGTCCGGCTTCGTCTGCCACACGAGCTCGACGATGTCCTCGGCGCTCTCGGCGTCGGCCACCACCTGGATGTCGTCTTCCATCTCGAGGATCGTCCGCAGGCCCTCGCGGAACAGCGTGTGGTCGTCGACGATGACGAGGCGGAGTCTTCTGTTCGGCTGCGTAGCGATCATGCGTCCATCCTCCGATCGGCGGCATGCGACGCCGCGGGAATCGTCAAGGAAAGCTCGGCGCCGCGACCGGCCTGCGTCCGGACGCGCAACGTCCCTCCGAGCGCGGCGCACCGTTCGCGGATCGACCACGGGGCGGAGCCCGGCGGCAGGAAGCCGTCCGTGTCGCTGGCGCCGTGGCCGTTCTGGAACCCGCGTCCGTTGTCGCGCACCACGAGGTAGAGGTGCGACGCGCGTTTCGCGACCTTCACGACGGCCTGCGTCGCGTGGCCGTGGCGGACGGCGTTCCGCAGCGCCTCGCGGACGATCTGCGTCAGCTCGTACGCAGTCGACGTCGGCAGGTCGGGCTCGCACTCGGGGCGCGCCACGTGCACGCGGAGCCGCTCGCGGATCGAGAACTCCGCCGCCAGGCGGTCGAGCGACGACCACAGGTCGTCGGCGGGACGGCTGGCCGCCCGGAGCATGCTCAGGTAGTGGCGGACCTCGCGATAGCCGCGGTTCACGGCCTCGTGCAGCTCGCCGAGCTCGTGACGGATGCGCGACGGATCGCGCTGCAGCAGCAGCTTGCAGGCCTCGACCCGCAGGTCGATCCCGGCGAGCGACTGGATGAACCCGTCGTGCAGGTCCCGTGCGATCCGCCCGCGCTCTTCGAGGACGGCTACCTCCTCCGCCTTCTCGAGCAGGCGCACGTTCTCGAATCCCGCCGCCGCCTGTCCGACGAGCAAAAGGAGGAACTCGAGATCGTCGCGCGTGAACTTGCGGCGCGTTTCCCGGACGACGGCGACGTGACCGCGCGGCTCGCGCTGGACGAGCACGGGTGCGACGAGGAGCGCCTGCGCGGATTTCTGGCCGGGCACCGGGGTCCCGGCGGGAATCGCCTTGCGCTCCATCGTCCCGTTCAGCACGTCGTAGCAGGTGACCGTGCTGCCGGCGGGGCGCACGTCGTTGGCCATGAAGCCCTCGGTCGGACCCGCGAAGCGGAACGGGAACGGGTCGTCCTCCGCGATGCGCAGCGACAATCGGGTCCGGCCGCGACGGCGCGCGAAGTCCCAGACGAAGTAACGGTCGCTCTCGGGGTCGCGGAGCGCGAGCGTCGCGCGTTGGGCCTGGAAGTAGTCGAGGGCGCGTCGCACCAGCCGGCTCAAGGCGCGGCCCGGGGGCTGCTTGCGCCGGAACGCCGCCGGCAGCTCGAGCATGAAGCCGAGTTTCCGTTTCGCGCGCCGCTCGTGCTCGCCGAGGTAGCCGATCAGGTAGCCGATGACGAGGAGGTAGATCGGGCGGAACAGGTGGATGCTGCGGAACACGGCGCCGTGGAAGTCGATTGCCCGCCCCGCGACGATGAGGCCCGGGTAGAACGCCGCGAGCAGCACCGTGACGGCGAGCGTCGCGGCGAGCCCCCAGCGGACGCTGACGCTCAGGATCACGAAGACGTGGAGCGCGAAGAACGGGCTCGTCCCGCCCTCCGTGAAGAGCGCGATGAGACTCACCCAGAGGACGTCGACGGCCGTCGAGAAGACGCCGACGCGCTGCGCGGAGACGTAGGCGCCACGCACCAGGAAGAAGAGAAGCGCGCTGTACACGACGTACGCCCCGAGCACGACGTCGGCGAAATTCGGCTTGAACGACGGTTGCTGCGGGTCGATGGTGACCACCGCGAGCGTGTAGATGGTCAGCAGCAGCCGGCAGAACGCGATGATCTTCTCGGTGCGCGAGAAGGCCTCGAGCGGCGCGGCGCGCAGGCCGTGGCGGCGTGCGCCAAAGGGGAGATGTAGTGAGACGGAACGCATGGGTCCGGCCCGCGTTCTCCCGAGCAACGTATGTGCCATCCTCCTGCGCGTCCCGCATGCAGCTCCGCGAGATGTTGCCTGGCAAAACCGCACGAACCGGAGAAACGGCAAGCCCGCTGTGCCGATCGTGCAAGCGCGCGCATTTCATTGACTTTTCTGCAAGCCGGCCCTATCGTACGAGTGTGACCGAGAGCGCGACAGCTGAGCACGCCACATCCATCACGCTCACCTCCCGTGCGGTGGAGCAGGTGAAGCAGCTTCGTGCCCGCGAAGGCCTCCCCGAGACGCGCGCACTTCGCGTCTCGGTGGTCGGCGGTGGCTGCTCGGGCTTCAGCTACCAGCTCGACTTCGACGACGGTCCGCGCGACGACGACCGCGTCCTCGAGTACGACGGCGTGCGTGTGCTCGTCGACCCGACGAGCGCCGAGTACCTGGCGGAAACCGAGATCGATTTCGTGAGCAGTCTGCACGGTGGCGGGTTCAAGTTCACGAACCCCAAGGCGAGCCACACGTGCGGATGCGGCTCGTCGTTCGCCGTCTGAGCGCCGCGCGGTGACCGTCGCCGCGGGCGTCGTGTACGAGCACGTCGCCTTCGACCTCGACGGGACGCTCGTCGACTCGCGCGCCGACCTCGCGGGCGCGGTGAATCACGTGCTGCGCACGCTCGGGTTGAGCGAGCGGCCCCCCGAGACGCTGTATGGCTACGTCGGGGAGGGCGCGCGGATGCTCGTCGAGCGGTCACTCGGTGCCGCGCACGTCGATCGGCTGGACGTGGCCCTGGCGCTCTTCATGGAGCGCTATGCGGCCCACCTCCTCGACGCGACACGGCCATACCCCGGCATCGTGGAGGTGCTCGCGGCGCTCGAGGCGCGGGGGGTCGCCGCGTCGGTCCTCTCGAACAAGCCCGAGGCGATGAGCCGGACGATCCTCGAGGGTCTCGGCCTCGCGCACCACTTCGTCGGGATCGTCGGCGGCAACTCGCTACCGTCGCGGAAGCCGGATCCCGCGGGGCTCGATCACCTGCGCGGGCTCACGGCGACGTCGCGCGACCGAACGCTGCTGGTCGGCGACTCGCGCATCGACGTGCTCACCGCGCGCGCGGCGAACGTGGCGTTCTGCGGCGTCGCGTGGGGTCTCAGCCCCGAGACGCTCGCGGCCGCGCAGCCGGGACGCATCATCGAGCACCCGGCCGAGCTCATCGGCGTCGTCGAGAAGGGGTGAACCGGGCGGCCGTCACGCGAGGCGCGGCACCTCCGGCGGCGGCAGCTGCCCGTACAGGCGGGCATAGGACCGCGCCGCGCGATGCCACGAGAAGTCCTGCGCCATCCCGTTCCGCATCAACCGCTGCCACGCGGCGGGATCGGCGTGGAGGCGCAGCGCGCGTCGCACCGCCGCCACGAAGGCCTCGGTGCCGTACGGGGCGAACTTGAAGCCCGTTCCGGTGCCGGCGGCGGGGTCGAACTCGACGACGGTGTCCTCGAGCCCGCCGGTCGCATGCACGAGCGGCACGGTTCCGTAGCGGAGGCTGTAGAGCTGGTTCAATCCGCAGGGCTCGAAGCGCGAGGGCATGAGGAAGATGTCGCCTCCCGCCTCGATCCGGTGCGCCAGGGATTCGTTGAACTCGATTCGGAGCGCGAGCCGTCCGGGGCTGCGCGCGGCGATCTGGCGGAGCGCCGTCTCGTAGGTCGGGTCGCCGGAGCCGAGGATCGCGAGCTGGACGGCGGTCGTCGCGAGGAGCTCGGGGAGCGTTGCGGTCAACAGGTCGAATCCCTTCTGCTCCGCGAGCCGGGACACGATGGCGAGGAGCGGGAGGTCGGCCCGCACCGGAAGTCCGAGCTCGGCCTGGAGCGCCGCCTTGCAGCGTGCCTTGCCGCGCAAGTCGGTCGCGTCGTAGCGCGCCGCGAGATTCGGGTCGGTCGCCGGGTTCCACGCCGCGTAGTCGACGCCGTTCAGGATGCCGACCAGATGCTCGGTCCGCGTGCGGAGGACGCCGTCGAGGCCCTCGCCGAAGTCCGGCGTCTGGATCTCTTCCGCATAGCGCGGGCTCACGGTGGTGATCCGATCGGCGAAGACCAGGCCCGCCTTCAGGTAGTTCACCTGACCGTAGAACTCCAGCCACGACGGCGCGAAGTACCGCACGTCGAGGTTGAGCAGGGGCCAGACGTCAAATGGGAAGCGGCCTTGATAGGCGAGGTTGTGCACCGTGAGGACCATACGCACGGTCGACAGTTACGGATAGAGCGCCGCGGTACCGCGCAGGAAGGCCGCCGCGAGCGACGTCTGCCAGTCGTGCAGGTGCAGGACGTCGGGTGGCGGTTCGAGCCGTCGTAGCCACTCGAGCGCGGCACGGCAGAAGAAGGCGAACCGCTCGGCGTTGTCGGGGTACTCACCGCCCGGCGGCCCGTACAGCGCCTCGCGGTCGAAGTAGCGGTCGGCGCGGATGGCGACCGTCGGGACGCTGGCCTCCGGAATCGCGACGACGGCGGCCGCTTCCATGCGGCTCGCGACGGGCGCGTGCAGGCGAAGCGGCGTGCCGCTCGCGTCGAGCCGCGAGAGGATGCCGCGGTAGGCCGGGAGGCACACCGTCACGTCGACTCCGGCCGCCGCCAGCGCCGGCGGTAACGCCGCGAGCACGTCGCCGAGGCCGCCCGTCTTGGCGAACGGGTGCGCCTCCGACGCGAGCATGACGACGCGCATCACTCGGGCGTGTCGCGAAGGAAGCGCGCGGCGTCCTCGGGCGGGACGGGGTTCAAGGGCAGGCCGCCCGCCCAGGCGCTCTCGGCATGCGGCAGCACCGGCATGATCTCGACGTGCCAGTGATAGGAGGGACTCTCGGCCTCGCGGAACGGCGCGCTGTGGACGACCAGCCTGAACGACGGATCGCCGATCGCGCGGTCGAGACGGCGCAGCACCGCGCGCAGGACGGCTGCGAGGTCCCGCTGCTCCGCGTCGGTCGTGTGTTCGAAGCCGGCGGCGTGGCGGCGCGGGAGGAGCCAGGTCTCGAACGGATAGCGGGCCGCGAATGGCGCGAACGCCAGCACGTGCTCGGTCTCCACGACGAGACGCGTCCCGTTGTCGACCTCCTGGCCGAGGATGTCGCAGAACAGGCACCGCTCGCGGTAGTCGTGGTACGCGCGGGCCTGGTCGAGCTCCTCGAGCACCTCGCGCGGCACCACCGGCGCCGCCAGCAGCTGCGCGTGCGGATGCGCGAGTCGGCCCGACGCGTCTGCCGCATGCCGCTTGAACAACAGCGCGGCGCGGAGGCGGGTGTCGCGCTTCAGCGCCACCAGGCGGTCCCGGAAGGCGCGCACCACGTCCTCCACGGCCGCCGGTGCGAGGTCGGCGAGCTTCGCGTGGTGGTCGGCCGACTCGACGAGCACCTCGTCGGCGCCGATGCCGTTCATGAGATCGTAGAGGCCTTCCCCGCGCCGCTCGAGCGTGCCGTCGACGCGCAGCGCGGGGAACCGGTTCGGGACGACGCGGACGCGCCAGCCGGGCGAATTGGGCGGCGCGTCGGCGCGCTCCCGGTAGGCGAGCAGCTCCGGCGGTGTCTCCGCCTCGTGGCCGCCGCAGAGCATGCACGAGCCGTCGGACCGCGGGGGACGGGCGACCGAGAAGTCCGTCGGCCGGCGAACGCGCTCGGTCGCGATCACCACCCACCGACCGGCGATCGGGTCCTTGCGCAGCTCGGGCAGGAGGCTCAGGCCCTCGCGATGTGCTGCTCGCGCCCGACGCCCGCACGCTCCTCGACGGAGGACGGCGGGCGCTGGCTCGCCGGGCGCTCGAGCGCCTCGTCGAGCACCTCGTCCATCGTCTCGACGAAGCGGAACTGGAGCGAGCGGCGCACGTCTTCCGGGATGTCCTCGAGGTCCGTCTCGTTGCGGCGCGGCAGGATCACGGTTTCCACTCCGGCACGCTTGGCCGCCAGCACCTTCTCCTTGATGCCGCCGACCGGCAGCACCTTGCCGCGGAGCGTGATCTCTCCCGTCATGGCGACGTTCGGCCGAACCGGACGGCCGGTCAGCAGGGAGGCGAGCGAGGTGGCGATGGTGACGCCCGCCGACGGCCCGTCCTTGGGAATCGCGCCCGCGGGTACATGGACGTGCAGGTCGGCGTTCTCGTAGAACTCGGGCGCGACGCCGAGACGGTCGGCGCGCGACCGGATGTAGCTGAGCGCCGCCTGCGCCGACTCCTTCATGACGTCGCCGAGGCTGCCCGTGAGCGTGAGGCTCTTCTTCCCCGCCATGCGCGTCGACTCGATGAAGAGGATGTCGCCGCCGTTCGGCGTCCAGGCGAGGCCGACGGCTACCCCGGGATCCTCCGTCCGCTCCGCCATCTCGGAGAAGAAGCGCTCCGCCCCGAGGTACTCGCGGACCTTGTCGGCGGTGCACACGACGGGCTCGGTCCGCCCCTCGGTGATGGCGCGCGCCACCTTCCGGCAGACCCGCCCGATCTCTCGCTCCAAGTTGCGGAGCCCCGCCTCGCGCGTGTAGCCGCGGATGATCCTCGTCAGCGCCTCGTCCTCGAAGCGCAGGTTGTCGGGCGTGAGCCCGTTCTCGCGCAGCTGCTTCGGGATCAGGTGGCGGCGGGCGATCTCGAGCTTCTCCTCCTCGGTGTAGCCGGCGAGCTCGATGACCTCCATGCGATCGCGGAGCGGCGGGGGGATCGTGTCGAGGACGTTCGCCGTGGTGACGAACATCACCTTCGAGAGGTCGAAGGGGACGTCGAGGTAGTGGTCCATGAAGGTGTTGTTCTGCTCGGGGTCGAGCACCTCGAGCAGCGCCGACGCCGGGTCGCCGCGGAAGTCCATGCCGAGCTTGTCGATCTCGTCCAGCATGAAGAGGGGGTTGTTGGAGCCGCCGTTGCGGAGGTTCTGGACGATGCGGCCGGGGAGGGCGCCGATGTACGTCCGGCGATGCCCGCGGATCTCGGCCTCGTCCCGGATACCGCCGAGCGAGATGCGCACGAACTTCCGTCCGATCGCGCGCGCGATCGACCGGCCGAGCGACGTCTTGCCGACGCCGGGCGGACCGACGAAGCAGAGGATCGGCCCCTTCGGATCCTTACGGAGTCGCCGGACCGCGAGGTACTCGAGGATGCGATCCTTGATGCGCTCGAGGTCGAAGTGGTCCTCGTCGAGCACCTGCCGTGCATGATGCAGGTCGAGGTTGTCGTCCGTGGAGACGGCCCACGGCAGCGACACGAGCCACTCGAGGTACGTGCGCACGACGGTGTGCTCGGCGGACTCCGGCGGGATGAGCCGCAGGCGCTCGAGCTCGTGGTCGGCGGCCTTCCGCGCCTCGGGCGGCATGTTGGCCTCCTCGATGCGCCGGCGGAGCTCCTCGATCTCGGCCGTCTTGCCGTCGCCCTCGCCGAGCTCCTTCTGGATCGCCTTCATCTGCTGCCGGAGGTAGAACTCCTTCTGGTTCTTGTTGAGCTCGGATTGCACCTGCGATTGGATCTTGTGCCCGAGCTCGAGCAGCTCGATCTCGCGGCCGAGGATGGTGGAGAGCTTCTCGAGCCGGTCCTGGACGTCGAGGGTCGACAGCAGGTCCTGCTTCTCCTCGAGCGAGATGTTCAGGTTGGAGGCAATGAGGTCCGAGGCCTTGCCCGGATCCTTGATGTTCATCACCACCACCTGCAGCTCGTCCGGCAGGTAGGGGATCATCGAGACGAACTTGGCGAACTGGTTCACCATGTGAACCTGCATTGCCTCGACGTCCTTCGAGGGCTCGTAGGTGTCCTGCAGGTGGCGCACCTTCGCCTTGAAGTACGGTTCCCGCTGCGTGTAGCCGGTCACCTCGATGCGCTTGAGCCCCTGGACCAGGATGCGGACGCTCCCGTCGGGGTACTTGAGCATCTTCAGGATGCGTCCCGCGGTGCCCCGCGAGTAGAGCCCTTCGGGGTCGGGGTGCTCGTCCTCCGGGTTCTTCTGCGAGAAGAGGCCGAGCATCCGGTCGCCGGCCAGCGCCTCCTCCACGAGCCGCAGCGAGGCGCCCCGCGAGATCAGCAGAGGGACGATGGCCGACGGGAAAATGACGACCCCGCGCAGCGGCAGGATCGACAGCTCGGCCGGGATGGCGACGCCGCTGATGTCCTCGTCGAAGCCGTAGAAGCGCTGCGGCGCCTCCTCGCGCGTGGGGTCGTCCGCCATCGGCCTACGCCTCCCAGGGAGACAAGAAATCTTCTAGCCGTGGGTCGACGGGAACCTCCAACCGCCGCAGCTTCTCCGCGCCTGGCTTCGTCATGTACGCGGCGTGCACGCCAACTCGTATCTAACGCACGGGTCCAGGACGCACAAGGGTCTCGTCGCGCGACGCTGCCCTCGACAGCCTCGGAGTGAGCCGCTAGCATCCGCTCCGCGTGCAGTCGCGGAGGCTCTTTCGTGTCGACGAGGCGAACGCCGTCGTGCCGCGGCTCACGCTCTGGATCGAGCGCCTCCAGCGTGGCGCTTTGCGGCTCGAGGAGGAGATGCGGCTGCTCGCGGGCGCGCGTGGTGTTGCCCTCGACGCGATCGCGACCGACGATCTGCTCCGTGAACGTCCGGCTGCGCGCGTCCTCGTCGAAGAGCTCGACGCCATCGTGCGCGAGATCGAGGAAAGCGGCGCGCACCTGAAGGACGTCCGCCTGGGGCTCGTCGATTTCCCTTCCGAGCGCGACGGCCAGACCATCTACCTCTGCTGGCAGTTCGGCGAGCCCGAGGTGGCGTTCTGGCACGGCCTGCAGGACGGCTTCGCCGGTCGTCAGCCTCTGCCTGGGTCGCCACGAGCCCGCACCCTCCAGTGATCGGCCTCGTCCGCTTCCTGTATCTGCTCGCCGTCGGGCTGTGGATCGGCGAGATCGCGGCGTTCTCCTTCCTGGTCGCGCCCGCCGTGTTTCGCGTGCTCGATTCGGCCGCCGCCGGCGACGTGGTCGGGGCCATCTTTCCGCGCTACTACCTGCTTGGCGCGGTGGCCGGCGCGACCGCGTGCGGATTGGGGCTCGTGCTGGCGAACGCCTCGGGCCATCCGCGGTGGTGGCTCGCCGCGGTCGCCGTGCTCGGCGTCGGTCTCGCCGCGACGGTCTGGGCCGGCATGGTCGTGCAGCCGCGGGCGCGGAGCCTGCGGGTCGCCATGCAGGCGGCTGGCCCGGAATCGCCGGCGGCCGCCGAGTTCCGCCGTCTCCACGGCCGCGCGGTCGCGCTGAATGGCGCCGCGCTGCTTGCCGGGCTCGTCGGCCTCGGGCTATCGGCGGGCGCGCTCCGCCAATAGCCGCCATGGCGTACCGCGGCGTGCTCCTCGATCTCTTCGGCACTCTGGTGCACTTCGACGCGCGCCGGCTCCCGGAGCTCCCGGTCGGCGACGAGCGCGTGCGGACGACCGTCGGGGCGCTCGGGCCGCTGCTCGCAGAATGGGTGCCCGGTGTGACGCCGGAGGCGTTCTGGCCGGTGCTGCTGGCGGTCAGCGAGGAGATGGCGCGGGCGCGCGCCGAGCAGCTGCTCGAGCTCCCGTCGCGCGAGCGCTTCCGGCGGGCGCTCGAGCGCGTCGGATGCGCGGAGGCGAGCGTCGGGGAAGCGGCCGTGAGCCTTTCGCGCGCGCACATGGCGGCCGTCGTCGCCGCCACCGTGTTTCCCGCCGAGCACGCCGCGCTGCTCGTCGCGCTTCGCCGGTCGTATCGGCTCGGGGTCGTCAGCAACTTCGACGACACCGGCGCGGCCTACGACATCCTTGCCCGCCATGGCGTGCTGCCGCTGCTCGATACCGTCGTCGTGTCCGAGGCCCTCGGTCTCCGGAAGCCCCATCCGGCGCTGGTGCGCACGGGGCTCCGCGGGCTCGGCCTTCCGCCGCACGAGGCGCTGTTCGTCGGCGACACGTTTGCGGACGACGTCGGCGCCGCCACGGCTGCGGGCATGGACGCGGCGTGGATCGACGCCCGCGGTGCGGGCGTCCCCGATGGGACCCCGGCGCCGCGCTACGTCCTTCGGGCGCTCGCCGATCTCCGCGGCATCCTCGAATGCGGGTGAGACCACGGTCGCCGCAGATCAGCGTCGCCGGCGGTGGCACCTGCAGCGCGCGGACCGCGCGGCTGGCGGAGGCGGTCGGCCGGGAGATCGCCGCGGCGGGCGCGATCCTCGTCTGCGGCGGGCAGGGCGGGGTGATGGAGGCCGCGGCTCGCGGGGCGGCCGCGGCCGGCGGCACGATCGTCGGACTGCTGCCGACGTATCGTCACGCCGACGGCAACGCACACCTCACGATCCGCCTACCGACGGGCCTCGGTCACGCGCGCAACGTGCTCGTCGCCGCGGCGGGCGACGCGGTCGTCGCGCTGCCGGGTCTCCACGGTACGCTCGCCGAGGTGGCGCTGGCCCGCGTGCTCCAGCGCCCCGTCGTCGTGCTGGGGGCGTGGCGCGACGTGCCGGGCGTCACCCGAGCGTCCACGCCGCGCGCTGCGGTTGCCCATGCGCTCCGTCTTGCGCGACGGGCGATGCAGCGTCGCGGCCGACCGCGCAACCGCCGACCGCCGCCGCGCCGCCCCGCCCCGTGACGCCTCGGCCAGCGCTCCGGCGAGCCCCATGGGGGTACACGGGTTGCTAGTCAGCCGCCGGCGCGCTTCGACTGCGGCGACGGCACGGGGACGGACCGTCGATACGGGACCGGGATGTACTGCACCGACGGGCGCCCCGTCGACGCCTGCGGGAAGAGCCGCATGTAGTCGTAGATCTCCCGCGGCATGTCGGTGTTGATCGGGAGACCGAGCTGCGTGAGCGTCTCGACGTTGAGCGGATGATCGTGCGTCCACTGGCCCTGCGTGAACGTGTCCGCCAGCGCCGCGGCCTTCTCGGGGCCGAACCGGTCGGACAGGACCGCGGCCACGCACTCGCGCAGCTGGAACATGGCTTTCCGCGCGATGTCTTCGAGGATCAGCGTCTCGTCGTCGATCTTCTGCTCGTGCTCCGTCTTCCAGGCGACGGCGCGGACGATCGAGGCCGCAGGGTGGTTGCCGAGCTGCGGGTCGAGCGAGCCGAGGACCGCGTTCGGATCCATGACGATCTCGTCGGCGGCGAGCGCGATGAGCGTGCCGCCGCTCATCGCGTAGTGCGGCACGAAGACGGTGACCTTGGCGCGTCGGCGGCAGATCGCGTGCGCGATCTGCTCGGCGGCGAGCGCGAGCCCGCCCGGCGTGTGCAGCACGATGTCGATCGGCACATCCTCGGCCGTGAGCCGGAGCGCGCGCAGCAGCTCCTCGCTGTCCTGGATGTCGATGTAGCGGATCAGCGGAAAGCCGAGCAGGCTCATCGTCTCCTGGCGATGGATGAGCGCGATCACGCGGCTCCCGCGACGGCGTTCCCAGCTGCGCAGGAAGCGGACGCGTTGCAGGTCGAGGAGCCGGCGCTGCACCATGGGCGCGACCGCCGTGACCAGGAACAGGAACCAGAGGAGGTCGCTCGCGTGCAAGCGCGACGCCTACAGGCGGCGTGGCGACGGCGTGCCGGTGCTGCCGCGCTTCAGACGCTTGCGCAGCAGCGGGATGGCGTTGATCTTGAGCGGCCGGAGCAGGTCCCAGTAAATGCCACGTGGCCGTGGGTGCGCCGGGCGCGTGGCGATGACCTCGCTCGGGGTCACGAGGAAGTCGACCGGCACGTCGTGCGGCAGCATCGTGACCCGCTCCGCCACGATCTGCACCGGATGGACCGTCGTGAGAATCGGCGTCGACTCGCGGACCTTGCCTTCCTCGCGCAGGAGGCCGTACTCGAGATCGCAATAGCCGCCGCCCTTGCCGAGCCGCGCTCCGTCGCGCCCGACCCCGACCGAGCCGCACACCACGAGGTCGACGGGCCGCATCTCGCGCGGCGAGACGGCACGTCCGTACCGACATGCCCCCGCGATGCTCCCGGCCAGCATCGCCTTCTTGCCGAGACGCTGCGGATCGATCTCGATGAAGCACTTCTCCGTCCGGAGCCGCGGCACCGCCATATAGATGATCTTGCCCTCGGCGAGTGCCAGCCGCCGTACGGCGAGCTGCGGGGCGTCGGGGTTGATCTTCACGACGAGCGCGCGACGCCACACGGCCATCTCGCGCAGGAGGTGCGCCGCTTGCTCGGCGCCGACGAAGTTGGGAACGCGGCCGTACGCGCCGGGGAACCGCGCCGCACCCTCGCGTTGAATCGTCAGCCAAACCTTTTGGCGGATCTCCGCCTTCGTCATCGCGAGTCGGCGCGCGTGCACACATCAACCGGCGTGCACGTGCTCATCGGTACTACAGGGTTCTGGCCGAGTCAATTCAGAATTCCCCGCGAGCCGCCGCGCGAAGACCAGAAAGCCGGTGTGCGCGACCATGCGATGCGCGGGACGGATGCTGCGGTCGTGGACATGCCAGAAGCGGGCCAGCGTCTCGAGCGTCTCGACCGCGCCGAAGCAGCCGGCGCGCAGCGCGTCGACGAGCTGCTTCACCTGCAGCACGGTCGGCAGGAACGCCGTGAGGACACCACCGGCTCGGAGCGTCCGGGCCACCACGTCGAGTAGCCGCCACGGCTCCGCGAGGTCGACGATCAGCCGATCGACGTCACGTTCGTCGAGACCTTCGAACGCGTCCGCGACGCGCAGCGTCCAGTTGTCGGCTGCGCCGTGGTAGCGGGCGACGTTCTCGCGCGCCAGCGTCGCGAAGTCGTCGCGGGCCTCGTACGAGGTGAGCCGTCCGGTCGGGCCGACGGCGCGGAGGAGCGCCAGCGTCAGCGCTCCAGGCCCGGTACCGACCTCCACCACGTGCATGCCCGGGCCGATGTCGCCCCAGAGGAGGATCGGCCCCGCGTCCTTCGGATAGATCGGCTCGGCGCGCCGGGGCAGGCTCGGAATGAGCTGGGCGTAGGTCGGTCGCACGACGAGCAGGCGCTCGCCGCCCGCGGTCTCCACCCGGGACCCTTCCGGGAGGCCGATGACGGCGTCGCACGGGACCGCCTGCCCCCGGACCGAGATGCGGCCGCCGCGCCGGAGGATGCGGAGGTACGAGCGCTCCTTGCGGTCGATGAAGACGACGGGGTCCTGATCGCGAAGCACGCTGCGCTCGCCGGGCGGCGCGGTCGGCGTCACGCAGGCAGCGCGGAGGACGTGCGGGCGCGCCGGTTCTCGACCTCGCGCACCAGGCTGCAGAAGGAGCAGAGCACGCCATATGCGGGCATCCCGCAGCCCGCGCACTCCATCGGCTCGCGCTGCTCGACCGCCGCGAAGGCCGGCTGGGCGGAGCGCAGGAACTCCTTCACGAAGGCGAGCTTCGTGCCGGGGCTGGCGACCTCGAGGCGGTCGAGGGCGCCCTTGTAGAGGAGCTGCGTGGCACCCGCGGCGTTCGGACACTCGTCGACGATGTAATCGATGCCGCGCATGAACGCGTAGACCGCCGTCTCGTATTCGCTCGTCAGGTAGAGCGGCTTCACCTTGCGGACGAACTTCGGGTGCGACGGTGGCAGCACCGGCCGCTGGCGCGCCAGGTGGTCCTTCTGCCAGCGCAGCACGTTGCCGAGGAGCCGCGCCGCCTCGTCGTCGAGGTTGTGCCCGGTGGCGAGCACGTCGAAGCCGCCCGCGAATGCCGCGGCGTCGAAGTAGTGGCGCTTCATGGTGCCGCACGCCGCGCACGGCGCGCGCCGCGTCGCCGCCGCGACGCCGGGCACGGCGAGCTGCTCGTCCTCGAGCTTCACGACCCGTAGCGGGAGTCCGCGTGCGGCGGCGAACTGCTCGACCTTCTCCCGCGAGCGGTCGGAGTACTCGCCGATGCCGAGCCCGAGGTAGAGCCCCGTCGTGTCGTGACCGAGGTCGGCGAGCATGTCCCACAGCGCGAGGCTGTCCTTGCCGCCCGAGACCGCGACCAGGATCCGCTCGCCGGCGACGAGCATACGCTGCGCGTCGATCGCGCGCTCCACCTGCCGGCGGAAGAAGAACAGGTAGCAGGGCCGGCAGAAGGCGGTGTTGTGCGCGCGGAGCTGGACCTCGGCCCGCGCACCGCACCGCCGGCACTTCATCAGGCGCCCCCGGAGATGACCGCGCGGATCTCGATCTCGTCGCTCTCGTCGACGACGTCGCCTTCCGTCAACAGGAGCTCGCCGCGGATTACCATGGCGGTCCCGGGCAGGATGCCGAGCTCGGCGAGCAGCGCTCCGACCCGGCGTGGGCCGCGGAGCTCGACGGTCCGACGCTGCGGGCGCAGATGGACGCGCATGGCGCGAAAGATCGACGCTAGCACGCGAGTTTTGGCGCCTCAAGGTGACGCCATCATCTTGACAGGGCTGTGGCGCACTCATATACGGGGGAGCCGAGCCCGGCGCGGGGAGCTTGCCGCGGCCTGGAGCCCCCAGCCAGAGGCGCGCCGGCGGACATGGCGGAGAAGAAGGCGAAGACCGCGGAGAAGGGCGGCGAGGTGGCACATAGCCGCCGCTGCCCACGCTGTGGCGCCGAAACGCGCGTCGTCCAGTTCGCCGGGTTCGGGCCACGCGGCTTCTTCTGGGTGTGCGAGAAGAGCTGCGGCTTCAGCGAGCGGACGCGCTGACGGAGGGTTCGGAGGGATGGCACGGGCGCGGAAGACCGAGAAGGCAGCCGGCAGCAGCACCAAGAACAAGGGGTTCAACCTCCTCGAGGACGAGGAACAGCACGGCGACGACGGGCAGGAAGACCTCCCGAAGGACGAAGCGGGCCGGCGCAAGATCAAGCGGCAGTACGAGGAGCTGCTGGGCATCCGCATCGAGAAGCTGAAGGGGCGGATCCTCAACCGCGAGCGCATCAACAAGACGATCGAGGGCATCTATTTCATCTGCGCCTCGTGCCGGAAGGTGTGTCACAACATCGACGACGGTCTCGTCGAGGAT
>Ga0209056_10004098_pt1 | contig 15357 bp, 15 predicted proteins | sample GraSoiAngelo_114_FD_185876 | JGI IMG/M metagenome (GOLD analysis project Ga0209056, IMG submission 185876) | Grasslands soil microbial communities from the Angelo Coastal Reserve, California, USA - 14_0903_13_40cm (SPAdes) (version 2) | ecosystem: Environmental > Terrestrial > Soil > Grasslands... | reverse complement strand
GGGCGCTGCTGGCTGCCGGACTGGTCGACGAGCTCGTCCTCATGATCCAGCCGATCACCCTCGGCGGCGGAAAGACCCTGTTCCCCACCGACGGCGAAGCGCGAGCGTTCAAGCTCATCTCGGCCACCACCACCGGTACGGGTGTACAGGTCTGCCGTTACCAGCCCGCGCGGTGATCAAAGCGATCACTGCATGAGCCTCGACGTCCTGCTCTGGGCCCTTCTCGCATCATTTGTGATTCATATCATTGATGAAACGACGATGAACGGCGGGTTCGTTAGGCGGCGCGGATCATTCAGGAGGCCCGATGAAATCATCTGTCCTGAGCATCACCGAGATCGCAGTACTAGGTGTCGCATTCGTCGTCCTGCTGACAACTGCGTCGGCACCGGCAGTTCGCGCAAGAACTCAGACGGGTGCTGACCCGTGTGCCGCGCGCCTTGCGACCTTCGATACACTCGATTTCGACGTCTTCAGTAACCAGAAATGGCCACGTTTGTCCGAGAGTCACGCGAACGACATCGTCGTGACGTGGCCGGATGGTCATGAGACGAGCGGGATCGCCCGGCACATCGAAGATCTCAAGGGCATGTTCGTCTATGCACCCAACACCAACATCGCCGTTCATCCCATCCGGATCTGCTCGGGCGACTACACTGCGGTGACCGGGATCATGACCGGCACGTTTTCACGTCCAATGCCGACCGGCGATGGCAAGACAGTCGCCCCGACAGGCAAGTCGTTCCGGCTTACGATGGCGACGATCGGTCACTGGAAGGGTGCTACGATGGACCATGAATGGCTCTTCTGGGACAACCACGAGTTCATGCGGCAAATCGGTCTGGCCCAATGAGCACGGTTCCTCGCGCCGCCTAACATGCGCCTGAAGCTGCCCGCGCCCATCCAGCAAGCGGATCGAATGAACGGGATTGGCACTGGAACGCGGGCGATGGGCATCGCCAGCGTGGGCCATGCGTTTTTTGCGGCGACGATGGTCGCCCTAGGAATCTTGGGCCTGATCCAAGGCGATTTCACCCCGACATGGACGGGGGTGCCGAAGAGTGTTCCCGCGCGTGAGGTGCTAGCCTATCTCTGCGCCGTCATCACTCTGGTATCTGGCATAGGCCTGCTCTGGCGGCGCGCCGCCGGCATCGCCTCCCGCTTGCTGCTTGGCTCTTTCTTGGTTTGGCTGCTGCTGGTTAGGGTACCGCTCATCTTCCGTGCTCCTACGGCCACGGTTGCTTGGTGGGCTTTGGGTGACACCGCGGTGATGGTCGCGGCCTCCTGGGTATTGTACGTGTGGTTCGCCGGAGACCAGGACCGACAGCGCCTCAGTTTCGCCACCGGCGACACAGGGCTGCGCATCGCGAGGGTGCTGTACGGCCTGGCGTTGATCCCCTTCGGCGTAGCGCATTTCACCTATCTCGAAAGAACCGCCTCGCTGGTGCCTGGCTGGCTGCCATGGCACGTGGCGTGGGCGTACTTCACCGGCTGTGCCTTCATCGCGGCGGGCGTGGCGGTGCTCAGCGGCGTGTATGCCCGGCTGGCAGCCACGCTCTCGACATTGCAGCTGGGCCTGTTTACGGTGCTGGTGTGGGTACCTATCGTCGTAACGGGCCCCAGCGCTTCCGACTGGACCGAGTTCATCAGCTCCTGGGCGTTGACGGCCGGCGCCTGGATGGTGGCGGATTCCTACCGCGGCGTGCCTTGGCTCGCCGTGGGCAAGCGCTAGCGTCGGCGGCGCGCCCGGGTCCGCACTCGAACTGCGGCGAGGTTTCCAACCCAAGTCTATGAGAAGGTTTCTATGAGCCCAAAGAAGAACACGCAGAAGTCCGCCAAGAGGACGTTCAAGGGATTCACGGACGACGAACGAGTTGCGATGAAGGAGCGCGCCCGAGAGCTGAAGGCGGACACGGCGGACGGGGAGAACGCCGTGCTCGCGAAGATCGCCGCGATGCCGGAAGCGGATCGCGTCATGGGCAAGCGGCTCCATGCGATCATCAGAGCCAGCGCGCCCGCCCTCGCGCCGAGACTCTGGTACGGGATGCCCGCGTATGCCAAGGACGGCAAGGTCGTGTGCTTCTTCCAAAGCGCGCAGAAGTTCAAAACGCGGTACGCGACGTTCGGCTTCAGCGACAAGGCGAACCTCGACGACGGCGCGCTGTGGCCGGTCGCGTTCGCGCTGAAGGAGTTGACCGCCGCCGCAGAGGCAAAAATCAGCGCGCTCGTGAAGCAGGCACTGCCGGTTCGGTGAAACAGCGTGGCGTGTCGGTGACGAACGCGCGCCGGCTGCTCCTCGGCCTTCCCAACGTTGTCGAGGGCCGGTCGTACGGGATGCCATCCTTCCTTCTTAATGGCCGGTTTCTCGCCCGCTTTCGGGACGACGATACAGTGCTGGTGCTGCAATTAGCGACGATCGGCGAGCGTGAGGTCCTCATGGAGCTCGACCCACGCGCCTTCTTTTTCACCGAGCACTATCGCAACTATCCCGCGGTGCTGATTCGCCTGGCAGAAGTGGTGCCTCCCCTATTGACCGATGTCGTGACGGAGGCGTGGCGCCATGGTTCCCTGAGCGGAGCGCGACGAACGCTGTAAGTTTCTGCCGTGATGACGCGATTCGTCACGCAACTCCGTAAGAAGGCGGCGCCGGTCCCACCCGGACCGGTCCTCCCTACCCTCTATAGCAATGAGAGCGGCCGGTCGTATCGGCTGGATCGTCTCATCGGCAAGGGGGGATTCGGCGAGATCTACCTCGCCACGCCGACCTCCGCGGGATCGCTGCCGCCCCACGTGTGTGTCAAGATCAGCTACCGCCTCACGGGCTGGCTGCGCGAGGCGTACTTCGCGGAGCTGCTCGCCAGGCAAGCCCGGGCGCTGCGCGTGTTCGACCGATTCGTCCAGGTCGAAGCCACCAATACCCGCTACTGCCTCGTCATGGAATATGCGGAGCACGGCGACCTCGGCGCCTGGCTCGGCGCCAAGGGCGGCCAGCCGGAGAAATTCGTCCGCCACGAGATCGCGGCCATCCTGGAGACGCTGGATGTGCTGCATCGTGGCCAGGCGCTGCATCGCGACCTGACGCCGTTCAACGTCTTCGTCTGCGCGCACGAGGTTCTGAAACTGGGGGACTTCGGCATCGCGACCCACCAGGCGAGCCGGCGGGGCGTGACGGCCGACGCGTTCAACCCGTTGGGAGCGCCGACCGAGATCGCCTGGGGGAAGGTGCGCAAGTGGCAGCAGCGCGACGACGTCTATCAGGTGGGCCAGCTCATCGCCATGCTGCTGCGGGGCGACGTGCACAGCCCCATGCGGACGCGCGACGTGCGCCGGCTTCCCTGCAGCGACCATCTGAAAGAGGTGATTCACCGCTGCCTCGGCGCACGCGGCAAACGCTATCAGTCCGCCGGCGAGATGATTGACGCGCTGCAGAACCCGCCCAAACAATTGCACAAAGGCGTGGTCAAGACGCTCAAGGGACGGCGCGTGTCGTTCACCGGCTTCCTGAAGCGGCCGCGCCGCGATGCGATCGCGGCTGCCAGGCGCTCGGGCGCCGTCTTCCAGGCGAGCCCCGGACCGTCCACCGACATCCTGGTGCGCGGCCGCCCGAATGCGCTCCAGATCGCGGGCAAGGACGGCGGGCTCAAGCTCATGGAGATCAAACGCCTCGCGGCCAAGGGCCATCGGGTGACCGTCATCGGCGAGGCGCAGTTCTGGAAGCTGGTCGCGCGGAGAAGGTAACCGCGGCAGCATCCTCAACGCAGCGCCGCGCGCGCCCGCGTGATTTCGGCGCGGTCGCCGTCGCCCGCCCTCATCTGCGCAAGGAACTCTGCATAGCGGCGTCGCGCGCCGGCGCGATCGCCCGCCAGCTCGGCCGCACGAGCTGAACCGTACAGACTGCGCGCGCGATTGGGCTCGCGCAGCAGCGTCGCTTCGTAGGCGTCGCGCGCTTCCGCATTGCGCGACACTTGGGCCAGCATGTCGGCGTAGAGCTCGCGCGCAGGCAACAGCTCGCCCGGCGTGACGGGCTGCTTCTCGGTCACATCCTCGACGTCCGCCGCCGCCTTCGCATCCCGCAGCGCCGCCGTCGTATCCCCGGCCGCAAGCTCGGCCCACGCCGTCACGATCTGTTGTTTGATGGCGACCACGCGCGCCCAGTCGCTGTCGCCGCGGCGCGTCATGTCGGCTGCGATACCGGCGAGCGCGGCGATCTCGGCACGCGCCTGGGCGGTGTCGGACTCGCGGGCGGCGCCGACGCCGCGCGCGAAATGGGCGAGTGCCGCGCCGATGGTCAGCGGAGCGGCCCGGACGGGGAGGCGCGCGGCGTCCGCCCAATCTCCCCGCTCGAGCGGCCAGCGTGCTTCCATCGCCACGCGATTGTAGTTGGCGACCATGGCGTCGCTCGTGAGCGTCGTCTGCAGCTCGAGCGCCTGCGCGATGATACGGCGCGCGTCGCGGTCGTGGCCTTGCTGCAGGTACGCGTACACCATGTAGTCGAGCGCGTGGAGTTGCTCGGGTGCCACGCCGGTGTGCTGTGCCCGCGCGTAGTCGTAGCCGGCCTGGAAGGCACGCTGATTGGTGGCGATCGTTTCGTCCCACAGGCCGAGGCGAACGAAGATGTGCGACGGCATGTGCTGCGCGTGCGGGGCGACGGGCGCGATCTTCGCATAGCTGCGCGCGGCCTCGAGGCCAAGCGGGGCAAGGCGCGGTGAATCGTTGGCGTGAATGATGTAGTGCGCCAGCCCCGGGTGGTTCGGGAAGCGCCGAAACAGCGGATTCAGGATGGCGGCCGCCTGCTTTTGCCGAGTGAATGTCGTGTCGGTCTTCGGCGCCGTGGCGACGAGCGAGAGGGCGTAATAGATCGCCACTTCGACATCGTCGGGGAAATCGGCGTAGAGTCGCGCCAGCGTGTCGGAGTAGGCGCGCAGCCGCCGCGGGTTGGGGATCGAGTCGTACCCGCGATACAGCGCGGCCGCGGCCGCGAGGAATCCCTGTTCGCGTTTCGTGAGCGCGCCCAGCGCGACCGCCCGCTGGGCCGCTGCGGCGCCGCGTCGAGTGCTCTCGCTCGTCGGGGGCGCACCGCCGGCGAACGGGTTGCCCCACGCATTCAGGGCGAGCCCCCAGTACGCCATGGCGCACGACGAGTCGGCCGTTGCCACGGCCTGGAAGGCGCCCTGCCCTTCCTCCCACCAGAAGGAGTGCAGCATCGTCATAGCACGCTCGAACCGCTGCTGTGCGGCGGCATTGCAGGAGATGGGAAAGACCACCCGTCCCAACTGCCCCGTGGAATGCTCGTGCTCGTGCTGCGCAGCCAAGGGGCGCGCGAGAACGACCGCGGCGACGCTGAGCCAGCGGACAGTGTGCCTCATGAACGCCTCCGCCAATAGAGGAAGGCCGGGATGCCCAGCGCGATGAGACCGGCGCCGATCGCGGCGTTCTTCGGATTCGCTCCCACTGAGCTCACCACCACATAGATCGCGCTGAGCACGAACAGGGCCGGCATCAGCGGATAGCCCGGCGTCCGGAAGCGCAGCGGCGCCGGCGCTGCCGCGGCCCGCTCGCGTGCCCGGTATACGAACAGTGTCGCGACCGACGACCCGAAAAAGATCCAGTCACCGAACACGACGTAGTCGGTGAGCGGGCCGTAGGTCTTGGTCAGCGTGAGCACGATGGACCACGCCCCCATCAGCATGATCGCGGCGGTCGGCGTGTGGTAGGTCGGATGCAGCTCGGCGATGCGCCGGAAGAAGACGCCGTCCGCGGCCATCGCCTGGAACACGCGGGGCGTGACGAGGACGACGAGGTCGAGAAAGCCGAAGGCCGAGACGGCGATCCCGGCGCTGATGACAACTTTGCCGGCGGGCCCGAAGACTCGCTCCATGACGTCGGCGGCCGGCGCTGGGCTGCGCGCGAGCCCGTCCACCCCCAGGACATGGAGATACGCCACATTGGCCAGGAGGTAGACGAGCACCACGACGAGGACGCCGATGAGCAAGGCACGGGGCAGATTGCGTTCCGGCTCGATGAGCTCTTCGGCGATGAAGTTGGTCTGCTGCCAGCCGCCGTATGTGAACAGCACCGGCACGAGCGCGGCGCCCACCGCGACGAACGCCGCCCACGCGCTCGCCGGCGGCAGTGTCACCGGCTCCAGGATCCGGGCCGCCTGCGGCGGCGAATAGAGAAAGAGTCCGGCGACGATGAGCCCGGCCAGGGCCACCAGCTTCAGGACCGTGAAGACGTTTTGGGTGATCGCCCCCGGCGCGACGCCCACGTAGTTGATCGCGCACGTCACGATGATCGCGGCAATTGCGAGCGGCATGACGGTGGTCGCTGGGAGGACCAGTAGACTCGCGGTGTAGTTCGCGAACGTCACGGCGACGAACGCCGCCGCACCGGTCGCCATCACGAGCAGCAGGGCCCAGGCGTACAGGAATGCCGGAAGGGGCCCGAACGCGTCGCGCAGGTACACGTACTGTCCCCCTGCCTTGGGGCTCCGTTCGCCTAGCTCGCCATAGCAAAAGGCGCCCGCGAGCGCCACGAGTCCGCCGAGGATCCAGGTGACCAGAGCGAGGCCCGAGGTGCCGACTCGTTGCGCTACGACGTTCGGCGTCGCGAAGATGCCGGACCCGATGATGCCGCCGATGACAGCCATCGTTCCGGAAAACAGGCCGAGGCGACGCGCATAGTTCGTCATGGAACACCCTAACTAGCCACTTCTCGGTTTCTCCGCCACGTTTATCTGGACTGCTCCTACGAGGCTGCCCATGCCCTCCTATTCCCTCCTGGTGAATGGCCGGCGCCGGACCGTCGAGGCCGCCGCGAACACGCCCCTCCTCTGGATCCTGCGCGACAACCTCGGTCTCACCGGCACCAAATTCGGCTGCGGCATCGCGCAGTGCGGCGCGTGCACCGTGCACTTGGGCGGTCAGGCGATTCGGTCCTGCGTCATGCCCGTCGCCGCCGTCGGGACCAAGCCAATTACTACCATCGAAGGCCTCAGCGCCACGTCGACGCATCGAGTCCAGAAGGCCTGGGTCGCCGAGGACGTGCCGCAGTGCGGCTACTGCCAGTCGGGACAGGTCATGGCGGCGGCGGCGTTATTGGGCCAGAAACAGCAACCGACTGATGCCGAGATCGACGCCGCGATGACGAACATCTGCCGCTGCGGTACCTACCAGCGCATCCGGGCCGCGATCCATCGCGCGGCAAAGGAGGCGTGATGGAACGGCGCGACTTTCTCCAGGTGGCCGGCACGATCGGCGCCGGCCTCGTCATTGGATTCAAGATCCCCACCCGGCGCGGTGTGGCACCGTTCGCACCGAATGCGTGGCTCCGTATCGGCACGGACGACAGTGTGCTCGTGATCGTCGATCGCTCGGAGATGGGCCAGGGTGTGACTACCTCCCTGCCGATGTTGCTCGCGGAGGAGCTCGAGGCCGACTGGACCAAGATCCGTTTCGAGTTCGCGCCCGCCGACAAGGCCTACATCAATCAGCTCTTCGGTATTCAGGGCACCGGCGGCAGCTCGAGTGTGCGCGCGGCCTGGAAGCCGCTGCGCGTGGCAGGCGCCCAGGCGCGAACGATGTTGATCGCGGCGGCGGCGCAGACGTGGAGCGTCGAGCCCGCGAGCTGCCGCGCTGAAACGGGCGCGGTGATTCACGCCGCGACCAACCGGCGGCTCAGTTACGGAGCGCTGGCGCAGCGAGCGGCGGCGCTTCCCGTCCCCGTGGACGTGCAACTCAAGGATCCGAAAGACTGGCGCCTCGCCGGCAAGCCGACGAGACGCCTCGATACGCGCTTCAAGGTGAACGGCACCGCGCAGTTCGGCATCGACGTGCGCGTGCCCGGGATGCTGACCGCGGTGGTGGCACGCAGCCCGGTGTTCGGCGGCACGGTCCGCAGCTTCGATGCGACCGCGGCCAAAGCGATCCCCGGTGTCCGGCACGTCGTGCAGATCTCGAGTGGCGTCGCCGTGGTTGGCGCCGGCTATTGGCCGGCGAAACAGGGTCGCGATGCCCTGAAGGTCCTCTGGGATGAAGGCCCGGTCGCCCAAGTCTCCAGCGCGAGCATCTCCAGCCTTTTTGCGCAGCGCGCTACCCAGGATGGCGCCGTCGCTCGACACGACGGTGACGCCATCGCGGCGCTGACCGGAGCGGCGCAGCGAGTCGAGGCGGTGTACGAGATGCCGTTCCTCGCGCACGCCACGATGGAGCCCATGAATTGCACGGCCCACGTACGTGCCGATGGCGTGGACATCTGGGCGCCGACGCAAAACCAGACGGGCGTGCAGATGGTCGGCGGCCAAATCGGTGGCGTACCGCCGGAGCAGGTCGCTGTGCACACGACCTACTTGGGCGGCGGGTTCGGCAGGCGCTTCGAGCTCGACTTCATCGTCGAGGCGCTCGAGACCTCGAAGGCGGCAGGTGCGCCCGTCAAAGTCATCTGGTCGCGCGAGGACGATATCCAGCACGCGCAGTACCGGCCCGCCAACTATCACCAATTGCGCGCGGGACTCGATGCGAGCGGCCGACCGGTGTCCTGGACGCACCGCATCGTCGCGCCATCGATCATGGCTCGGATGTTTCCCCAAACCGTCAAAAACGGTCTCGATGGGGAAGCGGTCGAAGGCGGGGTTGGACTGCCGTACGCCATCCCCAACGTGCACGTCGACTATCAGCTCACCGACACGGGGATCCCGGTCGGCTTCTGGCGCTCGGTGAACAATTCTTTCAACTCGTTCGCGGTCGAAGGATTTATCGACGAGCTCGCCGTGGCCGCAAAGCAGGATCCCTATGAGTACCGTCGCGGACTCCTCGCCAACGCGCCGCGTCATCGCGGCGTGCTGGAGCTCGCCGCCGCAAAGGCCGGGTGGGGGACGGCGCTGCCATCGGGTCGTGGGCGCGGGATCGCGGTGTACAAGTCGTTCGAATCGTTTGCGGCGCAGGTGGCCGAGGTGTCGGTCTCGCCCGCTGGCGACGTCCGAGTCCACCGCGTCGTCTGCGCAATCGACTGCGGAATGCACGTGAATCCCAGCACGATCGAGGCGCAGATGCAAAGCGGTATCGTATATGGCCTCACCGCAGCGTTGAAAGGCGCCATCGACATTCAGGGAGGACGGGTGGTGCAGAGCAACTTCCATGACTATCAGATGCTGCGCCTGGCGGAGATGCCGGTCGTGGAGGTGTACATCGTGCCGAGCAGCGAAGAGCCGGGAGGCGTGGGAGAGCCCGGGACTCCGCCCATCGCCCCCGCGGTGTGCAATGCGATATTTGCTGCAACTGGGAAACGGATTCGGAAACTGCCGATTGGGAAGGTGAGCTGAACGACGGCGGTCAAGAAGCAACGACGGCGGTCAAGAAGCAACGGCGGCGGTCAACCGACAAAGGCGGCGGTCGAGAACGACGTGACCGCCGCCTTGCAGTTTGACCGCCGCAGTTGTTTTTTGACCGCCCTGCCTCTTACCGCAGCGCCGCCACCAACCCCGCATGGTCAGATGGCCAGATCGGATACGCCGGCCCGGTCAGCCGATCCGCCGGTACGTTGCCGAAGCGATCAATGCTGCCCTGGATGGTACCGTTGCCCTTGGCGAACCCGCGCGTCCAGATGTAGTCGATCCGCTGATCGAAGTTGGCGACCTGATCGGATAAGTCGGCGACGTGGCAGCACGTCAGGCCGTCGGCCCCGACGCCGGGGTGCATCGCGGTCCACGTATCGGTGAAGCCCGAGCTCGCGAGCACGCCATACATCGGCGACCCCGGTGTGTCGTTCAAGTCACCCATGAGCACCACACGGTCGCTCGATCCGATCGCCGCCACCATCTCGCCGACCTGCGCGGCCCGAATCTGCTCGAGCAACCCCGGCGGCGCACCCGCGAGATTCGCTTCGGTGTGTGCGCTCGCGAACGTCGTCGCCTGGCCCGCGATGGTGGTGCGCGCGAAGACCCAGCCGCGAACCAGCACGACACCGGGAGCCACGGGTCCCAGATTCACTGCGAAGTCCTGCCCGCCGGCCTCATTCACGGTGACGCGATCGGCATCGACCAGCAGCGCGTCATGATCTCTGAGACGAACGAGCCCTGAGACCAGGTTGACGTCTATGTTGTTGGAGGTCGCGGCAACGGTATAGTTGAGGCCACGCGCCGCCAGCGCCGCCTGCAGCAATGCGATGAAGTCCTGATCCACCACTGCCGGCACGCCGAGCGGGCGCAGATCGATATTGATCTGTGAAGCCTCCTGCAGTCCCACCGCATGCGGCCTGGTGCGCGCAATCTGATCCGCAATCGCCTCGGCGCGCGCCGGGAAATCCGTCTTCCCGACGGTTTCGATCGCGGCCATGAGCGCCGGGAAATCATCGCCCGGATCGGGAGTGCCCAGGGCACGGATCACGAGATCCACGTCTGCGCCGACGTAGAGGTTCTGCGTCATGACGGTGATCTCGCTCGGACCGGCGCCGACACGCTGCTCGGACATCCAGTTGGCCGAGCCTGGAGCGACTTGGAACGGCTCCTTGCAGGCGCCGGTGAGCACGACGACTGCGGCGGCGATCAGGTCCAGACGGTGCTTCATAACGGGCTCCTCGTTGAAGGCGGTACGTTGAGTTCGGACGTACCAGCCTTCCCGCAAGCCGTCAAGGAAGCATCAAGTCATTCCCGAGCCGTCGCCCCGGTCCGCGGATCGAGGCGGCGGACACCGCGCAACACGGTGAGGCGAAAGTGGATGCGTTGAATCCTGGTCCAATACCCCTCAAGGTCGCGTGACTGCAGGGCAATCGCGCCGCGGCGCGTCACGCCGGGCGGCGGCGGCACGAGCGCCGCCAGCCGGTCGTACACGAGGCCCCGCAGCGCCGGATCGACGCGCTGCAGGAGATGCCAGAGCGAGAGCGCATCCTGCGGGCGCGCGAGTGCCAGGACGTTGCGGATCGCGCGTGCGCGCCCGCGCCCGAAATCGAACGCGACCAGGGCGCGCACGAACGGCGCCGGTGCGTCGTCGACATACGGCGTGCCGGGACCGGTCGATGGACGGATCTGCATGAGCGCGCCGAGCGGCACGCGCGACGAGCGGGGACCGGTCTGAAACTCCACTTCCCCGGCGGTGACATGCAGCAATCCTTTGCCGAGGGAGTCGGTCTCGAGCGTATAGGCGCAGCCGAGGTCGATCGCTGTGCCTGCCGGTGTCTCGACGAAAAAGAGGCGCGGCACCGCTTCGACCTTGGCGTCGATCGTGCCGCGCGCCAGCGCCAGGCGGTGCTCGGTCGCGCTCGCGACGACGAGCTGCACGCGCGTGTCCGGCCGCACTTCCACCTGGCCGATCCGTCCGACCGCGATGAGGGCGCGCGAGGAATCGTCGGTCTGCAGCCAGTCGCCGACGCGCAGCCGCCCGGAGGCGGCGAGCCGCGTGGTGCCGATGAGCGGACGGCCGGCGAGCGCCGTGACATCCCAGGCGTTGCGCTCGCCTCGCCCGATCAACAGGAATACAAACGCGGCTGCCGCCGCGAGCGGGACCCAGTACCAGCGCCGGCGCCACGAGCTCGCGCGCGCGCCGATGCGGGCCTCGATCTCCGGCCACAGATCGCGCGGCGGGTCGATGCTCTTCGGCAGGCGACCTACGGCGTCCTGCAGCTCGCGTTCGTTCATCGCTCCAGCTGCTCCCGTAACAGGCGCCGCGCGCGAAACAGCTGCGCTTTCGACGTGCCTTCCGCGATCCCCACGAGCTCAGCGATCTCGCCGTGCGTATACCCTTCGATGTCATACAGCACGAATACCTCCCGCGCTCCGTCCGGCAGCTCCGCAATCGCCCGCTCGAGATCGATGCTCAGCCCGCCGGATCCACGTACGGGCGCAGCATGCTGCGCCCCTACGACCGTGTCCGGATCCTCCGCCGGCATGACGCGTTGCTCCCGCCGGCTGGTCGTGCGGCGCTCGTTCAGGACGACGTTGACGGCCAGGCGGTGCAGCCAGGAGCTGAATGCGCTGTCCCCCCGGAACGAGCGCAACTTGTCCCACAGCCGCACGAACACATCCTGCGTGCGCTCTTCGGCGTCGCGCCCATCGCCCGTGAGACGGAGACAGAGCGCGTAGACACGGCCGGCGTGCTGGCGATACAGCTCCCGAAAGGCCGTCTGGTCGCCAGCCTGGGCGCGGGCGACGAGATCGTCCGGCACGGTACTAAGACGCCGTCGGGTGCTGCAGCGTTTGGACGAGGGCCTTCACGGCAGCCGTACGCCGCCGAGCAGTTGCCGCAGCCGCTGCTCGAGATTCTTCTGGAGCTCGTCGATCCGCGCGCGCTGTTGCACGACCTGGGCCCGCGCCTGGGTTTGAACCTCGTTCACGCGCGCGCGCACCGGACCCACCGTGGCATCGACCAGCGCATCCACGCGATCGCGCATCTGTTTCTCCGCCGCGGCGACCTGGTCGCCGAGCACCGCGCGCAGCCGCGACGCGATCGCGTCGTCGAGGTTGGACCGCACGGCGAGATCGGGATGCTGCAGCGCGCCCGAGAGCCGCGCCTCGACGTCGAGATTGGCGATGCCCGACACGGCCCGCCAGATCAGGTCGCCGATCGGGCTGTTCGCGAATCCCGAATCGCGCGTCCAGCGCACGTTGCTCGAGCGGATCGCGAACCGCGCGTGGATCGTGTCGCCGTTCAGATTGAAACCGAGCTGCGTTGTCGCGGCGCCGGGGTCGAGCCGCAGCGGCACGCCCGTGACCGCGAACGGCGTGAGCCGAATGCCGCCGACCGTCGCACCCGCCGTGTCAACGGGGATATCGCGCACGTGATTGAGCATCGCGCCCGCGGCGAGCTGCGGCCCACTCGCCACGAGCGCGGTCGGCCGGCCATACAGCGCCGGGTCGCTGGTCAGCCCGGTGAGCCGGCCGGCGTAGCGCTGCGGCTGCGCCGTCGCCGGCTGCAACAGGAACGACAGCTCGGCGCTGCGCAGCAGGAAGCCCGGCAAGGTGCGCTCCTTGGGAAAGCGCACGTCCTCGCCGGCGCGCCGCACGCGGCTCGGTCCCGTCGTCGCGCGGGGCAAGAGCCCCGGGGGCATGTACCGGCGCGCCAGCTGCGCATAGTACAGCACCTGCTCGAACGGCTTGATCGCACCGGGTCCAAAGACGGCGGCCCCGATCGCCGGTGCATCGAGACTCGGCAACTTCAGCAGGCTGCGCGCGAAGGCATAGTCTCGCCGGCGGGCGCTATCGAGACCGGCAAGCCCTGATTTCAAGTTCGCAGTTCCCTGCGTGACGTTCCGTTCCAGGGAAGTCACACGATCACGCGCGCGCTTGAGACGGTCCACCGCCTGCCGCCCCGCGTTGATCGTCCCGAGGTCGGTGGCGCGCGCGTGACGCAGCCGCTCCAGCGTGGCGCTCGCCGAATCGAGCGTCGGACCGAGGTGCAGCGTGTCGACCGCGGTCTGCCAGGCGTGCCGGCTCGAGTCGGCGCGCGCGCCGAGCGCATCGGCGGCCGGAATGGTGGAGAGGCGCCGCGGATCGAGTGAGTCGATGCCGATCTTGCCCGTGGCGAGCTGCAGCGCGGGGATCTGGAAGCGGCTCGCCCAGTCCCGCGTCTGGGCCAGGACACGACCCGCGACGCTCTCCTCCCCTGACGTCGCCGCCACGCGCCCGTCGGTCTCGCGCGGTGTACCGAAACGCAGGCCGTTCGCGACGATGCGGTCGATGACGATCTTCTTTTCGGTCAGCGGCAGCAGATCGAGATCGGCGACGAGCTCGTCGGCCTGGAACAGGTTCTTGAACGCCTCGTGCGGGCTCGCGACCGTGAGTCCCCGGATCGTGACATCGCCGTGCGCGAGGTCGAGATGCATGCTCTGGATCTCGACCTTGGCGCCCAGCAGCTGGGTCCCGACATTCTGCGACTCGCGGCGCGCGATCCGGTCGGCAAACAGCCACCACAGCCCGCACACGATCACGAACAGCACCAAGAGTGGTCCGACCGCGCGCCAGCGGAAGATCTTGACGGGGGGGCTCATGGCCGGAACAGCTTGTAGACGTTGTAGGCCTTCGAGGCCATGATGGCACGGTACCACTTCGACTGCCGGACCCGCTCGCCGATCGTCGCGCGATAGCGAACCACGCCGAGCCGCGTTGCGAAGAAGAGCGGCAGCGCGAACACCATCGCGAACACCAGGCTGCCCAGCACGACGGTGTTGTTGAAATTGGTCAGGGGGATGATCGGCGTGTTGGAGAGTGAGGTCCACAGTCCCCGCAGCGACGGCGCGAGCAGGAGACTGTGCCCGATCCAGTCGAACAACGGATCGAGCAGAAACCCCACCGGCACAAACACCGCCCATCCCAGCAGGCCGCCCGCGAACGAGACATTGAGCAGCACCAGCGCGGCGAAGATGACGGCGTTGTGGAGGTTGACGAGCGGGGTGAGCCCGAGAAATGAGCCAAGGACGATCCCGGCGGCGAGCTGCCCCGGCCTGCCCTCGGAATGCAGCGCGCCGACCAGCGACTGCATCAGCTTGATCAGCGTGAGCATGCGCTCGTCTCCATCACGCTTCCTCCCGTTTCAGACGGTCCGCGGCGATCGCCAGAATCTCGCGCAGCGCGGTGCGCCGTTCCTCATCGCGCGAGCCGCGCAGCCGAGCCTCGAGCACCGGGACGAGCGCCTCCTTGGACCGGCGATTCACGAAGACCACAAACCGAAAGCCGAACTTCGCCTCGTACTCCTCGTTGAGCGTGGCGAGGCGGCGGAGGACCTCCGGGGGTGTCGTGTCGCGATCATACCCCTGCTCCCGAAATGACGCGACCGAAACTGTGTCGGGCCGCTCGCCGATGCGGGGGTGGGCGTTGATCACGGCGATCTGTTCAGCCTCGGAAAGCTCGTTCAGAATCGTACGCGCCCGCGCGAGCATCGCGGCGCCGGTGGCGAACGGCTCCTCGGCACGCAGCCGCGCGAGCAGCGGGCCCGCATTCTCGAAGAGGTTCAGCTGCCTCTGTAGCTTGCGCATGAAAACGGCGACATCAGGAGCGGAATGTGGCAGTTCCGCGCGGCGTCGCTGACTTCAAAATCCAGCGTCACACGATCGAGAAACGCCGTGAGAGCCTTCTTCTTATAATAGGCGCCCACCTCGAACGACATCCGGTAGATGCCTGCCGCGAGCGGCCCGCCGATCAGATCTCCGATTCTCCCGTCGGCGTCGGTCTCGCGCGTTCCCTGCGACACATGGCCGTTGCCGTCGAGCCGCCACAGCGTCACGGCGACGCCGGCGGCCGGCTCGCCGCGCGTGGTATCGAGGACGTGCGTCGAAATCGTCGGACGGTTAGTGTTGGGCATGCTCATGATCCGCGTGGGAACCCTGACGTTTACGGCGCGCCTGGAAGAGACGAACGCGCCCAAAACGGTG
>Ga0209056_10004097_pt1 | contig 15357 bp, 10 predicted proteins | sample GraSoiAngelo_114_FD_185876 | JGI IMG/M metagenome (GOLD analysis project Ga0209056, IMG submission 185876) | Grasslands soil microbial communities from the Angelo Coastal Reserve, California, USA - 14_0903_13_40cm (SPAdes) (version 2) | ecosystem: Environmental > Terrestrial > Soil > Grasslands... | reverse complement strand
CTACAGCCCCAGGAATCAGCGCCGAGAAATTCGTGGATCGAAATGATATTCTATCGGCCCGTTTATTTTGATTCTCTTGAAGTCTGGATGGTTCGGGTTGAGCAAAAAATTCAGCTCGCTCGTGCTGAGCAAACTAGGCAACGCTAACGCAACGGATCTGGCCCGCCGCGCCCATTCATCGCCGATGCGCATGCTCGCACTCGTCGGGGGTTCCGCGTTCCAGTCGGGCGGAAGTTTCTTGACCGGAAAGTACTCCGTCAAATTGTCGTTCCACTCGAGCCGGAACGAGAAGTATCGCTCGATTGGAGATACTGGCATGATGTGAACGAAGAGCTCGAGCGCTGCGAGAGATTCGTGTTCGCTCACGTAAACCACGGCAGTCCCGCGCGAGTTCCACCTCCCTCCGTAAACCCGGCTGCCTTTACCCGTGAAGGCAGTCTTGATGCGTGCAGCGCGAACGATTCGCCAGCCCGACGGCATCAGGAGTAAACGCCGTAATCGATTCGCCCCAGAAGATTTTCGACTTCGCGCGCGCCCACTTCGGTGCTCGCGTAATCGAGCGGCACAGCCGCGCCGAGTCCACGTTGCGGAAATTTCAGCCATTGCCGCGCGCGCGCGACATCACCAAAAACCTTTGTCGCGTGTTGAAGAAGTCGCCAAAAGCGCATGACGCGGTCCGACTCTTGGGGCGAAAGCCGATGCTCGCTCCGCCGGCGCTGTAAGGTCGATCGCGAGATCGAGAGCCGTCGCGCGAGCGAGTCCAGCGGTTCATCGATCTCGCTTCTCAACGTCTCAAGTTCGCTAAAAGGAAGTCCCTTTGCGACACGTTGAATCACGTCCGCGGGCGCAAAGCTTTTCGCCTTCGGCGACAATAACGCGGTCGATTTAGATCCGTACGCGTGATGAGCGTGCTCTCGAACTACGCTCTTGGCGTTTTTCTTGGCACTCCAAGCCGAGACTTTCTTGTTCGCTCCATTACTCACTTGGGTATATTAAATGATCCACATGGGCTGTCAAAGGATTTAGTGAAAGATCGGCGACTCCGACGGCGGTCGCGAGCACGCGAAAACTTTCGGTGTCGCCAATACAGACTTGAAATCCGCAACGCGAAATCTACCCTCTGGATTTTCTCCTTTAGCCTTTCTACTTTTCCCTTTCGCCCGTCCCCGTAGTTCAACGGATAGAACGGAGGTTTCCTAAACCTTAAATGCGAGTTCGATTCTCGCCGGGGACGCTTAGAGATTACACCGGCTGTTGCGAGGCACAGGAATATGAAACTGCGCCAAGTGATCGGCGATCATCTCGGTGCAACGCTGCGCACCGGCGTTGTCCACGGGTTGTCCGGCGAAATCGCTCCGGATCGATTATTTCTTCTCGGCGGCTTCAGTCGCTTGGTCCTTTGGAGTTTCGATTTGGACCGATGCGATCTTGCCGGTTTTCGCGTCGACTTGGACTTCCGCCATGTTCTTCGTGCCTGGTTTCGCGATGTCGAACGACCAAATTAAAAGCCCATGCTCCTTTTCGAGCTCGGCGCTCTTGATTACTCCGTCAGGAACTTTCGTGAGTGCGGCCTTTTCTGCCTGACTCTTCGTCACCTTCGTTTCCTTCATCAGTCGAGCTTCGCTCGGCTGTGCCTGGACTGTCGTCACTACGCCCACGGCAAGCGCAAAGCCGACCGTCAAGATTCTACTTTTTTTCACCTTCATGAATGCTTCGACCGATGTTGGGCTGGAAAGTTCAGTTTCTTAGCGCACCCGATGAAAAATCCGTTCAACTACGGGGACGACGACATTTTTGATTTTTAAATTTTCGATGTCAAAACGAATTCGACGGCGATTTGCGATTTGATTCTTGGAGCGGCAACCCCGAAAGCTTTCGGGCCTTGCAAATTCAAATCAGGCGGCGGCCACGGCGGTCGCGCCATGAGCGCTTTTAGGAACCGATCTGGCCGAGAACCGTGCGGTCGGCACAGAATAACGGAGGGGGAACCATCTCCCCTTTTGACCAATTGTGCCAGCTACTAGCGATAGCCGGGCTGCTTACGTCCTCAGTTTTTGACGGAACGCCACAATTCCAACAAGCACCAATCCGAGGACGAGCAAAACCGTCGTGCTGCCTTCAGGTATCGTTGCTGTTGTGGAGCTTGACAGTGTGAAGTTAAAATTGGTCCCGGCGCCTTGGAGTGCGAACGAAGCGGGCGTAGGGTCGAACCCCGTAACATGGGCGATACCGGTTCCGCTGATTGCCATCGAACCCGGGATCACGTGCCCCTCTGTCAAGGCAAGAAGATCAAAGGAGTAGGTCGTTGTACCGATCGTAAACGTCCATGCTGGCATGTCGGGGGCAGTTAGCATAGCCGCTGTGCCGTCGCCGATGAAGGTGAAGTCATTGAACGTGGCGGCCGTGTTAAAGGGAACAGTGGCGTAGGTACCAGTTCCCGCCAGCGAGTGCCACGGATCGAGAAAGTGGATCGTGCACGGCGGACCGCTGGGGCCTGAAGCGGTGGCGCTGCCGCCGAATTCGATGGCTCCGGTGATGGGAGCTGCCTGTGTTTGCTGGCAGAAAAGGAGGCCGCCTGCCAGGATTGCCAAGATTGTTTTCATTATCCTATTCATGGTTTTCCCTCTAGGATTGGTGTTTTGGCAGAAAGCGATCTGCATTGCAAGCAAAAAATGCAAAAAATGTAAATATTTTTTCGGGCCCCTCGCCACCTGATCTAATCCCGTGATTTCCAATCCCTCCAGAAATTCATTGATCGATTCCCCGCTGCAAATTCAGATCAGACCTCGGCGCCCACGGCGAGGTGCAACGAGCGCTTCTTACGAAGCGATCTGGCTAAAGGAACAGGCAGAGCTGGCGGATGTCGCCGCACGCTTGGCACGCTTCAAACCGACCAAAATCGAGGTCGAACCCCTTCCGAACGCGCCGATCTGACGGCAAAAAAAATCGATGGCTTCACGCCCGACACGTTGACGAAAGTTCCTCATCAGCTTAAGCGCTTCTCGCGTCCGTGCGGTTGCATGAGGTCGAGCGCAGGGCCGATGGGGACGATGCGGGTCGGATTAATTTCTTCGTGCGTCACGTAATAGTGGCGCTTGATGTGATCGAAGTTGACGGTCTCGGCAATGCCCGGCTGCTGATAGAGATCCATCAAGTAACCTTGCAGGTTCGGGTAATCGATAATGCGGCGGATGTTGCACTTGAAGTGGCCGTGATAGACGACGTCGAACCGCACAAGTGTGCAGAAAAGGCGCCAGTCGGCTTCGACGATGCGATTGTCGAACAAGTAACGGCTTTTCGATAAGCGTTTCTCCAACTCGTCGAGCGCTTCGAAAACTTTCTTGCAAGAAATTTCGTAAGGTCCCTGGCGCGTGGCGAAGCCAGCTTTGTAAACGCCGTTGTTAACGTTGTCGTAGAGAAAATCGCAAAGCTTCGCGTGCTCGGCCTCGATCTCTTTCGGAAAAAGATCGACGTCTTTATTTCGCGCGACCGCGTTGAAGGCGTCGTTGAACATGCGGCAGATGTCGTCCTCGCAATTGTTGACGATTTTTTTCCTCTCTTTGTCCCACAGCACCGGCACGGTGACGCGGCCATCGAAGTTCGGATCGGTCGCGGCGTAGGCTTCACTGAGAAATTTGAAACCGTTGATCGGATCGATGCTGTGACCGGATCCATCACGAAAGGCCCAGCCGCGCTCGTCGCGAATTGGATCGACAACGGTCATGCCAATGGCGTTGTCGAGTCCTTTCAACTTTCGGAAGATGACGGTCCGACTTGCCCACGGACAAGCGAGCGAGACATAAAGATGATAACGGCCGGCCGCGCCCGGGTAAGATGTCGATCCATCACTCGAAATCCATTTGCGGAAAGCATCTTCCTGGCGTTGAAATTCTCCGGAGTCCGATATTTCAGAAGAGAATTGCGCATTCATAGGTAGAAGTCAGAAGCCAGAGATCAGAGGTCAAAGGTCAGTGTCGACCACGAGGACGGCGGTGCCTTTGAGTTGACCGGAGCGAAATTTTTCCAGAGCGGTGTTGGCTTCTGCGAGCGGAAAAGTTTCCGTTTGTGTTTTCACCGGAACGCGCGGCGCGATCTCGAGAAATTCTTCGCCGTCACGGCGCGTCAGATTTGCGACCGAACAAATTACGCGTTCGCCCCAAAGATCAGCATATGGAAACGAGGGGATGTCGCTCATGTGAATGCCGCCGCAAACAACGATGCCGCCTTTGGCGAGGGCGCGCAGAGCCGCCGGCACGAGTGCACCCACCGGGGCGAAGATAATTGCGGCGTCCAGTTTTTCCGGCGGCATTTCATCGGAGCCGCCGGCCCAGACCGCCCCGAGACGGCGTGCAGATTCCTGACCAGCTTTGTCGCCCGGTCGCGTGAAAACGAAAAGCTCCCGGCCTTGATAAAGCGCAATCTGCCCGATCAAATGGGCGGCATTGCCGAAGCCGTAAATGCCGAGGCGGCGCGCGTCGCCGGCTTTGCGGAGTGACCGATAGCCAAGCAAACCGGCGCAAAGCAACGGCGCTGCCTCGACATCGTTGTAGCGTTCGGGCAGATGAAAACAAAATCGCGCGTCCCCGACGGTAAACTCGGCATAACCGCCGTCGATGGTATAGCCGGTGAAGCGTGCGCGATCGCAAAGATTTTCGCGATTGGATCGACAATAAACGCATTCGCCGTCCGTCCAGCCCAGCCATGGAATACCGACGCGGTCACCGGCAGAAAATCCTTCGACGCTCTCACCGATTTGTTCGATGCGTCCAACGATTTGATGCCCGGGGATGAGCGGCAGTTTGGGATTCGGCAGCTCACCATCGACAACGTGAAGGTCGGTGCGGCAAACGGCACACGTGGCAACACGAACGAGCAATTGTCCCGCGCCTAGCTTCGGCTTTGGCGCGTCACGCGAGCGAAGCGGCTGCCGTGGCCTTTCGAGAATCATCGCGCGCATATGTCGATCTAATTACGATGCCAGTTCAAAAATCCGAAATCCGAAACAAATTCGAAGCTCGAAAACTCGATCCGCCTCAGGCGAATCGAAATCTCACGCGATCTCTGGCGTTTTGGATTTTGTTAATTCGGATTTGTTTCGGATCTCGATATTCGATTTTCGAGCCGTCGAGATGCATTCAGTTTTACGGATTGCTATTCACGATTCCTTGCGACCGACGCTTCGCTCAGTGCACGCCGGCCGGTTCGAGTTCGCCGTCGCCAGTCCCGCTGGGGTGCGGCTCGGTTTCGCCTTCATGATGGGTGTGCGCGCTGCGCAGGAAGGACACTTTGTCGAGGACGTGTTCCTGGAACCACTCGAGCCAGAGATAAATGACCGGCGTGACGAAGAGCGTGATCATCTGGGAGAAAATCAACCCCCCGACAATAACAAGACCGAGCGGGCGTCGCGATGAGGCGTCTGACCCGAAACCGATCGCCAGCGGCAGAGCGCCCATCAGGGCGGCGAAGGTGGTCATCATGATCGGGCGAAAGCGCTCCAGGCTGGCTTCGTGAATTGCCTCCCGCAGGCTGAGTCCTTCATCGATCCGTTTCAGCGCGAAATCGACCACCAGGATTCCGTTCTTCTTGACGATGCCGAGCAGAAGAAACAAGCCGATGACGCTGTAGAGCGACAGTGTCGATCCAAAAATCCAGAGGGTACATAACCCACCAACGACCGCCGGCACGATCGCTGGAAACAGCACCGTAATCGGATGAACGTAGCTCTCGTAGAGAATTCCGAGGATCACATACATAACGAAGATCGCGGCGAGGAACAGTAGCGGTAGCGATTGGAATAACTGACGAAAGACAAGCGCTTCACCCTGGAATGTGGCTTGCACAGTCGGAAATTGCCTCTGCACTTGGGCAAAACTGTCCTCGATAAATTTGGTCGCGTCACCAATCGCGACGTTCGGCAGCAGGTTGAAGTTGATGGTCACGCTGGTGAATTGATTGAGGTGATTGACCGCCTGTGGACCAACGATTTGCTTTGTCGATGTTACGGCGCGGAGCGGCACGAGATTGGCCGCCGTGCCAGTAGTCGTGGTAATTCCCCCGCCGCCTGCTCCACTCGCGCCGGTTGTACCGCCGCTGTTGCTGCGCACATAAAGATTGTCGAGATCGGCCGGCTGCGCGCGCTCGTTATCCTGCACTTCCAGAATAACCTGATATTGATCTTCGGGCTTTTTGATCAAATAGACGTAGTTCTGCGAGTAAGCCGTGCGCAACAAACTCTCCACCGCGGATGTGGAAACGCCATAAGTGGCAGCGCGCTCACGGTCGATATCGACGGTGAGATTCGGAGTATTGTTATAGTAATCGGAGCGCACTGTCGCAAAACCCTTGAACTCGCGCAGCTTGTTCAGCAACTGGTCGGCGGCGGTGTAAACTTCATCGGGTACAATGCCGCTCAGCGTGTAGGCATATTGGCCCTGGGTCTGGTTAGTCACACCGACGTTGATTTGCAGCACTGGATTGGGTTGCAAGATGGCGGTAATGCCCGGAATGGAACTAATCGATTTCTGTAATTGCGGAATGCATTGCTCGATTGGCAGGCGTTGACTTCTTGGTTTGAGAAAGCCAAAAATCAGTCCCTGCGACGATGACGTGCGAGCCGCGAAACCGGCGAGCGTGAAAAACTGCGCAATGTTTGGATCATCCTTCAGCTTCTGATTGACCTGTTGCTGATATGCATGCATCTGCGCGGGTGAAGAGCCTTCCTGCGCGATGAAGACGCCTCTCACAAAACCGCTGTCGCCTGGCGGGAGTAATGTAAACGGCAAATGCGTGAAGAAAAACCAGAGCCCGAGAATGCACCCGAGGAGGATCGGAACGGTCAGCCAGGCACGATCGAGAAATTTGTCGAGCGCCCTGCCGTAGGCCGCGATCACGCGCTTGATGAAATCGCCCGTCCATTTCTCCATGCGTGCGCGTTTGTGTCCGGCTTTGCGTTCGCCAAGAATGCGCGCACACATCAGCGGAGTGAGCGTTAACGAAACAACTCCCGAAGCGAGAATGGCGATTATAATCGTGGCGGAAAATTCGCGGAAAATCCGTCCAAGCAAACCGGGTAGAAACACGAGCGGAATGAAAACGGCAGCGAGCGACAACGTCATCGACAAAATGGTGAAGGAAATTTCGCCCGCGGTGTTATAAGCCGCCTTTACAATCGATTCGCCGTGCTCGGCGCGTCGCACGACATTTTCCAAAAAGACAATCGCATCATCAACAAGGAAGCCGATGGCGAGAGTGAGCGCCATCAACGTCAGATTGTTGACGGAAAAGTTAAGCATGTACATCACCGTGAAGGTGACGAGGAGTGAGAGCGGCAGCGCAACCACGGGAATCAGCGTGTCTGTGGCGCGTCCGAGGAAAACATAGATCACCATCACGACGAGCATGAATGCGATCACAAGCGTGAATTTCACATCCGCAACCGAATTAACGATGCTCTGTGATCGGTCGAATACCGGAACGAGTGTGATCGATCCGGGCAGGCTCGCGCGCAACTCGGGGAAGAGCGCCTTGACCGAATTCGCGACCTCAACCGCATTTGCTCCTGCCTGTCGGGAGACTGCTAACACGACGACCGAGCCTGGCGGGTTAAAACCGCGCATCCAAAAGGTGCGAGAGAGACGCTCGTCCTGTACGCTTTGGCGAACCTCGGCCACGTCGCGCAAATAAACCGGCGAACCATCTTTGTTCCGTGCAACAATGAGATTGCGATATCCTTCCGCCTGGTCAATCTGGCCGTTGGGTTGGAGGACGAACGTGCGGTGCGCACCGTCCAATTGTCCGGCACCGGAATAAACCGTTCCGGCTTGGATCGCGCGCGAGAGGTCGTCCATGGTCAGACCGCGCGAAGCGAGCGCAGCGGGATCAGCTTTGATGCGAATCGCGCTTTGAACGCCGTAAATGTTTACCTGCGATACACCAGGCAGGATGGCAATGCGCTGCGCCACGGCCGTGGACGCATATTTGTAGAGATCGCCATCAGTCAGCGTGTCGGAGAGCAAACCGAGCAAATAAATCGCCTGATCGTTCGGATTTGTTTTTGTGAATGTCGGCGGGCTAGGCAAATCGACCGGCAATTTCCCGGTTGCGCGCTGGATCGCCGCCTGCACGTCTGTGGCCGCGTCAACGATACTTTTGCTGAGATTGAATTGAAGGGTGAACGAGGTATTTCCCTGCGTGCTCGCGCTCGTGATGATATCGAGGCCTGGTATTTGCAGGAACTGTTTCTCCAGCGGCGTGGCGATGTTGTTCGCCATTGTCGTCGGGTTCGCGCCCGGATATGAGCAGGTGACCTGGATAACCGGATAATCAACCGCGGGCAGATCATTGACCGCCAGTTTGTTGTAAGTGGCTATCCCAGCGACGATGACCGACAACGTCAACAGCACGGTCATCACCGGCCGGCGAATGAACGGCCCCGAAAGCCCAGAGCCACTGACCTGGATTAACTTGGCACCGGGTGCTGCTTTTGATCGCACATCCGCCGTAGGTGATTTTGCAGGCTGTTGTCGATCCTTCGCAGCGTGGGAGGGCGAATCGTGTTCATGATCTCCTGCACCATCGTGTTGATCTGCTTGGGCCATATTCGAAAGACAACTCTACATCGGAGCTTTGGCAGCGACTTGACCGCCCTCGGGTTCATTGGGTGCGTTATATGGTTTCGGATCAACTTTCGTCCCGGGTGCGAGCGCAAGCTGTCCTGTAACGACGACGGTTTCACCGGGTCGAACGCCACTTTGGAGCACGGTCATGTCGCCATCCTGCCGTTGACCGGGCTTGACTCGTCGCAAATCAACCGTGTTGTCCGGTTTCACCACGAACACAAACGGACCATTCTGACTGATCTGCACGGCCTGCGACGGCACCAGCGTCGCGTCTTTGAACAAATCGAGAATGAAACGCACCCGGACAAATTCCAGTGGCCAAAGAGCATGGTCGGGATTGGGCGTAACGGCGCGCGCTTTCACTGTGCCCGCGCCTGGCTGAACCGCGGTGTCAATGAAATAGAGATCGCCGAGACGTGGCGGCATGCTGCCGTCCGCAGAGCGCGTTTCCACTTTCACGTTTGGCCCGCCGAGATAACGCCGCACTAGCGCCAAGTCGGTTTCGGCAACAGTAAAGTCGGTGTAAATGGGATCCAGCCCCTGAATCGTCAGCAGCACTGCACCACCGCCACCGCCGTTTCCGCCAGTCACGACGTTCCCAACATCGACAAGCCGCAAGCCAGCCCGGCCGTTGATAGGCGAGCGAATGTTGCAATAATCGAGATTCACCTGCGCGGCTGCGACTGCGCCTTCGGCGGTTTTCACCTTGGCCTCGTCGCTTTTCACCGTTGCCTGAGCGGTATCGAGATCCTGCGGCGAAATCACATTTCTTGCGCGCAATTCCTGCTGTCGTTTCAGCGTAATTTGATCGAGAATAAGTTGCGATTGTGCTTGCGCGAGCTGCCCCTGTGCTTGATCGAGCGCGGCCTGGTAGGGCCGCGGATCAATCGTGAAAAGCAAGTCGCCCTGCTTCACGTCAGCGCCGTCTTGAAAGTGACGCGCCATGATCTGCCCGCTCACCTGCGCTTGCACCTGAACGGTTTCGTAGGCGCTGCAGGTGCCGATTTCATCGAGATACAAGGGCACATCTTTGGTGATGACTTTCGCCACCAGCACCGGTCGCGACGGCGGTTGCGCCGCTTTAGCCGAATTGGCTCTCTCGCGAAACGCTCGAAACAAAACGAAAGCGGCCAACACAACAAAGAGTAAATACCCCCACCACGGAATACCGTGACGTTTGATGCGTGCCGTCTTCATTTGTTTGATTTCGCAGCGCGGCGCACCAACCCTCCCTTTGTAATCGCATTTCCGTTCTTGTCGTGGCCGTTCTGCGGCAGCGGAAACCGCGACGCTCCCATTCTACGGCGAGAAGCTCTATCGCTCTTTTCCGCTCTGTCCCGAATCCGCGCCAGCACATTGATGCAGGTCCGCAGTTGGGGCGCTGGAATGTCGGCGAGCAATTCATGTCGAAGCTCGCTCGCCACGGCATTAATTTGCGCGATCACGCGCTGCGCTCGCCGGCCCAGATGCACCATTTTGCACCGGCGATCGTGCGGCGAACTCCTGCGCGTCACCCAACCGCCGTTTTCCAAACGATGTAACAACGTCACCAGCGTCGGTTCTTCGATGCCGAGCCGCGCCGCGATCTCCGCCTGCGTGAGCGGGCCAGGCGCGACCGACAAATGTAAGAGCGTCCGCCACTTGGCCTGGCTCAAGCCCATTGGTTTGAGCCGCTCGTCCAGCTTTAGTCGCCAGGCGCGGGCGGTTCCGTGCAGCAGCGGGCCAATGGTTTCCGGATCGATCTTCGGCATCATGGAATAGTTAGCGTGCTAACTATTTCGCACTTGTCAATCCGGCCGGGCCGGCTTTCAGGGAGGGCCTACCACGAAAAGAATCACCGTTTCGTGGCGGTAATCCATCACCCGCAGAATCGATCGAGCGCGGCGAGGCAGCCATTGTTCGCTCGCGAGGGCGTCCTGTTCCTTGTCCGGCCGCACCACGAAATATCGCGTTTCACTCGGAAGCTCTGCGAGACGGCTCACATATCTGACGGGAGCGTGCATATAAAAGAAGAAGGGCTGATAATGCGGATCCACCGCGTAAAGAATCTCCTTTTGCGGAACAGCAGCATTCATCTTCGCAGCCACGTTTTTCACCTTTTGCCGATGCTCCAAAGCAATCGCCAGCAACGGATAACCGATCACCCCAACCGCAACGGCCAAACCGACCAGTGGCCCCGCCACCCGCGACCAAAGCGGCTTATCTCGCCTGCTCATCCAACTCGGTGGCGCAAAAGCGTTCGCTGCAAAACTCAGCGCCGAGAGCCAGCAAAACGGTGTCAACACAGGCAGCGAATAGCGCGGGGCGGCACCCGGAATCAGATTAATAACAATAAGCGGCAGCGCGGCACTCCACGCGAGAGCGCGCGCGAGTTCGCGCTGTCTATCATCTCGAAATTTGTTGAAGCGCACTAATGGCAAGAAGAATAGCCAGGGCAGGAAATAAACTAACGCGTGCGGGATGGTTAGAATCCAGACCGAGAAGTGGAAGAACCCTTCCGTGATGCGGCCGAGGGACTGCCCCGACCACCTATTCATCACTCGCCCACCCACTGTCATTTCAATGAAGGGGATCGCCCACGCTGCAAATATGGCGAGCATCACGAAAATACCGATGAAATGCGCGGGATGAAAAAGCGATCTCCACTGCTTGGTTTGCCAAAGCAGCGCCAGAACTAAGGCATAAAAGAAAACAAGATGCGTCGGCCCCTTTGCCAGCCAGCCCAGCCCGAGAAAGATCCACGGAACGATCCACGTCAGCCACGGAGAGCGTTTCTGTTCCCACCAGCTCAGCCAGCAAATCATTGCCAGCGCACAAAGGGAAACGTAAAGCGCTTCGATCTCAATCAGGCGGCCTTTTTCGATCATGCCAAAATTTGTCAACCAAATCAGCGCAGCGATTGTCGATCCACGCGCTCCCAGACTGCCGCGCGCGACCGTGACGAACGCGATCGCCACGGCCAACACGCAAAGCACGGAAGGCGCGCGCGCCGTCCACTCGTTGCGACGTCCGAAGAGCTTGAACGATGCGGCTACCAGCCAGTTGACGAGTGGCGGTTTACTAAAGTAGGCCGCGCTGCCCACCCGCGGAACAATGTAATCGCCGGTCTCGAGCATGCGGATCGCCGGCAGAATCCGCCTTCCCTCTTCTCCTTTGATCTCGAGAGAACCAAGCGCCGGCAGATAAATCGCCGCCCAAATTAGGAGCACGATCAACAAACTGTTCACTCGCGAAAGCATTGGACGTTGGGATGTTGGACGTTGAGCGTTCAACGTTCAAATCAAGTTAACCTACACAACTTGACGACTGCGCCTTACAAAGTTAAACTCAGGTCTAGTCCGCGCTGATCGGAGTGGGAACTGGTGTCCCACTCCTTTTGGTCTGCGGGCTAGATGTTTTTATGAACGCAGAATTTATCGCCATGCTGGATTACCTGGAGCGGGAGCGCGGGATCAAACGCGACATCCTCCTCGAGGCGGTATCCAACGCACTGCTCTCGGCTTCGAAAAAGAGCGTGGGCGCGGCTCGCGATTTGCGCATCGACATCGATCCAAAATCCGGCGACATCCGTGCACTCGCGAACTTGGTCGTTGTCGAAAACGTGCAAAATGCGCAAGACGAAATCGCGCTCACCAAAGCACTTAAGATCAAGCCCGACGCGAAGATCGGCGACACCGTCGAGATGGAAGTCACGCCGCGCAACTTTGGCCGTATCGCCGCGCAGACCGCTAAACAAGCGATGATGCAGCGCATTCGCCAAGTCGAAAAGGAAATGATTTACGAGGAGTTTAAGGATCGCGCCGGGGAAATCGTGAGCGGCACCGTGCGACGCTTCGATCGCTCCGATGTGATTCTCGATCTTGGAAAATTCGAAGCCATCATGCCGCAACGCGAACGCGTCGTCGTAGAAGACTACAACGTGGGTGACCGGTTCCGCGCGTATGTCGTCGCGGTCGAGAACGGAATTCGCGGCCCAGAAATCATCGTTTCGCGCAGCCATCCCAATTTTGTGCGCCGGCTTTTTGAGTTGGAAGTGAGCGAGATCGCCGATGGCACAGTCGAGATTCGCGGGATCGCGCGCGAGGCTGGTTACCGGACAAAGATCGCAGTTTGGAGCGCGAATGAAAAAGTCGATCCGGTTGGCGCGTGCGTTGGCATGCGCGGTTCGCGCGTCAAAAATATCGTGCGCGAGCTGAACAATGAGAAGGTCGATATCATTCGCTGGAGCTCCGATCCGAAAGAGTTTGTGCTCGAAGCGCTCAAGCCGGCCAAGGTCAAGAACCTCGTCTTCGACACGGAGAAGAAAAGTGCGCAGATCTCGGTGGACGAAGATCAACTTTCGCTCGCCATTGGAAAAAAAGGACAGAACGCGCGCTTGACCTCGCGCCTCACCGGTTGGGAAATCAACATCGACAAGGACACTTCGGCCACAACCGCGGTTGAACAAAAAGTTGCCCAAGCCGGCAAGACGCTTGCTGCCGCGCTCCCGATCACGGGGGAACAGGCGCTGACGCTCGTGAAATCGGGCTTCACCAATTTGGAAGGCTTGCGCGCTGCGGACGTACAGGATTTTGTGGACATCCTCGCAATCGACGAAGTAAAGGCGCGCGAAATCCACGAGGCGATCCATCGACAAGATGGCGCACAGAAAAATGGCTCCGCTTAAAACGCTCGAGCCATGAGCGAAATTTTAGAGGAACAGAGATGCCAACAAAGACGACGATCAAGAAGGCGGTTCGCAAACCCACCGCCGGCAAAACAGTCAAGCCTGCCGTTTCTCACAAGTCTGCTGCATCGAAAGCCAAGGCGGCGAAGAGCGACAAAGTAGCGTTGCCCGCAAAACCAGCGCGCGCCCACGCCGCGCCAGCGAAAAGTCCCGCCAGTCCCAAGGCAACCGCCCCCTCGACGCCCGCGCCACGGCCGGTTATCGAGAGCGTTTCGCTTATCGACGAAAAAAAACCGCGCAAGAAACGTGAAGACGGCGCAGTAAAGGGCGTCGTACTCCCGCCGATTTCGCGGATTCGGGCGTCCCTGGAGGCGCCGTCCATTCCACCTAAAGCCGAGCGGACGCCTGCCCTTGATGCCAAAGCGGACGCGCAAGGGGCGGCGCCGAGTGCGATTGTCGATGGTACGATTGCGCCGGCCGCGGCTCCGCCCGAGCCGGAACTCGAGCCGCAGAAGATCATTCACATCAAGCCGCCGATCATCGTCAAAGAGCTCGCCAGTCAGCTTGGCCTAAAACCGCATCAGCTCATCGCCGAACTAATGACGTTCAACATTTTCGCGAACATCAATCAGACTATCGAGCCCGACATCGCATCAAAGATTTGCGAAAGCCACGGGTTCGTCCTCGAAAAAGAGCGCCGGGAAAAAGGCGCCGGCGTCCATAAGATCGAGCAGGTCGTTATCGCGCCACCAAAGCCGGTCATCGAGAAGGAGGAGGAGCTCAAGCCGCGCGGTCCAATCATTACGTTCATGGGTCACGTCGATCACGGCAAAACGTCGCTGCTCGACGCGATCCGAAAAACTCGGGTCACGGCCGGCGAAGCGGGCGGAATCACGCAGCACATCGGCGCGTACAGCGTCGATTACAAAGGAACGAAAATCACTTTCATCGACACTCCCGGCCACGCGGCTTTTACCGCGATGCGCGCCCGCGGTGCCAACGTCACCGACATCGTCGTCCTCGTTGTCGCCGCCGACGATGGCCTGATGCCGCAAACACTCGAAGCAATCAGTCACGCCAAAGCGGCGCCGCACGTGAAGATCATGGTCGCGCTCAACAAGATTGATTTGCCTTCGGTCAATATCGACCGGGTGAAGAAGCAATTGCAGGAACAAGATCTCGCGCCGGAAGATTGGGGCGGGGAAACCATCGTCTGCCCGGTCTCCGCCACCAAAGGCATCGGCATCGATCACTTGCTGGAAATGATGGCGTTGCAGGCGGAGGTGATGGAACTCAAAGCATCGCCCACCGCCACGCCGCGCGGCACCGTGATTGAAGCGCAAGTCGAAGCCGGCCGCGGTCCCACCGCCACGGTCATTGTACAAATGGGGACCTTGAAAATCGGTGACGCATTTATTTGCGGCGATTACAGCGGTAAAGTGAAATCGCTTCTTGACGATCGCGGCCAGCCGATCAAGCAAGCTGGGCCATCGACGCCGGTAAAAGTGCTTGGCTTCACCGGTCTGCCTAATGCCGGCGATGAATTTTTGGTCATGGAATCGGAGCGCTCGGCAAAAACTTTAAGCGAGGAACGTTTGCAGACGAAACGCGCGGACAAATTGACCGTGCCGCAACGCGCCACGCTTGAGAGTTTGCTCGAAGCGGCCGAGGGGAAAAAAATTCTGCGCATCGTTTTGAAATGCGACGCGCAAGGCTCGGTCGAAGCGCTCGTAGGCGCGTTGAAACAAATCGAGAGCAAAAAAGTCGATCTCGAGATCATTCACTCAGCGGTAGGACCGATCTCGGAATCGGACATCCTGCTGGCGAGCGCATCAAATGCCGTTGTGATCGGTTTCAACATCAAGGTCGAGAGCATGGCGGTTTCTGCGGCAAGACGCGAAGGCATCCAGGTCAAGCTCTACAGCATCATTTACGAATTGATCGATCAGATCAAAGAAGCGATGGCCGGCCTGCTCGAACCCGAACATCGAGAAACGGTCATCGGTCACGCCGAAGTGAAACAGGTTTTCCAATTGAGCAGAGGCATCGTCGCCGGTTGTCTGGTCACCGATG
>Ga0209056_10004093_pt1 | contig 15369 bp, 25 predicted proteins | sample GraSoiAngelo_114_FD_185876 | JGI IMG/M metagenome (GOLD analysis project Ga0209056, IMG submission 185876) | Grasslands soil microbial communities from the Angelo Coastal Reserve, California, USA - 14_0903_13_40cm (SPAdes) (version 2) | ecosystem: Environmental > Terrestrial > Soil > Grasslands... | reverse complement strand
GCGTCAAAAAGAAAGGCGTCAAAGGAACTTCGTAACACGGTTTTGTTTTTGACGATGTTGTTTTTGACGAATTTGTTTTTGACGATGTTCATTCGTTTTAACGAGGAGCCAATGGCAAAAGCCAAATTTGAGAGAAACAAACCGCACGTAAACGTCGGCACGATCGGCCACGTGGACCACGGCAAGACGACGCTGACGGCGGCGCTGACCAAGGTCTCGGCCGACAAAGGGCTGGGGACCTACGTGAGCTACGATCAGGTGGCGAAGGCGAGCGAGTCCCAGGGCCGGCGCGACGCGACGAAGATCTTGACGATCGCGACGAGCCACGTGGAGTACTCGACGACCGCGCGGCACTACGCCCACGTCGACTGCCCGGGGCATGCCGACTATGTGAAGAACATGATCACGGGCGCCGCGCAGATGGACGGGGCGATCCTCGTGGTGAGCGCGGTCGATGGCCCGATGCCGCAGACGCGCGAGCACATTCTGCTCGCTCGGCAGGTAAACGTGCCGGCGATCGTGGTCTTCCTCAATAAGTGCGACCTGGTGGATGACCCCGAGCTGCTCGACCTGGTCGAGCTCGAGGTGCGGGAGCTGCTGTCCAAGTACCAGTTCCCGGGCGATGACACACCGGTGATTCGTGGGTCGGCGCTCAAGGCGATCGAGGGCGACAAGCAGTGGGTCGCCAAGATCGAGGAGCTCCTGGCCGCGTTGGACAAGTCGATCCCGGTGCCGAAGCGCGAGGTCGACAAGCCGTTCCAGATGCCGGTCGAAGATGTCTTCTCAATCACGGGCCGCGGCACCGTGGCCACCGGGCGCATCGACAAGGGCAAGATCAAGGTCGGCGAGGAAGTTGAGATGGTGGGCTTCGGGACCGACAAGAAGACCGTCGTCACGGGCGTCGAGATGTTCCGCAAGCTGCTGGATGACGGCCAGGCGGGCGACAACGTCGGGCTGCTGCTGCGCGGGGTGGAGAAGCACGAGGTGGAGCGGGGGATGGTGCTCGCGAAGCCGGGCTCGATCAAGCCGCACACCCAGTTCGAGTCCGAAGTCTACGTGCTCACGAAAGAGGAAGGCGGGCGGCATACGCCTTTCTTCAAGGGCTACCGGCCGCAGTTCTACTTCCGCACGACGGACGTGACGGGGAGTGTCGAGCTGGCGGCCGGCGTGGAGATGGTGATGCCGGGCGACAACACGAAGATGGCGATCGAGCTGATCACGCCGATCGCGATGGAGGAACAGCTCCGCTTTGCGATCCGAGAGGGTGGGCGAACTGTCGGTGCAGGAGTGGTGACGAAGATTCTGAAATAGTCGTCGGTCATCGGTCATCAGTTGTCTGACTGATGACCGACTACCGATAACCGAGGACAAGACATGGCAAGCAAAATTCGCATTCGTCTCAAGGCATTCGACCACGCGCTGATCGATCAGGCGGCGGCCGACATCGTGCGCACCGCCGAGAAGACGGGCGCGCAGGTTTCGGGGCCGATTCCACTGCCCACGAAACGGCAGCTGTGGACCGTGCTGCGCAGCCCGCACATCGACAAGAAGAGCCGCGAGCAGTTCGAGCTCAAGACGCACAAACGGCTGATCGACATTCTCGATTCGCGCTCGCAGACGGTGGACGCGCTGACGAAGCTCGACCTGCCGGCCGGCGTGGACGTGGAGATCAAAGTTGAGTAACCGACTACCGATGACTGATGACCAAGTCATCGGTCATCGGTTATCAGAGGAATCATGAACGGATTGATCGGGCGAAAACTAGGAATGACGAGAGTCTTCGACGCCGCCGGCACCCACGTCCCGGTCACGGTGATCGAGGCGGGGCCGTGCCCCGTCGTCGCCGTGCTCGAGGGTCGCGTGGAGCTCGGCTTCGGCGCGAAGAAGCCCAAGAACGCGCCGAAGGCGCTCGCGGGCCACGCGAAGAAGGGCGGTGTCGAGACGACGCCCCGCGTGATCCGGCGCTTTGACGTGACCGGCGAAGCGCCGGCCGCGGGCAGCGCGGTCACCGTCGCGATCTTCGCCGAAGGCGACCGCGTGAAGGTGAGCGGCGTGTCGAAGGGCCGCGGCTTCCAGGGCGTCGTGCACCGCCATCACTTCCACGGCGGCCCCGAGACCCACGGCAACACACGGCACCGCAAGCCGGGATCGATCGCGCCGGGCACCGACCCGTCGCGCATCATCAAAGGCAAGCGCATGCCCGGGCACATGGGCGCGCGCAACACCACCGAGCTCGGTCTCCGGGTCGTGAGGATCGACGCCGAGCGCAATCTCTTGTTCGTGCGCGGCTCCGTGCCGGGCCCGATGAACGGCCTGGTCACCGTCCGCAAGCAGGGAGGCCCGAGCCGCCATGATTGAGGCTCCTCACTACTCGGCGGTGGGCGCCAGCAAGAAGGCGGTCACGCTGCCGGAAACGCTGTTCGACGGCACGGTGAACGAGGACGTCCTGCACCGCGCGGTCATCACGTTCCTGTCCAATCAGCGGCAGGGCACGAGTGATACGTTGACCCGCAGCGAGGTCTCGGGTGGCAATCAGAAGCCGTGGCGGCAAAAGGGCACCGGTCGCGCGCGGCAGGGTTCGACCCGCGCCCCGCACTGGCGGCACGGCGGGATCGCGCATGGGCCCCATCCGCGCAGCTATCGCCTGGGAATCCCCAAGAAGATGCGCCAGCTGGCGAAGAAGTCGGCGCTCAACGCGCGCGCGCGCGAGGGGGCGCTGGTGATCGTGGACGCCCTCGAATACCAAAAACCGAAAACCAAAGAGCTCGCGGCGTTGCTCAAGAAACTCGATGCAAGCGGTAAGAACGTCCTGGTGCTCACGGCCAGCGACGCGCACAACGTCTACCTGTCGGGCCGCAACATCCCCGACGTGCATGTGATGCGCTTCGCCGACGCAACGGCGTACGAAATCCTCTGGGCGCAGACGGTGGTCGTGGAAATCGGCGCGCTCGATGAAGGCGCGGCGAAGCAGGAGACGAAGGAGGCGAGCCCCCCCGATGCCTGAGCTGCATGACCTGATCGTCCGGCCGGTGGTCACGGAGAAGTCGTCCGCGGCCTACGGCGCGCGCAAGGAGTACGCGTTCCGCGTGCACTCCGAAGCGACCAAGCCGCAGATCAAGGCGGCCATCGAAACGCTGTTCAAGGTGTCGGTTACCGGCGTCCGCACCATGATCATGCGGGCCAAGCGGCGCACGTACGGCCGCTACGCCGGCCGCCGGCCGTCCTGGAAAAAGGCGATCGTCACCCTCAAAGAGGGCGACGCGATCGAGGTGTTCGAGGGCTAAATGGGAATCCGACAGTTTCGGCCGATGACGCCGGCCACGCGGTTTCGCTCGGTCTCCGACTTCTCCGAAGTCACCAAGACGGAGCCGGAGAAGTCGCTGCTCGAGCCGCTGAAGCGCACCGGCGGGCGCAACAACAAGGGCCACATCACGACCCGCTGGCAGGGCGGCGGCCACAAGCGGCAGTACCGGCGCATCGACTTCCGGCGCGACAAGTTTAGGGTTCCGGCGCGCGTGGCGGCGGTCGAGTACGATCCGAACCGTACGGCGCGCATCGCGCTGCTGCACTACTCGGACGGTGAGAAGCGTTACATCCTGGCGCCGAAAGGACTGAATGTCGGCGACAGCGTCGTGTCCGGTCCGGGCTCCGATATCCGCATCGGCAACGCGATGCCGCTGTTCGAGATTCCGCTCGGCACCGCGGTGCACAATGTCGAGCTGAAGATCGGCCGCGGCGGCCAGCTGTGCCGCAGCGCCGGCACCAGCGTGCAGGTCGTCGCGAAGGAGGGCAACTACGTCACGCTGCGCCTCCGATCGACGGAGATGCGGATGGTGCGCGGCGAGTGCCTGGCGACCATCGGCGAAGTCGGCAACGCCGAGCACGAGCTGCTGACGATTGGCAAGGCGGGGAAGTCGCGCTGGCTCGGCCGCAACCCGCGCGTCCGCGGCGTGGCGATGAATCCCGTCGACCACCCGCTGGGCGGCGGCGAAGGCAAGTCGTCCGGCGGCCGGCCGCCCACCAACCCGTGGGGCAAGGTCGAAGGCAAGAAGACGCGGCATAAGAAGAAGCATTCGACGAAACTCATCGTGCGCGGCCGCAAGCGCGGGAAGGCGACGACGTAATGGGACGCAGCGTCAAGAAGGGCCCGTATGTCGAAGAATCACTGATGGTGAAGATCCGGGTCCTGAACGAGCGCAACGAGAAGAAGGTATTCAAGACCTGGTCACGGCGCAGCACGATCACGCCTGACTTCGTGGGCCACACGCTCGCGGTGCACAACGGGAACAAGTTCATCCCCGTCTACATCACCGAGAACATGGTCGGCCACAAGCTCGGCGAATTCGCCGCGACCCGGCTGTTCCGCGGCCACGGCGCCAAGGGCTCGGCGGCGGAGCGCGAAGCCGAGGCGGCAGCTGCCGAGGCCAGCGGTGGTGAGGCCGGCGCAGAGAAGAAGAAGGAGTAGGGAATGGAAGCTCGAGCGATCCAACGCGGCGTCCGCCAGTCGGCGCGCAAGATGCGCCTCGTGATCGATTTGATACGCGGCCAGGCCGTCCCGGAAGCCGACGCGATCCTCCGCTTCTCCAAGAAGCGCGCGGCGCGCCAGATCCATAAGGTCCTGAAGTCCGCGGTCGCAAACGCGCAGCAGGCGGCGCAGCGCCAGAACACGCCGTTCGACGCCGATGACCTGCGCGTCACCTACGCGGTGGTGAACGAGGGACAGACGCTGAAGCGGTTCACCGCGGCCGCGATGGGCCGCGGCACGCCGATCCTGAAGCGGACGAGCCACGTGGAGATTCGCGTCGCCGGTGTGGAGGCGCCTCCCCCGGGTGCGCCGGCTCCGGCGGCGAAGGCCGCTCCTGAAGCGAAGGCGGAAGCGAAGGCAAAGGCGAAGCCGCGGGCGAAGGCCAAGAAAGCGGCATTGCGCAAGAAGGCGACGAAGAAAAAGAAAGCGAGCGAGTGAGTGGGACAGAAAACACATCCGTACGGTTTCCGGCTGGGCATCGTCAAGCAGTGGCGCTCCCGCTATTACGCGCGCCACAACTTCCCGGAGCTGCTCAAGGAAGACGAGCTGATCCGGAAGTACTTGAAGACGCGCCTCAGCCACGCCGCCATCGCCGACGTGCACATCGAGCGTAAGCCGGGCAAAGTGACAGTCACGGTGCACACGGGGAGGCCCGGTGTTGTGATCGGCAAGCGCGGCGCCGAAGTCGACAAGCTGCGCGACGAGCTCGCGCAGCTCACGGGAAAGGAAGTCGGCATCAACGTCGAGGAGATCAAGCGTCCCGAGCTCGACGCGCAGCTGGTGGGTGACAGCGTCGCGCATCAGCTCACGCAGCGCATCTCGTTCCGCCGCGCCATGAAGCGCGCGGTGCAGAGCGCGATGCGGATGGGCGCCCAGGGGATCAAGATCAAGGCGGCGGGCCGGCTGGGCGGCGCCGAAATCGCGCGCACGGAAGGCTATCACGAAGGTCGCGTGCCGCTGCACACGCTGCGGGCGGACATCGACTATGCGACCTCCACCGCCAAGACGACGTTCGGCACGATTGGCGTGAAGGTGTGGATCTTCAAGGGCGAGCGGACCGAGGACCTCCACGGCCGCACCTATTCGACGGGCGTCTAGACCATGCTGGCACCGAAGCGCGTCAAGTTTCGCAAGCGGTTCAAGGGTCGCACGTCCGGGATGGCCACGCGCGGCAACACCGTCGCGTTCGGCCATTACGGATTGATGTCGCTCGAGCCCGGCTGGATCTCCAACCGGCAGATCGAGGCGGCGCGGGTGGCGCTCACGCGCGAGATGAAGCGCGGCGGCAAGGTGTGGATCCGGCTGTTCCCCGACAAGCCGATCACCAAGAAGCCCGCGGAGACGCGGATGGGGAAGGGCAAGGGGAATCCGGAAGGGTGGGTGGCGGTGGTGAAGCCGGGACGGATCATGTTCGAGCTCGAAGGCATCGAAGAGGCGTCGGCCCGCGCCGCGCTGGCGCTTGCGTCGGCCAAGCTGCCGGTCAAATCGAAGTTCGTGAAGCGGGAGGAGCGGTAGCATGCCGGCGAAACGCGAACACCGGTCCGAGGGACTGCGCGAGCTCAAGACCGACGAGCTGACGCAGAAGCTGGCGGTGCTGACCGAGGAGCGATTCCGTCTCGAATTCCGCCGGGCGACGGAGTCGCTCACGAATCCGCTGCAGCTGCGCACGATTCGCCGCGATATCGCACGGATCAAGACCATTTTGAAGGAAAGGGCGTCGGCATGATCGAGCGCGGCCGCAGGAAAGTTCGGACCGGGACCGTGGTCAGTGACAAGATGCAGAAGACGGTGACGGTCTCGATGGTCCGTCGCTTCGCCCACGGCTTTTACGGCAAGCAGATCACCCGCACCAAGACGGTCGCGGCGCATGACGAGCACGGCGCCAAGACGGGTGACACGGTGCGCATCGTGGAAACGCGGCCGCTGTCCAAGCGCAAGCGCTGGCGCGTGGTCGAAATCATCGAACGCGCGAAGTAGGCGGAGCGAGCCATGGTCCAGCAAGAAACGCAGCTCAAGATCGCGGATAACTCGGGCGCGCGCCGCGCGCTCGTGATCCGCGTGCTCGGCGGCTCCAAACGCCGCTACGCCGGACTGGGTGACGTCGTGGTGGTCACGATCAAGGACGCGATCCCCACCGGCCAGGTGAAGAAGGGCGAGGTGGTGAAGGCGGTGATCGTGCGGACCGCCAAGGAGACCAAGCGCAAGGACGGCTCCTACATCCGCTTCGACGAGAACGCGGCGGTGCTGATCAACGACGAAGGCGAGCCGCGCGCGACCCGCATCTTCGGCCCGGTGGGCCGCGAGCTGCGCGAGAAGAAGTTCATGAAGATCGTGTCGCTGGCGCCGGAGGTGATTTGATATGAAGCCGCTCGTCTATAAGAAATCGCGGCGCGAGCGCGTGCAGGTGGTCGTCCGGCACAAGCTGCACATCGCCAAGGGCGACACGGTGCGCGTCATCAGCGGCGAGCATCGCGGCAAGGAAGGGCGCGTGCTCCACGTCTATCCCAAGAAGTTCCGGGTCGTCGTCGAGGGCGTGAATGTCGTGAAGAAGCACAAGCGGGCCACGACGCCGCAGGGGGAGAGCGGGATCATCGAGTTCGCGGCGCCGATCGCGGCATCCAACGTGATGCTGCTCGACCCGAAGTCGGGAGCGCCGACGCGCGTGCGCCGGCGCCTGGACAAGGAAGGGAAGCTGGAGCGGATCGCGGTCAAGTCCGGCCAGCCCATCCCACGAGTGAGGTAGTATGGCAGACGAAAAAGAGAAACAAGAAAAACACGCAAAGCAGCCCAAGCCGGAAAAGCAGCCGAAGCAGGACAAGCAGGCCAAAAAGGCGAAGCCTCCGAAGGAGGAGCAGCCCAAGGCCGAGGCTGCTCCCGCCGAGCCGGTCGAGCCCGCGCCGCGGGCCCGGCTGTGGGACTTCTACGAGCAGCAGGTGCGCGGCAAGCTGCAGCAGCAGTTTGCGTTCAAGAACCCGCATCAGATTCCGCGGCTCAAGAAGATCGTGCTCAACGTCGGGATGGGCGACGCGTCCAAGAATCCCAAGGGGCTGGAAGCGGCCGTGGCCGAGCTGGCCGCGATCACCGGCCAGCATCCCGTGGTGACGCGCGCCAAGAAGGCGATCGCGAACTTCAACCTGCGCGAAGGGCAGGCGATCGGCTGCGCCGTGACGTTGCGCGGCGGCCGCATGTACGAGTTCCTCGATCGCTTCATCACGATCGCGCTGCCGCGCACGCGCGACTTCCGCGGGCTGCCCTCGAAGAGCTTCGATGGCCGTGGCAACTACACGCTGGGCATCAAGGAGCAGATGATTTTCCCAGAGATTGACTACGACAAAGTCGAGCGCATTCACGGGATGGACATCACGTTCGTGACGAGCGCCGGGCGCGACGACACCGCGCTGGCCCTTCTGCGAGAGCTGGGCATGCCGTTGCGGGTCGAAACCGCCGGCGCGGCAGCTTAGGAGACCTCATGGCGAAGAAGGCGTGGTTGGAGAGGGTGAAGCGGGGCCCGAAGTTCAAGGTGCGGGGCTACTACCGCTGCCAGCGCTGCGGCCGTAGCCGCGGCACGCTGCGCAAGTTCAAGTTGTGCCGCATCTGTTTCCGTGAGCTTGCGCTGCGCGGGGAAATTCCCGGCGTGCGCAAAGCCAGCTGGTAAAGGACGCGAGATGAGCATCATTGATCCGGTCGCCGATATGCTGACCCGGGTGCGCAACGCCTGCATGGCGGGCCACCGGCGGGTCGACATGCCGGTGTCGAAGCTGAAGGTCGCGATCGCCACGATTCTCCGCGACAACCACTACGTCCAGGACTTCAAGGTGCTGGACGATGGGCAGCACGGCTTGCTGCGCCTCTACTTGAAGTACCACAACGACGCGCCCGTCATCCGCGAGCTGCAGCGCGTCTCGTCGCCGGGGCTGCGGCGCTACGTGAAGGCGCGCGAGATCCCGCGCATCAAGAACGGTCTCGGCATGGCGATCCTGAGCACGCCGCAGGGACTCATGACCGACCGCGAAGCGCGCACCGCCCGGGTGGGCGGCGAAGTGCTCGCGGTGGTGTGGTAGGAGACGAGCGATGTCACGAATCGGCAGGAAGCCCGTTCCGCTCCCCAAGGGCGTCACGGCGCAAATCGACGGCCGCCGCATCACGGTGAAGGGGCCAAAGGGCGAGATCAGCCGCTCGCTGCATCCGGAGATGCTGCTGACGCTCGAGGACGGCACCGTGGTCGTTAAGCGTCCGTCCGACGAGGCGCAGCACAAGGCGCTGCACGGCCTCACCCGCACGCTCGTCGCCAATATGGTCACAGGCGTCACGGAGGGGTTCGCGAAGTCGCTCGAGATCCAGGGCGTCGGCTACAAGGCCGAACCGAAGCCGTTCGGCGTCCAGCTCGTGGTGGGGTTCTCGCATCCCGTTCCCTACCACGCGCCCCAGGGGATCAAGATCACGGTGACCAACAACGTCCTGGTGAAGATCGAGGGCGTCGACAAGGAACTCGTGGGTCAGGTGGCCGCGGAGCTGCGCAATATCCGGCCTCCCGAGCCCTATAAGGGCAAAGGCATCCGCTACGCCGGCGAGCAGGTGCGGCGCAAAGCGGGCAAGACTGCCCAGGCGGCGAAATAAGTCATGCGTTCCGTTCGCAAAATCAAAACCGCGGCGCATAGCCGCTATCGCCGGCACCTCCGCGTCCGCAAGAAGATCGAGGGGACGCCGGAGCGGCCACGGCTCGTCGTGTTCCGTTCATCGAAGCACATCTACGCCCAGCTCGTCGATGACGAGCGCGGCCTCACGATTGCCGGAGTCGCGGACACGTCCCAAGGCGTGCAGATCGAGGGCAAGGGCAAGGTGGCGCGGAGCTTTGCGGTCGGGAAGCTCATTGCGGCCAAGGCCAAGGAAAAGGGGATCGCCAAGGTCGTGTTCGACCGCGGCGGTTATCAGTATCACGGGCGCGTGAAAGCCGTCGCGGACGGCGCGCGCAAAGGGGGATTGGAGTTCTGATGCCTGATCCAAAAGACGAAACGGTCCCCTCGACAGAGGGAGCGCCCGGGTCCACGAACGTTCCTGCAACCGACGTTCCGCCGGCAGCTGACGCGGCGCCGGCGCCGCCGCCGGAGCAACATCGGCCGCCGCGCGGCCCGCGTGGCCAGGGTGGCGGGGGGGGCGGGGGGGGCGGGGGGGGCGGTCGCGGCGGCAGGGGCAGAGGCCGGGGTGGCGACCGGCGTGAGGGCGATCGCGGCGGGGCGCGCGAGGGCGACGGCATGGTCGAGAACGTCGTCGCGATCAATCGCGTCGCGAAGGTCGTGAAGGGCGGCCGGCGCTTCAGCTTCAACGCGCTGGTTGCCGTCGGCGACGGCAAGGGACAGGTCGGCATTGCGACCGGCAAGGCGAACGAGGTCAGCGAAGCGGTGCGAAAGGCCGTCGAGGCGGCACGCCGCAACATGTCCGAAGTTCCGTTGACCGGCGGCACGATTCCGCACGAAATCATCGGCAAGCACGGCGCGGGCCGGGTCCTGCTCAAGCCGGCGGCCTCGGGAACCGGCGTGATCGCGGGTGGGCCGGTGCGCGCGGTGCTCGAATGCGCCGGGATCCGCGACATCCTGACCAAGAGCCTGGGCTCGACGAATCCGCACAACATGGTGCGGGCGACGATGGACGGCCTGAAGCGCCTCACGACGGCGCGCCGCGTCGCGCGCGAGCGCGGCGTGGAGCCTGAGGCGATTCATTACCGTGCCCGTCAGGAAAGCGTGGTCACGCATGGGTAGGCTGCCCCCGACGCGGAAGTACCGCAAACGCAAACCGGGGCGGGATCGGATCCTGCCGCCGGTTGTGAAGGGCAAGCTGCGCATCAAGCAGGTGCGCTCGGGCAGCGGCCATTCCTACCGCATGAAGCGGACGCTCGAGGCCCTGGGTCTCAAGCATCATCAAGATGAAGTCGTGCACGCGGATCATCCCGCGCTGCGCGGCATGCTCCAACAGGTGCGGCACCTCGTCGAAGTGACGCCCGAGAAGGAAGGGAAGAAGTAGATGCCCGCGACGAAAACGAAAGCGAAACGGAAACCGAGGGCGAAGCCGGAGGCGCCGGTCGCGCGACTCGCGCTTCATGATCTCAAGCCCCCCGTGGGCTCGCATCGCGCGCGCATCCGCAAGGGCCGCGGCCCCGGCTCCGGTATCGGGAAGACGGCCGGTCGCGGCGGCAAAGGCCAGACCGCGCGCCAGGGCGGCAAGGTGCGCCCCGGCTTCGAGGGCGGCCAGATGCCGCTCATCCGGCGCATTCCCAAGCGCGGCTTCACCAATCCGTTCAAGCAGCCGGCGCAGGTGGTGAACGTCCGCCACCTCGTCCTGCTCGCCGAGGGCGTCGAGGTGACGCCGGAGACGTTGTTCGGCGCCGGGCTGGTTCGCCGCCCCGACCATCCGATCAAGCTGCTCGGCACCGGCGAGGTCTCGGGGCGGAAGTTCGTCGTGAAGGGCGTCGCGGTCTCCGCGAGCGCCAAGACCAAGATCGAGCAGGCCGGCGGAACGATCGCGTGACGGCGCCGATTCCCAATCTGTTCAAGGTTCCGGAGCTCAAAGAAAAGCTCCTGTTCACCCTGCTGTGCCTCGTGATCTACCGGATCGGGGCGCACATCGCGACGCCGGGCGTGAACGTGGACGCCCTGGCCGACTTCATGAGCACCCGTGGCACCGGGACGCTGTTCGGACTCTACGATCTGTTTTCGGGCGGCGGCTTGCGGCGCGCCACGGTGTTCGCGCTCGGGATCATGCCGTACATCTCGGCCAGCATCGTGTTCCAGCTGGCGGGACCCGTGTTCCCGGTCATCGAGAAGATGCAGCGCGACGAAGAGGGCAAGAAGACGTTGACGCAGTGGACGCGCTACTTGACGGTGGTGCTGTGCTTTTTCCAGGCGTACGGATTCGCGATCTTCACGGAATCGCTGCCCAATGCCGTCGCCCATCCGGGGTTCGCCTTCCGCATGACGACGGTCCTCACACTGACGACCGGCGGCGTCTTCGTCATGTGGCTGGGCGAGCAGATCACCGAACGGGGCATCGGGAACGGCATGAGCCTGCTCATCTTCTTCTCGATCATCGAGCGGATTCTGCCGGAGACGGTCAACACCTTCGAAGCGCTCAAGACCGGCACCTTGACCTTCCCGGTGCTGCTCATCGTGTTGATCATGATGCTGCTGGTCGTCGCGGGCACCGTCGCCGTCACGGTGGCGGCGCGGCGCATCCCGGTGCAGATCCCGCGCAAGGTGATGGGCCGGGGGCGAATTCGCGAAGGGCAGAAGACCTTCATTCCGCTGCGCATCAACAGCGCCGGCGTGATGCCGATCATCTTCGCGCAGTCGCTGATCATCGTGCCCGGAACGGTGGCGCAGTTCAGCGGCGTCCCGTGGCTCAAGACCTTCGCCGAGTACTTCAACACGACGTCGGTGTGGTACATCGTCTCGAGCGCCGTGCTGATCGTGTTCTTCGCGTACTTTTACACGTCCATCATCTTCAACCCGGTGGATCTGGCGGAGAACCTCAAGAAGCAGGGCGCGTTCATCCCCGGCGTGAAGCCCGGCGCGGCGACCGCCGATTACATCGATGAAGTGCTGACCCGCATCACGCTGCCCGGCGCCCTGTTCCTGACGTTCGTGGCGCTGCTGCCCATGGTGATCTCCAACACGCTCAACATGCCGTTCGGGTTCGGCGGCACGGCGCTCCTCATCGTCGTCGGGGTGGCGCTCGATACGGTGCAGCAGGTGCAGCAGCATCTGTTGCTGCGCCAGTACGACGGCTTCATGAAGGGTGGCGGTGGAGGCAGCGGCACCTCGCGGGTTCGTTTCCGCCGCTAGTGCCTGCACTTTAGTGTTCATCCTCATCCTGGGAGCGCCGGGCTCGGGGAAGGGGACGCAGGGGAAAATCCTCGCCGAGCGCCTCGGGCTGCCCAAGATCACCACCGGTGATCTCATCCGGAAGGCGATGCAGGACGGCACGCCGCTCGGGCTCGAGGCGAAGAAGACCTACGACGAGGGCAAGCTGGTCCCCGACAGCATCGTTCTCGGCATGATCAAGGAACAGTTGGTGCGCCCGGAAGCGAAGGGCGGCGCGATCCTCGACGGGTTTCCCCGCACCGCGGCGCAGGCTGAGTTGGTAGACAAGACGCTGGCCGAGCGCGGCCAGCGGTTAAACCACATCCTGTTGCTCGACGTCACCGAAGACGAGCTGGTGCGGCGCATGAGCGCGCGGGCGCGGGTCGAGGGACGCCCCGACGACACGCCCGAAGCCATCGCGACGCGGCTCCAGGTCTACCAACGCGCCACCGCCCCGCTCATCGCGCACTACGCCCGGCGGGGTATCGTGCACCGGGTCCCCGGCACCGGGACGGTCGAGCAGATTGCCGAGGAGATCAAGCGGATCATCGGACGATGATCACCATCAAGTCACCGCGTGAAATCGAGACGATGGCGGCCGCCGGCCGCATCGTCGCGGAGACGCTCGCGCTCGTTGGCCGGCACGTTCAGCCCGACGTCACCACCGAAGATCTCGACCGCCTGGCCGAGACGTTCATTCGAAGTCATCCCGGGGCGCAGCCGTCGTTCAAGGGGTTATACGATTTTCCTGCGACGCTCTGCACGTCGATCAATCAGGAAATCGTTCACGGCATTCCCTCGCACAAGCGCGTGCTCCACGACGGCGACATCGTCAGCGTCGATGTGGGCGTGTGGCTGGAGGGGTTGCACGCCGACTCCGCGGCGACATTCCCGGTCGGCGATATCAAGCCGGAGACGGCTCGGTTGCTGGCCGTGACACAGGAGGCGCTGGCCGCAGGCGTCGCGCAGGCGCGCGCCGGCAATCACGTCGGCGACATCGGCTACGCGGTCCAGAAAGTGGCGGAGGGAGCGGGTTACTCGGTGGTGCGGGAGCTCGTAGGACACGGCATCGGTGCGGCGTTTCACGAAGAGCCGCAGGTTCCGAACTACGGCAAGCCCAAGCGGGGACCGCGCCTCGTTGCCGGGATGACGATTGCGATCGAGCCGATGATCAACATCGGCGGCTCGGCAATTCGGACGCTCGACGACAAGTGGACCGTGGTGACGCAGGACGGCTCGCTGTCGGCGCATTTCGAGCATACGGTCGCGATTGGGGAGAACGGCGATCCGCCGCGGATTTTGACGAGAGCAGATTGATCCGCGGCTGACCCCGGGGCGACGCCCCGGGGTTAGCCGATCCCCAAACGCTCCGCCTCACGTAGCAGATCCTGTCCCTTTGCCTTATCCGACATCCCAGCCACGTTCACCTTCACATTCTCCAAAGCTCCCGCGAGGGCTGCTCGAGCGAGCCCCTCAGCCACTCTGGCGTCAGAATTGGCGTTCTTGTTTCCGATGCGGCCAATTTCTTGCGCCAAAACTACGAGGCGATGTGCGCTTCTGGCCGTCGCAAGCGGCGTGCGGGCCGCGGCGAGGAGAGCATCATCCACGATTCGTGCGCGCTCCGGCAAGTCCTTGGGTAGCGTGTAAGTGGCGCGCACCACTTCGTAAGCGGCGGCATCGAGATCGATCAGCGCGCGCTGCGCACGCCGAGCTTCTTCAGCCTCGGCGAGTATCTCACGGGCTCGAGCGTCCCCCGCGGCGTATGCCCTCCTGCCGATCGTGAGCCGCGCCACCATCGCCACGAGCGCCGCGGCAACAGTGCCGGCAAGCGCGGCAGCGCTGCCGCCGCCCGGGGTAGGACTTCCACTCGCCAGCTCATTAATCCAGCCATCGAGCGACGGCCCGCTCTGCGCCGCGCGGATCTTCGCCTCGAGGATGTGATTGGCGGCATCCGGCAGCTGCAATAGCGCCCCTGCTGCACCGATGATCGCGCGCTCGGGGATGAGGCCCACGATTTCGCTCTTCTTCACCTCCACGCCGCGCTTGGCCGCCAGGGCCCTGACCGCCCCGAAGACCGTCGCGGGAGGAGTGATGTCGATGTCCAGCAGGTTCATGGAGACCTGCGCGAGTCCCGCTACCTCGAAGCCGCTTGCCTGCACGGCGGGGAGCCCGCCGCTCGACGTGCGGATCTGCTTGGCGATCTCCTTCGCGATAGAAACGTCGGATGTCTCGAGGTACACGTTGTACGCGACCAGAAAGGGTCGAGCGCCGATCGCCGTGGCTCCGGCGGTCGGGTGCACCCGGTCGGGGCCGAAGTCGGGCTCGAGTGTGCGTTCGCGCATTCCCTCGAACTCGCCTTTGCGCACATCGGGGAGCAGCACCCGCTCGGCGCGCGTCGCAGCCCGTGCGTAAAGGAACACCGGGATTTCCAGCTCCTTGCCGACGCGCTCGCCGAACGTTCGCGCGAGCGCGACGCACTCGTCCATCGTGATTCCCGCCACGGGCACGAACGGCACCACGTCGGTCGCGCCCATGCGCGGATGCTCGCCGCTGTGCCTGGTGAGATCGATCCGCTGGGTGGCGACGCGCATCGCCGCAAAGGCCGCGTCCACCCCGGCGGCCGGCGGCGCGACGAACGTAAAGACCGAGCGGTTATGCGCGGCGTCGCTCTGGACATCCAGCAGCTGGACGCCCGCCACCTCGGTGATCGCCGAGCGCAGGGCATCGATCGTCGCACGGTCTCGGCCCTCCGAGAAATTCGGCACGCATTCGACGAGCGGAGCGGTCATCAGCTCTTCCTAAGCAAATCGATGAGCCAGCGGTGCATCGCGGCATTGCCCGCGACGATGGAGCCGTTCTCCCCAGTACTCAGCACGTCCGCGGAGCCGTCGAGCCGCGTGACCATGCCGCCCGCTTCGCGAATGAGCAACGTGCCTGCCGCGATATCCCAGGCCGCCAGCTGCAGCTCCCAGAAGCCGTCGAGTCTTCCCG
>Ga0209056_10004090_pt1 | contig 15373 bp, 15 predicted proteins | sample GraSoiAngelo_114_FD_185876 | JGI IMG/M metagenome (GOLD analysis project Ga0209056, IMG submission 185876) | Grasslands soil microbial communities from the Angelo Coastal Reserve, California, USA - 14_0903_13_40cm (SPAdes) (version 2) | ecosystem: Environmental > Terrestrial > Soil > Grasslands... | reverse complement strand
CGGCATCGCCCTAACGTAGCAGTTAGTTCCAGTGAAATGCATGTTTAAAACGAGTGTTTCTGCAATGCTAGTAGCGTTGCTTCTCGGTGGCGCTCTTCTGAATGACTGCGCCCAGAACCGAGGCGCACCCAACGATAGGAATCGCGTTGGAGAAGGTACCTGACATCAGATCGCGCTCATTCGAGCGCTTTGGTCTAAGCTGTACGAAAAGCGAGCACATCGCGTCCAGCAGTGATTCTTTTCCTGCCGTTTGGGACAAACCCGCGCCCGTCCTTCAGTGGATAGGTGCGCCGATCCGCTCAGTGACAATACGTCGCTATGGTCCGGGCTGGAAAAACCAATATACGGTTCGAAACCATTTATCCAAATTATTGACGGTGCAGACCCGTGAGGTGTTCACATACGAGGCGTGGGCTGAGGCAGTGTTTGCAGACATGATCGCGACAATTGAGTTCTCCGATCACACGCAACGCCCGTTAGAAATATCCGGTCCACACGTGTGTTTCTTGCCACGCTCCGGGACGACGGCTCTGGCTTCGAGTTTTTGCTAGCAAGTAGTTTATCCGTCCATCAAACGTGCGCACCCAATGCGCAACGGTTCGGCAATCTCCCCACCTTCCGAAAATTTCGAAAGGTGGGGAACTCTGGTTAGGCAGGCTTACGCGGCTGCGCGCCTTTTCTGGATTTCACCAACCCGTCGCAGGTACTGTTCCCTCCGGGTTGTGATTTGCCGGTGCGAAAGCGTTTGCAGCCACTGGTCGCGTGGCACTGCACGCCGCTCTCGTCTGCTGCCAACATTGCCCCGCAGAAAGGTGTTGGTCGGCCTCTTCTCGGCGGTGACTTGGTGCCATCCGCTGCCCGAATTCACATCAAACACGCCGATGTAACCTCCGGCCAGCAACTCGAATGGCGACTTGATCTTGTTGGTTTGATCGAACTGCGTGGAGCCTTCGGCGCGAAAGTCTTCAAACCATGACGGAAACACGAAATCCGAGAGCAGCACGCCGTCTATTTCGTACCCGTTCTCATCAGCTTCACATGTGTCACAGACCTCATAGGCGTACCGCTTGCCCGCTGTGTCACTGCTCTGCACCAAAACGGTAAGGTTGATGTTGGGATCGGCAAGCATCTCCAACAATTCGTGGCTTGCCGTCACCGACCAGGTGTAGCCGTACTTCAGGTCCGTTCCGGCAAAGACTTTACCCATAGGCAAACCCGCAGGCGTGAGATCGTGATATCCCAACGCGCCCCCCTGATCTGCGTCATCGAGAATGGTGAGCCACCAGGTGTTCGCAGGCGGCTGCTGGCCCCGGGCGACAAACGACAGTTCGGCATCAACACCCCATGCCGGACGAAAGTCGTTTGTGACTTGTTTCTGCAAAGCACCAATAACTGGCTCAATTTCCGAAGTCTGCTAGTACGGTGCTGGCGTTAACAACGGATATTTGAATCGGATCAAGTTTCGGCATACAGCTTCTCCTTTGAGGAACAGATTCGGAGAACGCGCAGGGGGAGGTGCGTGACTCTGTGCCAGCAAATCTAAGCTCGGCTAGACAGAATTGCAACCGCTGTCTGTGGATTTGTTTTGAAAATTTCCGGATTCGGGAAGGGGTAAAGGGCAAGAAGCCTTTAACCGCAGAGATCGCAGAGGCCGCAGAGAAAATCATAACGTAGTTCTCTACGGTTAAAAGCTCTTTGAAGTCGTATGCTAACCGTGATTTTCTCGGCGTACTCTGCGATCCTGCGGTTAAACGCTTATTCTCGAACGGCTAGAATCTTCTTGTGAGCGCCGCAAACATAAAAGACGAAATCAAGAAAGCCGCGCTGGATGCTGGATTCGAACTCGCGGGGATTGCCTCCTTCGGTGATTTTCCCGAACTTGCGCGCTTTCCAGAATGGATTTCCGCCGGGCGTGCCGGAGAGATGAAATACCTTGAGTCCCGCGACGATCAAGGCAAGTTGCGCCGAGCTTCGTTGCGATCTGTGTTCCCGTGGGCGCGAAGCGTGATTGTGTGCGCAGTGAACTACAACACGGCGCAACCGTATTCGACGACGGTTAACAATTCCGACCAGGGATGGATTTCGCGCTACGCCTGGGGCCGCGAGGACTATCACGATTCTGTTCTGCGGCGAGTGCGTGAAGTCGAAACGAAGATCAGAGAACTGTGCGCGAGAGAAGCTCCGATCGAAACACGTTCCTATGTGGATACAGGCCCATTGGTCGAGCGTGTTTATGCTCGCTACGCCGGCGTCGGGTGGATCGGCAAGAACACGTGCGTGATCAACCAGCAGCTGGGCTCGTGGTTATTTCTCGCTGTGATCGTCACTTCGATTGAGTTATCCCCCGATCTCCCTGCTCCCGATCGCTGCGGAAGCTGCACGCGTTGTATCGAAGCTTGCCCGACGCAAGCAATTGTCGCGCCGTACGAACTGGATTCCAACAAGTGCATCTCCTATCTGACCATTGAGAAGCGCGGCTCCATTCCCGAGGAAATGCGAGCTGGCATGGGGCACCAGGTTTTCGGCTGCGACATCTGCCAAGATGTTTGTCCGTGGAACCGCAAGGCCCCTGCATCGGCGAAACCTGAGTTTCAGCCGCGGCAAGAGCTGGTCAATCCTGCTCTGGTATGGCTGGCAGAGATCAGCGAACAAGAGTTTCGCGAGAAATTTCGCGCCTCTCCGGTCAAGCGCACCAAGCGAAACGGCCTGCGCAGAAACGCGCTGATCGCCATCGGGAACAGTGGGGATCGGAACCTTCTTCCGGTGGCCGAGCGCGCCTCGCACGATCCTGATCCTGTAATTTCCGAAACCGCCCTGTGGGCGAAGGAGAGACTCGAATCAGAAGTGCAACCGCAAGACAAGAGTTGACTTCACCTGCCGTCCGGCATAGTCTTTTGCGGTCTTAGCAGAATGCTGTGCCGATACCCACTTAAGGAGAGGAACGATGGTCTCCATCACCGCATTATGGTTGCCGATTCTGCTCTCGGCTGTGATTGTTTTTGTCGCCAGTTCGATCATCCACATGGCGCTCCCAATTCACAAAAGCGATTACCGCAAGCTGCCAGACGAAGATAAAATCACCGACGCCTTGCGCAGCAGCGGTGTTACACCTGGTCGCGTTTATGTATTTCCGTATTGCAGCATGAAAGACATGAAGTCACCCGAAGTACAAGAGAAGTTCAAGCGTGGTCCCATCGGCTTCATCACCATCAGGCCGAGCGGCGCACCGGCAATGGGAAAATTCCTGGTGCAGTGGTTTGTTTATTGCATCGTCGTCAGTATCTTCACAGCGTGCGTAGTTGCCAGCACGCTAATGCCCGGAACTCAGTATATGAGGGTATTCCACCTCGCAGGCATAGTGGCGTTCGTTGGATATTCTCTGGCATTGATTCAAAACGCGATTTGGAAAGGCGAAACCTGGGGCGTCACCTTTAAGCACGCTTTGGACGGCCTGATTTATGGACTGCTGACAGCAGGCACGTTCGGCTGGCTCTGGCCGAAGGGGTAGAAACAGGCGGCAAGAGGGCGTGGCTTTCGGGGTGCGCGTGGAGAATCACATGACGGGTGAAACCGGTGGAATAGAATCTGCACAACGTAAACCCCTGGAGGGGCGGAAAAGGTTAGCCCAGGACGTAAGTCCTGGGTGAGGTGTAAGTCCGACCGAGTCCCGTAGGGACGGCACCGTGCCCGCTAGCGCCCATGAAATTTACGCCCGCCCAAAACCAGTCATGACCCAAGTTGCTGTAGATGATCATGCCGACATTCCGCATATATACTTTTACGCATGTCACACAACGCCTTCGCAGTTTTTGTGCTGTGCACAGCCCTTGCAGCCCTGACGTACGCGGCAACTCCTTCGTCGAGTTCGGTTACTTCCACCAAGTTTGCTGAGCTTAGCGACCAGTTCATAAAAGAATCGCTGGCCCTTTCGCCCACCAATGCATCGGCCGCTGGTTATCACAAGCACTTTGATTCCAAGGCGGGTAAGACCGTCGAACTCGATGCGCTGCTCGATGACTTGAGCCTGGACGCCATAAACAAGCAGCGAGCGTTTTATGGGAATTGGCGAGAGCGTTTTCACAAAGAGACTCCGGTTTCAGCGCTGAACATTGAAGATGCCGCGGATTGGCAATTGATTGACGACCAGATCGGATTGAATCTTCTTGAATTCGACAAGATCCAGAACTATCGCCACAATCCGACCGTTGTTGTCGAGCTGATTGGGAACGCGATCTTCCTGCCTCTGACTCAGGGTTACGCCTCCAAAGAGGCCCGCATTGGGCATGTGCTTGCCAGAATGAAGACCGTGCCAGTTTTGCTCGATCAGGTGAAGACTTACTTGAGTGACTGCGATCCGGTATGGGTCAAGACTGCGGTTGATGAAAACGAAGGCAACATTGACCTGGTCGAAAACACCGTCAAGGATGAGATTCCGCCGGGGGCCTTGAAAACGCAGTACGACCAGATCGCACCTTCCACGATCGCCGCGTTAAAGGATTTCTCCAAATGGCTGCAGGATGACCTTGGCAAGCGCTCCTCCAAGCTCACGTGGCGTCTGGGCAAGGAACTCTATAATCAGAAATTCAAGTTGGTCATGGAAACCGACATCACGCCCGAGCAATTGCTCGCCGACGCTGAGTCAGATTTGAGATCAGTGCGAGCGGAGATGTTACAGCTGGCGTTGCCCATGCACAAACAGATGTATCCCGACCACGGCGATCACTCGGATGTCACTGGGCGCGACCGGGAAAATCTAATCATCGGCGAGGTGTTGGCCAAAATTTCCGACGATCACGCACAGCGCGACCACCTGCAACTGGCCATTGAAGCTGACCTGGAAAGCATCAAGCAATTCATTCGAGAGAAAAAGATCGTATCGTTGAGTCCGCGCGAGAACCTGAAGGTCATTCCGACTCCGCCGTTCATGCGCGGGATTTATTCGGTTGCAGGATTTCACAATGCACCACCGCTCGAGCCGCAAGCGGAAGCGGAATATTGGGTAACGCCCATTGATCCCAAGGCTCCCGACGCAAAGGCCGAATCGAAGCTCCGCGAATACAACAATTACGCACTGAAGTGGCTGAGCATTCATGAAGCCCTGCCCGGTCACTACATTCAGTTCGAGCACTTAAACAGCATTCAGCCCGAACGGCGCCGACTACTGCGTTCTCTATTTGCAAACGGGGCCTATGTCGAAGGATGGGCGGAGTATATTGCGCAGGTCATGATGGATGAAGGCTTCCTTAACAACGACCCGCGGTTCCGGTTAGTAATGCGCAAGATAAGGCTGCGTCTGCTGTCGAACACCATCCTCGACATAAAGATGCAGACGATGGGAATGACCGACCAACAGGCCATTGACCTGATGACAAAAGATGCTTTCCAGACTCAGGCGGAGGCCGATGGCAAGCTCCAGCGGGCAAAGCTCAGCTCGACTCAGCTTCCGACTTACTACGTCGGACTTCGCGAATGGCTGGAAGTGCGGAAGGCGTATCAGGTAAAAGCCGGCAGCAACTTCGACATGCTCAAATTCCACGATCTAGTGCTGGACCAGGGGCCGCTGCCGGTGCCGGTGATCGGGAAGATTGTCGTGCAGTGACGCCCTTTGCGTCCTTTGCGGCATTTCTTTGCGACCTTGGCGGTTAAAAGCTTGTAACCGCAAAGCTCGCGAAGATCTCGCAAAGTGCGCGAACATGTCTGCACACGAATGGCGCCGGAAGCGGCGGTTTTTCACCCCAAGTTATAATCAAATTAGCCCGTTTCCGTTCTCAATCGCAGTATCAAGAAACGTAGGCCTTCTTAGGAGTAGCCATGGCCCTGCAGAAAACTGACAAAATCTGGCACAACGGCAAGCTGATCCGGTGGGAAGACGCGAATATTCACGTCATGTCGCACGTCGTCCACTACGGATCTTCGGTGTTTGAGGGTGTCCGTTGCTATGCTCCGCCGGCGGGTCCGGCAATTTTCCGCGCCGAAGAGCACATGCAGCGACTGCTGGATTCAGCCAAGGTCTATCGCATGGAAGTGGGCTTCAGCCGCGAGGAGTTGGTTGCGGCCATGGTCGAGCTAGTGAAAATGAATGGAGTATGGCCCTGTTATGTTCGGCCAGTTGTGTTTCGAGGATATGGAGACGCTGGGGTGTCGCCGAACAAGTGTCCGGTTGAGGTTTACATTTGCAACTATCCTTGGGGTAAATATCTAACGCAGGATGACTCGGGCGTTGATGTTTGCGTGTCGTCGTGGACGCGCATTGCCCCGAACACCTTGCCTGCACTGGCCAAAGCAGGCGCGAATTACATGAACTCGCAACTCATCCGCATGGAAGCGACGATCAACGGATATGTCGAGGGCATCGCGCTCGACACCAACGGCTACGTTAGCGAGGGGTCCGGCGAAAATATATTCGTAGTCCGCAATGGGGTTCTGCAAACCGCGCCGCTAGGGAATTCGGTGCTGCCTGGAATTACTCGGGACTCCATCCTGAAGCTGGCGCGCGAAATTGGCATTCCGGTGACAGAAGCTGGAATTCCGCGCGAGATGCTTTACATCGCCGATGAGGCTTTCTTCACCGGAACTGCGGCGGAAGTGACGCCCATTCGGTCCGTTGACCGGATTACCGTAGGAAAAGGCGAGGTCGGTCCAATTACGCGCGCGCTGCAGCGTGAGTTTTTCGGGATCGTCCGCGGCGAAAAGCCAGACCGCTTTCGTTGGCTGACGCAAGTGCCGGTGGCTAGCAAGCAGCCAGTGGGAGTGTGAGGCTTCAGGCTTCAGGCTTCAGGCTTCAGGCTTCAGGCTTCAGGCTTCAGGCTTCATGCTTCAGGCTTCAGGCTTCAGGCTTCAGGCTTCAGGCTTCAGGCTTCAGGCTTCAGGCTTCAGGCTTCAGGCCCTCGCCTTGGACCTCGGATATTTCTTTGCGTACTTTGCGGTTAGGGTCGAGGCACTCTAACCGCCTCGCTTCGACATAGCCACCGACAGCAGCCTTGCAAAAAAACAACTGGCCACCACGCCTGCTGCTATACTCCCATGCGCAACATCAATCCAGGAGGGGCACCTATGCGTATCGGTACCTGTTGTCTGGTTTTGGCAATATTGGTTGGACCCGCATTCCAGTCCGCGCGGGCCGAAGATAAACCCGCACACGCCGCCAAAGCGGCAAGCGAATTCACGAATTTCCCAGGCCTGCCCACTTGCGTGAAAGGGTCGGTAAAAAACGGCGACCCTACCAAGAGTGGATCGGTCATACTCGCGAAAGTCACAGCCGGATGTCTAATTCCGTGGCACTGGCATACCGCTAACGAACAACTTTTTATGTCATCGGGAAGCGCAAAGGTTGAGATGAAAGACGCGAGTCCGGCCACGTTGCACGCCGCGGGATATCTGAATCTGCCCGCAAAAGGACATCACCAGTTCACCTGCGTTGCCGCCTGCACGTTCTTCATTGCGAGCGACGCCGCTTTCGATATTCATTATCTAGATAAAGACGGCAAAGAGATTTCACCGGACGAAGCATTGAAGAGCAAAGCTAAAGCGCCGATGAAAAAAGAAATGAAGGACATGAAAGGCATGAAGATGTAAGATTCGAGTGCTCACGTGGGACAGGCGGCTCGCCTGTCGTGCCCGCGAAGTCTGGATCTGAGGCCAACGGGCTGGACAGGCGAGCCGCCTGTCCCACGTGTCCCATTGCGACCGCCTTCCCTAGGAGTGCGGATATGGAAGAGCGAATCCGTTTCATCACCTACAAAGGCCAGCAAGTACTGCTGGTGGATATCACCAACTGCACAGCAGCGGAAATGATTGAACTCGCGCCGCTTGTTCCCGCGCAAGTTGCGACCGAACCGCGCGGCTCCGTCCTGCTGCTGGCTGACTTCACCGGATCGAAGTTCGACAAGTCGGCATTCGAGAGCCTGAAGCAAGCCGTCGTCCTGGACCGCCCACACATCAAGCGCTCCGCGTGGGTAGGGGTCGAGGCGTTACCCAAAATCTTTTACGAAAACCTCAGGCACTTCTCCCGTCGCGATCTGCCGGCATTTAGTACCCGCGAAGAAGCGCTGGAGTATTTGGTGGGTGAGGAGAAGATGGCGAGTGGGCAGTGAGGGACCTTGAAGATTCTGTGAATGTAATCCCTTGTTAACGACAGCTACCGCGGCTTGCTGCACGCATCGAGCGCACAACGTGTTTCTAGTGCCCACTTAACCACAGGATTTTGTTCGTCCGTCAGAAACATGCGCACATCTCCGTCGGCACCATCGATATAGAACGCGGGAATCATGGGGTGGATCGTGATGACGTCGCCGTCAACCGCCGGTTATTTGGCTGTAAGCTTCTTGAGCTTTTCCATCTGGTTCTTGATTGCAGGACAATTCATCTCGGTAAAGTCGGCCGATTGCAGTTTTACGCGTTTCTGGATACTCGTTGTGTCCTGGGCCGCAGGTTCTTCGCGGTGGATCGCCATGAGCTGGTCGTAAATTGAGACAGGTTCAGCAACGCGCACATGTGCAGACAGATAAGGGTGCAATCCGTATCCGTTCTCGTTAGGTTCACGGCCAATGATGAAGTAGTACTCAGGGATACTCGTCACGTAATCCCTGTTGGCGCGGTAGCTGACATACACTCCGCCACTTCTTTCCAGCGGCATGAGCGTGTCGAGAATAGGACCGAACTGCTTGTTCGTCCACGCCCAATCCGCTTCGGCTTGTGAGTTGAGCCTGCGACTGCCGCAGCAAAATACAATCACAGCAAAGGCAACAGCTACTGCTATTGACGCTCGTCCCGTGCCCGGCATTATGCCATTCAATTACACGTTCAGCGATAAAATCGCCACTTCACCAGCAATCGCAATTGGTGCCTAATGACCAACCACTGAGTCAGCTTCTCCACTTCAGCGTTACTGGCCCGCTCATCGGATGCTTCATTTCCGCGCCTGTACGCTTGGCTTCTAAGTGCGCCGCTTTCAGCGCAAAGTACCACTTGGCCGGCCGGTCGGCATCGTCAATCAACATCAGATGCGGATTCGTCTTGAGTCCTTCACTCTGCAATTCCATAGTGCGGCGGTCTTGTTCGACAAACTTTGCGAAGACGAATTTCAGCAGCGACGGCCCGAATGGCACCCAATTGAAAATGTTCCAGCAGGCAACGACATCAATGCGGCAGCGGTCACGAGTGATTGGCGTGACCGTAGTCAGGGACAAGAACCAATACTTCCCGGCTCGAATCGTTTCGTACCGCAAGTTCGGTAACACAAAATCAATGGTTGTCGTGATTGAATCAGCGTCACCATAGAGCTTGAGCAGCTTGTATGGCGCGCTGTTCGTGCTGGGCGTGTGAGCGCTCATGCGGAAACCGTTGGCAATCGGCTCGAATTGCTTTTGCTTTTCGTGGATGCTGTGTCGCGAGCGCCACCACCATGCCTGATGCACAAACGGACCATGCGCAGGATCCATCAGGCCAATGATGCCGTGGTCCACATTGCAAGGCAGGTCTGCGCTGAGATACGCAGTCTTGAACTTTTCGCCGAAAGCCGGAACTCGGGGGGCCTTAGAAGCTGTTTCCTCCCGGCGGCTGAATCCTGCGCCCGGCGGCCCGGGATCCGGTATGAACACCCAAACGAAACTATCTCGCTCCTCGCAGGCATAGTTTCCCGCGTAAATGCGATCAACTTTCAGATTCTGATCTGCCGTGAGCGACGGAATCAGCTGGCACTGACCGCTGTGCGCTTCGAAACGCCATCCGTGATAACTGCACTCGACTTGTTCGCCGTCAAACTGCCCACAAGAAAGAGGCATGCCTCGGTGCGGGCACGCATCCTGCAGAGCAAACGCTCGGCCATTGCGGTCACGCCCGATTACTAGCGGAATTTCCAGCAGCAAGGCTTTGTGCAGCTGGCCCGGTTTTACTTTTTCTGATGGCAGTGCACGGTACCAGAAGCCGGTCAGCATGAGGGCATCGGGCGCCTGGCGCTTGAGCAGATCAGCAATGGACATGAATAAAGGCCAGCGTAACACAGGGTTTGGATGTGGTCGGACAACTCTTGTCCGACGCCCTTGTGTACCGCTCCTCGGTCGCGCTCGGTATCAGATGATCGCCCAAGCGGCATGGCTGAAGCCATGCCCTCCCGGCAAAACGATTCACGCAGAGAAAGTATTGTAGGCGGTCGAGGCGCTCGCCCCACACAATCAGGGATCAACGGGCCCCCGGCAAACGATCACGGCGCTCGCACTCGTCAGAATGTAATCTTCAGCCCCCACTCAACCGCACGCGGAGCGCCAGCCGCGCCCATTCCCGATTGCAGGGAAGCCCGGTTGATCCGGCCCACCACCGGATTGTTGGGGTCGGTGGACGCGCCGCCCACGGTACCTTGTGGCTGAAGCGCGGTCGCGGGGACCGACTTACTGCCAGCGCCATAATTCAGTAAGCCACTCTGCGTGTATCCAGGCAGATCGAAGTTGGCGAAATTGAAAAAATTGAAAGCGCCGATGCTTGGTTCGACGGTCACGCGATCCATAAACGTGTGCTGCCAGGTCAGCCGGAGATCAAACGTCTTCAGCCACGAGAGCCCGGCTGGATTTTGCACCACTTGGGCCAGAGGCTGCAGCATCGCTCCCATCAGCGGGAGATCGCCGGGCGCAAAGACTCCAGCTGTTTGCAGTGTGCTTCCGGCAGGCGTCAGCGTGCCCGCTAGATTCGAATTGTAGTTGGTTATGAATTGTGACAAGCCGCTTGGCTTGATGCTCCGCATGTACGAGCCAACGTTGCTGCCTTCGACAATGTCTCCGGTTGAGCCATCGCCGGTCCAATCGCTGACTAGAATTTCTGCAGCGCCGGCGTCCTGCTGCAGGCGCAAAGTCACAGGCAACGGGCTGGCGAAGTGACCTAGCAGACCCAGGCTAAACGCACGTGGAAGATCGAAGTAGCCTCCGACCGCAAACTGGTTCTTGCGGTCGAGATCGCTGGGCCCGGTGAAGTGGTCAGGGCTGAAGTAATCGGAGGCGAGGCTGGCCAATCCGGAGTCGTCGGATTGGCTTACGTATTTGGATCGCGAGAATGCAAGCTGCAGGTATGCGTGTTTGATTCCGGGCGCGAAGTTTACAATTTGCTGCTTCAAGCTGAGGTCGAAAGCGGTGAACACCGATCTGCCGTACGGGAAATTCATCACGTTGACGCCGAGGTTGGAATGCAGACCCGGGAAAGCGCAAGTTGGGCACGGCGCGCCACCGGTGACCTGCGCGGGCCCACCTATTCCCGCGGCACCATAGGCAGCGAGTGCGCCCGCGGGGGCAAGTGCCGAGACCATGCAGCCGACCTGGCCTGTCCCGGTCGGGCAGCCGTTTGCGACTTGCGCCGCATCCCTGTCAGCGATCGCGTTCACTAGATTAAACGTACTGACGTTTCCACCGTGGTTCACGTCGATCCCGAGCAGATTTCGCGTGCCAACATTGCGGAGGATGTCGGCATTGAAAACCAGACCAGGCCGTAGTTCGTGCTGAATCCCGACGTTCATTTGCACCGATCTCGGAGTCTGATAGTCGGGTGCCAGCAAACTCAGGCCATGCTGGTTCGGCCCAGCAAAAGCGTTAGGGTTGCCGATGAAATTGGGATTGGAAGTCGCGACTGCTTCGGCGGCTTGATAAGCCGCCTGGAGCGCGACCGCCTGCGGTTCAGCGGCACCAATGTTCTGGCCACACCAGGTCGGCGAGACCGTTCCGTTGGCGTTGACCAAACCGCCCGGCAGCGAAAGTCCCGGGTTTGTTGGCCACACGATTTCACCCGGTGCACCGCCAATGCAGACGGCAGGAGTGCTGAGGAACAATCCTGATTGCAGGCGAAGGGAGCGATCGAGCATGACATTATTGAAAACGGAGTTGTTGTAGTAAAGCCCGATTCCGCCACGGATTGAAGTCCTGCCGCTGTTATAGGGGTCCCAGGCCACTCCCAGCTGCGGCGCGAAATTTGAGTTGGGCTGGCGTACTTTTCGGCCATATCCAGTTCCCCAGGCATCTAGCTGCGGAACAGCTGCGAGGTCGCTGTCGGATCGTCCCGTGTCGCGCACCCAGTGGACGCCGTATGTCACTGTCAAATTCTGTTTTACTTTCCAGCTGTCGCCGAGATATGCGCCGAGCCGGTTGTCAAGCTGACCGCCACCGGCTAATCCGAATGCAGACTTTTCTGATGCGAAGCCCTGACCGTTTCCGATAAATGCCCACTCAACTGGATAGTTCAAGGAATCAGTGGCGTCACCAGTTGAGGTAAACACGCCAAAAGGCAGGGGAACACTGGAGCTATCTGAAAGTGTTGGAGCAAGCGAGTAGAGGGATGCAAATCCGCCAGCCAAAATGCGGTTGAAGCTAACCCCGTAGTGCAATTGGTGACGAGAACGCCACATATGACTGCCGTCGTAACGGAATTGCGTGTCTGATTGGAAATCTTGCTGCGGCGCTGCATAACTCCGGCCGGAGCAGAACAGCGAACCGGACGAGCACCGGCTTGTGGCGCCTCCACCGATGTTGATGGTTACATCCGAAAGAGGATTACTAGTGCCCGTAACTTGGAAAGAACGATCGCTGATCGTGTCTCTATATTTCAGATATTCGAAGCGAAGGCTGTGCAGATAATTTCCTGTCGTGAAGTCCACACCTAGGGCGTGCGCCGGAGTATTACTGCGGCTCAGGACTGGCTGCATACTCGGCCCGGAGCCGAGCGGACGAACGTCACTGTTCTGATCGTAGCTTAAGCGGTAGAAGATACGTGCTGTCTTCGAAAACAAGTAATCGAGGCGATCAGTTGTCGCCACTTCGCGAAACGGTTCGTTGATGGCGGTGGACCGGGCGGAGAATGGCCATCCTGCCAGCACCGGATTCTGCAAGTCGCGCCGGTTGCGTTCTCCATGAACAAACCAGAACAGTCTGTCCTTAATGAGCGCGCCTCCGAGGTCGCCTCCGAACTGTTGTTGCGCCCAGTCGTGATTGTTTCTGCCAGAGAGATTAGCGCTCGCGATGTCGCCGTTACGATAGAAACCGAATGCCTCACCATGGAGTGAGTTTGTTCCAGATTTCGTGACGACGTTCACAATGCCGGAGGAAGCCAAGTCTGTCGCAAGGCCGGGCAAGGATTGCATGACTCTGAATTCCTGAATCGCACTCGCAGGAATGTTTAACACCGGGCCACCGACGGTCTCATCGTTGATGTCCCCGCCGTCAAGTTGAGTGCGGGGCTCGCGGCCAGTGCGCGAGCCGATGGAGATCGAAAGAGTACCGCTCTGGTTGGAATCGAACGTGTTCCCGTCCTGGGTTTGGATTCCAGGCTCGAGCAGGCCGAGATCAAGATAGTTGCGTCCATTGAATGGAAGGTTTTCAATCTGCTCCGCGCGCAGGACGCCTTCAATAGTTGGCCGCTCAGTGTTGACCTCAACCACAGACGGCAGCACGCGGATATCCGCTTTCGCTGAAACGCCCGCCTGAACGGTAATTGGAACAACAGGGCTTTCAAACCCTTTGGCATCTATTCGAACGGCATAATCGCCAGGAGGGAGTTCGGCTGATACGTATACGCCCTCCGAATTGGATGTGGTGGCAATGGCTTGCTTGTTCGCCCGATTGGTGATGACCACCTTCGCGCCGGCAATCTTCTCACCTTCTTTGCCGGTGACGCTGCCTTCAATCTTTCCGGTGGACGCCGTCTCCTGAGAGACGCAACAAGTGATGCCAAGAATGACGCTCAACCACGCGAGCAGGAACAACTTCGCAGTACCGCGCACACGCTTTGTGACCAAGCTCATTCCCAAGTCTTCCCCTAATTGAGATTCGCCCGTAAGGCCAGGCGAGGACTGCCTTAAACGACCAGAACTGAATGCTCAGAACTTAGAACTTACCAACGCGAGATGCGACAGTTTTCGGAGCAGGTCTCCATAGTACGAACTTTGAGCTAAACCCGCTAGTGCAGCTTCGACGTGTAGTATCCGGTACGATGGCGCGACTTGTACTCCGAAGAGTCTGACAGGCCCGCGAGTTTTACCTCAATCCGCCGAAAATCCGAATCTGCAAGGCGTTGCGAAGGGTAATAAGCGAGCAAGTATTGCGTCCGAAGTTCATCGCTGATGCTGTGAAAGGCCTGATCCAGCTGTGCAATCGAGGTCGCGTAATAGTATTTACCGCCAGTATCTTCTGACAGCTGAATGAGGGCGTGTTCGCCGCCAGTATCACGGCCGGCACTGGCTTCAATAGGCACCACGATGATGCTATAAACGATCGCTTCAGCCTGCTGCGCAGCCCGAACGGCTTCGCGATAGTCCATCTTGCTGGCCGTGTCCCCGCCGTCGGTGATCACGACCATGACCTTCCTGCCTTGCCGAGCCACGAGCGCTTCCGACCCAAGATAAATTGCGTCGTAGAGCGCCGTTGCCGCACCCGGGTGCAAGGATTGGATCCCGCGATCAATAAGCTTAAGGTCGGCAGTGAACGGGACCACCTGGTCAACGATTTCGCTGAATTCATAGAGCGACAATCCGTCTACCGGACGCAGGATGGCATGCGCAAAGCGCCGTGCCGAATTCAATTCCAGCGGGAGGTCCTTACGCGTGCTAAGGCTGGTGTCAATGTCCAAGACGATCGAGAGTGGCAGTTCAGACTCTTTGTCGAAGATCGAGATTTTCTGCAGTCGCCCATCTTCGAAGAGCTGAAAATTATCCTTGTTCAGGTTCGCGACTGGGGCCCCGCGCTCGTCCGTGACCGTAACGAACACATTGACCAGTTTTACGTCTACCTTGATCGCGTTGTCGTCTTCAGGAGGAGCAGCTTTCGGCGGCGCAGACTTCACCCATGGGGGCTTTGGCACGCTCCCGGAACTCTGGGCATGGCACACGGCGACCGCCAGCAGCACTATGAACAAAATTTTCATCGGTGGGCTATTCACTTGGATGCAGGCGTTTGCGGATTAGTGACCGCACCCGGGGACGCGATTTCTGCCGGGAATGGTTCGCCATCGGCCCACACGGCACCGTCTTCGAAGTATTCCTTCTTCCAGATAGGCACCATCTTTTTGAGGGTATCAATAATCCAGCGGCATGCGTCGAAGGCAGCATCCCTGTGCGCCGACGTCACCACGACCAGGACGCTGGTTTCGCCAATCTCCAGACGGCCTAGCCTGTGAACGACGGCTGCGTCGCGAATCTGGAAGCGCCCTATGGCCTCGGCGATAAGAGATTCCAGTTCCTTGAGCGCCATGGGCTCATAGGCTTCATATTCGAGAAAAAGTGTGCGGCGGCCGCGGCTGTGGTTTCTGACCACTCCTTCAAACACCACCGATGCGCCGTCTTCGGGATGCTTAATTTCGGCCACGAGCGCGTTAGGGTCTATCCGCTCGCGAGTAATCAGCGCTCGAT
>Ga0209056_10004088_pt1 | contig 15375 bp, 15 predicted proteins | sample GraSoiAngelo_114_FD_185876 | JGI IMG/M metagenome (GOLD analysis project Ga0209056, IMG submission 185876) | Grasslands soil microbial communities from the Angelo Coastal Reserve, California, USA - 14_0903_13_40cm (SPAdes) (version 2) | ecosystem: Environmental > Terrestrial > Soil > Grasslands... | reverse complement strand
GCAGCACCTCTACCGCGGCAACCCGTACCCGGGCATCCACTACTACCGCTGGGTCGCCTCGCACAGCTTGCGCCAGCGGCCCGACGGCGCCCTCGTGTGGACGTGGCATCCGAGCGTCAAGGAACGGCGATCGCAACTCGACATCGACTGGTGGGCGGTGCTGCGCGCGATCACGCCGGAGACCCTGGTGCTGCGCGGCGAGCGCAGCATGGTTCTGGACCGCGACGTGGCCGAGCGGATGGCCCGCGAGCTCCCGCGCGGTCGCTTCGTCGAGATCCCGCGGGCCGTCCACACCCTCCACGAGGACAATCCCGAGGCGGTGCTGGCCACGCTCAAGGACTTCCTCAAGTTCTGAGCTACTGGCGTTTGAGCTTCAGGTCCTCGTACGGCGCCGAGTACGCGTAGCCGCGGATCAGGCTGATGCCCGGCTCCTCCATACGCGGGCCGATGCTGGTGGATCAACGCCTCCCGCCGCTTCACGTCGGTCTCGCGCGCCTGACGCTGGAACAGGTCCTCGACCTCCGGGAGCACCCCGGCGGTATAGGCGCCTTCCTTGGAGACGTAGGCCTCGAGCCGCGTCGCCGCGTTTCCGCCGGCGCCGGTGATGCCGACGATCAGGCCCTTGAGCTTCTTCTCACGCCACGCCGTGGTGAGCGTCGCGCGCTCCATGGTCCGAATGCGCGACCGGATGCCGACGGTCTGCAGATACGAGGCGAGCGCCTCGCCCATCGACGTGTACGGCGGCCACGGATGGAAGTCGCCCGCGTCGAACCCGTTGGGATAGCCGGCTTCGGCCAGGAGCTGTTTGGCCCGGGCGGGATCGAAGGGCGTTGGCTCGAACGGCTTCGCGAACTCGAAGGCGCGGGGAATGAGGCCTCCGGTCGGCTTCGAGAAGCCCAGGGTCTCGGCCTGGTTGAGCGCGTTCCGGTCGATCGCGTGGCTGGCGGCCAAGCGCACGCGGCGGTCGTGCCACGGTGACTTCGGATCCCACTGGTCAGGCATGTCGAGCCAGAAGACACCGCTCGACTGGCTCGGCGCGGTGAGCTTGAGCCCGGGCGTCCGGCGAATGTCCTCGGCGACGGGACCGCTGAAGAGGTAAGCGATGTCGACCTCGCCCTTCTTGAGGGCGGCCGCGCGCGTCGTCTCCTCGCCCAGGCTACGGAGCACGAGCCGCTTGATGCTCGGCATCTTGCGCCAGTAGCCTTCGTACGCCTCGAGCACGAGCTCGATGCCCGGGGTGAAGCTCACGAAGCGGTACGGGCCCGCGCCGATCGGCGCCTTCTTGAAGCCGTCGTCACCCACCTTCTCGACGTATTTCTTCGGCACGACCCAGCCGCTGCCGGTCGCGGAAGTACCGTAGAACGTCATGAAGTCCGGCCACGGCTCCTTCAAGACGAACCGCACGCGTCCCGGGTCGACGATCTGGACCTCGCGGACGCGCTCCTTGAGGAGCTTCGCCCCCGAGCCCTTGTAGCGGTCGAACGAGAACTTCACGTCGTCCGCGGTCACCGGATCGCCGTTGTGGAACTTGACGCCCTTGCGCAGCACGAACTCGTAGGTCAGCCCGTCCTTCGATTGGCTCCACGACTCGGCCAGGCTCGGCGTGTTCCAGCCAGCCGGCATCGGCTTCACCAGCGCGTCGTGCAGCGCGTACAGGACCATGAACGGGGTGATGATGCCTTCGGTTTCTGCCGGGTCCAGCCAGCGAGATGCCAGCGTGATGTGAACTCCCCACGTCACCGTGCCCTCGGGAGCAGCCGCGACCGGCCGGTACGTCCCCAACACCAGCAGGCCGGTCGCGACGACGAGACCCAGTCGATTGAGCGAGCGTCTCATGACCACCTCCGAGTAGGATGGGGCTCGCCCCATGATGCCACAGACCATGCACCTGCTCGCGCTGGGCGGTGCGCTCTGCTCGGCAGCTTCGACGATCTTCATCCGCAAGGGACTCCGCGAGAGCGATCCTTTTTCTGGATTCTGGATCAACCTCGTCGTCGGGACGATCAGTCTCTGGATCGCGGTGGCCTTCACGGGCGGGGTGGGCCACGTGTCCGTGAAGGGCGCGCTCTTCTTCGTCTGCGCCGGACTGATCGGGACCATCGGCGGGCGGCTGCTCCGGTTCGTCTCCATCGAGCGCGTGGGCGCGTCGATCGCGGCCGCGCTCATCAACCTGAACCCGTTCGTCTCCTCCGGCCTGGCGATCTTGCTTCTCGGCGAGCACATCACGATGCCGATCGTGGTGGGCACCGTCGTCATCGTGGCGGGCACGACGCTGTTCTCGGTCGGCGGCCAGCGCCTCGGCGTCCGTCCGAGTCAGCTCGTACTCCCGGTGTTGTCGGCCACCTGCTTCGGCGTCGTGGCGGTCCTGAGAAAGCTTGGCCTGAGCGACACCACCGCGGTCGTCGGCTCCGCGATCAACGTGACGACGGCGTTCGTCGCCTTCACCGCGTTCCTGTTCGCCACCGGGCGGCGGGAGATCATGGTCACGCGCGGGTGGAGCCTCGCGCACTTCGTGGCCGCGGGCCTCAGCGAGAACGTCGGCGTGTTCATGAACGTGGTGGCGCTCAGCATGGGCACGGTGAGCGTCGTCACACCGCTCTACGGCACCGCGCCGATCTTCGTCCTGTTCCTGGCCCCGCTCTTCCTGCGCGACGTGGAACGCGTCCGCGCCCGCGTCGTCGGGGGCACACTCCTGATCGTGCTCGGGGTCTACCTGATCACGGCGCTGGGCGACCGTTGACCCTCGCTCAGCCGATGACGCGGCCGCCCATCACGCGGATGCTGTCGCCGGTCACGTAGGACGACGCGTCGGACGCCAGGAAGACGCAGGCGTCGGCGATGTCCTCGGGCCGCCCGAGCCGGCGTAGCGGAATCTTCGCGAGCTCGTCGGGCGAGCCCGGCGGCGACTGGCGGAACTCCGGATACCACTCGGCGTGGCGCCGCTCGGTGTCGATGAAGCCGGGCATCACCATGTTCGCGCGGATGCCGAACGGCCCGAGTTCCGCCGCGAGGGCGCGGATCAGGCCGAGCAGCCCGGTCTTCGCGACGACCACCGCCGCGGTGTTCGGCCGCCCGGTCAGGCTCGACATCCCGCCGAGCGCGATGATGCTCCCCCGCCGGCGCGCCTTCATCGCCGGGACGACGGCGCGCGCCAGATAGAACGCGGCGTGGAGGTTGACGCCGAGCACCCGATGCCACTCCTCCACCGAGGTATCGGTGATGGATTTGTGTGGCCGGATCGCCGCGTTGCAGACCAGCACGTCGACGGCGCCCAGCTCGGCGAGGCCGCGGGCGACCATCGCCTCGCACGCGGCGGCGTCGGCCACATCGGCCAGCGCGGTGACAACGCGCACGCCGGCCTTCCGGCACTCGGCGGCGACGGCCTCGAGCTCCTCGCGGTTGACACGCGTGTTCAGCACGAGGTGGGCGCCCTCGGCCGCGAAGGCCAGCGCGATCGCGCGGCCGATGTTGCGGCTGGCGCCGGTGATGAGCGCCGTACGCCGCTGGAGCCTGGCGCTGTTCATCGCCGCGTCAGCGGTAACCGGCGGCCTTCAGCCGCGGGAACACCTCGTCGCGGAAGTTCCGCATCTCCCGCTCCGGCCCGACGAACGTCTGGAACCCCATGAGGTAGAGGCTCGAGACTCCGGCGCCGGCCAGGTCGATGATCCGCTTCGCGCAGTGCTCGGGCGTGCCCACCAGGCCGAGGGCGTCGGCCAGCTGGGCGATGACCTCGTCGGGCACGAACGACGTCGCGGCGATCGCCTGCTCCCAGTCGAGCGCGTGCGAGAGGTCGGGATAGATGTCGTGGACGGCCTGCGGCACGTCGAAGTGCGGGATCCGCACGCCCGTGTGCTCGAGCCAGCGCGAGTGCACGCGCATGATGCCCTGGTGCACGAGCGTGGGCCGGGCGAGCCGCCGCGCCTCGGCCATCGTGGGGGCGGTGCCGGTGCGCACGGCCCAGATGATCTCGAGGTCCTCCAGGCGGCGGCCGCCGCGACGCGCACCTGTCTCGAGGTGCGTCAGCACGGCGTCGACGATCCCGCGGTGGAAGCCCACCAGCAGCATCACGCCGTCGGCGACCTCGCCCGCGAGCTCGATCGCCTTCGGGCCAGACGCCGCCATCAGGATCGACACGGGCCGGCCCGACGCGTAGGTGAGCCGTCCGGGCGTGCCGTGGAAGTTCACCGCCTCGCCGGCCAGCAGCGTGCGCAGCGCGATGATGCACTCGCGCATCTCGGCAAGCGTCGCGGGCTTGCGGCCGATCGTGCTCGCCGAAGTGTAGCCGGTGCCCATCACCACGCGCGTGCGCCCAGGCGCCAGCTCGGCCACGGTCTGGATCGCGCTCGCCAGCACCGAGACGTGGCGCGAGAACGGGTTGGTCACCGCCGGGAACAGCGCGAGCCGTGACGTGTGGGCCGCGGCCAGGCCGAGCGTCACGAATGTATCGCGGCACAGGAGCTGGCTGTCGAGCAGGCCGGCGCCGTCGAAGCCGGCGGCCTCGACGTCCTGGATCAGCTTCATCAGTTCGGGCATCGGGGAGGTGCCGGGAATCCGCAGCGAGACCTGAACCGGGCGTGCCGCGCGTCCGTTCATCTGTGCACCTCCGTGCCCGGCAGGATAGGGCGCGGGCTTCACCTTGTCCAGGCCGGCACGCTGGTGTCGGGCGAGCGAGCTAACCGAAGCCGCGCGAGGCGATCGCGTAGATCTGTTCGCGGCGCCCGGGCAGACTGCCGGCGCCGAGCAGCATGATCGGCGCGGACGGGCCCTGCGTCAGGCCGAGGGCGGCGAGCGCCGAGAGGAATGCCTCCTGCCTCGTCGGAACGTCGAGCCGGACGGGGCCCGCGCACCCACCAGCCAGCGACAGGAAGAGCGTGACCGCGTCGGACGTGTTCGGCGCGATGAGCGGCGCGACGACCAGCTGATCCCGCTGCCGAAGGGCGATGCCGAACGCCCGAATGGCGCCGCTCGCAGGGCGTACGACCGCGGTGGCGGCGGCGCGGGCGAGCAACGAGCGCAGGAGGGCAGAGCGGTCGGCGCCGCAGGCCATTCGGTCGAGCTCCAGGACGGCGTGAACGTCGGCGGTCGAGATCGAAGGAAGACGCTCGCCCCGCGCGGCGCTCACAGCGCCGGCCGCGGCGCTATCACAGGCCATCCGCGCCACGCGCCCCACTTCGGCGAAGCCGAGATCGACGTACAGCGGCTCGCCCATCGCCGTAGCGATCAGCATGGTGGGGCGTCGCCCCGCCATGCTCAGACAGCGATCCATCACGGCGCGCGCGAGCCCGCGACGCCGATGCGGCGGCGCCACCAGGACCATGCCGATCGATCGCAGGCTGTCGCCGTAGTCGAACAAGGCCCCGCTGGACATCGGCGCGCCGGCCGGATCGCAGTGGCCGACGACCTGCCCCGCGTCGAGGATGGTCGTCCAGTCGTCGAGCGTGTGCGCCCACCCGATGCTGGTGGAAAGCGCGACGAGCCCGGGCGTGTCCGCCCGCCCGAACGTCGTGATCGTGGGCGCGGTCGGCGCGCTCAGTCGACGAGCGCCTGGTACACGAGCTGCTGGAACAGCTCGCGGTCGTAGCGTCGCGGCGCGCCGGGCTGGTTCTGCGTCATGAACACGACGACCATCTGCTCCTTCGGATCGATCCAGAAGGCGGTGCCGGCTGCACCGCCCCACCGGTACTCGCCAGCGGAGCCGACCACCGCGTTGAGCCCGGTCTCCTTCCGGACGGCGAAGCCGAGCCCGAACCCGTAGCCGCGGTCGAGGTTGCCGGCGATCTTCATGTTCCCGAGATGGTCCGACGCCATGTGGCTCACGGTGGCGCGGGAGAGAAGCCGGACGCCCTCGAGCTGGCCGCCGTTGAGCAGCATCTGACAGAAGCGCGCGTAGTCCGCGGCCGTGCCGGCCGAGCCGGCGCCACCGGCGTCGTTCTTCGGCGGCACGGTGACGTCGAGCAGCTGGATCGGCTTGCCCGTCGCCTTGTCGGTCTCGTAGGGCTGAGCAAGGCGCGCGGCCTTCGCCTGGGGTACCAGGAACGCAGTGTCGTTCATCTTGAGCGGCGTGAAGATTCGCTCGCTGAGGAACCGGCTGAGCGTCGTACCCGACACCACTTCGACGACGCGGCCGAGCACGTCGGTCGACAGGCTGTACTCCCAGGCGCTCCCGGGCTGATGGGCCAGCGGCACCTTGGCGAGCCGCTCGATCTGCTCGGCCGGCGTGACGTCGCGCCAGTCGACGCCGACCTTGGCGTAGAGCTCCTTCACCTGGGCGTGGTTCGTGAAGCCGCCGTACACGAGGCCCGACGTGTGGCGCAGCAGGTCCTGAATCGTCATCTGGCGCTCGGCCGGCACCAGCGCGTACACTGCCTTGCCGGTGTCGGGGTCGAACCGGGGAACGCTCACCTGGAGATTCGCGAGCTGGGGCAGATACTTCGAGACGGGATCGCTCAGCACCAGCCGCCCCTCTTCGACGAGCATCATCGCGGCGACCGACGTGAACGGCTTGGTCATCGAATAGAGGCGGAAGATCGCGTCCTTCGTCATCGGCGCTCCCGCGACGGGATCGCGCTGGCCGACGCCCTCGAAGTAGGCGATCTTCCCCTTGCGGGCCACCAGGGCGACGGCGCCCGGGTACTGGCCACGGGCTACCTCGGCCTTCATGACCTGGGTCGCCCGCGCGAGGCGCTCGGACGAGAGCCCGACTTCCTCGGGCTTGGCGGTCGGCAGGCCGTCGGCCCAGACGAGGGTCGTGAACAGAAGCGCGACGAGGACGGAAACGAGAGCCGCGAATCTCGCCATGGCGGGCCTCCCTGAAGAGCGCTGGGGCAACGGTGGCAGCAGGCTAAGCCAGGAGCCGAGGCCCGTCAACGTGATCGCTGGTATAGTCCTGGTCCTGGCGTCCGGTATATAGGCGCGCCTCGGGCGGCGGGGCCCCAGCCCCGCGACGGCCTGCAGCGTGCACCCCACAACCCGGAGGAGGCAACCATGAAGCTGCTGTTCTTCGACGACTTCAAGCTGGGAGTGCTCAAGGGCGACGCCGTGGTCGACGTGTCGGACACGGTGAAGGACATCCCGCACACCGGGCCGCACAACCTGATCAGCGGGTTGATCGAGCGGTGGGCGGACTACAAAGGACGCCTGGAAGCGGCGGTCGCGCGCGGCGCCGGCAAGCCGGTGGGCCAGGTGAAGGTCCGGCCTCCCCTGCCCAAGCCCTACAACATCGTCGCGATGGCCGTGAACTACATGGAGGACGGGACCCGCTCGGAGCCCGCGCCGATCAACGCGTTCCACAAGTCGCCCAACTCCGTCATCGGCGACGGCGACACGATGGTGCTCCCCGACGTCCCCGCCACGATCTTCGAGGGCGAGGCCGAGGTCGCGCTGATCATCGGCAAGCGCGCGTCCAACGTGAGCCAGGCCCAGGCGATGAGCTACATCTTCGGCTACATGAACTTCATCGACGGCTCGGCCCGCGGCCTGCCGCCGAGCGGCAACACGTTCTACCAGATGAAGTCGCGCGATTCGTTCTGCCCGATCGGGCCCTACATCGTGACGGCGGACGAAATTCCCGACCCGCACCTCTGGGTGAACGGCGACCTGAAGCAGAACTACAACACCAGCGACATGGCCCACAAGATCCCGCGCTGCATCGAGTGGGTCACGTCGATCCACTCGCTCGACGCCGGCGACATCATCGCGACCGGCACGAACCATCGCGGCCTCAGCGGATTCCAGAACGGCGACCGGATCGAGATCGAGACCGAAGGACTGGGCCGGCTCCGCTTCAACATCCGCGACGACCTCAAGCGCACCTGGGGCCGGGAGACGCGCCTGGACCGCCAGGAGAAGAAGCAGGAAGGCACGACGCCGCAGCTGACGGGCAAGTACACGCCGGTCCCGCGGTAGATGATCCCGAGGCGACCGTTCGGACGGACCGGTCACCTCAGCAGCGCGACGCTGTTCGGCGGCGCCGCCCTGGCTCGCGCGAGCCAGGACGACGCCGACCGGACGCTGGACGTGCTGTTGCGATTCGGCGTCAACCACATCGACACCGCGGCGCGCTACGGCGACTCGGAGCTGCGCATCGGACCGTGGATGGCGCACCATCGGAAGGACTTCTTCCTCGCCACCAAGACCGGATCGCGGACCGCCAAGGAAGCACGTGAGGACATCCATCGCTCGCTCGAGCGCTTGCGGGTGGACCACGTCGACCTGATCCAGCTCCACTCGCTCGGCCACCCGGACGACTGGGACGTGGCCATGGGGCCCGACGGCGCCCTGGAAGCGGCGATCGAGGCGCGCCGGCAGGGGCTCGTGCGTTTCGTCGGAGTCACCGGCCACGGCTGGACGATCGCCGCGATGCACCGGCGGAGCCTGGCGCGCTTCGACTTCGACTCGGTGCTGATGCCGTACAACTTCTTCATGGCTGCGAACGAGCGCTACCGGCAGAGCTTCGAGGAAGTGCTGACGATCTGCCGCGAACGCAACGTGGCGGTGCAGATCATCAAGTCCATCGCCCGCGGACCGTGGGCCACGACGGACCGCACCCACACCACGTGGTACCAGCCGCTCGAGGCGCAGGCGGACATCGACGCCGCCGTGCACTGGGTGCTGGGCGAGCTGCCGAGCGCGTTCCTCAACACCGCGGGCGATCTTCGATTGCTACCGAAGGTCCTCGAGGCCGCCAATCGCTTCGAGCGTCGCCCCTCGGACGCGGCGATGGCCGCGATGGTCGAGTCGAGGCGACTGACCTCGCTCTTCGGGTTGCCGACCTAGCTCGCGGATGCCCCTGCGCACGATCGTCGTGGGGGGCGGGATCGGCGGGCTGTCCCTAGCGCGCGAGCTGGCGAAGCTCGGGCTGCCCGCCGTCGTGCTGGAGCGCGCGGCGAAGCTCGGGACGGTCGGCGCCGGGATCATCATGAATCCCAACGCGATGAGCGTGCTCGAGGCCAACGGCCTGGCCGCGTGCGTGCGGTCTCGCAGCGCCCCCTACCTCGCGCGCGACACCTCGGACCATCGCGGGCGATGGCTGGCCACCCGCGACTATCGCCCGCTCTACGCCGACGGGCGGCTCGCCGTCGGCGCCCTGCTGCACCGATCGCACCTGCACGACTGCCTGTACGATGGCCTTCCGCCAGGCACCGTCCACCTCGACACGCGCGTGGAAACGGAGCGGGGCGAAGTCTACACAGGTGACCTGCTGGTCGGCGCCGACGGCATCCGATCGACCGTGCGCGCGCGATTCTTCGGTCAGCACGATCCCGTGTATCTCGGCTACCGCTCCCATCGCTTCGTGGTCGCCAACCGCGACGGGCTCGAGCACTTCACCGAGTTCCTCGGCCGCGGCCAGCGCGTCGGGCTCGTGCCGATCGGCGGCGGGCAGCTCTACGTGTGGACGACGTTCAACTCTCCCGTCGAGAGCCAGGCCTGGGCGCTCGAGAGCGTCGGCGCGCTGCAAGCGCTGTTCGGCCGCTTCACGGACGGGCGCGTGCGACGCGCGTTCGCCGAGCTCCCGTCGACCGAGAGCGTCGTGTGCACCGACATCGAGGAGGTGCGCCAGGAGACCTGGGCACGCGGCCGCGTCGCGCTGCTCGGCGACGCCGCGCACGCGCTGACGCCGAATCTCGGACAAGGCGCGCGCATGGCGATGGAAGACGCGGTCGTGCTCGCCGACGAGCTCGCGAAGGCCGACCGGGGCGAGCAAGGCGTGGAGGCGGCGCTCGCCGGCTACGTCGCGCGGCGCCGGCCGCGGGTCGAGACGGTCGTCCGCCTCTCGCGGCGCGTGGGCGAGGAGGGCCAGCTCAGCGGTCCCCTGGCCTGCTGGCTCCGCAACCGGCGCGTGCGGCGCGAGGGCCGGGCATCCGCGCGCGTGCAGGCGGGCCTCGAGCGTCTCCTCGCCTGGCCGTGAGCGGTCCGGCTCTCGAGGTCATCGCGCTGCGCAAGGCGTTCGCCAAGGACGGCCGGACTATCGAGGTGCTCGACGTCGGGCGCATGTCGGTCGCCGACGGCGAGTTCGTCACGGTGGTCGGCCCGAGCGGCTGCGGCAAGAGCACGCTGCTCCACATCCTCGGCGGCTTCATCCCCGCCGACGCCGGCCAGATCCGCGTCCACGGCCGCGAGATCGCCGGACCGGGACCGGACCGCGGCATGGTCTTTCAGGAGTTTTCGCTGTTCCCCTGGCGGACGGTCGAGGGCAACGTCGGCTGGGGTCTCGAAGTGCGAGGAACCCCAGCGACGGAGCGTGCGGCGATCGTGGACCGCTACCTGACGCTCACCGGACTCGCCGAGTTTCGTCATCTCCTGCCGGGCGAGCTCTCGGGTGGGATGAAGCAGCGTGTCGCGCTCGCCCGTGTGCTGGCGTTCGATCCTCACGTGCTGCTGATGGACGAGCCGTTCGGCTCGCTGGACGCGCAGACGCGCGAAACCATGCAGGAGGAGCTGACCTCCATCTGGGAGCGCACGGGCAAGACGATCTTCTTCGTCACCCACGACATCGACGAGGCCGTGTACCTCGGCGACCGCGTGCTCGTGCTGAGCGCGCGGCCGGCGAGCCTCCGCGCAGAGGTCGTGGTCGACCTGCCGCGGCCGCGCACCGTCGCGGTGCGGAAATCGGTCGCGTTTCTCGAGCGCCGGAACCGGGTCTGGGACCTGATCGCCGGCGAGAGGAGGAAACATCGTGAACCGTCGTAGCGTGCTCGTGATCGCCAGCCTCGCCCCTCTGCTCGCCTGGACGCTCGTCGGAGTCGCGGCCGCCGAGCCGGCACTGATCCGCCTGGGCCACGGCTTCGCGGCCGAGGAGCAAGTGTGGCTCATGGCCGCGCGGCCCGACCTGACGCCCGGTCAGGGAACGAAGTACCGGCTCAAGCTCATCCCGTTCCAGGGCAACCCCGAGCGCTTCCAGGCCTACCTGGCCGGCGAGCTCGAAGGCGGCACCGCACCCGGTCTCGCCGTGATCTTCGCGCGGGCGCAGGGGGTCGACATCAAGATCGTGGCCGGGATCTGCCAGGAGGCGGACGGCAAGGACTGGTTCACGACGGTCTACATGGTGAAGGACGACGGCCCCGTCAAGAGCCTGAAGGACCTCAAGGGCGGCACCGCCGGCGTCCTCGGATTCAAGACCGCGACCGATCTCTGGGCGCGCGCCGCGCTCCTGAACGCCGGCCTGGCGCCCGACAAGGACGTGAAGGTCGTACCGATCGCGTTTCCGGCGATGGGCGCGGCGGTGCGCTCGGACAAGGTCACGCTCGGCACGTTCGTCGAGCCCTTCTATTCGGCCGAGGTCGCCAAGGGCGGGCTGCGGCCGCTCTTCACCGCGGTGAAGGCCGTGGGCTACGACCACGAGCTGCTCGACGTCTGGTTCGGCGAGAAATTCCTGAAGGCGCAGCCGGACGCCGTCCGCGCGTTCCTGGCCGACTACGTCGCGGCGACCCGCTACTACGTCGCGAACCGGGAGCAGGCCAAGCGCGACATCCACAAGGCGAGCTATGTGCGCACCCCGCTCGAGATCTATCTGAAGGACGCGGACTGGAAGCGCGACCCTGGTGGACGCGTCGACGTCGCCAGCCTCAAGAAGCTGGCCATTTTCATGTTTGAGAAACTCGCCTGGCTCGAGAAGCCGGTCAACGTCGACGAGATGGTGGACCAGAGCCACTTACCGCGGTAATCTGCCCAAGGGCCGGCGAATCCTGCGCCGGCCGGTTGTGCACGAAAAAGTTCGCCGACTGGCGGCGGTCACGCTATGTAGGTCGTGATGACACACGCTGCCGGTCGAATCGCCACTGCGCTCGTTCTGGCTCTGGTCTCGCCTCCGCACGTCTGGGGCGGCGCGCCCACCGACGCGCTGCGCGACACGCTCGCGGGGGTCAACCGCGCCCTCGACGATCCCGAGCTGCGCAAGGCGCCGGCGGACTTGCGGGCGGCGATCCGGACCGCCCTCGTATCCCGGATCGACGCGCTGGAGGCGGCGCGCCTGGCGCTCGGTGACGGGTGGATGGCGCGCACGCCGGCGGAGCGCGAGGAGTTCACCGCGGTCTTCGGTGATCACTTCGAGCGTACGTACATCTTCCGCATCGCCGCACACGCGCCGATGTACCGCCCGCTGGCGATCCGCTACCTCGACGAGAAGAGCGACGGCGGCACCGCGACGGTGGCGACGACACTGGGCAATCGCGAAGGCGGCGAGGTTCCCGTCGAGTACCGGCTGATCCAGCGCGACGGCCGGTGGGTGATCTACGACGTGGTGATCGACGGCGCCAGCCTGATCGACAACTACAAGACGCTGTTCTCGCGGGTCATCGGGCCGTCGTCCTTTCCAGACGTCATGGCGCTCATGAAGCCGCGGCCGTCGGAACCGCGCACCGCCACCCCCGCGACGAAAGCGCCGGAGCCGCGGGCCACGGCTCCGTCCTCGAGCGTCGCGGCCACGGCCGAGGCGCCCACGCCCGCACCGGCGGTCGAGACCTCGGCCCCTCTCGTTGCGACGCCCGCACCACCCGTCGCGACGCCGCTCGCGGCCTCGCCGGCACCGGCCGCCGGCGCGCCGACGGCTCCGAGCCCGGCGACGGCAGCGCCGCCGAGCGTCGCGGCGCCGACACCGCTCGCGTCATCGCCGGCGGCGGTCACGTCGTCGGGGAATTCCGAGCTCGCGAGGCTGGTCGCCGACCACGCCGCGCGAGCGGGCACGACGGAAAAGCCGCCGGCCCCAGAGCCGACCGCGGCCTACTGGCTGCAGGTCGGCGCGTTCAAGAACCGGGACGTGGCCGGCGGGCTCGCCGCGCGCTTGCGTGCGCGAAGCCTGCCGGTGTCGGTCGACTCTGTGACGGCTCCGGCCGGCACGCCACTCACGCGCGTGCGCGTCGGTCCGTTCGCCGACCAGGCAGAAGCGGCCGCGAAGCTCCGCGAGCTCCAGACGAGCGGCTACCGACCCTTCCTGGCCGTCGAGCGCAAATCGAACTGAGACAGGGACCTCACTCCGCGTAGTACGAGTCCAGGCGCTCCCAGAACACCAGCCGGTCGCGCAGACCGACCACGAGCCGGTCGAGCGCCAGCCCCAGCAGCGAGATCACGACGACCGCCGCGAGCATCCGGTCCGTCTTGAACGACGCGAGCGAGTACATCACGAGATAGCCGAGACCGTCGGCCGAGCTGATCATCTCGGTGATGATCACGACGATCATCGCGATCGGCAGGGCGATCCGGAGGCCGGCGAAGATGAACGGCGCCGCGGCCGGGACCACGACGCGCGCGACGATCCGGCCGCGCGAGGCGCCCATGTTGGCGGCCGACCAGAGCAGGACGCGATTCACGGCCCGGCTGCCGGCGTGGGTCGTGACGACGATCGGATAGAGACATTCCAGGAACACCAGCACCACCTTCGCAAGGCTCCCGATCCCGAACAGATAGATGAAGATGGGGAACAGCGCGATCTTGGGGATCGGATAGGTCCCGGAGAAGATCGGGCTCAGGAACGCCGCGGCGACCGCTGAGCGCCCCATCACCACGCCGAGAGTGACGCCGACCGCCGCGGCCAGCGCGAACCCGCTGAGCCCGCGGAACAGCGACTGCCAGACTTCCACGAGCGATCCCGCGCTCGTCGCCAGGAACCAGAGCTCTCGCCCGATGCGCGCCAGCGACGGAACGATGATCGGGCTGAACAGCCCGCTGCGGGCGACGAGCTCCCAGACGGTGAGGCCGGCAAGGACCAGCGACAGGCGGCGCAGCACGCCCATCACGAGGGAGCGCGTCATCGCGTCGTCGCCGCCTGCCACGCGAGCACACGGCGGCGCGCCAGTAGCAGGAGCTGATCGCTCGCATAGCCGAGCGCGGCGACCGCGACGATCGACACGTACATGAGGTCGAAGCGCAGGCTCGACTCCGACTGGCGGATGAGGAACCCGAGGCCGGAGCGCGCGTTGATCATTTCGGTCGAGAACAGCAGGATGAACGAGAGGGCCAGCGACACACGCAGACCGGCGAAGACCAGCGGGAGCGCGCTCGGGACCACGATCTTGCGAAAGACCTGCAAGCGCCGGGCGCCCATGTTGAGGCTCGCCCACACCATGATCGTCGGCGTCGAGCGGGCGCCGTAGTAGGCGTTGATGAAGCAAGGATAAAAGCAGGCGAGCGCGATGATCACGATCTTCGAGGCGTCACCGATCCCGATCCAGAGCATCACGATCGGCAGAAACACGATCTTCGGCACCGGATACGTGAGGAACACGACGGGGCTCAGCATCTGATCGGCGCTTCGCGCCACGCCGGCCAGCAGGCCGAGGGCCACGCCGATCGCCGAGCCCAGGACGAACCCGGGCAGCGAGCGGAGCAGGCTCGCCCCGACATGCGGGAGGAGCTCGCCCGACCGAAGCGCCGCCGCGAAGTGCCCGGCGATCTCGGCCGGACTCAGCACGAACTCTGGATGGCCCCCGAGCGTCGCGGCTTGCCAGAGCCCGAGAGTTGCCACGAGCAGCGCGAAGCCGATCAGACGCTCGCGGCCTAGAACAGGCAGACTATTCCTTCCAGCTCGGCTTCCGAATTCACGAGGTCGATGCGCTTGGCCGCTATGCGCAGCCCCACCGCGGTGCGGCGCAGGTGGTGCTCGACCTGAGCGCCCCAGAGCCGCTGCCGCTCCTGGCGATACTCGATCAGCACCAGTGTCGAGGCGACGCGCAGCTGGCCGTCCTCGTCGGCCAGGACCCGGACGTTGCCGACCTGGTGCACGGTGCGGGGCGCCGGGATGCGCGCGTGAGCGCGCGGATGCAGGAACTGACGGACGCGGACCTCGAGCAAGGCGCGGTCGTCGTACACGATCGACACCGACGTGACCGGATCCGTCTGGCCCGCCTCGAGCGGGATCCAGTACGTCGCGTCGTCGGTGAAGAGGCCGAGCCACTCGGCGAGCCGTCCGTGGTCGAGCAGCCACGCCTCGTGGAAGAGGAACGCCTCGATCTCCGAGCGTGATCCGACGTCGGCGGCGGGCGCCACCTCAGGACTCGGCGGTCATGTACTCGAGCCAGGCGGCGAACTGATTACGGATGTGGATCTCGCTGGTGCCCGTCCCGCCGCGCAGCGTGCCCTCGCGGTCGGGAACGTCGCCGCCGTGGCGGCGGCCGAGATAGACCCAGTCCGCCCGCGGCTCGCCGAGCCCGCGCTGGGTGCGGTCGTAGACTTCCAGATCATCGGTGAGGACGGGCGACCCGGTGCCGTTGACGACGTTGGCGAACGCGATCGTGTCGCGGAACATCTGCTCGGGCGCCCCCTTGAGCCTGAACGAGTAGGCGTGGACGACGGTGCGGTCGACGGCGATCGGATGCACGATGCGGAGCTGGCGGAACTGGCTCATGAACGACGAGCTCGGGTAGACGATGCTGTTCCAGCGAA
>Ga0209056_10004087_pt1 | contig 15382 bp, 9 predicted proteins | sample GraSoiAngelo_114_FD_185876 | JGI IMG/M metagenome (GOLD analysis project Ga0209056, IMG submission 185876) | Grasslands soil microbial communities from the Angelo Coastal Reserve, California, USA - 14_0903_13_40cm (SPAdes) (version 2) | ecosystem: Environmental > Terrestrial > Soil > Grasslands ... | reverse complement strand
CCGGCTGTCGAACACGGCTCCAGAGTCACGTAAAGCGTAGCATCCGCAGGAATTGGCGCGCCGAAATCGCGCAAACAGTCAATCTCAGCATGAGCGCCGCCTGCTTCCCGATGATGTCCTCTTGCCACTATGCAATTATCAATTACCAGGACCGCTCCCACAGCGGGATTAGGGCTTGTTCGGCCGAGCGCCTTTTTTGCTTCGACCAAGGCAGCGCGCATGAAGTCTTCGTCTCGGTCCGTCATCATTGGTTTAGGCGAATCAAACAACACGTGCCTGGAGGGATTCGAACCCCCAACCTTCTGATCCGAAGTCAGAAGCTCTATCCGGTTGAGCTACAGGCACTGTTAAATTTGCGATTTTCAATTTCAGATTTCCGATTTGCAGAATGGAATCGGCAATCGGCAATCGCAAATCTTAAATCAATTTGGGGTGGCCGACGGGACTCGAACCCGCAACAACCAGAACCACAATCTGGGGCTCTACCATTGAGCTACGACCACCACAACTTAAGCGAAACTGAGTCTAAGATTCCCATCCTTCTTTGCAAACAAAGGGCTCGACTTTTCCCGTCCGCTCCACTAATTGTCAGCGGCGGTGGACCGGAAACCTCTCCCCAACCGGTTTGGGACGGCGCTGCAGCGTCGCATTGTGCGACGCGTGGCGGCTTGGCTCGCCGTCTCTTTCTTCGCCGCCACCACGCTCGCCCTGGCGCAACAGGATGATCCAAGCGAAATTTTTCTTAAGGCGTATCTCTCCGCGCAACAGGGCGAAAAACTCGAGCGCCAAGACCAATTCAAGACCGCTTTGGCCAAGTATCGCTTCGCCGGCAGCCTGATCGAGGAGCTGCGCAAGTCGCACGCTGACTGGCAGCCGGCGGTTGTGGAATATCGCGGGCGCAAAATCAGCGAAGCCATCCTGCGACTTCAGGAGCGAATCACTAGGCAAACCCAACTTAACGCTAGCGCCAGTCCGTTGCCCGAAATTGCGCCCGCTGCGCCTGAGAGTGACGCGTGGTCCGAGCCGGGTCCCGAAGTCGTGGTGCCCCAACCTAACGAGACCGTCAAAGACACGTCGCGCAACATCGCGAACAAAGACGCGATAAAAAAATTGCGCGACAAAATTAATCAACTCCAAGCGGCACTGGACAAGGGGCGCGGTGATCTGGAGACCGCACGAAAAGAAAAGGATCTGGTCGACAGCCGTCTGAAGGAGACCAATTCAAAGCTGGAGCGAGCCCAGAACGATCTCGATGACGCAAAGAAATCAGAACGTCAGACGCGTGACCAGCTGACGGAGATGCAGGAATCAGTGAAGGCGTTCAAGGCCTCTGAGGCTAATCGTGACAAGGAACAGCAGCAGTTGCGTGCCGAAGTTGCACAATTAAAAGGAGCCGTCACCGCAGCCGATCAAGCGCGCATAACTGCGGAAAAGCAAAGGGACGATACTCAGGCAAAATTTGCTGAGGAAAGTAGTCACATCGTTGCGCTTGAGCGTGAACGTGATGACGCGCTCTCTCAATTGAAATCTCCGAACGAATCAGAACCGCGTTTTCAGGCGCTCCTCGCCGAGAAAAATGATCTGCAACAGAAACTCGCGGCTGCGGAGGACAAGGTTAAGAAACTGAGCGCGGGCGATCCGAAAACCAGCGAAAACCTGGCTGAGATGGAGCGCCAAATGGCCCAGCTTCAACAACAGCTGACCGAGACGCAGAACAGAAATTATTATCTGGCGGCGCGAGCCGCCGAGCTGGATGTTGAGCTGGAACACGCAGGCACGGAACTTCAAGCCGCAAAGCTGGCCGGGGCGAACAACGAGGAGTTATCTCAGCTCGCGCGAGAAAACGAACTGCTGCGCAACATCGTTGTTCGTGAACGCCAGGAAGAAGCGCGGCGCGATGAGGCGAGAAAACTGGTGGTGGCTGAGCTGGAGAGACTGAAAGTGCGATCGGATCTGTTGAACAAACAGATCGAATTTCTCGCGCAGCCTGTAACGAAGTTAACCACCGAAGAGCTCGCTCTGTTCCGGCAACCCGTGGTCTCAATTTCGAACGAGAAGCCCGGTGTGTTCAAAGCGAGTTTTGTTTTTGAAAAGAAATCGACGGCAGCCCCGGGCAAATCGAATGCGACGGCGACAGCTGCCCCCAAGGCTTTGCCTAACGAACTTCAGGATGTTGCGCGCGCGGCCCGGAAGAACATTGAGCAGGGCAAATATCGAACAGCGGAAAAGCAGTATCAGACAGTCCTGGCGAAAGATCCGAAGAACCTCGACGCGTTATCCAATCTTGGCGTGGTTTACTTTCGCACCGGCAAGATCCGATCTGCGGAATCAACGCTGAAAAAAGCCCTGGCCATTGCGCCGAATGACGATTTTGTGCTCACCACGCTCGGCATCGTTCATTATCGCCAGTCGAGGTTCGACGATGCGCTGAAGGAATTAAGAAAAGCAATCGAGATTAATCCAAACAGTGCCACCGCGCACAATTACCTTGGTATTACGGCCAGCCAAAAAGGCCGACAGCAGGAGGCAGAAAAGGAAATGCTTCAAGCCATAGCGAAAGATCCCAACTACGCCGACGCGCATTTTAATCTCGCAGTCATTCTCATCACAACGCAACCTTCATCGAGGGAACTTGCCAGAGAACATTACGCGCGCGCGACAACCCTCGGCACGCAACCAAGTCCGTCGCTCGAAAGACTGTTGCAGTGACCGCGAACTCATCTCGCGGCAGTGTCATGTTGAGCGAAGTGAAACATCTCTGACTAATTGCTGCGGACGTAGGCGGATGAATGGCCAGAGATTCTTCGCTTCGCTCAGAATGACAATTGCGCGACGGCTTGTGTTAGATTGAAAACCCCAGCTTCTGAAAAGCTTGCGACGGAGTAGTCTCAGATTATGCGCATTCTTCGTGGTTTGCTTATAGCGCTTCTCACAGCTTTCGCCGGATGCATTCTGGCGTTTTTTGTCGGCGACTATTTAACGAGGCTGGCGCATGTGCCGGAAATGGAGGGCCAGCGCGGAATGACCGTCTTTTTTCTGTGCGTACCTCTCGGGATTATCGCGGGGCTAGTCGTCGGAATTATTTCGGCGGTCGTCGTTCAGCGGCGCGGACCTGTCGGATTCCTGGTTGCGCAAGGTTGGGCGCTCCTGGTCCTTTGTGGCATTGCGGGCTTGTTAGGCGGCGTGCCGTATCTGCTGTCGGATAAACCTCCAAAACTCGATGGCAAACGCCTCGAATTGCAATTCGAGCTTCGCGCCCCAGCCGCATTTAAAATTCCGGAGCAGCCTGATGGCTACAGCATCCGCGTCAGCCTTTACACGGACAATCGGCAAAGCCGTTTTGCATTCATCGATTGGAACGCAATCACGAAGGACGCCGAGCATGTCACGATTCCCGGTAAAGTCCATCTCCTCACGCACAGCAAGAGTCGGTCGCTGCTCGCCTCGATCGGCAACGAGCCGATCGCGTCGCAATTTGTTGAGTTGAAAAATCTGCCGCCTGCGCCTCGCAAAGAGGATGAGGCGTGGTCCGACTGGATCTTTGCCACCGAACGTGCCGACCTGACAGCGATTCCCGATTCGGAACGCTTCGCGATGCGCTATCGCGTGCACCCGATTGAGCGTTAACGTTCGTCGCGTGCAACCATTCCTCACGGCTAACTGGCGTTATCTCGCGATGGTGAATTATGTCGTCGATCCTCGCCTGATCGCGCCTTTGGTTCCGGCCGAAACCCAAATCGATTTCGAAAACGGTGAGACTTTCCTCAGTGTCGTTGGGTTTCTATTTCTCGACACGCGGCTCCTGGGTCTCCCAATTCCGCTTCACCGCGATTTCGAAGAAGTGAATTTGCGTTTCTACGTCCGGAGAAAATCGGCGGACACATGGCGACGTGGCGTGGTTTTTATCCGGGAACTTGTGCCGCGTCGCGCAATCGCTCTCGTGGCGCGCGCATTTTACGGAGAAAATTATGTCGCCGTGCCGATGAAGCACGACATCGAACATGTGGACTCGAATTTGAAAGTGGAATACTCATGGCGACGCGGCAGCAAATGGGAATCACTCAAAATGACGGCGACTGGCGAGGCCCAACCTATTCCAGCAGGATCGCACGCCGAATTTATCACCGAACATTACTGGGGTTATACTTCTCTTCGCAGCGGCTGCAGTGAATACCGCGTGGAACATCCGCGCTGGAAGATTTGGAACGCGAAGAGCTTCGAATTCAACGCGGACACAGCAGCGCTTGACGGCAAACAGTTCGCCGAAGCGTTAAATCAGCGACCGCGCTCTGCGTTCATTGCCGACGGCTCACCGATTACCGTTCAAAAGCGCGAAATGTTGTAGGGCGAACCTCCATTGGGTGGTGTGAACGTGTCCAAATTCTATTCTTCCCTCCGTGGGTAATCGGTTTCCTGGCGGCGACGTCCGCCTTCGCCAAGGCATCCCACGCGAGCCGCAGCGCGGTACTACGCGATGAGATTTAACGTCGATGCGGAGCCGCCCACATGCGGCCCCGCATCGCTCACAATCAGTGGACCGGCTGGAAATAATGCTTCTTGAGGTACTGGGCGACCTTCTTACCGAGCACCGATCCTTGAACGTCGGCGGTGCGGAAGTGGATGCCGGCCCACACTCGGGCGTCGATAACTTCGCTGAGCATATCCGAGAACCGCTCGAAGCTCCGCGTCGTACAGGATTTGCCGCTGAAGACGCTGACGGCGATCTTGTCGGTGCCGAAGAAGTTCTGGAGCGTATGCACAAACGCACCCGTTGCGCACGCGTGGCCCGAGGGGTGGTCAGGGAAAGGCGGCGTGACGAGCGACGGCAGGGCGCATACCGGTGTGGATGGGTCGAACAGCGGCAGCCACGTCGGATCAGGCTCGGTCGCGGGATTGCCGTCGGTGTCGGCCTCGCGGATCGCAGTAATCGGCCGCCAGAACTGCCAGTAGTACTTGTCATTCCAGCAGCCGATCGCGGCATCAGCCGCGGCTAGGTTCTCCATCGCGAACAAGCGAGCGCTGTCAACGATGTCGAGTCCCTGGCTGGCTGCGAGCGTGCGAAAGATCCCGTTAAAAAGCGCGTGGGCATGGCCCTGCCAAAAGATCGCGGCATCGGTTTGGTCCGCCGTTCGGGTCGTACTGTAGAGCGAGCCGAGCTCCTTGACCTCGTTGAAGTCCTCCGCATAAGCGGCGCTGGTGAGTGCGTTGGGCCCGTCCGTGCGGAGCATCTCTGCACTCGGGACGAGGAATGGCCGCACGTTCCCGACACACGGCGCGGGGTCGCTCGCGTAATTCGGCGGCGTCGGTCGCCAGATGCCCGGCGCTACTGGGTACGGCGTCGGCGACGGGCCGAAGCGCCCGTCGTTTTGCCGATTGGTGAGCATTGCCCTGGCTGTCGCTTCGCCGATAGCGACTCCCGCATTCCTCGATCCCGGAGGATTGTCGGGCAGGCCCGCTATGTAGGCATCGTATTGCGGCTGCAGCGTCGGTTGCTGGGAAGGAAAAAGACCAAGGAGATCATCAAAGCCCACGAGCACTCGGTAAGCCGCAGCCGCTGTGGCGGCCTCCTTTGAGTCCGTCGGATTTGAAGGAGGCTGGGCGAGGTACGGCTGGTGGCCACGGTCGATCGCGTTGACTGCGTCATAGACCGCGCCTTGCACCATCGCGAAGCTTAGCGCCGACACTGGCGGCGGCTGCAACGCGGTCACGACGATCGCGTTTGACGCGATCAGGTTCCAGTCAGTGACGGCGTCCGCGCGCGAGACCGTAGGCAACACGATCGCAACAAGCGCCGGTGCGATGAGAAGTGTTAATATTTTTTTGAATTGAGTTAGTGGATTCATTGTTGTTCCTTTCTTTTTTTGGGTTTCGTAGTTGGCTTTCATTGGGATAAGGCGCGAAACAGCGAGCAAAGTGATCAGGTGAATTGAGATTTTTTTCGGAGACGCTTGCGCGTGCAGAACCCCCAAAAAATTTTGCGCCGCGTTGCAAAAAAGATTGCAGCGCGGCGCAATTAGGTGAGTTATCGCGGGGGCCCGAAGGTGAGAAATTCTGGGCGGAAGGAGCCGGAGGCAAAAACGGTCGGCGAGCCTCCGCCAGGAGGGAACGTCAAGATATCGCCGCCCGGAATTTCGGGTACACCGGCCTCGGCTACAAAGAGATTGCCCGAACTGTCAAAGGCTAGACCCCGAGGTGTAGTTAGGCCGGTAGCGAACGGGCTCTTTACGCCGGTTGGGCTGAAATAGACAATCGAGTCGGCTCCCGGATCGGTAAATGTTTCGATGGAAATGAACAGATTGCCGCTGCTGTCAAAAGCAAGCCCAGCGGGATACTCGCCGGTCGCGAACGCGTCTGGCCCCACGAAAACGGTGGGTGTCCCGTCCGGAGCGAATTTATAGATCGTTTGGGCGCCACTGGCGGTTGCATAAAGATTGCCCGTGCTGTCGAAAGCCAGGCCGAAGTTTGATACCGGATTGTCCGGATCGCCGGGAACGGAGCCGAAGACGATCCGCTCTCCGCTCGGTGTAAACTTAAAGATAGTGCCGGCTGCTGTGGGACTCGTATCTGTCCCCATGACATAGACATTGCCCGCGATGTCTATGGCGAGGCCTTCAAAGAAAAACTGAGCGGCGCTGCCGAGGGTGGTGGCCTTGTTATTGAGGTTGAATTTTAGCACTTTCCCAACCTCAACGTCGCCGGCAGGAGCGAGCGTTTCCGCGGCGAAAAGATTGCCGAGACTGTCAAAGGCCAACCCTCGGGGGAACGACAACCTTGAAGCGTAGGTGCTCTGCACGCCAGATGGCGTGAATTCCAAGATTGAGTGGTGGTATGGCCCCGTCCCGGGGGTATGAGCTGAAACGTAGAGGTTCTGTGCGTGAGCGGTTGTTGCTAACGCGAAGATCGCGCTCAGGCTTAGGAATAGGTTTCGAAGAATTTTGGTTTTCATAGGATTGTTGTTCCTTTCTTGGGTTTCGTAGTTGGCTTTCATTGTGATAAGGCGCGAAAGAGCGATCAAAGTGATCATCTGAATTGGGATTTTTTCTTGGAGACGCTTTCGGCGTGCAGGAACGGTTTGGGCTTGGTAGCGTATGAAGAGCAGGTTATGGATACGCCTTCGGTCTCTCAGCAGAGAGTGACCGAGCTTCTCACGCGTTGGAGCGACGGGGACGATGCTGCCCTCGCGGAATTAACGCCGCTCGTCTATGAGGAACTACGACGCCTCGCTCATCGTCAGATGAGCGCAGAGCGGCCCGACCACACACTGCAAACAACCGCGCTGGTGAACGAGGCTTATCTACGTCTGGCCGACCAAACCAATCCACGCTGGCAAAACCGCGCGCACTTCTTCGCCGTGGCCGCCCGGGCCATGCGCCGAATCTTGGTTAGCTACGCAAGGAGTCGGCGATCCCAAAAACGCGGCGGCGGTGCGCTCAAGGTGGAACTAGACGAAGCAGCGATTGTTTCACCGGAGCAATCGAGGGAAATCGTCGAGCTGCACGAGGCACTGGAAAGATTGGCCACACTCGACTCCAGAAAAGCTCAAGTAGTCGAGCTGAAATATTTTGGCGGGCTCAACTACGACGAGATGGCAGAGGTGCTCAAGATTTCGCCTGTGACAGTGAGGCGCGACTGGAGATTTGCCAAGGCATGGCTGTACACGGAATTGCACAACACGGCTTGACACGAATTTCACTAATTCACACGAATGGATGAGCTACTTTACAAGGAGGAGGTTTTCCGAGTCGTGGGCCTTTGCATGGAGATTCATCGCGAGTTGGGAAAGGGCCACGACGAAATTATCTACAAGGATGCTTTGGTCATTGAACTGAGTCGCGCTGGAATTCCGTTCTTGCGCGAGAAGAATTACGAAATCACCTACAAGAGAGTGATCCTGCCTCACTATTATTACGCGGACTTTGTGGTCTGGGATAAGATTCTCGTCGAGGCCAAAGCTGTCGAAGCGCTAGCCGATTCTCACATCAAACAAGTGCTAAATTACCTCGCCGCTTCGAAACTTCGCCTCGGTCTGTTGGTCAATTTCGGCGGCGACTCGCTGGAGTGGAAAAGGGTCGTCCTATGAGACACCAATTCCACGAATTTACACCAAAGTTGATTTCAAGATTCTCCTGGCCTGCGAAATTCGTGAGAATTCGTGTAATTCGTGTCTCGCTTTTTCCTTGGTGCAATTCGTGTCTATGACCCCGGCGCGGTTCCAAACGATTGAGCAAATCTTTCTTGCCGCGGTGGAACAAGAGCCGGACCAAGTCAGCGCATTCCTGGATAAGGCTTGCGAAGGTGACGCGGTTTTGCGGCACGAAGTTGAAGTGCTTCTAGCTTCAGATCAACGAGCAGGCCGGTTTATAGAAAAGTCAACTGTTGGTCTCGCCACCAAGGTGATTCAAAACCAGCAAGCTCATTCGCTCCTCGGTCAGACGATCGGTCATTACAAAATTTCTGAATCGATAGGCACTGGGGGCATGGGCGAGGTATATCTCGCCACAGACGTTATCGCTGGCCGCAAGGCGGCGCTGAAACTCCTGGCATTTTGGTTCACCGGCGACGCGGAGCGTCTGAAGCGGTTTCAACAAGAAGCCCACACTGTAGTTGGACTCAATCACCCGAATATCCTAACCGTGTACGAGATCGGTGAGGATCACTCAATTCATTACATCGCGAGCGAACTCATCGAAGGCGAAACGCTGCGCGAACGTCTCACGCGCGGGCGAATGCAGTTGAGTGAAGCTGTTGACGTCGCTATCCAGGTCGTGAGTGCTCTCGCCGCTGCTCACAAAGCGGGAATTGTACATCGCGACATCAAGCCGGAGAACATCATGCTGCGACCGGACGGGTACGTGAAAGTGCTCGACTTTGGAATTGCAAAGCTCGCCGAACAGGAACTGCCGGCAACAATACCGAGAGACGAAGCGCTCTTGATGGTTGAGACCAACGTTGGCTTGATACTCGGAACTGTTCGTTACATGTCACCGGAACAGACCTGCGGCGCGCCGGTTGATAAAAGAACCGATATCTGGAGTCTCGGCGTGGTGCTTTACGAAATGGTAACGGGGCATCAGCCATTCGTCGGCGACACACCAATGGACGTGATGACTTCGATTCTAGAGAGTGAGCCACCGCCGCTCACGCGTCACGTCGCGCACGCGCCCGCGGAGCTTCAGCAAATCACTAGCAAAACGCTGCGCAAAGATCGCGAAGAACGGTATCAGAGCGCACATGAGCTGCTTCAGGCGCTCAAAGGTCTTCGTCACAAGTTGGAAGTCGAGGCTGAATTGGAACGCTCTACTGCAGCTCCGTTATGGGTGCGCTGGACACGATCGCCCACCGCTGTTGTAATCGTACTGTTAGTCTCTGCCCTTGCGCTAGCACTCCCATTCTACTGGCATCGCAGCCTGACGACGAGCTTACCACCGGAGAAAAGCATCGCCGTGCTGCCATTTCTCGATCTTAGCGAGACAAAGGACCAAGAGTATTTCTGCGAGGGCATGAGCGAGGAGATCCTCGACGCCCTGGCTAAAGTCGAGGGGCTGCGTGTCGTCGCCCGCACGTCGTCATTTTCATTTAAAGGAAAGAACGTGAACCCGAGCGATGTTGGAAAAAAGCTCAACATTGCGAACGTGCTTGAAGGAAGTTTGCGACGCGAGGGTAATCGCGTTCGTGTAACGGCCGAACTGATCGATGCGCGCAGCGGTTTTTATCTTTGGACGGAAACCTACGACCGCGAGCTGGCAGGCGTCTTTGCGCTACAGGACGAAATAACTCGCTCCATTGTTGACGCGCTCAAGATCAAGCTGGCCGTCTCGCTTCCCGTCCGCGAACAACGTAACACAGAGGTATACGATCTTTATCTGCAGGGTCTTTATTTCTCAAACAAGAGCAGCGAAGAGGACTTGCGGAGGGCGCTCAGTTTCTTCCAGCGCGCCGTGGAGAGAGATCCGACTTTTTCACGTGCCTGGACCGGGATCGCTAAGGTCTGGTATTTTTTGGCCGACGTTTACGTAAAGCCGCTCGACGCTTACCCGGCGTCCAAAGAAGCAGCGTTAAAGGCAATCGCGCTCGACGAGAAAGATGCTGAGGCGCATTGCTATCTTAGCGAGGCTAAACGTGTTCTCGACTGGGACCTGGCCGGCGCGGATGCAGAGTTGAAGCGCGCTGTGGAGCTCGATCCCAACTCAGCGCCCGCTCACTTCTTCTCGGGGCTGCACCCGCTCTTTCGCGGCGATGTAAAAGGTGGTCTTCAACTTATCCTGGAGGCAGAGAAGTTAGATCCGGTGTCGCCGATCACCAGCTATGTCGCCACCGCCGCCTACCTGGCTAACGACCGCATCGACGATGCGGTTATCGAAGGGCAGCGGACGCTTCAGCTCGATCCAAATTACTTCTATCTGGATTCGGTTCTGGCCGCCGCCTATCGCGAGAAACGCAATTTCGACGAAGCGATCGCGCTTTACACGAAAGGCCAGGAGGCGACGCATCTCCCGAGCAGCGGCCTTGCCATCACCTACGTGCGCATGGACCAGCAAACGGAGGCAGGAAACATTCTTGCTCAGCTTGTTCAAGCGACGGAGAAGCGATACGTCTCGGCACCTTTAATCGCAGCAGTTTCGACCGCCTTAGGAGACAAAGAAGAAGCTTTCCGCTGGCTGGAGCGCGCCTATGAGGAGCACTCGGGCGTGTTACAGTGGATTGCGTTCCTTCCCGAATTTCGCGCGCTTCATTCGGACCCCCGCTTTCCTCATCTTTTACAGCGGATCAGTGCTTCGCAGGCGACAATTTTAAAGATCACCGAGACGACTCTGTCCGAGATTACCGATCCGAACGCGCAGAGTCACTTGATGCTCAAAGTTGGAGTAAGGCCACGACCCGGCACGCAAAATGGACACGTTGTCAGGATTAAGGTCGATTTCTACGATCTAACGAAAGATAGCAGGCTGAAGCCAACTAATGCCAAGGTCAGCTATAACTGGCTTAGCTCTGGCCGTGACTGGACGGATCCGACTCCGAAGTTTCTGGCAGCGACTTACGTGCGTCCCAAGACCAAATCGCCTTCACCTGATGAACGACGATTTGGTGGATTCGTAGTCTGTGTCTATTTCGACGGCCAGTTACAGGATTCGCGAGCGAGTCCATCGGAACTGCTGACGATCCATTCGTCCCAGAATTAGGCCGACCCGAATGCAACCCGCGGCTTCTAACGACAGCTACAAGTACTTCGAGCGTGTTAGAAGTTGTCTTATAAATGCGGAGCGTTGTAGCCACGGCGCTGCCTGCCACGCCGAAGCGCGGCGAAGGCGGGTGTCGCCGTGCTGTCATGGCCAAAGCCAGAGCGCCTCGCCAGAGCGAGGCCACTACAGCAGCCTTTATCTCGCCATCATCGCGGTAGCTCTTTGTTCCGTATTTCCGGCGCAGGCGCAGGAGTCCGTGCTCGCGCCGCGGAAGGGCCAACCGGGGATAACAATTGAGGAGGTTATTGTGACGGGCTCGAACATTCCGACTGCAGAAGAAGTCGGCCCGAACCCGGTGGATACGTATCGTCCGGCAGACATCGAAAAACTGGGCATCCGCAATGCAACGGACCTGACAACTTTCCTGCCGCAGGAAGCAGGCGGCACCATCAACCAGAACATCAGCAATGGCGGTGATGGTACGGTCCAATTCAATCTGCGCGGCCTGTTGTCCAAAGAAACCCTCGTACTGATTGACGGCAAACGTGTCGCCTTTGGTTCGTTGAACGGCGTCGGATTCGGCAGCGGCGTGGACATTAACCTGATTCCGTTTCCAATGATTGATCACATCGACATCTTGAAGGATGGCGCGTCGGCGGTGTATGGCTCCGACGCGGTCGCCGGCGTGGTCAACTTCTTTTTGGTCCACAAGTTCCGTGGACTCGAGATCGGGGGCAGTTATGGGAACACAAATCTCGGAGCATCCAACGACATGGGCGAATGGGAGGCATGGATCAAAGCCGGGACGGGAGATAACAAGACCAATATCGTTGTCATCGCCGATTTCTGGGAGCGTACTGGCGGCCTTTTTGGTCCTGACCGGGACCTGTCGGCTAACGCGTTTCAAATACCATTTGGGGGATTCGATAATCGCAGTGGGAGTTTTCCCGGCAAGATTGGAGGCTTTTTCCCGGGCTTGCGGTTAATCCCGAGCCTATTTTTCGGCCCCGGCGGTACGCCGCTACCCGGTGTGAACACGCCGCTTCCGCATTCCGCACCAAACGCGGCGACTTCGCCATTTTATAAGACAGCCTATTTTCCTTTTTTGGGCATCCCACAGGGAACGCCGGGTCTCATTAATCCCAATGCGTATCCGGGCGCTCCCGGTATCATCGGGCCCCATGCAATTCAATTTGTCCCACAAATCGGTACCGATTATAAGGGGGGCGGCGACTACTTCTTCTTTAACTTCGCGGCTTTCACGCCAGCGCTTCCGCCAGCGGATCGTCAGAGCTTCTACGGTTCGTTCATGCGCGATGTGTGCGACAAATACCTGACGGTGTTTGCCGACTTTAAATATGTCCGCTCATTTTTCGATGCGTCTCTTGCCGCAGTGCCGATCATTCCCGATCCATTCGGCCTTAGTGCAGTTTTTAGGGGTATCAGTGTGCCAATCCAGAATCCGTTTAACCCGTTCACTGTTGCGGATGCGACGATCCCAAATTTCTTTGCTGACGGATCTGGTCTTCCAGTCACAACCGGCATTCAGTTTCGCGGCATCAACGACACCGGTCCAAGACATGAAAAGTTCACTTACTACGATTATCTCTTTGATGTTGGTCTCAAGGGTGAGATGGGAGAATTTGGCGATTATTTCAAGACGTGGAACTGGGAGCTGGGTTTTCGTTATTCTCGGAACGAAGGGCAGGATTTGTCTGTCGGCGAAATTAGCCAGCCTGGATTGCGGGATGCACTTTTGGATACGGATCCTGCCACGGCATTTGATCCGTTCCTGAATTTCAATGCCCACAACACCAGGGCGGCCAGGCAAAAAGTTTACGTCAACCTGCATAACTCAGGCGAATATGAGTTACCAATTGGCTACGGCACCCTGAACGGCGACCTGTTCAATCTTCCCGCCGGTCCGGTCTCCTTTGCTATCGGCGGTGAGTATGACGCGCCGAGGTGGGCGCGCGATCGTGACGCGCTTAACACAACGTTTCAAAGCATCGGCTCGGTCAATGGCGGAAGCGCACGGGTGAACCGCGATGTTTGGTCAATCTACCAGGAACTGCGGGTACCTTTCACCAGCCCGACGTGGAACTTCCCCGGATTCTACAGTTTCGAGGTTGACTTTGCCGAACGCGAAGAATGGTACAGCCAGAACACCTCTGCAGTTCTACCTTCCGGAGCCTTCCCATTTCAGCCTGCGGCGCATAGCCAGTATAACGCGCAGAAGCCAAAAGTTTCAGTTCGCTGGCAGCCGCTTGATCCAAAATATATTGGCGCCCTTACCTTGCGTGGCAGCTACACTGAAGCGTTTCATGCTCCGCATTTGTCGGAGATTTCCCCCGCTTCCACGGAGGGCGTCGCCGACTTCGTTTTCGACCCAGTATTAAACGACTTCTATTTCACCGGGACACGTTTTATAGGGAATCCCAACCTACAGCCGGAGGTGGCCTATGAATGGTCTTACGGGCTCGTTTACAGCCCGAAATGGATCAAGGGCCTGACGCTCACCGCGGATTGGTGGCATATTGATATGCGATCGATCGCGTCCCTCCTCGGCACGCAATTCACTATTGACCTTAACAACCCCAATCTGGTTATCCGTGGTCCTCCTGAGATTCCTGGTCAACCGGGACCAATCATTTTGGTCATTGATCCCAACGAAAACCTCACAGGCGCGATTTTTGAAGGTCTCGACTACGAAGCAATCTACATTCTGGACTCTTCGATCTTTGGCCACGGAGATTTCGGCAGACTGACCGCAACGGTCAACGGCACGTGGCTATCCCGGGCTGAGCTTCAGATTTTGCCTGATACAAAACGGTTCGGTATCGCGGGCGAGTTTATTCCGCCGGGGTTCACCCTGACGGGTTCGCTCCCATGGAGCCGCGCCAATTTCAGTCTTTTCTACGACGGGCCGGCTGACACGTGGGTGGCTGGTCTTGATGTCGGCGCGGTGGTCCACTACACCGGCCAATACGAAGATGACAATGTCAGTCTGACCGGCTTGCCCAAACCACAAACCCCGAGAAGTGGGCCTTTGCCGTGGCGCGCGCGGAAAGTGCGCGAGTGGGTTACACTGGATTTAATTGCGTCTTATACGTTCAACCTGCCACCGCCGGCTGCTGCGGAGGTGCCTGGTTTCGCTAAGGACGGCGGTAAGAATGTGAAGATGAAGGACGGCAAGGAAAAAAACGTCATGCCTGTCTCTACGGCGGAGTACGATCCCTGTGGATGGCGTGGATGGTTGAATAACACCACGATCACGCTTGGCATGCAGAACGTGTTCGATGAAGACCCACCTTTTGTGGCCCTCAACGGCGAGGATGTGACTGGCTACGACGAATCGCTTGCCACGATCAAAGGCCGGTTCTGGTACGTCCAGCTGAAGAAGAGATTCTAAGAAACCGGTCCGGCGGCAGCTTATTTTGCCAGCAATTGCCGCAGGACAAATGGTAAAATCCCGCCATGCCGGTAATAATCGATCTCAATCGGCGTATCGATCCGAAGCTTCACTGGCAACGATCGTTTTTCTCCGTTCTTTTGCTCGATGTCGAGCGTGACCTGTTGTCCGGGTTTGATCGAGTCGGACAATCCAGTGATCGAAAACCGCTCCGAGCCGTCAAGCCCGAGCAATTGCGCGGATGTGCCCTCGGCAAACTGCAACGGCAACACGCCCATGCCAACCAGGTTCGAACGATGGATGCGCTCGAAGCTTGCCGCGATGACCGCCTTCACGCCTAACAAACGCGTCCCTTTCGCTGCCCAATCGCGCGACGAACCTGTCCCGTATTCGTGCCCGGCGAGAATGACTAACGGAGTCCTCGTTTCCGCGTATTTCATCGCTGCATCGAAGATCGACATCTGTTCGCCCTGGCCATTCCTGAAATATTTCGTCACGCCGCCTTCCGTTCCGGGCAGCATCAGGTTTTTGATTCGCACATTCGCGAAAGTGCCACGCATCATCACTAGATCATTGCCGCGCCGGCTGCCGTAGCTATTGAAATCGCGCGGCTGAATTCCACGTGACACCAAATATTTTCCGGCGGGGGAACTCTCTTTGATTGCTCCCGCAGGCGAAATGTGATCGGTCGTCACTGTGTCGCCGAAAATGCCAAGCGCACGAGCGGTCCGAATTTCCGCGATGTGGCCGGGCTCCATCGAAAAGTTTTCGAAGAACGGCGGGTCATGAA
>Ga0209056_10004086_pt1 | contig 15383 bp, 10 predicted proteins | sample GraSoiAngelo_114_FD_185876 | JGI IMG/M metagenome (GOLD analysis project Ga0209056, IMG submission 185876) | Grasslands soil microbial communities from the Angelo Coastal Reserve, California, USA - 14_0903_13_40cm (SPAdes) (version 2) | ecosystem: Environmental > Terrestrial > Soil > Grasslands... | reverse complement strand
GATCATCACGGGGGCATCGAAGACGACGATCCCCTCGAAGCCCTCGCGCGTGAGCGCGTCGAGCCGCGCGTCGAACCGCGCGCGGATCGCGGGGTGCAGGATCGCCTCCAGCCGCTTGCGCCGGGACGGCTCGGCGAAGACGATCGCGGCCAGCTTCTTCCTGTCCAGCGTCCCGTCGGGTCGGAGGACGTCACCGAACTCCCGCACGACCTCGGCCAGCGCGGGCTCGCCCGGCGCGACGACCTCGCGCGCCAGCTGGTCGGCGTCGACGAGGACTGCGCCCAGGCGCGCCAGGATCTCGGAGACCGTGCTCTTGCCGGTGGCGATGCCGCCGGTGAGCCCGACGAGCAGGAAGCCCCGCGCGGGCGCCGTCACACCTGCGACCAGTCGTCGCCGGACTTGACGTCCACCACGATCGGCACGTCGAGCGGCAGCGCCGCCTCCATGATCTCGCGCGCGAGCGCCTCCACCGCCGGCACCTCGGCGGGCGGCGCCTCGAAGAGCAGCTCGTCGTGCACCTGCAGCAGCATGCGCGCCTTCAACCCGCGCGCGACGAGGGCGGCGCGGATGCGCACCATCGCGGTCTTGATCATGTCGCTCGCCGTGCCCTGCACGGGTTGCGCGCCACCGGGTTGCCGGAGCGCAGGTCGGGCAGGTAGCGGCGGCGGCCGAGCAGCGTCGACACGTAGCCGCGGTCGCGCCCCTCAACCAGCGTCCGGTCGATGAACGCGCGCACCCGCGGGTGCATCGCGAAATAGTCGCTGATGTACTTCTGCGCTTCCTTCTGGTCGATCTTGGTGGCCTGCGACAGGCCGAAGGCCGAGACGCCGTACAGGATCGCGAAGTTCGCGCTCTTGGCGATCGTGCGCTGCAGCGAGGTCACCGTCTCCGGCGCCACCTTGAAGACCTCCGAGGCCGTGCGCCGGTGGATGTCCTCGCCGCGCCGGAACGACTCGATGATGGCCGGCTCCGCCGACATGTGGGCGAGGATGCGCAGCTCGATCTGCGAGTAGTCGGCGGCGACGAACTGCCAGCCCTCGGCCGGGATGAAGGCCGCACGGATCCGCCGGCCGAGCTCCGTGCGGATCGGGATGTTCATGAGGTTCGGATCCTGCGAGGACAGCCGTCCCGTCGAGGCCACCATCTGGTTGAAGGTGGTGTGGATGCGTCCGGTCTCGGGATTGACGAGCCCCGGCAGCGTGTCGGCGTACGTGCCCTTCAGCTTCGCGAGGCTGCGGTGCTCGAGGATCTTGGCGGGCAGCGCGTGACCCAGCGCCAGCTCGGAGAGCACGTCGGCATCGGTCGAGTACCCGGTCTTTGTCCGGCGCAACGCCGGCAGCTTGAGCTTCTCGAAGAGGATCTGCGCGAGCTGCTTCGGCGAGGCGATGGTGAATTCCTCGCCGGCCAGGTTGTAGATCTCGCGCGTGAGATTGTCGAGGTTGCGCTCGAGCTCCTTGGCGAACGCCTCGAGCCGTGCGGGATCCACGCGGATACCGACGCGCTCCATCTCGGCGAGCACCGGCACCAGCGGCCGCTCGATCTCCTCGTAGATGTGCATGAGCCCGCGCTCGTCCAGGTCCTTGCGGGCGTGCTGCCAGAAACGGTGAAGCCAGCGCGCGCGATCGCCGACGGCGCGTGGCAGGTCGGCGGGGGCGACGCTGGTGAGCGCCTGCGGGCACTCGCCGAACACCGCCGTGTCGTCGACGGTCGGCGGCGGCGCGCCCGCGTCCATCCATGCCGCCAGCAGCGGCTTGGCGTCGTGCGCGACCAGCCGACGGCCGTCGAGCACGGGCGCGCCCGGGGGGAACGCCGCCGGGAAGCTCGCGCGGCCCAGGGAGGCGGCGGCGGCGCCGGCGTCGGGATGAAAGAGGCCCAGCGCGTCGATGCGCGGCGCGGGCGGGCGCGGATCGCCTGCCCAGTCCAGGGTGAGCCCGGCACCGGCGGGCACGCGCGCCGTCCACTCGCCGAGCCGCGCCGGGTCCGGCAGCACTTCCACCGGACCGGCGTCGGCCGCCGGCGGTGGCGCGGGCAGCTCCTTGACCAGGCGCGTGAACTCCATCTCCATCCAGAGCGCGCGTAGCCGCGTCCAGTCGGGCTCGACGCGGCGAAACGCCTCGAGGTCGAAGGCCAGCGGCACGCTGCGGCTGACCGTGGCCAGCTCGCGCGAGAGCAGGGCCTGCTTGCGGCCGAGCGCCAGCGTCTCGCGCAGCTTGCCGGGGATGAGCGTGAGGTTGTCGTAGAGGCGCTCGACGGAGCCGTACTGGGCGATCAGCTTCACGGCTGTCTTCTCGCCCACCCCCTTGACGCCGGGAATGTTGTCGATCGCGTCGCCCATGAGGGCCATCACGTCGGGGATCTGCGCGGGCCCCACGCCCCAGCGCTCGCGCACCTTGGCCTCGTCGTACATGACGCGCTCACCCGTGCGCCCGAGCACGGACAGCACGCGCACGCGGGGGCCGACGAGCTGCAGCAGGTCCTTGTCGCCGGTGACGATGACGACGTCGAGGTCGGGCACGGCCAGCGCGTGCTCGACGAGGGTGGCCAGCGTGTCGTCGGCCTCGTAGCCCGACACCTCGAGGACCGGCGTCCGGAGCGCGTCGAACAGGCGGCGGACGTAGGGCAGCTGGCGCGCGAGGTCGTCCGGCATCGCCGTGCGCGTGGCCTTGTAGTCGGCGAACATCGTGTCGCGGAACGTCGGACCCGGCGGATCCAGCGCGATGCCGAGGTAGTCGGGCTGCTCCTCGCGGATGAGCTTCCAGAGCATCGTGCTCAGGATCAGCACCGCGTGGCTCGGCACGCCCTTCGACGTCGAGAGGTAGCCGACCGCGTGGTAGGCGCGGAAGATGTGCGAGTGGCCGTCGACGACGTAGAGCGATTGGCTCACGCGAAGACCTCGGTGTAGGCGGCCCGCACGGCGTCGGTCGCCTCACGGTAGGCGGCGAGGAGCGCGTCGCGCGAGGACAAGCCGAGCGCGGCCGCGACGCGGGCGGGCATCGGCCCCGCCAGCTCGAGGGTGTCGGTCGGGCGCGCGCCCAGCAGGCGCAGTGCCGTCGACACGCGACGCAGGAAGCGATAGCGCGCCGCCAGCGCGTCGGCGGCCGGCAGCGCTCGGATGCGGCCGAGCGCGGCCAGGGCCGCCGTCGTCGACGCCGTGCGCACCTCGGGATGCGTGGCGCCGTGGACGAGCTGCAGGGCCTGGGCGAGGAACTCGACGTCCACGAGCCCGCCACGCCCGAGCTTCACGTGCCACCGCCCCCGCGTCTCCTTGCCCAGCTCGACCTCCATGCGCCGGCGGACGTCGCGGATCTCCTTGAGCGCCCCCGCCGGCAGCGGCGCACGATAGACGAGTCGACGGAGCGTGGCGCGCACCCGCCGCGCCAGGGCCCGATCGCCCAGGAGCAGCCGGGCCCGGGTCAGGCTCTGCCGCTCCCAGAGATCCCCGTGCTCCTCATAGTACCGTTCGAGCGCGTCGGCGCCCGCCGCGAAGCCGCTGCCCTTGCTGCCGGGACGCAGGCGCAGGTCGACGGCGAAGGCGATGCCGGCCGGCGTGATGTCGCCGAGGGCGCTCGCCAGCCGCTCGACGGCGCCGCTGTAGAAGGTGTGGGCGTCGACGCGCTCCGGGCCATCGGTCTCGCCGTCCGCCGTGTCGGCATCGGCGCGGCCGAACGTCACGAAGAGGTCGAGGTCGGAGCCGGTCGTCAGCTCGCGGCCGCCGAGCTTGCCGAGGCCGACGATGACGGCGGGCACGAAGCGGCCGCGGGCGTCGCGCGGCACGCCGTGGCGCTCGACCTGCGCGCCGAGCGCCATGAGCCAGCCGGCGGCCAGCGTGGCCTCGGCCAGCGCGGTCATCTCGCGCGAGTAGCGATCGACGTCGGTCACGCCGAGCAGATACCGCCAGACCACGGTCAATTCCTGCGCCTGCTTGATCCGCCGCAGGCGGTCGCGCTGCTCCGCCGCGCCGAGCCCGGCCGCGAAGACCGGCGCCAGCGCCGCGCGAAAGTCGGCGCGCGTGCGCCGGCCCTCGAGCACGGCGGGGTCGGCAAGCGAGACCAGCAGCTCGGGCTGCGCGACCAGCAGCTGCGCCAGGAGGTCGCCGCCGGCACAGACCCGCACGAGGCCGCCGAGCAGCTCGGGCCGTGCCGCGAGCAGCTCGACGTAGCCGGCGCGCGGCCCGGCCGCGGCCAGAAACCGCTCGAACTGGTTGAGGGCCTCGTCCGGATCGGCGCTCTTCCAGCACGCGTCCAGCAGCACCGGCTGAAGGCGCGCGAGCGCCGTCCGCAGGGCGCCGGGGTACGGCACCAGCGGCCGGCCCTCGACGATCATCCGGAGATTCTGCAGGGCGCGCTCGGGATCGGCGAAGCCGGTGGCGGCGAGCGCCATGCGGCTCGGCAGCCGGGGTCGCGCGGGCGTCGCCGCCGGGCGCTCGCCGAAGAACTCCCGGAACGCGCGGTGCACGTCGCGCGTGACGGCGCGGTGCTCGGCCGTGAAGCGGCGCGCGGCGACGCGCGGCGGGGCGTCGATGGCGAGGCGACGCGCGAGACGGCCGAGCTCGATCGGATCGTCGGGCAGCGTGTGGGTCTGGAACTCGTGCAGGATCTGCAGCCGGTGCTCGACCGTCCTCAGATGGACGAGCGCGTGCGACAGGCGGCGGCCCAGATCGGGCGCGAGGTATCCGCGCTCGGTCAGGCGGAAGAGCGCCTTCAGCGAGTTGCGCTCGCGCAGCCAGGGATCGTCGCCGCCGTAGAGGAGCTGCAGCGCCTGCACGAGGAATTCGACCTCGCGGATCCCCCCGCGGCCGAGCTTGACGTTGCGCGCCGAGGCCTCCGCGTGGCGGCCACGTAGCGCGCGGTCGATCTCGCGCTTCATCCCGTGGATCGCGGGCAGCACGCGCTCGTCGATACCAGCGCGGTAGACCGTCCGGCCCGCCCAGTCCATGAACCGCGCACCGACGTCCTGATCGCCCGCCACGGCGCGCGCCTTGAGCAGTGCCTGCCGCTCCCACAGCTCGGCGCGGTCCCGGTGATAGGCGCCGTAGGCGTCGAGCGACATCGCCACCGGGCCCATGCGTCCCTCGGGCCGCAGCCGCAGATCCACGCGGAAGGCGTAGCCTTCCTCGGTGACCTCCTCGATCATGGCCACGACGTCGCGGCACGCGCGCGCGAAGTACTCGCCGTTCTCGAGCCGGCCCTCCGGCCCGCCCGCCGTCTCGCCCTCGGCGCCGTAGACGAACATGAGATCGACGTCCGACGAGTAGTTCAGCTCCTCCCCCCCGAGCTTGCCCATGCCGACGACGGCGAGCCCGGTCTCGCGGCCGGCGGCGTCGAGCGGCGCGCCGAACCGCGCGCGGGCGGCGTCCAGCGCGTCGGCCGTCGCCTGCGCCAGGCAGGCGTCGGCCAGCCGCGAGAGCTCCTCCGTGGTCACGGCCAGGTCGGCGTCGCCCAGCAGGTCGCGCGCGCCGATGCGCAAGATCTGGCGGTACTTGAAGCGGCGCAGCGCGTTCATACGCGCCTCGCGCGTCGTGAACGGCCGCACCGCCTGCGCGGCGTCGGCCGCGAATTCCTCGGCGAGCCACGCCCGCATGGCGCGCGGCTCGAGCAGCCAGGCGAGCGTGTTGGGTCGGCGGCGCAGGACGTCGGCGAGGAACTGGCTGGCACCGCCCACCCGCGCCAGCAGCGCGGCGGCGCCGGGATGCTCGGCGAGGGTGCCGAAGAGGACGGCGCGGTCGACCACGGCGGCGTAGCGCTCGAGGTTGTTGAGCGCCATGTCCGGATCGGGCGCCGCCGCCAGCTCGGCGAGGAGCCGCGGGAACGCCGGTGCGAGCAGCTCGGCGTCGCGCGGCGTCGGCGTCAGCGCTTCGAGGTTGGCGACGGCGGCCGCCGGGTCGGCGAAGCCGGCCTGGCGCAGCGTCCGCGCGAGGTCGCCGGCGCCGCCGAGCACACCGTGCGCGATGACTAGACGGCCTGCTCGCCCGTCTCGCCGGTGCGGATGCGGATGGACTGGCCGATCGGCAGCACGAACACCTTGCCGTCGCCGATGGAGCCGGTCTTGGCGGCGCCGACGATGGTGGCGGTGACCTTGTCCACGAGGTGGTCGGGGACGACCACCTCGATCTTCACCTTGGGCAGGAAGTCCACGGTGTACTCCGAGCCGCGGTAGAGCTCGGTGTGGCCCTTCTGGCGGCCGAAGCCCCGCACCTCGGTGACGGTCATGCCGATCACCCCGATCTCGGTGAGTGCCTCCTTCACGTCGTCGAGCTTGAACGGCTTGATGATCGCCTCGATTTTCTTCATGGCGTCACACCTCGTCGAGGATGGGTAGCATCAGGGCCGACACGTGGCTGCTGATGCGTTTGAGGTTCGTGAGGACGTCGAGGTGGATCTCGGACGTCTCGATCGACTCCGCGAGGCCGGCGCGCAGGCGGCCGAGGTGCGACTCGCGCAGCTCGCGCTCGCGCATGCGCATGAAGGGCCGCTGGTCGAGCACCTCCTGCGCGAGCGCCTTGTCGTTGGCGGCGAAGGCGGCGATGGCCCGCTCGAGGTTCTTGGACACGAGGCCGTGGAATTCCAGGATCTCCGCCCAGCCCGGCTCGGAGAAGCGCCGCCCCTGGTAGAGCTTCTTACGGGCGAGGTCCATGAGGTTCTTGTCGACGATGTCGCCGATATTCTCGAGGTTGCCGATGAACGAGATGAGGCCGATCTCCTTGCGCGAGAGCTCGGGTCCCATGGCGTCCCGGCCGAGCCGGGCGAGAAACAGCTTGATCTCGCGCTCGAGGAAGTCGACCTGGTCGTCGCGCTTCTCGACTTCCTCCAGGAGCGCCTGGTTGTCGGTGCGGAAGACCTCCACAGTGTCGCGCAGCATACTCTGCACGACGTCGGCCGTGCGCAGCGCCTCGCGGGTGGCCTGGCCCAGGGCGAGCGAGGGCTGGTCGAGCGCGCGCTCGTCGAGATACCGGCTGCGGAACGGCGTGTCGCCCGTCTGGTCGTCCGGCACGATCGCCTCGATCGTCCGCGCGGCCAGCGGCGTGAAGATCAGGCTGATGCCGAGGTTGAAGAAGGTGTGGGCGTTGGCGATCTGGCGCGCGGGATCGGCGGCGCTGGCCGCGACCACGGCCGTGAACGGCCCGATGAACGCCAGCATGAGCGCCGCGCCGAGCAGCTTGAACGCGATGTGGGCCACCGCCACGCGCTTGGCCTCCGCCGTCGCGCCCACGGACGCCGTGAGCGCCGTCGCGCAGGTGCCGATGTTGGCGCCGAGCACGATGGCCACCGCCCCGTTGAGACCGATCAGCCCCTGGCTGGCCAGCGCCAGCGCCACGCCGAGCGTGGCCGCCGAGGACGCGACCAGCGCGCTGAAGGCTGCCGACACGAGGATGGCCATCAGCGTGTTGCCGGCGACCGCCTCGATGAGCTCCATGGCCAGCCGGTTCTCGCGCAGCGGCGCCATGCCCTCGAGGATCACCTTGAGGCCGAGAAACACCAGGCCGAGGCCCAGGATCGCCTGGCCGACGTCCTTGAGCACGTGTCGTCCGGCCAGGAACGTGATCGCGAAGCCGAGGCCGACGAGCAGAAGCGCGTAGTCGGTCACCTTGAACGCGATGAGCTGGACGGTGAACGTGGTACCGATGTCGGCGCCGAGGATGATGCCGAGCGTCTGACGGAAGGTCATGAGCCCGGCCGAGACGAAGCCGATGAGCATCAACGTCGTCGCCGCCGACGACTGGATGATCGCCGTCACCGCCGCGCCCGACGCGACCGCGATCAAGCGGTGGCGGGCCATGCCCGTGAGCAGCCAGCGCAGCCGGCCGCCCGCCGCGCGCTGCAGGCTGTCGCCGCTCAGGCGGATGCCGTAGAGCAGCAGCGCGAGGCCGCCGAAGAGCGCGAGGACGACGGCGGTCACGGCGCGGGCTCGCCGGCGGCGAGAGAGGCGCGCGCGTGGGTGGCGGTGGCGAGCGCGCCCGGCAGGTGCGCGGTGTCGTTGAGCGACACGAGGCGCGGCGGCCGCACGACGGTCAGCGAGGCGTTGTCGACGCGTAACCGCCACAGCGAATTGAACGAGCAGCCGAGCAGCGCGCACGCATACACGCTGATCACGCCGCCGTGCGCCACCACCAGCACGTCATCGCCGTTCGGGTGCGATGCGCTGATGTGATCCATGGCCGCGCGGACGCGCGAGCTCACCACGTCGAGCGGCTCGCCGCCGGGCGGCGGACAGTCTTGCGGCGCGAGGAGCCAGGCGCGATACGGATCGCCCTCGCGGCCGCGAACCTCGTCCACGGTGCAGCCCTCCCATTCGCCCAGCGACAGCTCGCGCAGCTCGTCGAGCGCGACGAGCGGTATGCCGGTGCCGGCGAGCGCCACCTCCGCCGTCTCCCGCGCGCGGCGGAACGGGCTCACGTAGACACGCGCGACGTTGAAGCGACGCAGCGCGACCCCCAGAGCCTCGGCCTGCGCGCGTCCGCGCGCGGAGAGCGCGATATCGGCGCGCCCCTGGAAGCGGCGCTCCGCGTTCCACACCGATTCGCCGTGACGCGCCAGGAGGAGTCTCACCCGGCCGTCTTCGCCGCCGCCGCGCGCGCCGCCCGCAGCCGCGCCAGCGTCTCCTCGCGCCCCAGGAGCGCGAGCACGTCGAACAGCGGCGGCGAGGCCGTGCCCCCGGTCACCGCCAGTCGCGTGAGCTGCGCGAGATCGACGAGCTTGAGCCCCAGCGCCTCGGCCATCTCGCGGTAGAGCGCTTCGAGCGCGGCCGACGCGAACGGCGCGACCGCGCCCAGCCGCTCGATCAGCGCTCCGAGCCGCTCGACGCCGGCCGGCGTGAAGAGCTTGGCCGCGGCCTTGGGGTCATACTCGCGCGGCCGCTCGAAGTAGAAGCGCCCGACCTCGACGAGCTCGCGCAGGGTCTTGCCGCGCTCGCGCAGCGTGTCGAGCATGCCGACGAAGCGCGCGGCGTCGGCCGGCGGCGTCAGCCCGGCCTCGGCCAGGAACGGGCTGACCAGCGCCGCCAGCCGTCTCCCGTCGATCGTCTTGATGTACGCGTGGTTCAGCCACTCGAGCTTGGTCTGGTCGAAGATCGCGCCCGACGACGACACGTCCTTGATGTCGAAGCGCTCGACGAGCTCCGCGCGCGAGAAGATCTCCTGATCGCCGCTCGACCAGCCGAGCCGCGCCAGATAGTTCACCATCGCCTCGGGCAGGATCCCCTGCTCGCGGTACGCCTGCACCGACGTCGCGCCGTGGCGCTTGGACAGCCGCGTGCGGTCGGGACCGAGGATCATCGAGACGTGCGCCATGGCGGGGACCGGATACTCGAGCGCCTCGTAGCAGAGGACCTGCTTGGGCGTGTTCGACAGGTGGTCGTTGCCGCGGATGACGTGACTGATGCGCATGGTCGCGTCGTCCACCACGACGCAGAAGTTGTAGGTCGGCGTGCCGTCGCTGCGCACGAGGATCCAGTCGTCGAGCTGGCGGTGGTCGAACGTCACCGGGCCATGGATGAGGTCGTCCACGACCGTGGTGCCCTCCTCGGGGATACGCAGCCGCAGCGCGCCCGACGTGAGCCCGAGGTTGCGGCAGCGGCCGGAGTACCGGAACGTCTCGTTCCTCGCCTGCGCCTCCGCGCGCTCGGCCTCGAGCTGCTCGCGCGAGCACGCGCAGTAATAGGCGCGCCCGGCGGCCACGAGGCGCTGCGCGTGCTCCCGATAGAGGTCGAAGCGCTCCCGCTGCCGGTAGCCCGGCGTCGGCGGTCCCTCGTCCCAGTCCAGCTCCAGCCAGCGCAGGGCGTCGAGGATCGCGTCGAGGTTGTCGTCGGTGGAGCGCGCCTGGTCCGTATCCTCGATGCGGAGGATGAACCTCCCACCGTGGTGGCGCGCGTAGAGCCAGTTGAAGAGCGCGGTGCGCGCGCCGCCGACGTGGAGGTGACCGGTCGGGCTGGGCGCGAAGCGCACGCGAACCGCTTGGCTCATTGGGGCCATGTCGGGGCCCCCATGTTCAATACGCCTCGAAGAGCCGGCCCCATCCCGTGCCCGCGAACGCGCGGATGCGCGCGCGGCCGACGGTCGGGTACCAGAGCAGGTCGTGGTAGACGTTCGACGCGAACGGCGCCCACACCATCAGCGGCGAGTGCAGGAGCAGGCGCTTGAGCGGCCGGAGCGGGCCACGCCGGATGAGCTGGTCGCCCCAGATCACCAGGCTGCGCGACGTCTTGAACCCCATGGTGGTGGCGGCGGCGGCGACGTCGCCGACGATCTCGATGTCGCGCGGATCGGCCACGCCGAGGCCGCGCTCGTGGCACATGGCGAGATAGCGGATGGCGAGCGGGTCGAACCCCATGATGCGCGCCGCCGTCGCGTCGATGGCCACCTGGTCGGACGAGGCCAGGATGAGATTGCCCTCGCGCGGGATCATCGTGCGCGGCCCGGCGCCGTCGCCCATGACGGTGCCGTCCATCACCGCCAACACTCCGGGGTGCAATTCGCGCTGCATGTACATCAGGTCGACGAGGACTTCGTGCATGTACTCATGCGCGTAGTGACGAACTTCCTTCAGGAGGCCACCAAAACTATTCTTGATGGCGCCGGTGGTCTGGGAATGGCCGTGCGTCTTGATGGTCGGAAGCTGGCAGATGTTCTTGCCGACGTACATCTTCGGAATCTCGATGCCCTCGGGAAAGATGTCGTTCAGCTTGAGGAGCGGACTCTTGAACCGATGGACGGTCCACTCCACGTCGGGCAGCGGGATGAACGGCAGGCCGTGGCGCTGGAGCACGGGAGACCACTTGTTGTTCCGGCAGCCCTCCACGGGGTTCGTGACCACCGTCTTGTTCTCGACGGGGAAGATCCGGCGGCGCTCGTAGCCGTCCTCGAGCAGCGTCGTCAGCACGCCGTCCACCTGCCACGGCTGGCTGGAGCACGCCGGGAAGTACTTCGTCCACGAGAGGTTGAGCTTGACGATCAGGTCCTGCTCGCGGGGCAGCACCTGGTCGTACTTCACCAGGCGCATCAGGCGGCCGTAGTCGGCGACGACGGTCTCGGGACGGGTGCGGAGAACGGCCACCTGACTCTTCACGACCGAATCATTCTACTCCACGCGCGTGCCGTAGATGATCAGCAGGACGGCGGCGATCCAGCACGCGGTGTTGATCAGCAGCGCGCGGTCGTTGAGGAAGAGCTCCGACGGGTTGCCGCCGAGCTGGCGGCGGTACAGCAGATAGAGGTAGCGGAAGATCCCGTACAGGACGAACGGCAGCGTGGCCGGCAGGAGCTGCGTGTGGAACTTGGCCACCGTCTCCGGCGACATCGTGTAGAGCGCGTAGGCGGTCACCGTCGACGCGGTGACCACCGCGATCATCTGGTCGAGCAGTCCCGCGCTGTACTCGGCGAGGATCGGCCGGTGCCGCGCGGCGTCGGCCTCCAGCGTCAGATACTCGTTGCGCCGCTTGCCCAGGGCCAGGAACAGCGCGCTGAGAATCGTGCAGATGAGCAGCCAGCCGGAGACGGCCACGTCGATGGCGAGCGTCCCCCCGAGCGCGCGCAGCACGAAGCCGAGGGCCACCGTGAGCACGTCGACGATGACCACGTGCTTGAGCCACGCGGAGTACGCGGTGAGCAGCACCACGTAGGCCACGGCCACCAGCAGGAAGCCCGCGGAGATGCGGGCGGCCGCCAGCAGTCCGACGGCGACGAGAACGGCGGCGACGCCGAGGGCCACGCGGACGGGCAGGCGGCCGGCGGCGATCGGGCGCCCGCGCTTCTTGGGGTGCAGGCGGTCCTTCTCGCGGTCGGCGACGTCGTTGACGAGGTAGATCGCGCCCGAGAGCCCGCAGAAGATCGCAAAGGCGCCGAGGGCGGGCCAGACGGCGGGCGTGAACAGGCGCTGGCCGAACACGAGGCCGGCGAAGACGAAGAGGTTCTTCACCCACTGCCGCGGCCGCAGCGAGACGAGGACGGCGCGCAGCATCGGCGCCTACAGGCGGATCACGCGGCCCGCGTCGGGTACGCCCGCGGTGCGCGTGTCGATGATCACCGGCGCCGCGCTCACGATGGCGCCCCAGTCGTAGCCCGCGTGCGCCGTCAGCACGAGGACGAGATCGTATTCCCCCGCGCGCACGTCGGGGCGCGACTCGAAGGTCACGCCGTTCACGCTGATGGCCGGCACATGGGGGTCGTGGTAGGCCACCCGCGCGCCCTTGACGAGCAGCGTGCCGATGATCTCCAGCGCCGGCGAGTCGCGCGTGTCGGACACGTTGGGCTTGTAGGCGACGCCCAGGACCAGCACGTGTGCTCCCCGCACGGCGCGGGCGCGGTCGTTGAGCGCGTCGGTCACCATCTGCACGACGTAGCCGGGCATGTGACGGTTGATCTCGTCGGCGAACGTGATGAAGCGCGGCTCGTACCCCTCGAGCCGCACCTTCCACGAGAGGTAATAGGGATCGGACGGCAAACAATGACCACCCAGGCCCGGGCCCGGCCAGAAGGGCATGAAGCCGAACGGCTTGGTGGCCGCGGCCGCCACCACCTCCCACACGGAGATCCCGAGCTTCCTGCACATGATTGCGAACTCGTTGACGAGCGCGATGTTCACCGAGCGGAACGTGTTCTCGAACAGCTTGACCATCTCCGCCGTCTCGGGGCCCGACACCGGGACGACGCGCGGCGTGATCCGCGCGTAGAGCGCGGTGACGAGCTCGCGGCAGGCCGGCGTGAGGCCGCCCACCACCTTCGGAATGTCGCGCAGCGTCCACTGCCGGTTGCCGGGATCGATCCGCTCCGGCGAGAACGCCAGGAAGAAGTCCCGGCCGGCGGTCAGCCCGCGCGCCGCGAAGCGCGGCAGCAAGATCTCCTGCGTGGTGCCGGGATAGGTCGTCGACTCCAGCACGACGAGCTGGCCGGCGCGGATGATCGTGGCCACCGCGTCGGCGGCGGCCACGATGAACGAGATGTCCGGCTCCTTCGACTTGCCGAGCGGCGTCGGCACGCAGATGACGATGGCGTCGGACTCCTTGAGCCCGCCTACCTCCCCCGTCGCCGCCAGCCGGCCCGCTCTCACCACGGCCTGCAGGGCGGCCCCGGAGACGTCCTCGATGAAGGACGCGCCCGCGTTGACCCCGGCCACGCGGCGCGCGTCGGCGTCCACGCCGATGACCGTCGCGCCCGACTCGGCGAAGGCCACGGCCAGCGGCAGGCCGACGTAGCCGAGGCCGATGACCCCGACGGTCGGCTGTCCGGCCAGCCGCTCGCGCAGTCGCGCCGCCGCCGTCATCCGAGGTCCTCGCAGGCGCGGCGTACGGCGTCGATCACGCCGTCCACCTCGGCGTCGGTCATCTCCGGAAAGCACGGCAGCGAGAGCACCTCGCGCGCCGCGCGATACGCCTCGGGCCAGCGCCGCTCGCCGTCGGCGGCGAACAGCGGCTGGTCCGGCACCGCCCGCGGATAGTGCACGGCGGTGCCGACGCCGGCGTCGGCCAGACGCTTGGCGAGCGCGTCGCGCTGGGGATGACGCACCGTGAACAGGTGGTAGACGTGACGCGCGCCGGGGCGTTCGACGGGCAGGCGCAGGGGCAGGCCGGCGAGCCCGGCGAGATAGCGCGCGGCGATGTGTCGCCGCCGCTCCGTCCACTCGCCGAGTCGTCGCAGCTTCACGCGCAGCCACGCGGCCTGCACCTCGTCGAGGCGGCTGCAGTAGCCGAGCTCCACGTGCTGGTAGCGCCCCGTGTCGCCGTGATGGCGCAGGCGCCGCACGCGCTCGGCGACGTCGTCACGCGTGGTCACGACCATGCCCCCGTCGCCGCAGGCGCCCAGGTTCTTCGTCGGGTAGAACGACAGGCAGGCCGCGTCGCCCCAGCCGCCGACGACCCGGTCGCCCCACGTCGCGCCCAACGCCTGCGCGTTGTCCTCGAGCACGGCGAGGCCCCGCGCCTGCGCGAAAGCCGCGATGCGGTCGACGGCCGCGGGATGGCCGTAGAGGTGCACGGGCATCACGACCTTCGTACGCGGCGTGAGCGCGCGCGCCATCGCCTCCGGGTCGATCGTGAGCGTGTCGGGCTGCACGTCCACGAAGACGGGCGTGGCGCCGGCCATCAGAATCGTGGTGGCCGAGGCGACGAAGGAGAACGCCGGCGTGAGGACCTCGTCGCCACGGCCGACGCCGAGCCCGGTGAGCGCCAGCCGCAACGCGTCGGTGCCCGAGCCGACGCCGACGGCGTGGCGCGCGCCGCAGAGCTGGGCCAGCTCCGCCTCCAGCGCCCGGCCCTCGCCGCCGAGCACGAACTGGCTGGCATCGAGCACGCGCTCGGCGGCGGCCATCAGCTCGCCCTTGAGCGCGGCGTGCTGCCGGGTGAGGTCGAGGAACGGGATCATCGCTGGCCGCCCGACTCGATGGCGCCCAGGCCCACGCTGGTGGTGATCGGCCCGGCGACGCCGAGGAGGTTGAGGGTGAAGCGGATCTCGTCGTCGCGCCTGGCCCGGTTGATGAGCTCGATGGCGAGCGCCCAGCACTGCCAGTGCAGCTCCATCGCGAGACGACTCTCCGCGAACGTGCTCGTACGCAGCTCCCAGTTGATGCTGCCGCGCGTGGTCAGCCACGCCCAGGGGCTCACGAAGAACCCCCCCTGCAGGAAGGTGTTGTGCGACGGGTCGCTGTAGGTCACGCCGAGGTCGACCTGGCCGCGGCGGATCGGGGTCGAGAACCCGGCCGACACCGCCGGGAAGTTGTGCGCGGCGGGGCTATACGACAGGTCGCTGCGAAAGCGCGCGAACGGCGTCGGCGCCACGATGAGGGTGCCGAAGGCGTCCGCCCACTGATCCTTGCGCACGTCGTAGGCGTGACCGAGGGTGAGCCGGAACATCTCCCAGCGCACGGGCTCGGCGTTCGCGAGCGCGACCGTGCGCCCCCGGATGCGGTTGGTCAGCGAGTACTCCAGCTGGCTCGAGTCCTGGATGTTGTCGACGGCGGCCGTCCACTGCGGCAGCCGGTCCTTGTCCTTGCCGGCGGTCCACGTGTAATTCACCCGCGGCTCGATCGTGTGCAGCATGGCGTCGATGTTCCAGACGCCGCCGGTGTCGAACACGCGCGACACCTTGGTCTCGAGGTCGGCGCCGACCTCGACCAGCCGGCGCAAGCGCGTGTCGTCGTTCGTGTCCTCGACGAGGCCGGCCACACCCACGGCGCTGTGATAGCCGGTGACGGTGCGGTCGTAGCCGGTGAGACGCCCCCCGACGAAGGGCGTGAGCGTCAGCACGTCGAGCGGGATCGGCCGCGACACCCGGGGGTGGAGGTCCACGCGGTCGCCGTCCGAGCCGATCACGCGCACGAAGCGGACGGCACTGCCGTCGAACTGCCACAGCACGCCGGGCACGTCGTGCAGCGGCTGGGGCGTGCCCACCAGGCGGA
>Ga0209056_10004083_pt1 | contig 15388 bp, 13 predicted proteins | sample GraSoiAngelo_114_FD_185876 | JGI IMG/M metagenome (GOLD analysis project Ga0209056, IMG submission 185876) | Grasslands soil microbial communities from the Angelo Coastal Reserve, California, USA - 14_0903_13_40cm (SPAdes) (version 2) | ecosystem: Environmental > Terrestrial > Soil > Grasslands... | reverse complement strand
GTGTTCGCCTATCTCCTGTCGCAGTCCACCGTGGAGCAAGCGTGACGAAGAGCGAAAGCCACATCTATCCCCCGTACATCATCGAGCGCTCGAGCCGTGGCGAGCGCACCTACGACATCTTCAGCCGTCTCCTGATGGACCGCATCGTGTTCCTCGGCACGTCCATCTCCGACGATGTCGCCAACATCATCATCGCCCAGCTGCTGTTTCTCGATGCGGACAACCCGGAACGAGACATTTACCTGTACGTGAATTCCCCAGGTGGGCTGGTCTCGTCAGGCATGGCAATTTACGACACCATGCAGTTCCTGCGCGCTCCGGTGAACACGATCTGCATGGGGATGGCGGCCTCGATGGGCTCGTTCCTCCTCACGGCCGGCCGCAAGGGGAAGCGCTCCGCGCTGCCCCACGCCCGGATCATGATGCATCAGCCCTCCGGCGGCACGCAGGGCACGGCTTCGGACATCGAAATCCAGGCGCGGGAGATCCTCTTCCTGCGGCGCAAGCTGAACGAGCTATACGCGAAGCATACCGGCAAAACCGTCGAATCGATCGAAAAGGACATGGACCGCGACCGCTTCATGTCGGCGGAAGAGGCCAAAGAGTACGGTTTGATCGATCACGTGATCTCGAACTTCGAGGAAATCAAGGAAGACGGGAAGGCAAAGAAGTGATCCCTTGCGCCGCTAGAAGCGCCTTCCCATACTAGGATACGATGTCTCACGACAAGCATCTCCGCTGCTCGTTTTGCGGTAAATCCAAGGATTCAGTCCGGAAATTCATCTCCGGGCCGTCGGTCTACATCTGCAACGAGTGCATCGCGCTCTGCAATGAGATTCTGGCGGAGGACGAAGAGCGCGAAGTCGCCGAAGCCATCACGCAGGTCCCCACGCCCGCCGAAATCAAGGATGTGCTGGACCAGTATGTGATCGGGCAGGACCGCGCCAAGAAGACACTCGCCGTCGCCGTCTATAACCACTACAAGCGCATCAACTCCCACTCGGGCCGCGACAACGAGGTGGAGCTCGACAAGAGCAACATCCTCCTGATCGGCCCGACGGGGGTCGGCAAGACGCTCCTGGCGCAGACGTTGGCCCGGATTCTCGACGTGCCGTTCACCATCGCCGACGCCACGACCCTGACCGAAGCCGGTTACGTCGGCGAGGATGTCGAGAACATCCTGGTGCGGCTGCTGCAGTCCGCGGACTTCAACGTCTCCGAGGCCGAGCGCGGCATCGTCTATATCGACGAAATCGACAAGATCGCCCGCAAGTCCGAGAACCCGAGCATCACCCGGGACGTCTCCGGTGAAGGCGTGCAGCAAGCGCTCCTCAAGATTCTGGAAGGCACCGTCGCCAGCGTGCCGCCACAGGGCGGGCGCAAGCATCCGCAGCAGGAATACATCCAGGTCAACACCAAGGACATCCTGTTCGTCTGTGGCGGCGCGTTCGACGGGCTCGAGAAGATCATCGAATCGCGCACCGGCCGCCGGCAGATCGGCTTCACAAAAGAAGAAGTCGCCGAAGGCGTCGCCGAGAAGCTGAAGAAAAATCCCTTCGTGGACGTCGAGCCGGACGACCTGCTCCGCTACGGGCTCATACCCGAGCTCGTCGGCCGTCTGCCGGTCACCGTCCCGCTCGACGCGCTCGATGAAGACGCGCTGGTCCGGATCCTCACCGAGCCCAAGAACGCGCTCGCCAAGCAGTATCAGAAGCTGTTCGACCTCGAGGACGTCCGCCTGACGCTCGAGAAGGATGCCCTCAAGGCGATCGCGGCGAAGGCGATGAAGCGCGGCACCGGTGCGAGAGGGCTGCGCGCCATTCTCGAAGAGATGATGACCGAGATCATGTTCGAGCTGCCGAGCCGCGATGACGTGCGCGAGGTGGCGATCACCGCCGAATGCGTCACGTCCGGCCGCGCGCCGCTCCTGGTTACTGAGCGTCCTCGCCAGAAAAAAGAAGCTTAAGTAGGGGCGCAGCATGCTGCGCCCCTCCTTCATCGGCTCGTTTCCACGCGCCGACGTGTTGCTCGATCCCCCACTTCCCGAAGTCGCGTTCGTCGGCCGCTCCAATGTCGGCAAGTCCAGTCTCCTGAATGCGCTGGTCGGGCGGCGCATCGCCAAAATCTCCGGCACTCCGGGAAAGACTCGCGCGCTGAATGTCTTCTTGGTGCCGGGAACCGGGAGTCAGGAGCCTGGGACCCCTGAGTCCCGACTCCTGACTCCCGGCTCCCATTACTTTCTCGATCTCCCCGGGTATGGCTATGCGCGCGCGGGCAAAGCACAGCGAGCCGCATTCCGGGGATTGGTGAAGCACGCCTTGCGACGCGAGCGCTTGGGTGGCGTCGTCTGGCTACTCGACATCCGTCATGCGCTGTCCGCGGACGACCAGGCGATGCAAGACGCCCTTGCGGAGGAAGAAACGCAGGTGCTCGCGGCCCTCACGAAAGGGGATAAGCTCTCCTCGGGCAAACGCACGACGAGAGAGCGTGCGCTGCGCGCAGAGCTGGGGCTGCCGGAGGATCAAGTGGTGCTGACGAGCGCCCGCACTGGCGACGGAATTGCGGAATTGAGGGAGGCGATTGCTGGATTGATCGAGGCACCGGCATGAAATGCACGTTGGCACGACGGCACGTCGGCACGTTATTGCTTTGTCTTGCAGTCGTGCCGACGTGCAGACTTGTATCGCAGGATACCGTTCCGGTGGGTTATGGAACGCTGCGCCGCGACGACATCGCCGTACGTCTGGCAACCGGCACGATCGAGGTTCAGGTGCTGCCGCTCGACGAGCAGGTGATCCGCCTGCTCGCGCCGGACACGTATCGCTCCCTCACGCAGCTCGTGCAGAGCCGAGCAACGGATCTCGCAGATGCTGCCGCCCGCGGATCTACGCAGAATCCGACTCTGGTAATGGTCACGCTCCTCGGTGTCGTGCCGCAGGCGCGATTCAATCCGGAAGATTTGACCATCACGAGCCGCGGCCGCCTGTTTCGCCCCATCGGGATCGTGCCGCTCTCGCCGACCTGGAGCTCATTTCAACTGAACGCGCGACAGCAGGCAGCCGCGATCTACCTATTCGAGCCGGGTATCAGCGTTCGCGAACAGCTGACCGTCAGCTATCAGGGCCAGTCCAGCGACGCCTGGAGCCACTCGCTGCGTCTGCTCGATCAGGAGCGGGCGAGGGTCAAGGCCCGCGCGCAGCTGGAATCAAAACGCGATTCTGGAGCTCGCTAGTCCACCGCACGCCCGCAGAATCCGCACACACCACACTCAATCCCTCGGCCCGCGTAAGGGCGCGCTCACAGCCAAGGGCGAGAAACGCCACGGCCCAGGCATTCGCAGTCAGCGCATCCGGTGCGAGCACGGTGACCGAGCGCGGGCTGCCGTGCGGCGCATTGCGCTGCGACTGCGTCCGGACAGACCCGCTCCGCAGCTCGACCACCGCCAGGGTGCGGAGCGTATTGTCGGGATCGGGAACCCCAACGGAGCGGCGTGTGGGACGAGTCGCCGGACCGATCCACACGAACTGGCCGCCGAGATCGAGCAGCGCGCTGTCGACGACATTGGCGAGCGCCGGCGTCGCGCGATCGAGCGCGTACCCCGGAGCAATGCTGTCGACCGCGAGCGCAACACCGGTGCGCCGGCGCATCTCACGCCGCACCGAATCGAGTGCGGCGATCGACAGGTGCCGTTGCAGCAGCGAATCAATGCGATCGACGGAATCGCGCACCGCTTCCAACGCGCGGGCGACACGCACGCTATCCGTTCCCCATGCCGCCGCCGACATCATCGTGCCCATCTCGGGCCACACGCGCGAAACACCGGGGCGCGCCTCGACGCCGCACGCCGCGAGGCTCAGGCACAGGACAAGATTGATTCTCAAGATGGATAGTTGAAATATAGATGCACATGGACCAGCTGCGACAACACGCGCTCCAATTCGCCACGATTGCCGTCGCCCTGATTTTCGCGGGCGCAGCCATCATGTTGTGGCGGTTGCGGCAGCGGCTGAGGCGGTCCGAGCAGGAGCGGCGCCGCGCCGCTGAAGAGCTCAATCGTCGCCTGTCCGAGCTCTTTTCGTTGCAGGAGCTCTCGTACGTCCTGTCGGACTCGCTCGAGCTGGACCGCATCGTCGAGCAGGTGGTTCGCTATGCCGTCCGCTTTCTCGATGCGCAGGGCGCCCTGCTGGCGCTCGTCGGCGATGCGCCCAACGATCCCCTGCACGTCGCTGCGGCCGAAGGCACGCTGGCGCCGCTGCGCGGCCAGAAGGTCCAGGGGGATGATGCCGGCCTGGTCGCGCGCTCCACGGGCCGGGAGCATCTCGAGCTGATCCGGAATTCGGGAGGGGGAGGGGGAGGGGGAGGGGAGGGAGCGGAGCCCACCGTGATCGTGAAGGGCTTCCAGGCTGCCGCCGCGGCCGCGGTGCCGCTCCGGTCGCATGGCAGCGTCATCGGCACGCTCATTATCACCGACCCCAGAGAGGGCGTGTTCGTCCCGGAAGACATCCGGCTGCTATCCACCCTGGCGACCCACGCCGCCGTCGTCATCGCCAACGCTCGCTTCTTCGAGATGGTGCGGCGCGCCAAGGAGCAGTGGGAGACGGCGTTCGACGCATTGAGTGAAGGCATCGCAGTCGTGGACGACGAGGGACGCGTGCAGCGCTCGAATCGCGCGCTCGCCAGCCTGCTGGGCACGCCGCTACAGAGCGTGGTCGGCACGCCGCTGGGCGAAGCGCTGCTCGGCAAGCCGAACGCGCTGCAGGAGCTGCTCGCGGCCACGCGGCGCGGCGACCGCCCTGCCCCTCTGGTGGCGCGCTCCGAGCGGCTGCGGCGTGCGGTCCGCGTCAACGCCGCGCGCATTCCGGGCGCCGCGACCGAGCAGAGCATCGTCGTGATGGTCGAGGATGTGACCGAGCAGCAGGCGCTCGAAACGCAGCTGGTGCAGAGTGAGAAGCTGGCGGCTGTCGGCCAGCTCGTCTCCGGCGTCGCCCACGAGCTCAACAATCCGCTGACCTCGATCGCGGGGCTCTCGGAGTTCCTGCTCGAGCAAAAGGAGCTCGGCAAGAAGGATCGCGGCCACCTCCAGGTGATTCAGGAACAGGCCGAGCGCGCGGGCCGAATTGTGCGCAACCTCCTCACCTTCGCCCGGAAGGGCTCCGCCGAGCGGGTACCGGTGGACCTGAACGACGTGATCCGCCGGACGCTGTCGCTGACGGCGTACGACTTGAAGCTCCAGGACATCACGGTCGAGCGGGAGTTGAGCGGCGCGCTGCCCGACGTGTTCGGCGATCGCCACGGCTTACAACAGGTAGTGCTCAACCTCGTGACGAATGCGGCGCACGCGGTTGCAGAGAACCCCCGGGAGCGCTCCCGGCAAATCACCGTCTCGACCTGGTTCGACGGTCAGGTGCACCTGCGGGTCGCGGACACGGGACCGGGCATTCCCGACGAAATCGTCCAGAGCGTCTTCACGCCATTCTTCACCACCAAGGAACCCGGCAAGGGCACGGGCCTCGGCTTATCGATCACGTATTCGATCGTCGAGAGTCACGGCGGGCAGATCACGCTCGAACCCCGCGCCTCACGTAGTGGCGCGGCATTTCGCGTGGACCTGCCTCCTGCGCCGGCCGACGCGGTGCGACCCGCCATGACACCGGCCCACGGAACCGCGACCGTGACGGCGGCGCCCGCGGTGAAGCGCACGATCCTGCTCGTCGACGCGGATCCGGCGGTTCAGCGGACGATCAAGGCGCTCTTCGCGCGTGACGGCCATGATGTGGAAGTGGCGGGCGATCCGCAGCACGCGCTCGACCTGGCGCAGCGCGGCGGCTTCGACCTCGTGATCACCGACGCGCGCGCGATGGCGCCCGGGAAACGCGGGACGCTGCTGGCGGAAGAGTTGGTGTCACGGATGCCGGCGCTGCGGGATCGGATCATCGTCGCGACGGGCGATGTGCGCCCAACGACGGAAGAGACGCTGGCGCGTCTCGGCGTGCGTTACGTGCGCAAGCCTTTCAACCTGCGCGATCTTCGCGTCGAGGCGGCGCGCTTGTGGGAGGCGACGGCGCTGTCGTAGGCCTCCGACGGCCAGCCGTAGGTCCCGAGGCTCACGGCACCACCGGGCGCGAACCGCACGCCTTCGCGCAGCAACAGCGCGCGCTGCAGCACCGCGCTGTGATCCTGCCCCGAAAAAGAAATCCGGCCCGCCGCATTGATGACGCGCCACCACGGCACGTCGTTGTCTTCGGGAAGCGCGGAGAGCGCCCATCCGACCGTGCGTGCGGCGCCGGGCCGCCCCGCGAGCCGCGCGATGATGCCGTACGTCGCCACCCGTCCCTTGGGGATGTGACGGACCACGCGGTAGATCCGATGATAGAATGGATTCACAAGGGAGCCTGTGTACTACTTTACTCGCAGCACGTCTTCCAGCAAGCCCGCGTCGCCACCCCCCACTATTGACAAAATGTCATCTATTGCTCTGCGCTCTCGCGGCCAGGCAAACCGCCCCGCCGCGTCTCGGGCGCCGATCCACTCCGCGCGATCGTGCTCTGTTGAGAGTTTGACCGTCGCGCTGCGCGCGACGAACGCGGCGAACACCGGAATCAGCGCCACCTCGTCGCTCCGGTGCTGATAAAACGCTTCCGTGCGGCTGAGATTGTAGAATTTTTCCGGAACGAGGCCGGTTTCTTCGCGCAGCTCGCGCAGCGACGCCTGCACCGGCGTCTCTCCGGACTCGATCGTACCGTGCACCGTCTCCCAGGAACCCGGATTGCGACCATTTGGACCGCGGCGCAGCGCGAGCACCTCGAGACTCGGCCCCGCTCCACGCAGCGCGTATGTGTCCACGAAGGACACTCGAACGGAGGTCAGCGGCGGCGGCCGAGCACGGCTTCGAGACGCGCGGAGAGCGCGCGAGCGCGGAACGGCTTGGTGAGAAAGTCGTCGGCGCCGAGCTCGAAGACGCGCACTTCATTGTCCTCGTCGCCCTTCGCGGTCAGGACGATGACGGGAATGTTGGCGGTGGCCGGGCGCGAGCGCAGGTGCGACAGCACGCCATAGCCGTCCAGGCCCGGGAGGTTCAAGTCGAGCACGATGATGTCGGGCCCCACGCGATCGACCTGATCGAGTGCCTGCACGCCGTCGCGGGCCTCCGTCACGACGTAGCCGTCCCGCTCGAGCAAGTCGCGCATCACCTTGCGCAGGCTGTCCTCGTCGTCCACGAGCAATACTTTCGACGCCGGTTGGCCGTGCGCGCCGGAGCGACGGGCGGGCGGCGCCTGTTCCTCGAGCAGATCGAAGTGCGTGGAGACGGGCGCGGCCGGCTCGTGTGGAATGGTGACGGTTCCGGGCGCCGGCGTGAGGCGCCGCCCGCCGGAGCCGCGCGAGGCTTGGGGGTCCGCTGGAGCCGGAGCGTCAGCTTCGGGGGGGATGTCCACCACGCGGGTGAGCTCTTCGAGCGTGGACTCGCCCCGTGTCACGTGCGCGAGCCCTGAATCCCACAGCGATTTCATCCCGCCGCGTTGAGCCGCTTCCGCGATTCGATCCGCCACCTCCCCGGCGGCGATCAGCCGCTCGAGCTCGGGCGTCATCGTGAGGATCTCGAGGATCGAGAAGCGTCCTCGATAGCCCGTCATCACGCAGTCGGGACACCCCGCCGCGCGGTAGAGGGGCGTCCCCTTGGGGATCCACCGCCGCAAGCGCTCGGGCGGCGCTTCCATCCAGACTTCCTTGCACGTGGGGCAGAGCTTGCGCATCAGGCGCTGCGCCACGACACCGCGCAGCGAAGCGGCGATCTTGTACGACTCGACGCCGATATCGACGAGGCGTGTGACGGCGTTGGCCGCGTCGTTGGTGTGCAGTGTGGAGAGCACGAGGTGACCGGTGAGCGACGCCTGGACGGCGATCTGCGCCGTCTCTTTGTCGCGGATTTCCCCGATCAGGACCACGTTGGGGTCCTGCCGCAGGATCGACCGCAGCGCCGCGGCGAATGTCAGTCCCGCTTTCTCCTGCACCTGCACCTGAACGATCCCCTGCATCCGGTACTCGACCGGGTCTTCGACCGTCACGATGTTGACGCCTTCGCTCTTGATCTGATTGATCGCGGAGTACAGCGTCGTGGTTTTGCCCGAGCCGGTCGGCCCGGTGACGAGCAGGATGCCCTCGTGATTTTCGAGCAGCCGCTTGATCGCTTCCGCTTCGCCCGGATTGAGGCCCAGCGAGTCGAGCGATTTGACCGTGGCACGGGAATCGAGGATGCGGATCACGACTTTTTCGCCGAGCTGCGCCGGCAGCGTCGAAACGCGCAAGTCGATCGGCTGGCCGTTGACCGCGACGCGCGCGCGGCCGTCCTGCGGCCGCAGGCGATCGGCGATGTCGAGCGACGACATGATCTTGATGCGCGAGATGAGCGGCAATCCCGCCTGGCGCGGAATCTTCATGACCTGCCGCAGCACCCCGTCGATGCGGTAGCGCACCGCGACGCCGCCCTCTTCCGGCTCGACGTGGATGTCGCTGGCGCGTGACAGAATCCCTTCGGAAATGATCATGTCGACAAGGCGTACGACCGGTTTCTGGCTGGCGTCGGCCTCCGAGATGTTCAGCTCTTCGGGCGCAGGCGCATCGCTCAGCGTCGTCAGGACATCCCGGTCGCCCATCCCCTCCAGCAGCTTGTCGATCGCCTTGTCGGCCCTGTACATCTCGTCCAGCTTCTCGCTGATTTTCGAAGGGGACAACAGGAACAGCCGGATCTCGCGGGCGGTCGCGAACGCCAGCGCCTTTTCGGCGTCGAGATCGAAGGGATTTGACGTTCCCAGCTCGAGAAAGGAGTCGGTCAGGCGAAGCGGCAGCACGCGGTAGCGGCGTGCGAGCTGTTCGGGCACGCCATCGCGCGCTGTGAGATCGATCTTGGAGGTATCGGCGACCTTCAGGCGGAAGCGGTGCGACAACTTGTCGATGATCTCGGCGTCTGTCGCGATCTTCTCGGCGACCAGACATTCCCACAGCGTCCGGCCGGACTCCGACTTCGCCCGGAGCGCCTGAAGGCGCTCGGGCGTCAGGCCCTCGAGGGATTGGGCCAACCACTCGTCTGGAAATGAGGGTACCGGCATGAGGCTGCCTCCAAGGTAGTCCCGGAGGCTCGTCAGTCCACCCCTAGACGTCTGGTTTCTTCACAGAATGTCCCAAAAATCGCGCGCGACGTCGAAGGCAGCGTGGAATTGACGGGTTTGGACCCCGTACCCCGCTTCGAGGCGAAACAGCCCCAGCCATTCCGCGCCGAGTCCCAGTGTCACGCGGGTTCCGGGCGTGGCCCGCCACGGTGTGAGCGCAATGGGCTTGGCGGTCCACCCCCACGCGGCGTACGGTGCGAGTGTGATCGTTCCCGGCGTGCGCGCCGGACCGGCGCTGAGGCGAATGAACGGCACCGGCGTGCGCCATTCGATGTGCAAGAGCGCGGCTCGGCGGCCACCCCAGTCCCTGAATCCATCGCCCAACAGCGTCCCACGGCCCCCCAGCAGGAACGTGCGGTGCGGTGGTAGGTCGTGCGTCGCCAGACCGAATTGCACACGAGTTAACAGCCGGCTCAGCCCTGCCCCGACCGGCACGAGCAAGTGTGCTGACCCACTCAGACGCGTGTAGCGCTCTCCGAATTCCAGCGTCGCCTCGCCCGCGACGTCGCGGCGCACGGCGAAGCCCTCGCTGCGGCGCCTGACGGTCAGCGCGGCCGTGGAATAATTGCCGTCGCTGACGGACGGATTCGGGCGATAGCGTCCGGTTGCCGGAGTCGCGCGAACCGCGAGTGAAGCGACGTGTTCTCGCGCGGTGACGAAATGCCACTCGCCTCTCGTGCCGATGCCTACGCGCACACCGAACCGCACGCCCGTCGCGCGGTAATAGTCGCCATAGTCGTCGCCGAATTCCTGCGCAGCGATCGAGTTGAGCAGTGGCGCGACGACCGGCGCGTCCGCGATGTCGCGCACCTGACGATACGCCGCGAGCTCGAGCCCATCGGCGGACGTGAGCGCGATGATGCCCTTCCCCGACCCGTCGCCAAACCCGTAGCTGCCCAGGCCGCGGATCTCGAAGCCATCGTCGGGCGTACGCCACACGACGCCGGCTCCCGCGGCGAGCCCTTCGACGCGGTTGACGCGGACCAGCTCGCTCAGCGCGCGCGCGCCGAGCCGCTGGCGCTTGAGGCCGGAGAGGGCCCGGCGGCCCGCGATGCGACTCACTTCGGCGCGGACGTGTTGGAGATCGTTCTCGCGGACCGGCTCAGCGACGTCCTGGATCGCGACGCTGAGGGGGACAGGCCACGGAAAGGAATCGCGCTGGGCTTTGGGCAGGAACGTGATCTCCTCGCCGCGGAACCAGCTCATGGCCAGGCCCAGGTTGAACAGGTAACCGTCGATTTCCCAGCGTCCCCGGATGATGCCGCGCGCCGGAATGTCGAGCCACGTGGCACGCCGGCGAATCTCGACCTCCTGGCGGTAGGGGAGCCAGAAGCGTCCTTCCCACAGCGCATTGTCCAGCACGATGCTGACGTCTTCGAGCTGCGGATCGAGATACGCCTTGGGGGTGAAGTCGAACGCCATGCGCACCAGCTCGGCGGATGTTGCGTCTACGAACAGCGTGCCGACGATAGCGGCGCCGTTGAAGTTCTTCGGCCGGACGCGCAGCGCGACCACCCGTACCGCACGTTGCGAGAGCTCGATGGCGGTCGTGTCGCCCAGGGCGAAGTCGTACAGGTCGATCCCACCGGGTGCGAGCGGGTGCGGCACGTCGCGCACCTCATCGCCCTCCCCCAGTCGAATCGCGCTCCCAAAGTTGTTCTGCACGATGCCGAGGTGATCGCGGTGGTAGTTGATATCGGTGGGGAGCTCGGCACGATCGCGCCAACCGATAACGCGCTGCTTGCTGAGCGCGGGCGCCTTCCAGTACACTTCCAGCTCCAGCTGGTCCGCCTTGACGAGTCGCGGCGGCTCGGTGAGCCCTTCGCCGAACTGCCCCAGGAAGAAGAGAAACCCGTGAGCTTGGGCCTTGTAGTCGCGCAGCACCGTGTCGACCGCGGTCTGCGCGCGGCGCTCGATGGCGCGCCGCGCCAGCGCCAGGGCGGAATCGCTGTTCCAGTCCTGAGCGGGCGCTCGCGATGCGAGAACGAGCAACAGCGCAGCGGACCAACGCATCGCGGCGAAATCTAGGCCATGGACCCACGCGACGCATTTCTGGAGCGCGCCAAGAGCGCCGGGGGGGGCATCGTCCCGGTGATCCGTGAAGTGATCACCGACGCCGATACGCCCGTGGCCGCGTTCGCAAAGATCGCGCGGCCGCCATTCGCGTTTCTGCTCGAATCGCTGGTCGGCGGGGAACGCTGGGCGCGCTACACGTTCCTCGGCACGGAGCCGCGGGAGGTGTGGCGCTACCGCGGCCAGGAGATCGAGCGCTGGACACCGGCATCGGGTTGGGGGCCGGCGGGCCAGACCGCTGATCCGATCAGCCATCTCGCCGACCGCATGCGCGCGCTGCCAAGCGTCGCCCTCCCCGGGCTGCCGCGCTTCATGGGCGGAGCGGTCGGATACCTCGGCTACGATGTCGTGCGCAGCATCGAGCGGCTGCCCGCTGGCCCGGCCGATACGCTGGGCGTGCCCGACGCCGTCGTGATGATCGCGGACTCGCTGGTGATTCTCGACAACGTCTTTGGACGGGCCATCGTCGTGGCAAACGTCGACGTGCCAGCAAAAGCCTCCCCCGCGCAGCGGCTGCGCCTCTATGACACCGCCCAGGAGCGTCTCGATACGCTGATCGGGCGGCTGAGCGGGACGCATCAGCTGGCGCCCCTGGCGCTGGACGACGACGGGCGTGCCTTGCGACCTCAATCGAAGTACGCTCGCGCGGCGTTCGAGCGCGATGTCGCCAAGATCCGCGAGTACATCGCCGCTGGCGACGTATTCCAGGCGGTCCTGTCGCGCCGCCAGGTGGTGCCCGGCGCGGTCGACCCGCTGCGACTCTACCGGTATCTGCGCGCCTTGAATCCGGCTCCGTATCTCTTTTATCTCACGCTCGATGATGTGACGCTCGTCGGGAGCTCACCGGAGGTGCTGGTTCGGGTCGAGGGCAACGAAGTCACCGTTCGCCCGATCGCGGGCACGCGCCCTCGCGGCGCCACGCCGGCGGAGGATGAAGCGCTCGCCACGTCGCTGCGCGAGGACGCGAAGGAGCTGGCCGAGCACCGCATGCTCGTGGACCTCGGGCGCAACGACGTCGGGCGCGTGGCGCAGTATGGCACGGTGCGCGTGACCGAATCGCTGCAGATCGAGCGCTACTCGCACGTGCAACACCTCGTGAGCGAGGTGCGCGGCCAGCTGCGGGACGGCTATGACGCGCTCGACGTGTTTCGCGCGTGTTTCCCCGCCGGGACGGTCAGCGGCGCGCCCAAGGTGCGCGCGATGGAAATCATCGACGAGCTGGAGCCGGAGCGGCGCGGTCCGTATGCGGGGGCGGTCGGCTACGTCGGCTGGGGCGCGACGAGCATGGATACGGCCATCGCGATTCGTTCGGCGCTCGTGCTCAAAGACCAGGTCGTCGTGCAGGCCGGCGCAGGCATCGTCGCCGACTCCGACCCCGCGCGCGAATTCGCGGAAACGGAAGCCAAGGCGCAGGCTGTGCTACGGGCGCTCGCGCTGGCCAAAGCGGGCGATTAGTTTCGGGGCCTGTGTTCAAGCTGCTGAGCACTTCCGGCGAACAATCGATCGATCTCCAGCTCGGGCGGAAACTCGTGGTGGGGCGCGCCGTCACGAGCGACGTCCCCATCTACGATCCCACGATCTCCCGCCGTCACGCCGAAATCGTGCTCACCGAGAGCGGCGTCCGCGTCACCGACCTCGGCTCCTCGAACGGAACATTCCTGAACGGCGCCAAGATCACGGAGGCCGAAGCGGGCGCCAACGACGTCGTGACCTTCGGAAAGGTGGCGTTTCGGGTCAAAGAGGTGACGGCGCCGATCCCGCGGCCTCAGGTCGTGCCGACCCCCGCCGACTTCGCGAGCCCCAAGCCCGGCGTCAAAGGCGGGGTGGTCGGCGGGACGATCGTGCGGCAGCTGCCGGTCTCGGGCGGCGTCCCGGCGATCGTCATGGACGAGCCGCAGGGCTCCTCGCACCTCAAGGTGCGCGCCCAGACTCAGGAAGAACGGCGCGAGAAGAAGCTGTCGCTGCTGCTCGAGGTCTCGAAGGAATTGTCGAAGCAACAGGAGCTCGACCGTCTGCTCGACAAGGTCGTGGACTTCACGTTCCAGATCATGAACGTGGACCGCGTGTCGATTCTGTTGCTCGACGGGAAGTCGGACGAGCTGATCCCGCGCATTTCCAAGAGCCGCAGCGGCGACGCGAGCGCGGCGAAGCACGTACCGCAGTCGATCGCCCGGAAAGCCGTGGAAGAGCGGGTCGCGATTCTGTCGGACAACGCCGCCGCCGACGAGCGTTTCAAGGGGAAATCGATTCTCATCCAGAGCGTGCGCAGCGCGATGTGCACGCCGCTCATGGGCTCGGACCAGAAGGTCCTCGGGATCCTGTACGTCGACAACCTCACGGCGACGCACTCGTTCGCCGATGAGGATCTCGAGTTCCTGATCGCGTTCGGCGGCCTGACGGCCGTCGCGATCGAGAATTCCCAGCTGTCCGAGCGCATCCGGCGCGAAGCCCTCGTGCGCTCGAACTTCGAGCGGTACTTCTCGCCCAATATCGCCCAGGTGATCGCGCAACAGCAGGACGCGGGACGCCTGCCGAGCGAAAAGCGGCCCGTGGTGGTGTTCTTCTCCGACATCCGCGGCTTCACGCCGATGTCCGAGACGATGAGTCCGGACGAAATCGCCCGGCTGCTCACGGAGTACTTCACCGAGATGGTGGATAAGGTCTTCGAGTTCGGCGGCACGCTCGACAAGTTCATGGGCGACGCGATCATGGCGCTGTGGGGCGCGCCCATCGTCCATGAAGACGACGCCGACCGCGCCGTTCAGTGTGCCATCGCCCAGCTCAAGGAACTCGAGAAGCTCAACGCCAAATGGAAACAAGAGGGCCGCACCGAGGTGCAGATCGGCATCGCCATCAACTTCGGTGAGGTGTTCGCCGGCAACATCGGATCCGACCGTCGACTCGAATACACGGTCATCGGCGACGCCGTCAACACCGCCTACCGCCTCTGCGGCAAGGCAGGACCCAACGAGATCCTGATTTCAGAGCCGTTCTATCAGCAGCTGAAAAAAAAGCCCGCCGTCGAAGCGCTCGAGCCGATTCAGGTCAAAGGAAAGACGAAGAAGGTGCCGGTCTATCGCGTAAAGCGGTAAGGTCGCCCGAACTTCGCCAGCAGGTCCAACGCCAACCGCAGCGGCAGTCCCATCACGCCAAAGAAGTCGCCTTCGACACGCTCAACCAGCGGCGCGCCGAGTCCCTGAATCGCGTAGGCGCCGGCCTTGTCGAGCGGCTCCCCCGTCGCCACGTATTCCTCGAGTGTGCGCCGGTCGTTGGGCCGGAACGTCACGCGCGAGACATCGAGCGCCTGCTCCAGCCGGCCGTTCTCGGCGACCGCGATCGCCGTTAGAACCTCGTGGGTCTTGCCCTGGAGCTGCTCCAGCATCTCGACCGCATTGGCCGGTGATGTCGGTTTCTCGAAGATCTTGCCGTGGAGCACGACTGTCGTGTCCGCGGCGAGGATCACGTCACCGGGAGCCCGCGCGACGACCGCCTCCGCTTTGGCGCGCGACAGGCGGGTGACATAGGCATCGGGCTTTTCCCCCGGCAACACATGCTCGTCCACGTCGGGCGGGATGACGCGGAACGGGATGCGCAACATTTCGAGGAGCTGCTTCCGGCGCGGCGAGCCGGACGCGAGGACGATCGGTTTGGAGTTGGTGTTGGGGGACACGCGGAAAAAGATAGCTCGCGGTAAGTTTGGGCGTGCTCTGGATCGCGCTGGTCAGTTTGCAAGCCGCACCTGCCGCTCCCGTCCGTCCCGCCGGGCCGCCTGCGACTGACATCTACCTGGCCGATCTCCGCGTCGCCCAGGGTCGCGTTAGCGTCGGCGTGCCCGTCAACGTCACCGCCAGGCCGGGCTACGACAACCAGCCTTTTTTCCTGCCGGACGGTCGCGCGTTCCTCTATACGTCGATCCGCGAGGACAGTCAGGCGGACATCTACCGGTACGACATCGACACGACGACGAGCGTTCGGCTCACGACGACGCGCGAGAGCGAGTATTCGCCCACGCCGCTGCCGGACGGCAGCGGCTTCTCAGTGGTGCGCGTCGAAGCCGATTCGGCCCAGCGCCTGTGGGCGTTCGACCTCGCCGGGTCGCGGCCACGCCTGGTGCTCGATTCGATCAAACCGGTGGGCTACCACGCCTGGGG
>Ga0209056_10004082_pt1 | contig 15393 bp, 15 predicted proteins | sample GraSoiAngelo_114_FD_185876 | JGI IMG/M metagenome (GOLD analysis project Ga0209056, IMG submission 185876) | Grasslands soil microbial communities from the Angelo Coastal Reserve, California, USA - 14_0903_13_40cm (SPAdes) (version 2) | ecosystem: Environmental > Terrestrial > Soil > Grasslands... | reverse complement strand
GCCTTGAAGCAGTTCGTGCAGAGAACCTCGCCCGAGTACCTTCTTTCGTAGACTCCGCTCCCCCCGCACTTCGAGCAGACCGCCATCTGGGCCCCTTTTGCGGATGAAACCTTAAAGGGTTAGCCCCTTCGGTGGCCGCTGAACTTTCTTTGGAAGAGGAAGTGTACAAGGGCGTAGAGGTGAGGTGGTACGGCATCGTCATTCTCCGCACGAGGCGGTTTCTCGCCCTGATGGACAGGCTGGGTAAGCGAAGGATAGCGAAGCCCCTGGCCTGGGTGCTGCTCTACATAATGCCCGTTGCGGCGGGCTTCGCCTTCTTCCTGGAGTTCGTGCAGCTTTCGGTATACCTCTCGCCGCAGGGAACCGCGGCGATTCAGTACATACGCTCTCTGACGCCGACGGTCAACCTCCTCCTCCCGGGAATCAACCCGTACATCCCCGTTATCTACGGATGGCTGGCCCTCATAGTCGCGCTCGTCGTGCACGAGGGGGCGCACGGGGTAGTGGCGAGGAGTCTCGGCATGCCCGTGAAGTCCGCGGGGCTCCTCTTCTTCCTGATCTTCCCGATTGGGGCGTTCGTTGAGGTTGACGAGAAGGTGCTCAAGGTCGCTAGGGCGAGGGACGCAACTCGCGTGCTCGCGGCGGGAGCGGGAGTCAACTTCGTCCTTGCCGTCGTCTGTGTGGCGCTCCTCTTTAACAGCGTTTCGACGATGACACCCGCGGCAAACGGCGAGGGGGTGCTCAGGGTGTATCAGAACTCCACGTCTCTCTACTCTCCCGCAGACGTCGCCGGAATCAGACCGGGCGACTTCGTACTTTCGATGAACAACGTTCCGATAGACTCGGCCCTCAAGAACAGCACGCTCTACCGTCCCGGCAACGGGGTGAATCTCACCATCTGGAGAGGCGGCGAGACGCTTGTCAAGAATATCGTGCTGGGGAAGCTGACCTACGTAGACGTACGGACGAACCAGACCTTCACCCGGGGCTTCATCGGATTCGAGAACCTTAGCACCTCAACACTGCAGCAGAAGGTTCGCGCCTACCTCGCGGCGTTCACAATGTCCGCGGCCCCCTACGTCTGCATACCTACCTTTCCGAGGTGCCAGGAGTTCGTTCCATTCTCGGATGAGCTGATCGGATTCTACAAATCGCCATCCGGAGGAGCCCTTCCAGTTCTCCTCAACCTGCTGTTCTGGATGTACTTCATCAACTTCAACCTAGCCATCTTCAACAGCCTCCCAATCTATCCCCTGGATGGCGGTCAGGCCTTCGACGCGACGGTCAAGGCGCTGGGAAAGGGAAGGCTGACGGAAAATACGCTGAACAGGATAACGACGGTGATAAGCGTCGTGCTTGTGTCTATGATTGCCCTCCTCATATTGAGCCCATACCTGTTCTTCTAGCCATGTCTCTATCGCTCGTTCTAACAACTATCAACCGTGCAAAGGCCGCGCGGTTGGCGAAAGCCGCCGTGGAGAGGAGACTCGCGGCATGCGGGAGCATCACACAAGTCAGGTCCATCTACCCCTGGAAGGGAGTCCTTCGTGATGAGGGTGAAGCGTTGATCATCTTCAAGACCCCGAGGGATAGGGTTCCGCGGCTCAGGGCTTTCCTTGAGAAGGAGCATCCGTACGAAACACCCGAAATCGTCGAGGTGAAGGCTGGGGGGGTCAACGCGAGTTATCTTTCCTGGGTTATCGAATCTGTAGCTGCTTAAATAGGAAAATCAAATAACAAGGTGATGCTGGAGACAACTCCGCTACTGCTCGGCTACGCCCTGGCGATCGCGGGGCAAGCACAGGACCTTCCCTCACCCCCGGACATCGCGACTATCATTCAGCGGCTGGCTGGAGAGTTCGCAGCCGACGCGACCCTAGTCGTCGGCGCGATAAATTCGACCGTTATCAACCTCTCTAGGCTGGCCTACATCTCAGCCCTGCTGGTCGGGGTATTCCTCTACTCAACTCGCCTGGAGAAGAGGTTCGGGAAGGACCTCATCAAGGGGGGATTGATACTGGCCTTCCTCTCCGAATTCGTCTTCCCGCTGATCAGCAAGGTCTGAGGGCGTAGAGCAAGGTTGCGACTCTTCCCACGGAAGGAAGAGACGCGCCTCCCGACTTCAGTGAGGGTCCAGACGGCCCCCTGGACCTAGTTAGGGTGCCACACGGCCTTCATCCTTGAGATGGAAGACGTCATCGCGAGACGACGAAGACCCTGTTGCGCCAGCCAGCATAATCAGGCTAGAATGTCGTGGGCCGACTCAATGACCAAAGGAGCAGTCTGGTGGGCGGCTGCGGACGAAGGGCGAGTCTACTCCAGCCCTAGGTCTCTGAATGTTCCTATTCGCATGCCGTCGGGGAGGTTGTTGATCTCCCCCGTCCTGTGGCCGATGAGTCCCTTCACTCCGACCCTAGACGCAGACTCTACCAGTCGCTGGGTGATTATGCCGTCGAAGACGAGGTAGCGGGCCCCGTTCGAGGATTCCATCTTCTGGACGAGCTCGCTTATCGGGAAGCGCCCGACCTCCTGCAGCCCCTCGTCGAGGAGCACAGCCTCGAGGGTACCGTTCAGAGATGGATAGATCTCCCTCGTCTTCTCGACGATCGGCTCTGCAGGTTCTTCACGCTCACGCTCACGCTCACGCTCACGCTCACGCTCAGTCGTCCTCCCGCCGCGTGGCTGCTGCTGCGGTTCGACACGCTCCGCCCTCAGGAGTTGCAGGACCTCGATGGGAGTTAGGTCCTCTACCTCTTTCCCGGGAGGAGCTCTAAGAACCTTCTCTACCCGCACAACCTGACCCAGCTCCTTCTCTATCAGGTCTCCCCCTCTGTCGCCGTCCAAGACAGCGATCAACCTCTTCTTCTTCCCGAGCTCGATTATCGATTCGGGTACGCTCGTTCCCTCGAGCGCGACAACATTCTCAATACCGGCTCTCAGAAAAAGTACGACGTCCGCCCTCCCCTCGACGAGGTAGACCACATCGGACGTGTAGACCCCAGGTCCGGCCGGGAGGTTTTCGATCCCATAGTTGACCACGCGGGCCCTCTTGGTAGACTCGACGACGTCCTTGAGAACATTCTCGCCTTCGCTTGAACTCTTCGAACTCCAGTCCCTGACTATCAGCTTGGCCCTGTCGACAATCTGCTTTCTCTTGGATGCCCGGACGTCCTCAATCCCTTCGAGTATGAACCTCGACGAGCAGGGTCCGACCTTGTCGACGCTCTCTACGGCTGCCGCGATCAAGGCCGCGGTCCCGATATCGGTGGACATGGGGATGAGGACGTCGCCGCGAGTCTTGTCGTTCTTCGATTCCAGGTTTATCTCGATCCTTCCTACCTTCCAGCTCTTCTGGAGCTCGTTGAGGTTCATCTCGGGGCCGAAGAGACCCTCGGTCTGACCGAAGATCGCGCCTATGACGTCGGCTCGCTCGACGACTCCGTCTACTTCAAACCTCAGTTTCACGAGGTACTTTACTATACCCGAATCTGGCAAATGCGTTCATCTCGTTTTCAGCTCCCTCAACGGGAATTAGCTTAAACAAAGTAAAGGCAGAAATCTCCCAGATATAAACTCTTATTTTGGCAGCCTAAATTTCGACGTCTGCCACAAGGTAGGAGAAGCGTTTGAGGTTCTCGATGTGTCTGAAGACCCCCCTGGAGGCGGCGAGCAGCCTCCTTCGCTGGTCGAGGGAGACGGCCAAGCCACGATGGGTGAGGATCTTCGCGTACCTCGCCGCGAGCCGCCTCCCCTCCCTGTCGAGGTCGGTCATGATCACGACGGTCTTCGAATTTGCCAGTCTCGATTCGGACACCTTGGCGGCGGCGATGCTGACGATACCGCCTCTGTATCCGACATCTCTCATGGCGCGGACATCTCTCGCCCCCTCGACGAGGACGACGCACCCCTCGGCGCCTAACCGGTTCAACTCCGTGACGAACTCCTTCAAGAACTCGGCGAATTCGGCGAACTTCCTTTCGGAAGTCTTCCGATCCTCAACCTGCACGATGGACCTGTCGTGAGGGCTGGCGAAAAACGTTGCTTCGCCACGACTAGTGCGCTCCCTTCCAGCCCGGATGAGTCGCGGCGCAGCTTGAATCTCGGAGCCGACCGCGACACCCAGGGTCTGAGCAGCAGGAATGGAAGGGGATGCCACCGGCGTCACTACAGCCTCACAATAATTTTAATGTCGCCCGTCTCTGACAGCCCAGCTCATCGGTCGGCTTCGCCGATTTCTCACCTAGCCTCTTCAACGGGCTTTTTCAGGCGGCTCTCGTCTGTCGCACGTCTGGGTAAACCATCTGCTCATCACAGCGCTTTTGGCGCCTTTGCAGGTGGCCGTTTTACGCGCAGTAGAACGAAAGCCGTCTCAGGTGGGCGGCGAGTGAGCTCTATTTATTTTAGCTGCTTTCACTCAGGGGAGCAAGCTCGAGAGGTCGAGCTCGAAGCCGGCGAGAGGGACGCCCAAGCCGAAGGCGACTGTGACGGAGGGCTTGACCTCCCCTACGTGTCCCACACCATGCCCGGACGCCTCGACGGAAGCGCAGCGTCCGTCGGAGAAGGACCAGTGGATTGAAGGTGAGGTAACGACTTCGAGGTTGGCCAGTGTCCTGAAGAAGGATTCCATGTACATCTTCGCCTCTGAGAAGCTGGCTTGTGAGTGGGCTATCATTGCGGCGAGAGACCACCTCTCCTCAACCTTCCTCCCCACCCTGTGGTATACCCTCCCGACCTCGAAAATCCTCTGGGGGTACTCGTCCTTTATGTTCCTGGAGAGAATTGAGAGAAGGGAGGGAAGCAAGGAGTCGCGCAATACCGAGTGGTCGATGCTCCGCGGGTCGCGCACCTCGACCTTCTCCTCCGCACTCCTCTCGAACTTCTTGTAGAATGACGATTCGTCGACCAGCTCGTAGCTGATCACCTCGACCATCCCCGAAGACGCCATGAGGTCGGCTATCTTCTCCAGTCTTTTGCCCTGGCGGCTGAACTCACCAGGACGGTCGCTGGCCGGATAGACCGGTTTGATCTTGTCGATTCCGTATCCGAGGGCCGTCTCCTCCGCCAAGTCGACGGGATGAAAGAGGTCTATCCTGTACCTGGGGAAGGTCACCGTCGTCCCACTCGGTTCCAGTCGACTCCTCCGGAGGCAGCTCTTGATCTCCGACTCTGACAGGTCGAGGCCAGTCACGCTCCGTATGAGTGGGAGGTCGAGGGGCATGCTCGAGGGGGAGAGGTCGGGGGTGGCCTCGCTCGACGAGACGTACTTTATCTCGACTGTCTGGAGCGACGCACCCGCATCCGCGAGCGTGGTGGCGATGATTGCGAGGATCTCGGCACCGACCCTCTTGTCAGTCGAGGTCACATCGATGAAGAGGTTCTTCGTCGATGTGGAGACCTTAGTTTCGTTGCCGTTGATGATCGGCGGGAAGGAGAGAACCATCTTCTTCGAATCTCTCAGGATCGGATAGACGTGGGGGTCGGGGAGGATGCTCCCGTACCTCCGCCCCGTCTCCGTTCTTTCGAGAATCTCCGCGAGAGCCATCGGGTTCTTGCCCCCTAGGGGAGCGAAACTGAAACTAGGGGGCACCCCCTCGTAGTGGACGGGAGGCACTACCGCGTCAAGGTCATGAAGACCGATGGCGGCGACCCTCCTCCTTCTTCCCAGCCCGTTGTGGAGGTCCTCCTGCATCGAGAGGAGCTGTCGGATGGTTTCGTCGTCCAGCCGCAGTCCCTTCGCCGCGGCGCAGGCGATGAAAGGTCTTACTTGGGCGAGGCGTCGGTCAACCGTTACCGCGATTCCGCTCCTAGGGGCTTCGTACCTGGGGAGACCCACCTCGACCTCGAGTATCCCTTTCAGGGCCCGAGCGATCCCGTAATCAGTCGAGAAGTCGGGCCTGTTGGGGCTATACTCGACCCTGATGGAGTCGCTCTCCTCACCCTCGATGTCGAGTCCGATGTAGGGGAGCCGCTGGAGAACAACACTCTTCTTCCCCCCGACTAGCTTCACTAGCCTATCTTTGTAGAGTTTCACTACCGGCAATGTTTGTCGTTGCCCTCCTTCTCAGCCAGCCCAGGTCGTTGTCGTAAAGGACCCTGAGGTCGTCGAGCCCGAGCCTGAGAAGAATCAGCCGCTCGATTCCGAGTCCCCAGGCCAGGACGGGCTTCTTCACCCCGAGCGGCCAGGTGACCTCGGGCCTGAAGACCCCCGAGCCGCCCAGCTCGATCCAGTCCTTGGCCAGGTCCGAGTAGCCCACAACCTGCAGGGAAGGCTCGGTGTACGGAAAGTAAGACGGCCAAAGCTTGACTTCACTCATCCCGAGCTTCCTGTAGAAGGCTGTAAGGAATCCCATCAGGTGCCTGGTGTTCAGGCCATCCCCCATGATGGCTCCGTCCATCTGGTGGAACTCGGCAAGATGCTTGTAATCGAGGCTTTCATTCCTGTAGACCTTTCCGAGCGCGAAGACGCGCAGGTCCTCTTTCGCAGACTCCAGCGCCTTTACCGTCAGGACGGTGTTGTGGGTCCTGAGAACGAGCCTCCTCGCCTCCTCGGTGCTCCATCTGTACTGCCATCCTCTGCTCCCGGTCTTCCACCCGTCCTCGTGAGTCGATGCGATCCTGTCCACCACGCCCTCGCGCTCGATGGAATCGTCCTCCATCAACATCAGGTAGAAGGTGTCCTGGAGCTCCCTACCGGGGTGGTCCTGAGGCGTGAAGAGCGCGTCGAAGTTCCAGAGGGCGGGTTGAATCGCCGCCCCTTCGATCTCGGTGAAGCCCATCGAGATGTACGCCTCCTTCACCTCTTCGATGAACTCTTTCACCGGGTGCCTCCTTCCAGGATAGAAGCGAGGCGCGGGGGCTCTGACGTCTATCGGGCGGAGTTCCTTCCCCCTCCAGCGACCCGTAGCGAGAAGCTCGGGCGTCAGCCTCTCCACACGACCCCCCTCCGTCGCCTCTAGGGCCGCTAGCCCATCTTTCGTGATCCTGACTCTCGTGGACTTCTCTTCTGTCTTCTGGACTATCCCTCTCTTGATCAGGTCGGGGAGGAGGGGACGGAGCTCAGCGGGGAGGGCATCCTCCTCTATGCCTCTTGCTAGATGGGCGAGGAGTCTTTCAAGCTTCGCCGCCCCCTCCGCATCCAGAATCGAGACGAACGATCCGATCGCGGAACTTTCCACCTTTATCCACGCAGACTCACGGGCCCTACCGAGGGCCGCGGAGAACTCGTCCTGCGACTTGAAATCCTTCCTCAGGTCACCGAGCGGAACGGGACGCCCCGTCTCCTTCAGACGCCGGAGCAGCAAGAGCTCTGGGGCTGTAGGGAGGAGCAGGACGAGCTTGGCAACAGAGGTCTGCTCGACCTCGATGAATCCCTTCGAGGAGAGCCACTCTATCGAACGCCGGACCTGGTCGGGGAGAAGCCCGCCGGACTGGAGCGAGTCGAAGGCGACCCACCCCGCATTTTTCAGGGCGCCCAGGACCCTGACTTCGATGGGGTGGAGTGCTGCTGTCGCCAACGGTTTTTCCTACTTTCCCGCGGAAGCGAGATATCTCCTGTTCTTCGTTAAAAGCTCTCGGGCGTCTCCCAGCAGCTGGATTCGCTTCTTCTGGTGCGCCTCGAGATATTTCTTGACGAGGCTGGCGGCCTCCTCCTTGCATTCGCCGCAGAGCCTTATCCCTCCGGTACATTCGTTGTAGACCCTCTTGACGTGCTCGTCGTCGACGGCAAAGTGGAAACGGTAGAGGTCGTAGACGGGGCACTTGTCAGCCTCCGCCCCCAACCTCCTCTGCTCCTCGACTGTCGCCCTCCCTCCCGTGAACGCGGCCATGACCTTCTTTGCTGCGGAACGAGGGTCCTCGTCGAGGGTGAACCCCGATGAAGCGTCGCGCTTAGACATCTTGAAACCTCCAGTGAGGGCCATCTCGAGACGATGGTAAATCGATGAAGGGGGGATGAAACCGAATTCGTCGTGGTAGCGCGCGGCCAGGTCGCGAGTGAGGCGGATGTGCGGGTCCTGGTCTGCCCCGACCGGGACGAGCACCGGTTTCGGGCCGCCGAACTCTTCGAGCTGAGGCATCAGGATGTCTCCGGCCTGAACCAGGGCGGAGATGTAGAGACCGATGGGGCGCTCACCGTAGATCGCCCTGAGCATGTTGTTCGTGATCCCCCTCGAAAATATCGTCATAAGGCGCATCACCCTCATCTCTTCGCTCTGCATGTAAGCGACGGTCCTCTCCGGGTCGAGCCCGAGTGCCAGGATGTCCGCGACGTTCTGAACCGCCATCTTGGAGCTCTCCTGAAAGGAGATGCCGTTGTCGCAGTAGGCCTCCACGTCCGCTATCGCGTAGAAGACCGTCGCCTTTCTCGAGAGGGACTGGAAGAATACCATGTCGTCGGCCGTCATCTTGTTTCCGAGGTGAAAGGTCCCGTCTGGCTTTATCCCACTCATCACCGCGAAGGGCTTGTTGGAATCGACCGCGTCGAGTATCCTCCCCAGGTCCCTCTGGCCGAAGTCGATGCCTCGACTCAGGTGAGGGCTGAGCCTCTTGAAACGCGGTAAGAGGCGGTCGACTCCTTCTATGCCGAACTCCGATTGAAGCCTGTCGTAGTCTTTGACGACGCCGGAACCCCAGGGGTCCAGCCGCTGTTGCTCTCCTTCCTCACTCTCCACAATGACCTCGGCTGAAGCCTCGGATTAAATTCCTTTCCGACCGCGAGGTTGTTTCAGAATTCTCCCCTCCTCGTCAATCTCGCCGTTTCTGATCCTCGTCGACGAGATGGGCTTGGCGTCCTCCGCCATCTGTGTGCCGACGACGACGAGGTCGAGGGGAGGGAAGCCCCTCTCTCTCCGCAGCTTGTTCGCCAGCTCGAGTCGCGGGGCCGTCTCCTCGCTCGCGACGAGGGCCTGCACTTCAGGGGAGGCGATCCCCGGCCCGAAGTAATCGAAGAGCTTGGCGATGATGTATCTCCTCCCCGGGAAGCGCCCTCTGAGGAGGTCCTCGAGTTTCTTCACCCGCTCCTCGTGGGATTGCTCCGGGTTCTTCCCCATCTTCCTCGCAAATTCGTCCGAAGTGACCCCGATCACGACCTCGTCGCCGACTTCGAAGCTCTTCTCGAGGAGGGAGACGTGACCTCGGTGGAGGCGGTCGAAGGTTCCTCCCGTCGCGACGCGCCGATACTTCCTCGAACCCGGTCCGCGGTCTCCAGGAATCAATTTCAAATACGCCGAAACTTGCCACGATTGAAGCAGACGATAAAAATGTGCGGGTGAAATCGAGAGAGATGGGGATACCGCCGGAGTACATCAAGGCAGGCAGGATTACCAGAGAGGTGAGAGAATGGGTAAGGGGAAGAGTCGTGCCGGGGAGCGAGTACCTTGACATCTGCGAGAAGGTAGAGGGGGAGATAGTCCAGAGGGGCGGGCGAGTCGCCTTTCCGACAGGCGTCGGGGTGAACAGCGTCACTGCGCACTACGCGCCTCAGGCGGGGGAGAGCGGCAAGGTCGGGGAGAAAGACGTCGTGAAGGTCGACTTCGGGGTCCACATCGACGGCTACGTCGCAGACACCTCGATCACCACCACTTACAACCCTCAGTACCAGCCGATGCTGGAGGCGACTGAAAGGGCCTTGCGCGCCGCCGTCGACGTGCTGAGGCGCGACCGGAGGATAGGGGAGGTCAGCAAGGCGATCTACTCCGAGGCGTCTCGTTACGGGTTCAAGACGATAAGCAACTTGAGCGGGCACACTCTGGACAGGTACGTCGTTCACGCGGGGAAGAGCATCCCGAACGTCTACATGCCGAACCTACCGACCCTCAAGAAGAACGAGGTCTTCGCCGTGGAACCCTTCCTGACCACACGGGAGGCCGACGGGTACGTCGTCGACTCTGAGATCGAAACGATCTTCGCACTCGTCGGGAGGCGGAGGCTCGGGAACGGGGAGCTGGACGACTTGGTTGAGATGGTCTGGGGGGAGAGGAAGACCCTTCCCTTCACCCCGAGGTGGTTCCTGAAGGACTACAGGGAGGCCAGGCTCTTGTCACTCCTGAAGGAGCTCGCGAAGAAGAAGGTCGTCAGGTCTTACGCCACCCTCGTCGAGGCCTCAGGCAAGCCTGTCGCTCAGTTCGAGCACACGATGGCTCTGGATGAGGAGGAGGGGCTGGTAATTCTTACTTAGGAGGCTTCGTCGTCTCGGCGTAAATCAGGCTTATCCGGGTCTGATTGCCGCACTTCGTGCACTTCGCTCCATCCTTGGTGATGTAGTCACCGGTCTGAAACTCCCGCTTTGTCTTCTGCCCGCAGACGGGGCACTCTTCTATCGTGAAGACTGTGTACTTTTGCTTCTTTTCCACGACCGACTTGGAGCCTATCATCACTGACTCACCCCGAGGGTGTTCCCGATTCCGGCGATGAGGACGTTGTCGCCCTCCTTGGTCTTCTCCTCGATCACCCTGTTGAGCAGAGTCATGACCTTGTCGGACGCCTCGGCTATCTCCTTCCTCATCGCTGTTATGGCCTCCAGAATCGACTGCTTGACCAGAACCGCGTAGATGGGAATCTTGTGTTTCGCGGCGACCTCCTCGATCTGGTACTTCTCCACCCCGATGCCCCCGATCGCCGCCCCGACGCCCTCGGCGATCTCGCCCGTCTTCTCCCCCTCGAGCTTCAGGGCCGCATCGATCATGATGATCGCGCTGGGTTTGACACCCATCTCCTCTATGACGTGCCTTATCCCTACCCCCGGCTGACCCACGTAGGCCATCGGGCCCTCCGCCTTCACCACGTAGAGCTTTCTCCCCTTGTACTCATTGACGGCTAGGACGGTGTCTCTCGCGATTGTCTGCTTCTCGCGCCCGACCATGAAGCGCGAAGCGATGACCGCGCCTATGCCGTCCCCTAGAGGTTGGGCGAGCTTGAAGGTGTCGACCGCGCTGACGAGAGCGTCCGCCTCCTGGATTATCATTGGCATCAGCATCTGCAGCTGTACCAGCATGAAGTATGAATTGGTCTTCTTCCCGAGCAGGTAAAAGTGTCTCACGATCTTGTGTATCGTGTTCAGTGCCGTCGCCGCCTCGAGAAGATTTTCAGAGACAGACACCGTGACGGGGTTCTTGTCACCCACTATCGTCCCGACCTCCTGCCTGACTCTGTCGTCTCTCGTTGTCACCACGTGGTCGATCTTCCCGACAATCCCGTTCGGGTCTATGTCAACGGGCATGATTGTTATGTAGTCGAGGAACTGGTCGACCCTTTCGGTCGGGTCTTTCGGCGCCTTCCCGGTGGACATCAGGTAGTCGATCGTCTCCTTTCTCGCCCTGTCCTTCATTACCTTGAGTCTTGTGAGCCCGCGACCTATCTCGTTCAAGGCAAACCAGACCTGAATCCTGGGGGCGTAGAGACCGTAGGCGACGAAGACGAGAAGGCTCACCACGTAGAAGATGCTGTTGAGGTCCAACCCAATTTGGAGTGGCGAAACCCAGATTCCAGACAATAAATTACACTCGAAGAGCGCGGTGGAGGGGCTTGGTCTTAAGGATTCCGTATCTACAGTCCGTCTTCTGCGGAAAGTGGGCGCCGGCAGTTGAGAATTGAGGAAGGATAGGGGATGCTTCCCGATGGCGCCCTGCCACGACAAGGAGCGTGTCTCGGAAGTAAGCTTGACAAGCGTTGTAGGAGCTAAAATACTAATTTGTGCTTTGTTGATGTTGGCGCGTCCACGCATTCCAGTACCGGAACCTCGGCAACTTGCCGAGGCACTCAAGCAGTTCGTCACCATCGAAGGCGTCGCTAGTAGATTCGACGTCTCTTTCACTACCGCAAGGAAGTGGATCATTGATTCGGGTTTGAACTCGGTCTATGAGTCACCTGCACATCAGAGGCTTCTGAAGGGTATCATTTCAGAAGGTCCTCTAAGGGCAGTTAGACACAGAATCGATTTAGACCTTGAGAGAAGACCGAAAGATGTTGGTGACCGCAAGCTCCCTAGAAAGGGCGATGGTAGACGATTTCACTCTGCGCCACGCGCATCGTAGGAGCGGCCATCGGAAGCGTTACGTGCCAGTTCTCAGCCTTCTCATGTACGACCTTCCGCCGGTGAAACAGGTTGGCGATCTTATGGGGGTCCGAGTTAAGTTGCGTTACCGCAGAGCGAAGAGTGGCGTTTTGGTCCCGTGTTGGGCGGCTGAAACAAACGGCTATAGGGCTTATCGAATTCAATTGATTGCCCACCCTTTTCTGGTGGGTCAGAAAGCGTTCCAAGCCGAGATTGCCTTAGCAGCGGGTCCGATTACAGATGTCGCAACCTCCATGGACAAAGCGCTGCACAAAGAGCGGCTACTGTCAAGCATTCCGATGAGAGTAGGGTAGGTGCCGGCATCACCACTTCCCGAGCCCTCTCGGAGCTCAGTAACATGATGACGACGTGCGGTTTGACTTCTCCCCCTCTTTCGAGTCTGGGTTCGGAATGAGTCCAGGTCGGACCCGCACGCTATGGCCGGCTGGTCGCGGGAGCCTTCACGGCGTAATTTAAGATTTCTGAACCCGCTCTCCAAGAGATTTTAAGGCGTCGAACTTCTCGAGAAGCGCATGCAGAGAAAGCTTCTCGACATACTCGCCTGCCCGATCGACAAGAATTATCCGCTCGAACTGATGGAGTTCAACCTGAAGGACGAGATAATAGTCGACGGTGTCCTTCTCTGTGGGAAGTGCAAGAGATTCTACCCGATAATCGACGAGATCCCAGTGATGCTCCCAGACGGGTTGAGGAACAGGAAGGAGGACCTCGATTTCCTGAACAGGTGGAAGTCGAGGCTGCCCAGGTCGGTCGTGGAAGAGGGGAAACCCTGGAACCTTAGGAATGCGTGACTCAGGGGAAACTTAAAACAACGCTTCGAGCGATTCGTGAGAGAGGGGGACGTAGCCTAGCAAGGTGCAAGGGTGGATCTTTGCCTTGGCCCTAGAGAGGCATGGCGACAGGCTCCAGTGCAGTTCAAGAAGTCTGATGACACGGAAACGTGGATGATGTCGCAGTGGAGCGGCAAAAGATACCTGTAGATCGCCGGTTCGAATCCGGCCGTCCCCACCACTAAAGTTAATCGACCCCGTCTAGTCCGTCTCTACCGACGCCGTTCTGGGGGTACAAAGAACCGAATGATATTTCAACTCGCCCGAAAGGCTCCCTAACCTAAGAATCGATCAATGCCTCATACATTTGGAGGGAAGAAGGTCAGGGAGCCTGGTGCCCAGAGGAGGAAGATGATAAGGATCGTCGCAGTGGCAATCGTCGCCATAATCGCAGGAGCTGGATTGTACATCTACATATCCAACACTTACATATCCACGCAAAGCAGCACCTCAACAACGGAGACGACGAGCTGCACGACCGGGACACTTGTCTTGGGGGCTCCCAAGGGACCCTACGCCAAGATCAACACGAGTCTGGGATGCATCGAGGTTCAACTCTATCCATCAGCGGCGCCCAAGACAGTCGCCAACTTCATCAACCTTTCACAGACTGGATTCTTCAACAACCTGGTTTGGCACAGGATTGAGAGCGACCCCTCGTTCTCCTTGATACAGACTGGAGACCCGAATACCCGTAACGGCACGGGGGACAGGTCTACATGGGGAATGGGCGGTTCCAGCAAAACTGTTCCGTTGGAAATCAACAGCACCCTGCACAACTACGTCGGGTATCTTGGAATGGCGCGAACGTCAGACCCCAATAGCGGAAGCTCGCAGTTCTACATTAACCTTAGCAACAACACAAGCCTCGACGGCCAGTACACTGTGTTCGGGAAGGTGATTAGTGGGATAGAGATCGCCCGCGCCATCGACAAAGTTCCTGTCAATTCATCCCACCAGCCGATTACCCCGGTCTTCGTTACGAGTATAACGATTCAAGACACGCCCTGAGAAGGTCCGTCGCTTCAGTCGAGCCGCCGACCGGAAAGATTGAATTCTCGGCCCCTCCTGGTACTACCGTTAATTAGTTCACTCGAAGGGCCGAGGCGAAGGAAGAGGTCGGCAGATGGGAGAGACCCGAGCCAAAAAGGAAGGCCAGTTCGCATCGGTTCCGCGCGGAGTGAAACTGCTCATCTTCTCGCAGGTCATGAACAACTTCGCCTTCGGCTATCTCCTCATCTATATCTCGGCCTACCTGCTTGAAATCAAGGTCGGAGCCGACGTCATAGGCGCAATAATAGGCATCCAGGGCATAGTCCTGGTTCTCTCCGGGGTGCCGCTCGGGCTGCTCTCCGACCGCAGAGGAAGAAAGTGGTTCCTCATCGCCGGGAATCTTTTGTTGGCACCGGTAATCCTCATCTTCGCCTTTACGGACAGCGTCACCCTCTGGCTGATCGCGTCGGCTATCGGAGGCCTCGGAGAAGCATCGGCTCTCTCGTCCTGGAATGCCATAATCGCCGACCGGACGGACCTTGGCAATAGGGACGGGGCATTTTCGTTGTCGTTCATCGTTTCGAACCTCTTCCTCTCCATCGGCACCGCCCTCCCTTTCTTCTTCCCCCTCCTAGAAACCGCGATGGGATTGAGCTCTTTGGTGATTCACCGAGAAGCGCTCGTCGTGTTGGGCTCCGCAAATTTCCTGGCACCCTTGGTCATCTTCGCTCTCTTGAGAAACTACAAGGAGAAGATTGTCACAAGGGACGAGACGTCTCGAAGGGGGAACATCAGGCTCCTCTTGAGGTTCTCTGGGATAAACAGCCTGATCGGGTTGGGGGCAGGACTGATCATTCCGCTTATCGGGACGTGGCTAAAATTGAAGTTCGGCGTTCCAGACACTTTCAGCGGGCCGTTCCTCGCCGTTTCGGGAATAACGATTGCGTTTTCAGCTGTCGGCAGCTCGAGATTGTCGGCGAAGTTTGGCCTCTTGAAATCGATAGTCATGACTTCCGGCGGCTCCACTCTCTTCATGTTTAGCCTCGCGTTCATACCGAGCGTCTTCGTCGCGGGAGGCGTCTACATCGTAAGGGCAGCGATGATGAACATGTCAGCACCCCTGATGGACTCGTACCTCATGGGAATCATCGCCCCCGAAAGGAGAGGGCTTGCCAGTTCAATCAGCGCAATCATATGGCGACTCCCGAACAGTGTCAGCACGATCGTGGGCGGCTTCCTCCTCGCCTCGGGGAGGTACGACCTCCCCTGGATAGCCGCCTCCCTGCTCTACGCCACGGCGATAGGGATACTCTACGCGAACTTCAGGAACATAAAACCTGAGGGATAGCTTCTTAGGGCTCGTCCTCATTTTTCTTTCGCTCTATCTTGTGTTCGGCCGCACGAATCTCCTTCTCCACCTCTCCGAGGCCTTGACGCCAGATCGTAGCTAGAGCGGGGCCGAGAATAAAGACAAGGGCGGTGACCACGGAGCCGACGCCG
>Ga0209056_10004081_pt1 | contig 15394 bp, 13 predicted proteins | sample GraSoiAngelo_114_FD_185876 | JGI IMG/M metagenome (GOLD analysis project Ga0209056, IMG submission 185876) | Grasslands soil microbial communities from the Angelo Coastal Reserve, California, USA - 14_0903_13_40cm (SPAdes) (version 2) | ecosystem: Environmental > Terrestrial > Soil > Grasslands... | reverse complement strand
GACCGGATCCTGCGCAGCGGGCAGCGGATGGCCTTCACCCTGGTCACGCTGCTCGGTCTCTGGGTTCTCTTCGGTGGAGGCCAGGTCGGGGGCGGCATCTCGCACCGATGACACGAAAGATGAGGAAGGAAAGGAGAGACGTCATGAAGACGATGCGCGTGTTACTGCTGCTGATCCTCGCCGTGGCTCTGGCGAGGAGTACGGCGGCCGAGGAGCCGGACGCGGAGCTGATCGCGAAGATCACCGGCCTCAAGCCGGATGTGAAGAACGGCATCGCGAAGATCAGCGTGCCACGCGGGGACCTCGGGGCAGTCATCGACGGGGTGAAGATGCAGCCGTTCCAGGGCCTCACGACGTGGGCCGCGTTCCAGGCGGCGGGCGACAAGACGATCGTCATGGGCGACATGACGCTGACCGAGCCGCAGGTGAATCCCACCATGAGCGCCGCCCTCGACAATGGGCTCCAGGTGACCGCGCTGCACAACCACTTCTTCTTCGATCGCCCGCACGTCTTCTTCATGCACATCGGGGGTGAGGGGACCACAGAGCAGCTCGCGACGGGGGTCCGGAAAGCCCTGGATGCGGCGAATGCGGCGCAGCGGGGAGCCGGCTTCGGGGGCGTGAGCATCCCGGCGAAGAGCACGATCGACTCAAAGCCGCTCGAGGCGATCCTCGGTGCCTCCGCGCAGGCGAAGGACGGGATCGCGAAGTTCTCCTTTGGCCGCAAGACGTCCATGCACGGCACCGAGGTCGGCGAGGCGATGGGCGTGAACACCTGGGCGGCTTTCGCGGGGAGCCAGCGAGCCGCGGTGGTCGATGGCGACTTCGCGATGCTCGAGGACGAGCTCCAGGACGTCCTCAAGGCGCTGCGTCACGCGAACATCGACATCGTCGCGATCCACAACCACATGACGCACGAGCAGCCGCGCATCATGTTCCTGCACTTCTGGGCGAAGGGGCCGGCCGAGGAGCTCGCGCGGGGTGTCAAATCCGCCCTGGATACGCAGAAGAAGTGACCCGGCGTTCGTGCGGGCCGTCGCCACTGAGATGGAAGCCGTTTGTCAGCAAGTCGTACGCACGGTCCGTCTCTGCGGGAAGGATCGGGATGCCGTGCGGAGTAAAGAAGTCGCGCCCATAGACGTGATAGAGCGCCTGGGCCCCGCCGCCGAAGCCGTGTTCCCACCACATGTGCGCGACGGCTGAAAGATCGTGCCCGTGCTGGAGCCGGTGAAGCCAGCCCCCCACATGGTCGGTCCCCGGCACATGGTCCATCGTAGTTGACCGCGTCAACCTTCTCCGACCCGATCATGTCGGCCATGTGCTGCCCTGCCCAACCGCCGATGAAGTGGTCCGAGTCGAAAACGGTGCGGGTGAATCGGGACAGCACTGACGCGCGATGGCTCGGATGCGACGCCCCGTGGGCCGATGGCCTGAGAACACACGCTCGACTGTGCCCTGACTTGCCCACGCGCAGCCCATTTGAACAGATACTCTGCCAGCAACGCGCACCAGCTCCTCCTGGCGAGCGTGGTGCCCCGGCCGTACCACGCGGTCCGAGCGGGAGCCCCGCGGAGGTCATGCTGCGTAAGGCTAGCGCATCCACGCGTCCCGGGGTGCACGCCATCGCGCGCGTCGGCTCCCCCTAGCGCCGTCGGTTCGAGAGCTTCGATCCACGCCGTCGGAAGCCAGCTACGATTTCAATCAAGGGTCAGGTTCCTGCATCCTACCGGACTGTCGTTTTGAAAAAGATGGGATCGATGGCCTCCGTCCTTCGATTGAACGGAACCGGCAGGTCGTGCCCATTGCCCGAGAAGACCCCATAGAACGTGTTGCCCACCGCCTTGAGCTGCTGGTAATCGCCGAGAATTCGTGCCTCCGCATCGCTCGGCACCGGCGAGCGAAAGTGCAGGATGACAGCGTCGGAGAACGTCTTGCCCTGATCGCGGCTCACCGCCAGATGGGCCGAAAACGTTGGGACATCAGAGTCGTCCACCAATCCATCCGCTGTGTCGTAAAGGACACCGACGGTGCCGTTTTCGGTGACGGCGACGGCTGGAAGCGCGGCTTGCCGGTCAGCAGGATTGCTCACCAAGACTGGACTACCGATCTCAACGTTTCCGCCATCGGATGTAACCCGGACGATTTTGAGCTGGTCCCGCTCAGCGTCGTCGTCGAACACTCCGTAGACCACGTAAACGGCACCTTCCTGCGGGTCGACGGCCAGAGCATGAATACCACCCTTCAAAAGATTCACTCCTCCTGCGGGGTTTCCGGGTTCTGGGACGCCAAAGCTGTAGTCTCTGCTCTGGTCGCTGCAGGCCTGGGCGACGACCGTTCCAAGCGGCTGGTTTCCGAAAGTCCACGTTCTGCCGCCGTCAGTTGAACGATTCAGTCTGTATTCCAACTCGATGCCCCCGAGGAGCTCTGGCGTGGCGCATGGACTTATTGGGTTCCCGTAGAGGGTATAGACCGCTCCGGTTCGTGGATCGGCTGCCGCCCGGTGTCCCGGATTGGGCCCCGGATTTGAACAACCTGCGTGTTCATCGAGGGGAAAGGTCGGAGGTACGGTTGCAGCGGCGGCGGCGACCCGCAGATCAATGGACCTGTCCACCCCCTCGCACTCCCCTGCTTGGTACGCCACGTAGATTTTGTCACTGGCGAGGTCACCGGCATCCGGCGCTGCTATCAACCACGGCTGATCCGGGCTCGTTGGCGGGGTGGATGGCTGCGCCGTCCCTCCCTCGCCCAGGAACCATTTCCATGCAGCAGGGTCGGCCGGATCCGCCGTCGCTCCGCTGTAGATCGCAGCGCCTAGCTCGTCTTCCTCCACCGTTGACCGTAACTTGCTGCAGTCCCCTGGAGACCCGGGAGCTACAAGAAAGGTTCCGTAAAGGTTACCGTCGCGATCGTAGTCGAATGTCTGGTCACAGGGAGAGGCGGCCACCCCAGGTACATTGTTAGGCGCAGGAATAGAGAATACTTTCGTCCACACCGCGCCGCCGCTCTTGCTGTACCATAGCGGAGAGTTGCTGGGCGATCCGTCTGCCAATGCCCATGCGCCGGAGAAGGCGGAGATGACGATTTGATTGGGATGCAGTGGGTTTATGGCAATTCCTGGCTCGCTGTTCCTGAATGTGTCGGTATTCTGCAGGTGCCTGTCCGTATTGCTGACCACCACATCGCGAACGAAGAATGTCGGAAAGGTCGCGCTTTTCTCATGGACGATCACGCCCCCGTGGGAGGAGATGGCGTCGACTTGGATGTCAGCGCCAATAGTTACCAGTAGGGTAGTCGCGATGGCGAGGAGGAATCGGATGAGCCGGTCATTGCTCGCGTTCCCCACGACACTAGTCGCTAATCTGTTGCACGCAGTGGCTGTAATCGCCGTCGACCGACCCTCGCATGCGTCCATGCCCGGGCATCTCCAGCATTTATGACGGTCGCTCAGGCAGCCGTTGACCGTCAAGTTCAGTTCCTGAGGCTCTATGGCGGACATATCTCGGCTGGAAACGTCTGGCAAGGACGGTGGCTACTCGTCCTCCGTGGTTGAGTCGAGGCGTGTCCGGAAGTTCATAGACCGCGTCGACTGGAACGAGGTGGCGAAGTGGTACAAGGCCGTCGATCGGATGTGAGCCGCACGCAAGGTCACGCTGCCCAACCTTGATCGTCGAGCGTGGCTTTGCACCGAGCGGCGGCCGCCCGCTACCCGAGCCGCTTCACCAGCGCCTGCCGCTGGCGCTCCATCTCCGCCGGCAGGCGGCCGTCGAACTTCGCGAAGAAGTCGCCGATCCCCGCCGCCTCGCCGCGCCAGTCGTCCCGCGAGACGGAGAGGAGCTCCTGCATGGTACCGTCGCCGATCGCGAGCCCGCTCGTGTCGATCGCGCCCTTCGCGGGCAGCAGCCCGATCGGCGACTCCGCCGCGGCGCCGGCGCCCTTGGCGCGCGCGACGATCCAGCGCAGCACGCGCATGTTCTCGCCGAAGCCCGGCCAGATGAACTTGCCCTCGGCGTCCTGGCGGAACCAGTTGACGTGGAAGACGGCGGGTGGGCGTTTCAGCGCCTTCCCCATCGCGAGCCAGTGGCCGAAGTAGTCGGCCATGTTGTAGCCGCAGAAGGGGAGCATCGCCATCGGATCCCGGCGCACGACGCCGACCGCGCCGCTCTGCGCCGCCGTCGTCTCCGACGCGACCGAGGCGCCGACGAACACCCCGTGGCTCCAGTCGAAGGCCTGCAGCACGAGCGGCGCGGTCCGCGCGCGCCGCCCGCCGAACACGACCGCCGAGATGGGCACGCCCTGCGGATCGTCGAACCTGGGCGAGATCGACGGGCACTGCGCGGCGGGCGCCGTGAAGCGCGAGTTCGGGTGGGCCGCCCTCTCGCTCGACCCCTTCCGCCACGGCCGCCCGCGCCAGTCGGTGAGGCGCTCCGGCACCGGGCCGTCGATCCCCTCCCACCACGGGCAGCCGTCCTCGGTCACCGCCACGTTGGTGAAGATCGAGTTCTTGCCGAGCGTCGCCATGGCGTTGGGGTTCGTCTTCGACGACGTCCCCGGCGCCACGCCGAAGAAGCCGGCCTCGGGGTTGATGGCCCACAACCGACCGTCCGGTCCCGGGCGCATCCAGGCGATGTCGTCGCCCACCGTCCAGATCTTCCAGCCCTTCTGCGACGGCGGCGGGACGAGCATGGCGAGGTTCGTCTTGCCGCACGCGCTGGGAAAGGCGGCGGCGATGTAATGCGTCTCGCCCTCGGGGCTCTCCACGCCGACGATCAGCATGTGCTCGGCGAGCCAGCCCTCTTCGCGCGCCTGCACGCTCGCGATGCGGAGCGCGAAGCACTTCTTGCCGAGGAGCGCGTTGCCGCCGTAGCCGGAGCCGACCGACCAGATGAGCTTCTCCTCGGGGAAGTGGAGGATGAAGCGGCGCTCGGGGCTCAGATCGCCCAGCGAGTGCAGGCCCTTCACGAAGCCGTCGCGGCCGTCGAGCGCCTTCATGGCCGGCTCGCCCATGCGCGTCATGATGCGCATGCTGGCGACCACGTACGGGCTGTCGGTGAGCTCGACGCCGACCTTGCTGAAGGGCGAGCCGACCGGGCCCATCAAGTAGGGGACCACGTACATGGTGCGGCCCTGCATCGCGCCGCGGAAGAGGGCGCCGACCTTCTCCTTGGCCTCGCGCGGGTCCATCCAGTTGTTGGTGGGACCGGCGTCGTCCTGCGTGCGCGAGCAGATGAACGTCAGGTGCTCGGTGCGCGCGACATCGCTCGGATCGCTGCGGTGGAGGTAGCAGTTGGGGTACCTGGTCTGGTTCAGCTCGAAGAGCGTGCCGGCGGCGAGCATCTCGCGGATGAGACGCTGGTTCTCGGCCTCGGAGCCGTCGCACCAGGAGACGTCCTTCGGCTGCGTATGGCGCGCGACCTCGTCGACCCATTGCTCGAGCGGGGTGGCCATGACGATATTTTCTAACCGATAGCCGGGGCGAGCGCCAGACCGAATCGCCCGTGGCGGGCGGAGCCGGTATGATCCTGCATGCCCTCCGACCTGGCGCGCTTCTGGACGCTCGACTCGGCGGTCGCCTTCCTGAACCACGGCTCCTTCGGCGCCTGCCCGCGCCCGGTCCTGGAGGCGCAGCAGCGCCTGCGCGAGCGCCTCGAGCGGCAGCCGGTGCGTTTCTTCGTACGCGACTTGGAGCCGCTGCTCGACGACGCCAGGAGCGCGCTCGCCGCCTTCCTCGGCGCCGACCCGGAGGGCCTCGTCTTCGTCACCAACGCGACCACCGCCGTGAACGCCGTGCTGCGCTCGCTGGCGCTCGCGCCGGGCGACCAGCTCCTGGTGACCGACCACGCCTACAACGCGTGCCGGAACGCGCTCGACTTCGTGGCCGCCGCGGCGGGAGCGCGGGTCGTGGTCGTGCCCGTTCCCTTTCCGCTCGCCTCGGCGGACGCGGTCGTCGAAGCGGTGCTCGCGCAGGTGACGCCGCACACGCGGCTGGCGCTCCTCGACCACGTGACCAGCCCGACCGGCCTCGTCCTGCCCATCGAGCGGCTCGTGCGCGCGCTCGCCGCGCGCGGCATCGACACGCTGGTCGACGGCGCGCACGCGCCCGGCATGCTGCCGCTCGATCTCCGCGCGCTCGGCGCCGCCTACTACGCCGGCAACTGCCACAAGTGGCTGTGCGCGCCGAAGGGCGCCGGCTTCCTCCACGTGCGGCGCGAGCGCCAGGGCGGCGTGCGGCCGGTCGTGATCAGCCACGGCGCCAACAGCCCGCGGACGGATCGGTCGCGCCTCCTCCTCGAGTTCGACTGGACGGGGAGCCACGATCCGACGGCGTACCTCTGCGTGCCCGAGGCCATCCGCTTCCTGGGCGGGCTCCTCCCGGGCGGCTGGCCGGAGCTCATGGCGCGCAACCGGCAGCTCGCGCTCGAGGCGCGGCGCATCCTGTGCGACGCCCTGGATGCGATGCCGCCCGCCCCGGAGGAGATGGTCGGTGCGCTCGCCGCCGTGCCGTTGCCCGACGGCGCCGACGCGCCACTCCGCTCGCCGCTCTACGTCGACCCGCTCCAGGACGTGCTGCTCGAGCGCTACCGCATCGAGGTGCCGATCGTCCCGTGGCCCGCGCCGCCGAAGCGCCTGGTACGCGTCTCGTGCCAGGCCTACAACGCGCGCGACGACTACGAGCGGCTGGCCACGGCGCTGCGCGAGCTCACGCGCGGCGGCTGAGGGGGTGGGTTGCTACGCAGGGCCTGGTGAGCGCGGGCGGAGCGTGAGCGGCACGCCGTGACACCGCTCGGCCCGCAGGCGCACGGCTCCCGCCGCGCGCGCGGGGTCGAGGGCGGCGAGCGCGGCCGCGGCGCCGGGGAGGTCGCGGACGGCGAGGACGAGGGCGGCGAGGCCCTCGCCCTCCTCGGCCGCGGCGCGGAGCTCTGCCGCCTCGGCGCCGGCGGAGCGCGGGTCGGCGCTCACGAAGCGCAGGCGGACGCCGCCCGCGCTCACCGCGGCAGCGGCGAGGCCGGCCTCCGCGCCGCACGCCTCGCGCGCGAGCCCGAGCTGGCCGGCGAAGAGATCCGCGGCGCTCGCCGCGTCGCGGCTCCGTGCCGTCACCTCCTCGAGCGCCAGGCCGGCGAGCGGCCCCGTGCTCGCCGCCGGAGGAGGGTGCTCGCCCGGCGGCGGCGTCGCGAGCTCCACCAGCACGCCGCGCGTCCCCTTCGGGTGGAGGAAGCAGATCATGCCCGCGAGGCCCTGCCGGGGCGCCTCGTCGATCAGCGGCAGCCCCTTCGCGCGCGCCGCCGCCAGCTCGGCCGCCACGTCGGGCGTCTCGAAGCACACGTGGTGCAGCCCCTCGCCGCGGCGCTCGAGGAACTTGGCAACGCCGCCGTCGGCGCCGATCGGCTCGAGGAGCTCGATCTCACTTCGCCCGATGGGGAGGAGGGCGGCGCGCACACCCTGATCCCGCACCGTCGCCTGCTTGGAGACGTGGAGCCCGAGCACGTCCTGCCAGAAGGCGAGGCCATCCTCCAGGCGGCGCACGACCAGGCCGACGTGGTGGACGCGGGTCAGCATGCCGCTAGCGAAGCGCGCTCGCCGTGCCGACCAGCGCCTTGGTGCCGTCGGCCTTCTCGCCCCAGACGTCGAGGTGGACGCGGCGGTGGCTCCCCTCGGCCACCTCCTCGCACACCTTCCCGCGCGTGGCGAGCACGTCGTCCACCCACACCACGTTCACCAGGCGCACGTCCATCTTGCCGCCGAGCAGCCAGCCCGCGCCGAACGTCTCGGTCATCAGCTCCGAGACCAGGCACACCGACAGCATCCCCTGCACGACGATGTCGGGGAAGCCGAGCATGCGCGCCATCTCGCGATCGTTGTGGTAGTTCTTCTCCGGCCCCGAGAAGGCCTCGCACATCGCGAGCGTGATCGGGCGCGTGAACGGGCCGATCGGCTCGCCGGGCCCCTCGCCGACGGTGAACACGCGCTCGGGCCGCTTCTCGCGCTCGCGGTCGACGACCGTGTCGCGCCCCCCGTCCTCGACGAGGAAGCTCTGGTGCGTGCGGCTGCGCTGGAGCCAGCGGCCCTCCGCATCGGTGACGAGGACCTCGTTCACCACGTACTCGCGATTGCGCTTGCGGTAGCGGTCGACGACGGTCGCGCGGGTGCGGATCGGCTGCCCGACGAGGACCGGTGCGAAGAGCTCCCACTCCTGGCGCGCGTGCAGGTTCCCGAAGATGTTGGGCAGGTACCACGCGAGCGAGCGGTAGACCTCGGAGTGGAGGATGAGCGCGGGCGCAGCGCCGACCGGGCGCGTGCTCACCCCGCCCGTCCCGGCCTCGTAGCGCGCGACGTCGGCGTCGCTCACGGCGAGCGTGCGCCCGCCCACGTCCTGGCCGACGTGGACCTCGTGCTGCGCGAAGAACGGGCCCGCGCTCATCCGGCGAAGCCGTAGCGGCGGGCGAGATCCTGGTCCTTGGCCGCGAGCAGCCTGGCGAGCGTCACCATCACCTTGCACTGCTTCCAGGTGGCGTCGTCCTGCATCTTGCCGTCGAGCATGAGGACGCCGCGCCCGTCGGGCATCGCCTCGAGCACGCGCTTGGCGAAGGCGACCTCCTCGACCGGCGGGCTGAAGACCTTCTTTGCGATCGCGATCTGGCTCGGGTGGAGCGACCAGGCGCCGACGCAGCCGAGCAGGAAGGCGGCCCGGAACTGGTCCTCGCAGCCGAGCGGGTCGGAGATGTCGCCAAAGGGGCCGTAGAAGGGGAGGCACCCGGTGGCCGCGCAGGCGTCCACCATTCGCGCGATGGAGTAATGCCAGGGGTCCTGCTGCGCCGTCGGGCGCGGGGCATCGGGGTGCTTCGGGTCGGGGTCGGTGCGCACCAGGTAGGCGGGATGGCCGCCGCCCACGCGCGTCGTCTTCATGCGGCGCGAGGCGGCGAGGTCCGCGGGCCCGAAGCTGATCCCCTGCATGCGCGGGCTCGCGGCGCAGATCTCCTCGACGTTGGTCACGCCGAGCGCGGTCTCGAGGATGGCGTGCACGAGGAGCGGGCGCCGGAGCTTGTGGCGCGCCTCGAGCTGGGCGAGCAGGCGGTCCACGTAGTGGATGTCCCACGGCCCCTCGACCTTGGGGATCATGACGACCTCGAGGCGGTCGCCGATCTCGCCGACCAAACGCATGACGTCGTCCAGGAACCACGGGCTGTCGAGGCTGTTGACGCGCGTCCAGAGCGGCGTGTCGCCGAGCTCGACCTCGCGCCCGATCTCGACCAGGCCCTCGCGCGCCTCGAGCTTCTTGTCGGCGGGGATCGCGTCCTCGAGGTTCCCGAGCAGGATGTCGGTCTGCTTGGCCAGCTCGGGGAGCTTGGCGGCCATCTTCGGGTTCGAGGGGTCGAAGAAGTGGATGCAGCGCGAGGGCTTGACGGGGATCTCGAGGACCGGCTGCGGGGCGCCGATGGCGAGGGGTTTCGTGAAGTCGCGGGGGCTGCGCATGGGTTTGCCTCGAACGGGGTCTAACGTGGGGGGCCGGGAGGGGTCAACCGTGTCGCCACGCACGCGGAGCACGAGCGCGCCGCCGCTGACGAAGTCGGCGGAGGGGACCTGCACTCGCAGCTCATTCCGTGCTATCAGCACCGTCGAGCCGCGTCTCCGTTCTGCCGGCCGTTGGCTCAGTCGGTCGAGCATCTGCCTCTTGGGAGGGTCGGTGGTTCGTTCCAACCGACGATCACTCTGCGGCCGGGTTACTTGCTTGCGAACGACGCCCAGGCTGACGGCGGCGTTGCTGCTGGTCGTCTTCGCCTCTGCAGCGGAGGGCGGACCTCGCACGCAGTGTCGGCGCGCGTGCGGGAGCGCCGTCCGGTCCTGCATGACCGCAAGCGGGCAGGGTCTCCGCCCCTGCAAGGAACAAGTGCTACGACGGTGCGCGCGGGAGGGGCTTCAGGCGTGCGCGTCGTCGCCTCTACCGCCCGGCGCTGTCAGGTGTTCCGAGAGTGGAGCGCCCGCCTGTGCGGGCAGCTGCCCGCTCGCAGAGTTCAGTTGCGTCCCGAATCCACGGGGCGGATGCAACTGCGAGGCGCCCGCCTGCGATCGGGCCCGCAGTAGTAGCTGTAACGGCGTGTGTCGCCATGCGGGGCGGGTCTGTGTCGCCCGAGGCGGCCGCTGCAAGTGTGTGTAGGGCGCGACTCGGTCGTTGCGTGGGTATGACCCGGTTCGGAGCGCTCGTCGCGGTCTCCGACGCCGTCGCGGCAACCCGCTCACGCACCGAGAAGGTGCGGAGGCTCGCCGATTTCCTCCGTGCCGTGCCGCCCGGCGCAGTGGCTTCGACGCTGCGGTTCCTCTCCGGGCGTTCCGGACGCGAGCGGTTGGGAGTCGGGCCGGCGGCGGTCGACGAGGCGTGGAGGGCGGCCGCACCGGCTGCGGAGGCGACGCTCGGCCTCGAGGACGTCATCGCTGCCCTCGCTGCCGTTCGCGACCTCTCCGGGGAAGGGTCGGCGGCCGAGCGCTCGCGCCGGCTCGGCGAGCTGTTCGCCCGCGCCACGGCGCCGGAGCGCTCCTTCCTGGCGCGCTGGCTGGTCGGCGAGCTGCGCCAGGGCGCGCTCGAGGGCGTGCTCACCGAGGCCGTGGCCGCGGCTGCGGGCATCGAGGCCGCGACGGTGCGCGAAGCGCTCATGGTCGAGGGCGACCTCGCCGTCGTGGGCGAGCAGGCACTCCGCGCAGGCCGGGCGGGCCTCGCCGGAGGCGCCATCCAGCTCTTCCGGCCGGTCCTTCCCATGCTGGCGGGTACCGCCTCGTCGCCGGCGGAGGCTCTCGAGCGCTTTGGCGAGGTGGCCGTCGAGGCGAAGCTCGACGGCGTCCGCATCCAGGTGCACAAATCGGGCGAGCGCATCGAGGTCTACAGCCGCAAGCGCAAGCCGCTCACCGACGCGCTGCCCGAGGTGGTCGAGAGCGTCGGCCGCCTCGCCGCCGACGAGGCCATCCTCGACGGGGAGGCGATCGCGCTCCGCGCCGACGGCCGGCCGGAGCCCTTCCAGGACACCATGCGGCGGTTCGGCCGCAAGCTCGACGTCGACGAGGTGCGCCGCGAGATGCCGCTCAGTGCCCGCTTCTTCGACTGCCTGCTGGTCGGCGGGCATCCCTGCATCGCCCGGCCGCAGCGCGAGCGCTGGCGGATCCTCGGCGAGACCGTGCCGCCCGACCTGCGCATCGCCGCGCTCTGCACCGCCGACCAGGACGCCCTCGACCGCTTCCTGCAGGAGACCCTCGCGCAGGGCCACGAGGGGGTGCTCCTCAAGTCGCCGGACGCTCCCTACCGCGCCGGCCGCCGCGGCAGCGAGTGGCTCAAGTGGAAGCCGGCGGTCACGCTCGACCTCGTGGTGCTGGCCGCGGAGTGGGGGCACGGACGCCGGCGCGGGTGGCTCAGCAACCTGCACCTCGGCGCGCGCGACCCGGTGAGCGGCGGCTTCGTCATGATCGGCAAGACCTTCAAGGGCCTCAGCGACGAGATGCTCGCCTGGCAGACGGAGCGGCTGCTCGGCCTCGAGCGCGCGCGCGATGAGTGGACGGTCCACGCCGAGCCCTCGCTCGTCGTCGAGGTCGCCTTCGACGGCGTGCAGCGGAGCCCGCGCTACCCCGGCGGGGTGGCGCTGCGCTTTGCCCGCGTGAAGCGCTACCGGACCGACAAGAGCCCCGCCGAGGCCGACACCATCGACACGGTCCGCGGCTTGCTGCCCTCCGAGCCGCCGCCCCGATTGCGCGGAGGGAGGCCTACGGGTTTGTGATCAGTAGGTCCGACTCCGGCGGGTGGCTTTATGAGATTTCCCTGCGTTTCCCGCGTGCCGCCGTAAATCATCGCCTCAAGGAGGCGGTGCGGCGAGCCAGTGTTCCACCTGCCGAAGCTTGTTGGCGATCCCTGGCGACTCGAGTTGGGTGCGGATGGTCTCGATCTCCTGGCGCGCCAGATACCAGCTGAGCGACGCATCGGCCTTGAGCTCGAACACGGTCGTGGTGAGGAAGCCCTCACAGACCCGCTCGTCGCAGAGCCTCGTCAGGGCTTCCAGGTCGGCGTCGTTCCGAAAGAGCATGACCGACTCGCGCGCGGCGAGGAGCCCCTCCGGCGGTGTCGTGAACCCTTCGAGCCCGCGCAGCACGCGCCTTGCACGCGTGTCGGCCGCTCCGATTCGCGCGCGATCCTGGGCCTCGCGATCGGGATTGACGCTCAGCGCGGAGACGTTGTCACGGATCTGGATGAGGAGCACGCGTGACACGTGGGGCGCGAACCACGGCTCGCGCAGGGACTCCCGCAGCCAGCCGCACGCGAGGCTCAGGCCGTAGCTGTCGTAGTAACCAGCGTCCACGACGCGACGGCGCGGCCGGGTCGGCAGCACGGCCGCGGGGCTCACGTAGGGGAAGGACGCGGACAGTCGTGCCGCCGTGCGGACGGGGAGGCGATCGAGTCCGCCCGGCACGACGTCCGCTAGGTGGTACGCGGATGTGGACGCGAGGTCGAGGGCCCGGGGCTGCTCGATCCAGTGAACGAGGTTCTGCGCCGCAGCGCTCAGATCCACATTACTGATGAGCAGGCGCCGACCGTCCTCGACGAGGATTGGCGAAAACACGAGCGACGGCCAGCGACCGTCCTGCTCGCCACCGCGCAGCTCCGCAAAGGTCATGTCGAGCGCGGGACCGCCGTGCACGCGCCAGGCGTCCTCGAGCGCCTGCCCGCGATTGTCCTCGTTCGCGAGCGGGAGGAATGCCAGCGGCACGTCGCCGAAAGCCAGGCGGCGCGCAACGGCAGTCAACCCGTCACCGGTCACGCCGTCGGTGCGGAACGCATTCTTGCCCGCGCACAGCGACGCGACCCAGAACGATGCCCCAACCATCCCACCCGACGCGCCCGTGACGAGCCGTGCGGCCGGGCGAAAGCCGTCGAGGTGGTCGAGTCGCTCGAGGATCCACGCGGCCCAGACCGCCGCTCGGATCCCCCCGCCGCTCGCGCAGACCAGCACGAGCGGGCGCGAGTTGCCAGACTGCTCGATGGTCCGTCGCAGATCGACCAACTCGCGAGCCGCGCCGTGCGCGGGCGGCGGATAGGGCGCTGGTTTCGCGTACCTATCGCGGAGCGCCCGGATGCGCATCTTGTACGGATCGCGGCCGCCCGCGAAGAGTAGCGCGAGGCCGATCGCCAGCGTCATTGCCGGATGACCCGCGTGGAACGCGCAGAAGCCGTCGAATGCCACCATGCCGGCCAGAAGCATGCAGATGGCGACCGCCGGGGTGGCGGTGCGTCGAGCCCACAGGAACGCGATCCCGAGGCCAACGGCCAAGCCTAGCGCGAACACGTGCGACCAGGCGGAGGCGGGATGGTCCTTGTCCAAGACGAGCAGGCGCAGGAGCCATCCTGGCGGCGGGGTTGTGGCCTGCAGGTGATCGACGATTGCGACTGCCAGCGCTACGCCGAGCGCCATCACGACGGCGCCGCGGACGAACGGGATGACGTCGACGTGCGACGAACGCAGCACCTTTTCGGCCGCGTCACCCGAGACCCTGAGGATGCGCGGCGTGACGCCGGTCACGCCCTCGGTCGTATCAGATGCCCGCCGTTGCCGGAGCCGGTAAAGCGACGCGCAGCCCAGAAGGAGTGCCCACGGTACCGCGGCCGAGGCGAACGTCGGTGCGAGCGCCGGATCGTCTGCAGCCCGGCTGAACTCGAGCAGGTGCACCACGAGCGCGAGTGTCGTGAATACGCCGGTCACCGCCGCCCCGGCTCTCGCGCAGGCCCGCGCATCCTCGTGCCAGAAGAGCAGCGGCAACCCAAGAGCCCGGCCGAAGTTGAGGACAGGCGCCGCCACGAGGATCGCCGCGAGTGTCGGCACCGGGTAGCGTGCCAGGCTCCAGACGAATCCGAAGAGGGTATCTCTTAGCGCATCGATCGGTCCGGCATCCACGATCCCGCCTCCTCTGGTCCGGTCGAGCAGCGTATGGCGTGGGACGTGGGCATACCGCAAGACGATCCGTGCGCGATTCGACACGGTCCGCGGCTTGCTGCCCTCCCGCAGCCCGCACCCGTTGCGGGATGCCAGACCTGCGGGCGGTTCGTGAGCGCTCGCTCGACACGGGCAGAGAATTCGCCCTATGCCGACACCATGCCCCCCCTCGCGCTCCCGGCCATTCTCCACCTGGCGCGACCGGAAGAGCGTCGTCACGCTCGAGGGGTTCGACGGGGAGGCGAGCCGCGGGACGCGCGAGGCCCAGGTCTACGAGCGGACCGACCCGCGCGGCGAGCATCGCACCCTGATGGGGCCACGGCGGACCCCTGGATCGGTCGGCTTCCGCGAGCCGCTCGAGGTGGCCCGCCTACGGCTCATGACCGAAGGCACGCTCGACACCCTCACCGCTTGCCCGTCTTGTTGCGCGGATCGTCGGCCGGGTTCACGAAGACGATCTTGAACGGTCCCGTGCCGTGCACCTGGACGATCCCCTCGCCCTTCCTCCCTACCCAGGCGAAATGCGGCGCCTTCGCCGGAAGCATGAGATAGGAGCCAGCGGGAAACTCGCGCGCCCCCCGCTTGCGGAGCTTCTCGCCCATCCCCAAGAACATCGTTCCCTTGACGACGGTCACGTGCTCGTCCACCGGGTGCCAGTGCGGCGGGGTCTTGCCCCCCGCCGGCTGCCGGATGCGGATGACGAAGGGACCGGACTTCTCCGGATCCCCGGACAGCACCGCCAACTTGGCGCCCGGTCCCCCCGGGGGGAAGGGCTGCCACTTGAGCGCCCCGGGTACCAGCATGACGTGCGCCTGGGCCGCCTCGGCCGGTGGCGCCGGCTCGCCGGCGGACTCGGCCTTGTGCGTCCACCGCGTCCACGTCGCACAGCCGGCGACGCCAGCCACCGCTAAAATCACCAGCAGACGAGACGGCCAGCTCTTCATGGCACCTCCTTGCCGGCGCGGGATCTGCCGCGCGGCCTCTACCACTCATAGAGCTTGAGCACCTGCACCTTCCCCGCGGGCGCGGCCTGGATGCAGAGCTCGCACAGCACGCACTCATCGAGGTTCTCCTCGACGATGCGGAGGCTCCCGTCCTTCTCCTGCGCGAAGATGTTGACCGGGCAGACCTCGACGAGCTTCTTTGCGAGCGCGGCGTCGGCCGCGACCGCCGGGTCCACCTGCACGTCGATGAACATGCCCGGCATCAGTGCCCTCGCAGGCGCTCCTTCACGAGCGCCGGGATGTCCTCGATGCGCTCGGCGACCGAGATGCCGGCGGCCGTCATGCGCGCGATCTTGTCGGCGGTAGTGTCCGCCTTGCCCTCGACGATCGTGCCCGCGTGGCCGAAGCGCATCCCCGGCATCTCGTCCATGAAGCGGCCGGCCATGAAGGCGACGATCGGGAGGCGCGAGCGGTTCTCGCGCACCCAGTCGG
>Ga0209056_10004077_pt1 | contig 15401 bp, 10 predicted proteins | sample GraSoiAngelo_114_FD_185876 | JGI IMG/M metagenome (GOLD analysis project Ga0209056, IMG submission 185876) | Grasslands soil microbial communities from the Angelo Coastal Reserve, California, USA - 14_0903_13_40cm (SPAdes) (version 2) | ecosystem: Environmental > Terrestrial > Soil > Grasslands... | reverse complement strand
GGCGTCTCCAAGCCGGTTGAACACCTGTTCCGAAGCGCTTTGCGTCTGGGACTCAGCAGTTTTTTGGAGTGCACTCTGCGCGTAAGCGCTACCTTCCGCAATAAGATCCAGTCCCATGAGAGGAAGTGACTTCTTGGTATCAGTGATCACCGCGTAGTCCTCGATGCGTGGTGAGACTCGAATTGAATAGGCCAGCGTTGCCAGCGTACCAACCACATATTCCGGCACACCTCCCGAGGTGACCACTTCCAGCTCGTTTTCGCCGGCCAGGGTTTCCATCGAACTACGGAACGAGCCGGTGGCGGCGTCGCTCGCAAGATCGATGGCCAGGACGACGGCGACGCCCAAGGCGATAGCCAAGATGGTCAGCAAGGTCCGCAGCGGTTCACGGAAGAGCGGGCGCACCATCAATCGGTAAAAGAGGAGAAAACGAGGCATGTTAGCGCCGGGTGATCTCTTCGATTTTTCCGTCACGCAGCCGCACGAGCGTGTTGGCAAGCGATGCGGCTTCAAGACTGTGAGTCGCCACAATGGTCGCGGTGTTTTGCTCCCGCGTGAGACGCCGGAGCAACTCAAGAATCACGTTGCCCGTCGTGGTGTCCAGGTTGCCGGTGGGCTCATCGGCCAGCAGGAGACTCGGTGAATGGATGAGCGCGCGTGCCACGGCGACACGCTGCATCTGGCCACCGGAGAGTTGGTGGGGATGACGATCGCCGAGGCCCTCGAGTTCCACCCAGGCAAGCCGTTCCCGGGCCGCTTCGCGAGGGTTGTGTTTCCCGGCGAGGAGCAGTGGCAGTTCGACGTTTTCAAAAACCGTCAACGTGTGCAGCAATTGAAACGACTGAAAAATGAAGCCAACCCTCTCGCGCCGCAGTTGGGTCAGGCCGTTGTCTTTCAGGGACGACGTCGAAACTCCGTCCAGAAGCACCTTGCCCGTGGTCGGAAAATCCATGGCTCCGGCAAGATTGAGCAGCGTGGACTTTCCGCAGCCGCTGCGCCCCACCAACGCCACAAACTCGCCGCGCTTTACGTTCAGCGAAAGACCTTTGAGCGCATGCACTGGCTGGCCATCCGTCAAATAGTCTTTCGAAACGTCTTCGAACGAGAGTATGGGCATGGGGATTGCTGGGCCAGTAGCGATTTTTGCATGTTCGGCCGTCGGCCGCAGCTCGCGTGATTTTCGCGTCGGAGTGACCGCCCGACAGATCGAGCCGGGCGTGCGGCGCTCAGGATTTGAGCGATGCCAGCGTCTTTTCGATAGCCGACGTCACCTGCGGCGAATCCGGCGTCACCTCGGGCTCGAAGCGCGTAATGACGTGCCCGTCGGGGCCAATTAGAAACTTGGTGAAATTCCATTGAATCTCTCCGCCCGTTTGCGGATTCATGGCTTTGTCGGTCAGGAACTGATAGAGCGCGGTGATGTCTTGGCCTTTCACGGACACCTTGGCCATCATTGGGAAGGTCACGTGATATTTCGAGGAGCAAAAGGTCTTGATCTCCTGATTTGTGCCGGGTTCCTGCGCGCCGAAATTATTCGCGGGGATGCCCACGATGACCAAGCCGCGGTCCTTGTACTTCTCATAGGTCGACTCCAGCGCGGTATACTGCGGCGTAAAACCGCAACGGCTGGCAACGTTGACCAGGAGAACGACTTTGCCCCGGTAGGCCGCGAGCGGCGCAGGCTGGCCATCGATCGAATTCAAAGTGAAGTCATACACCGTCTTATCCGCAGCCATCACCGCGGCCGCGCAGAACAGCAAACAAAGCACTGCTTTCATCATGTTCCTCTCCCTGTGTCTCTTTTTACTCTGTTCCGTGCCCAGTGGCAATCCGAAACAGACCGATGACTGGTGCACTTGAGCATACCGTTCGTGCCCCTCGCTTATTCCATGGTAACGCGAACGGCAAGAAAATACGCCGCCGCTCGAATAGCATTGAGCCTGGATGGGGCCTGTTATAAACTTCGCAGTCCAAATCTTCGCGCCCATTTGTAAGGCCCGTTGCTGTCGAAGTCGAGTGACATGATTCTAGCAGGGGTAGCCACGTTCATTTCCTGCGTGTGGTTGAATTGTCCGGCGCGCTTCTCCACTGCCGGACGCCAAGGAGGGATGGATGCTCTTCGCATCTTCGGTCGCGGTTAGCCACCGGACCCTGGAAACCGTTGATCTCGTCATCATTGGGATCTACTTCGCCATCGTGTTCGGCATCGGTTTCTACTTTTCCAAGAAAGAGCGTACCTCCGAGGACTATTTTCTAGCCAGCCGTAATATCGGCTGGTTCGCGATCGGAGCCTCCCTCTTCGTCTCCAACATCTCCACCGAGCATTTCATTGGCTTGGCTGGTTCGGGAGCGACGTCGGGTCTGGCCGTTGGCCATTTCGAATGGCTGGCCTGCCTGATGCTGCTCCTGCTCGGCTGGGTTTTCGTACCGTTCTATCTGCGTTCGAACGTTTTCACCATGCCGGAGTTTCTAGAACGGCGCTTCAATCGCAACTGCGCGACCTATCTGGCAAGCATCTCGGTCATCGCCTACATCTTCACGAAGATTTCGGTGCACTTGTACGCGGCTGCCATCGTGCTGGAGCGCGTGGTGGGCTGGAGTCCATTGACTGCCGCGGTCATCCTGGTTGTGGCGACGGGAGTCTATACCATCGCGGGCGGACTCGCCGCCGTGATCTACACCGATCTGGTGCAGACCTTGATCCTGCTCGCCGGCGCGATTGCCTTGACGATCATCGGCCTGGACAAGGTGGGCGGATTTGCCGGATTGCGCGCCGCGGTGCCGGTTGATTATTTTCACATGATGAAGCCGGCCACCGACGGCGAGTTCCCATGGACAGGCATTTTCTTTGGAGCTCCGATCCTGGGTATCTGGTACTGGTGTACGGACCAGGTGATCGTGCAGCGCGTTCTCTCCGCAAAAGACGAAGGCCACGCCAAAGCGGGCACCATCTTCGCAGGATTTCTGAAAATTCTCCCGGTCTTCGTGCTCGTCCTGCCCGGGCTGATCGCCTTGGGCTTGTATCCGGAGTTGTTCCACGTGGTGGATGGGAAAATCACCAACGGCGACATTGCTTACCCGACCATGATCGTGAACTTGCTTCCACGCGGGCTGGTGGGATTAATGATCGCCGCGCTACTTGCTGCGCTAATGGGGGCGATGAGCTCGGTCTTCAATTCCGCATCCACGATGGTGACGCTCGATTTTTACAAGAAGTTCCGCCCGGCGGCGACCGAATCTCAATTGGTATTTTTCGGACGGATCGCTACGGGGGTCATGGTTGTCCTCGGTCTTCTCTGGGTGCCGTTCATTCACTTGCTCAGTGCCCAGCTGTATATCTATCTACAGAGCGTGCAGGCTTACATCAGCCCGCCGATTGCGGTGTGCTTTATTTTCGGGATTCTCTGGCCGCGCCTGAACGGGCAGGGCGCCATCAGTTCGCTTCTGGTGGGTTTTGCCCTCGGTTCCGTGCGCTTCATCTTCGAAGTGCTGGATAAGACCCGCCATTATGATTCCGGCGCCATCCGCTGGCTCGTGGACATGAACTTTTTGCACTACGCCATTTTGATGTTCGTCGTCTGCGCGGCCGTGCTGATCGTCGTTAGCATGATGTATCCGGCCCCCGAGCGGAAAAAGATCGCCGGACTGACGTTTGCGACGGTGGGCGAGAAACTCGAGACCACGGATGTGAGTACGCCGCACCTCCAGCGAGAAACGCGAACGGAACATTTGTTCAACCTGGCGTTTACGGGGGTCCTGATCGCCACAGTGGTGGGCTTGTGGGTCTATTTCCGCTAGCAGCAGCTTTGGCGAACGAATCATGGACATGCCTGCCATTCGAACCCTGAAACCGAACGTCACCCAGAGGGAAGCCGTCCGGGCTTTCTCCGCGCCGGGCTTTTCGGCGCTGTACTGGCGCCTGCGCATCGGCCCGTTGCAAAAGATTGCGGACGCTTACGTGCCCTTCTGGCTCTATCGCGTCCGTTACCAGCTCGGCAGAACGCCCCACGCTCGGTTGTTCGCGCTCGATGCTGTAGATGGTTCGCTCGACCTATTTGAATGGCCACGAATCCCCGAACACCGTGAACTCATTTCTGTTGATAGCCGCAACCGCATGCTTCCGTCGCTCACCGAGGAACGCGCCGAGGAAATTCTGCGAGAGAAGGTGTTGCGCGTCGTCTTCCAGCAAGGATTCTTCAAGCTTCGCGAAGCCCGTCTCGATATCGCGCGGGAGCAGGGCGAAGTGTATCTTCCCTATTGGCTCGGTTTTTACGGCCGCAACGGATTGGTGCGCTGCCGCGTGATGGATGCGTTGCGGCGCCGAGTCGAAGGCGCAAAGGCGTCAGCGTTTTTCGAACAGTGGCTGGTAGCTTGATAATACCGGAAGGCCCCGGATCGTTTCTGCGCAAGTGGGAAACACACCTGATGGTTCTTCACTTGTCGTCGCGCCCGGGAGGATGGACATGACAGGAATTGTTCCACGCATCGGAACTGCGCTGCTGGCCGCCGTTCTCGGTTGTGCAATTGCAGTTGCGCAAGGCTGGCAGCATCTTGGCAAGCTCCAGCACGTCGAGAAGCTGAAAGATGGCGTTGAGTTAACGGCGGGTGCCGCAAAGGTGCGCGTCACGGTCTTCCGCGATGGCGTGTTCCGCGTGCGCCTCGCCCCGAACGGTGCTTTTCCCAAGGATTCTTCGTGGGCGCTGATCCAGTCGCCCGAACCGCCGGCCTTCAACATCGAAGAGAATCCGAAGGAGATACGAATCACTGCGGGAAACGTGGTGGCTACCGTTCAGCGGTCACCCCTGCTGATCAATTTCTCTGATGTTGCTGGAAATGTATTTCTCGCCGACGAGCCGAGCTTGCCGATGGCCTGGAATGGCCAGGGGGTTCACGTCTGGAAGAAAATGCCGCTAGAGGAAAACTACTACGGACTGGGTGACAAAGCCGGACCCATGAATCGCCGGAATCGCTCGTTCACCAACTGGAACACGGATGCGTTCGGCTGGCAGGAATCCACCGACCCTCTTTACAAGACCATTCCTTTTTTTGTGGGACTTCGCAAGGGCGTGGCCTACGGCCTGTTCTTTGACAACACCTACCGCAGCAGTTTCGATTTCGGGAAAGAGTCCGCGGACTATTTTTCTTTCGGAGCGGAAGGCGGGGAACTGAATTATTACTTTATTGCCGGGCCGGGACCGAAAAAAATAATCGAGCAGTACACCGCGCTCACCGGGCGCCCGCCCTTGCCACCGCTTTGGATACTCGGTTACCAGCAGTGCCGCTATAGCTACTATCCCGAGGCCCGCGTGCGGGAAATCGCGCGGCTCCTGCGCGAAAAGAAAATTCCTGCCGACACCATCTATCTGGATATTGACTATCAGGAAGGTTACGCCCCGTTCACCATCAATAGGCAATATTTCCCGCATTTTGAAAAAATGATCGCCGACCTGCGCGAGCAGGGCTTCCACATCATCTTGATCACGGACATGCACATCAAGAGAAATCCCGACCGGGGTTACGCGCCATTCGATTCGGGAATCAAGAGCGATGTTTTCGTCAAGAATCCGGACGGATCCGTTTACGTGGGACCGGTATGGCCCGGTGAAAGTGTATTTCCTGATTTCACGCTCACTCGGGCGCGCGATTGGTGGGGCCACTTATACAAGGATTTCGTGGACATGGGTGCAGCTGGCTTTTGGAATGACATGAATGAACCGGCGGTATTCCGCTACCCCCAGAAGACCATGCCACTCGACGTCAGGCATCGTTTGGATGACGGCACAAGCGTCGACCACCGCGCGGCGCATAACATCATGGGCATGCAGAACGCCCGGGCGACGTATGACGGCCTGCGCAAACTGCAAGGGGACGAGCGGCCCTTCGTGCTCACGAGAGCGGCCTACTCCGGTACCCAACGCTTCGCCGGTACTTGGACAGGGGACAATCTCGCAACGTGGAACCACATCTCCATGAGCACGCCGATGCTCATGAGCATGGGGCTTTCAGGCTATGCGCTCGTGGGAGACGATATCGGAGGCTTTGGGAGTTCCCCCCCGCCGGATTTGCTGACCCGCTGGTATGAACTCGGTGCTTTCAATCCCATCTACCGAGATCACGCCGCGAAAGGCACGGCGGATCACGAGCCGTGGGTGAACGGCCCAGAACAGGAAGAGATTCGACGCAAATACATTGGGCTTCGTTACCAGCTGCTGCCTTATATCTATACGATTACAGAAGAAAGCACGCGGACGGGAATGCCTCTGATGCGACCCATCTTCCTTGAATATCCCCAGGCTCAAGAATTTTACGGCGACGATCGTGATTTTCTCTTTGGGCCTGATTTTTTTGTGGCCCCGGTCGTCACCGAAACAGTCGATGCCCATGGAGTGTTTCTACCGCCGGGGGAATGGTACGACTATTGGACAGCGGAGAAACACACCAACAAAGACCAGATCAACCTGCATCCTCGTCTGGACGAATTGCCGCTCTATGTTCGGGCCGGCGCCATTGTGCCCATGCAACCCGTCGTGCAGTACTCTGGCGAGAAGCCAAATGGGCCGTTCGAATTGCGCGTCTATCTTCCTTCCAGCACGTCGGGCAGTGATTGTCGGGGCGCGCTCTATCAGGACGACGGCCACACCTTCGCTTATCAGAGGGGTGAGATTCTGCGCGTCAACTATGCGTGTCAGGTTTCGCAAGACTCCGTGACGGTGGCAAGCACCATCGAGAAGAATGCCTTTCAGCCCTGGTGGAAGACCGCGGAGGTGACGTTGTACGGCGCCGCGGCTGCGCCCAAAGAAGTTCGCATCGGGGATGAACTCATCCACGAATGGCGCTACGACAGCCTGGCGCATGCCGTCACGCTGACGGTGCCCGATGCCGCAAAGAATTGGAGCGTCCGCCTCACGTTCTAACGGCCACACCCGCCCCGGGCTAGTTCAGAGTAAAAATCGAAAGAGATTGCGCGGGCATGGTTATGCGAATTTCGCTACCAGCCAGTGTCGCCTTGGCTGGGCCGAAAAGAAGTGCCATCTCCATTGCCTTCTGGGCCGGCGTGTCGGCCAGCGGAATCTGAACTTCTCGCGACTGATCGGCGTTGTTGAAGGCGACGACAACACGTTCTTCTTCTGATTCGCGCGCAAAGACATAAGATGATTCATCCGAGGCCAGATGCCATAACTGGCCGGTGCGCAGGGCGGGGTGTTGGCGGCGAAGCTTGAGCAGCGCCTGGACGTAAGAAAAAATCTCCTGTTGGCCACGCGTACGGCCCGACTCCGTAAACGCGTCGTTCGCATCTCCAATCCATCCGCCGGGGAAATCGCGCCGGTTGTCAGGATCGCCGCCTCCCGGCATTCCGATCTCGTCGCCGTAGTAAATCTCAGGAATGCCCCGCAGCGCGAGGATGAGTCCGAACGCCAGCTTCAGCTTCGCCGGAGAGCTGCCTTGGGCGCTCGCAAAACGCGGCACGTCATGATTCGCGAAGAACGGAACGAGCACCTCGGGTCGCGGATATGAGGAATCCTGCCTCAGAACATCAGCAATGCGGCCCGTGGATGCGCCCCGCAGCAAGACATCCCGCAACGTGAAGAACATCGGAAAATCGAAGACCGTGGAGAGCCCGCTATCGATGCCGTCGTAGCGCCGCACTCCTCCGGCGAAAAACGAAGTCACACTCGGATCGGGATGAAACACTTCGCCGATCGTAGTTAGAGAGGGATAGAGCCTGCGCAATCCCGTATGCCAGTTGGCCCAGAACTTCCGCCCGACATAGGGAAACGTGTCGACGCGGTAGCCGTCCAGCCCGGATATTTCCGCCCACCAGATGCTGTTTTGCAAAAGATATTGCTGGACCAGGGGATTCTCCGTGTTCATGTCCGGCAGAATCCCCAAGAACCAGCCTTCCGTGAGATTTCGTTTCATGCCCACCGGGACGTGGGGATCGATCAGCGATTCGAACAGATCGTTTCCGACGGCCTGACCGCCTGCCTTGCCGTAGAAACTGCCCTTGAGCGGGGAAAACGAATCGATGTGATGTTGTCCCGTGCCGTGAAACCAATCGGGCAGCGGCGGATTCGAAAGCCAGGGATGTTTCGGGCCGACATGATTCGGAACGACGTCGAAAACAATCTTCATTCCTTGCTGGTGCGCAGCCGCGACCAGATTCTGATAATCCTGCAGTGCCCCGAGATGTGGGTCCACGGCATAAAGGTCCACGGCGCCGTACCCGTGATAGTCCTCCGTAGCCCCGTTCTTCACAATGGGTGTTAGCCAAAGGGTGTTCACACCGAGATCCTTCAGATACGGCAAGTGGTTCTGAATCCCGAGCAGGTCCCCGCCGTGGTAGGCACGAGGTTTCGAACGGTCCTGGGAACCCGGCGATCCCGCGGGTTCATCATTCGTGGGATCGCCGTTCGCGAAGCGGTCCGGCATGATGAGATACATCACATCATTCTGCGAAAGTCCTTGAAACTTTCCCAGCGTCGGGGCGCGGACAGCCAGAGGCAGTTCGAAAGCCGTCGCTCCCTTCGGCGCGGTAATTCGGCAGACCGCAGTACCAGACTTGGTGCCCGCCCCGATCTGCATCCAGATGAAGAGATAGTTCCCGCCCGCCGCGGCTTGCGTGCGCGAGACGCGCAGCGTTGGTAGATTGCACCCCACGTGGGTGGCTTCCAGATCGTGCCCGCTAAGCAAAAGCATCACCTCCGCCGTAAGTCCCACCCACCAGCCCGGAGGTTCGACTTTTGTGACCGCCGGAGCAGGTTCGTTGGTTGTCTGCTGCGGACGGGCCCGCAGGGCCGAACCGCCGCAGGCGAATGCGACCGTGTGTAGAAACAAGAAAAAGGCTCGAAGAAAACGCTCCGTCGTAAAATGGCGGAAATACCGGCGTCCACTATCCACGGGGAAAGCATAAGGAAAAAAAAGGAGGGATGCCAGCCTGGATCTTTCGCCCTACTCCGGCCAATGCGCTATTTTCTCGGCAGGTCGGATGATCGAAAGACCAATTCGCCAAACGCTTCCGGGACGTGGAAATTAGGTGCCGGTGTTCGCGTGGGCTGCCAAGCGGAATAAAATCGCGGTTCGGCAGCGCCTTCAACGCGGTAAAAATTCACTCTCCAGGTGGCCGCAGGATCGAAGCGGTCGACGACGCCTTTCATGGGCAAGGCAATCTCCGCGACCCAGGTTTTCGCGAGTTCGTTCAAAATAACGCGGCGCTGCAATCCACTCTTCAAGTCGTGTTTTTCGCCCGGCGCGATGTCCAGATCGATCCACCATCCGTTCGGGCTGACTTCGAATTCCTTGTAACGCCGGGGCTGCGACGGGTCGGGCTGCACGAAAACTTCCACGACGTCGCGGTCCCACAGCTGATCGCGGCGCCCATCGGGCCCGGCATCGGAGAACGCGGTGATGACCCGGTATTTGGCGCGGAATCGCAGATAGAGCGATTGCGGAGTCCAAAGTAACCGTACTTCGGTTTCTCTTTCGGGATCCGCGTTCTCGCCTCGCCAATCAGAGTTGAATCGTACGGGCGCGGCCAGTGCCCAGGAAGACGGGGTAGGGAATCCATAGGCATCGGGCAGTGCGGGCATTCGAACGGCCACCGCTGTTCGTTCAGTGGACATAATGTCGTGTCCAAACATCCTTATGAATGGCTTCGGAGCGTTCCCCGGCGCTTCCATTACCGGGGAACTCCCAGAATAACCAATGCCCGGAGATGCACAAGAAAAAAGCTGAATAACAAGGCGAGCAGTTTTCCATGGCCATCGCTTCAGCGTCTTTCATCAACCCTGTCCCCCCGGCCCGCGAACTTTTTGCGCACTATCGACTGCGCACTTCCCGGATAGTTGATCATGCCGTGCTAGCATCAGATTTGGCTTGTTCTAATGATTTCTTCAAGTCAAAAAAGGCAATTGATGCCCAGGAGCGCGGGAAATGATTGAGCCTGTCAACACCCAAGATTTCACCTCGCAACCGGAACGGCGCAAACCGGAAGAATTTAAGCATGTGCAGTTCCGCATCGAAGCCGGCGTCGCGAGAATGACCCTCAGCCGTCCGGAACATAATCTTCTCAATGAAGCCATGCTCCGCGAAATCGCCGGGGGAATCATTCTTGCCGGTGAGCGCAACGACGTAAAACTGATAGTTCTCGATTCCGCTTGCAAAGTCTTCTGCGGCGGAATCGACGTTGGTGAGTACACGTCGCAGCGCGTTTTTCAGATGCTTGACGCGTTTCACGCAGCATTCGCGGGAATGTTGGAAGTTGGCAAGCCCGTCGTTTGCGTAGTGAACGGACCGGCGATCGGCGGCGGCGCTGAGCTGGCGGCCTTCGGCGACCTAGTGATTGCCACTCCCAAGGCGCGATTTGCCCAGCCGGAAATCAGCATCGGCATCTTCCCGCCGCTGGCAGCCACAATTCTGCCATACCTCGTCGGACCTAAGATCGCGCTTGAGCTTGTTCTGACGGGCGAACCGGTAACGGCGGAGCGCGCCTTGGAACTCGGCATGGTGAATCGCCTCGTGCCGGAACCTCAACTGGAACAAGCGGTGAAAGATCTGGTTACCCGCATTAGCGGCCATTCGGGTCCGGTGCTGGCGATGGCGAAGAAAGCCATTCTAGGCGGCATGGGCTTGTCGCTGCGCGAGGGCCTCAAGCAGTCGATGAACATTTTCTTGCATGAGCTTTACCGTCTTGAGGATTCGCAGGAAGGTCTGCGCGCCATGGTGGAAAAGCGCAAGCCCAACTGGAAGAACCGCTGACCCCCGCGGCGTTTTTTCAGTCGCGCCCTTTGCAGTCCCCTTGCCCTCCCCCAGTTTCTGAGTACCCGCAAAGAGAAAATATGTAAAAATGTGTTGACACAAAGCTCGCAGTTGTGTTTCATACAATAGAATGAAACAGAAGAACATCCTCGATTCCCGCGATCGGCTCGCCCAGCGACTCCCGGACCCCACTCAGATTGCGCGCGGCACTTTGCTGCGGCGAACCATTCGCCACGCTCGAGGCTGTTCGAAGTGCCGGGCCGGAGGAGGACATCCAGTCTGGGTGCTCACGGTAACCTACCCGGGTGGAAGGACGCGGCAGTTCAGCATTCGTCGCGAGCAGCGCGCTCAGGTCCAGCAGTGGGTGCGCAATTATCAGCGTCTGAAAGAGGGGTTGGAAGCGATCAGTGAATTGAATCACGAGCTGCTGCGGCCTTAGCCGGCAGCCTTTTTTTTGAGGCTTGTGTGTTTCAGTTATATAAATGAATCAAGAAAAGGATCTTCTTTCCGCCGTCCGGGAGCTCGTCGATGCGCACTTCTCCGACCTCCGCCGCACGGTGCGCAAGAACCTCGCCCGTCTGACTTGCGCTTTCCTCCACTTGGCCTGGAGCATCCGCTTCGGCTACGGCGGACTGCACCTCACTTCCATCGCCCGCGTCCTACCCCAAGGCAAGAAGTTTAAAAGCAGCTATAAATGGCTCTCGCGGTTCCTCAAATGTAAGTACTTTGACGCTTCCAGCCTGGCCGAGTGCATGCTGGCGGTGATCTTGGGGAACAAGCCGCCAGGTTGGGTGATCGTGCTGGTCGACCAAACCACCGTGAATGGCGTTGAGGTCGTCAATGCGGCCATCCCCTTTCAAGGGCGAGCCGTGCCGGTCGCTTGGGTCGACTTTGAATATCCTTGGAAGACGGTCGATCCCGCTTCGCAAAACACCATCGAACGTTACCTGCTCACCTGGTTGGGACTGGCGGTCCCGCGCGGGGTCCGACTGATCTTGATTTTCGATCGCGGCTACGCCCGCGTGGAGTTGATCAAGGATTTAAAGCACGGCCAGCAGCCGTTCCTCATTCGCGGTCGCCGCAAAGTGATCGTGCAGACCAAAGTGCGGGGCCGCCAGCGACGGCTGAGCTTGGGGCGGCTGCCCCATCGCCTGGGCCGTCCGATCCGTTATCGCCACGTCCTCTACCATAGTCAAAAAGCCGAACCGGTAGACGTGATCGTTTATCGCGGGAAAGGGTTTCAAGAGCCGTGGTTTTTAATCGTGCCGCCGGATTCCGAAGCTTGGCTCCCCACCGAAGAAGTAGTCCGGCTGTATCGGCAACGCATGCAAATCGAGCAGTGTTTTCGCGATTGGAAAAGCCACCTGGGGCTGCGCGGCTTGCACCTGCAGGTGCAAAAATCCGAGCGCCTGCTGCGGGTGCTGATGGGATTCACCCTCGCTTATTTGATCGTTCTGCTGTTAGGGACAGATCCGTTCGCCGAAAAGCTCCGCCCCTACTTTGAACAGCAGCGGCGTAAGCCTCGCCACGGAACCTGCAAGGTCCTCAGCGTACTATCCATCGCTTTGCAGGTGCTCTCCGATTCGCGTTGGGAGCAACGAGCGCGAAAACGCTTGATCGAGATTCTCGCGCGACTGGCGCAGGGGCGTGGAGTGGCGCTGCTGCCGGCCTTCTCGCCCTAACCAGCAGAGCTCGCTTCTCTTCTTGCAATCCTCCATCCTCTTCTCCGGTCAGTGTGGGAGAAATTGTCTGCGGTGCTCCCGAGTTCGGAATGCCGAGTCGCTCTTGCCGATAGAAACCACTCCGTCTGTCTGGTTTCCGAAAATGCGTCAACACTACGTCAGTTTCTGTGCGGAAGAGAGTTCATCCCCCGCGAATAAATTTCGCCAGGGACCGCGATAGTCGCATCGAAACTGGTGGTCGCATGAATACTCCGCGAGAGCGCCCAAATACTGGGGGAGGGCAAGGCGACGGATCGCTTGACACGCACCCTGAATGGTGGTATCGAGCGAACCAGCCGGGGATTGCCTCGATGCCGCAATTTGTCGGACGCTCGCGTGTCAGCCGTGGAGGTAGACATGGAATCTCGTGAGCTTGGCCTGCGCAGGATTCATCACCTAGTTCGTTTTAGCTTAATCATTTTAGTTGTCCTCGGACTAACAACCTTACCGGCCTTCCCACAGACTGGCGTCGGAACCGTGTCAGGAACTGTGCGGGACAGTGCGGAGGCGTTTGTATCTGGAGCAAAAGTCACGATCACAAACGCCGAGACCGGGATTTCAAAGCAGGTGGTGACCATCCAGGAGGGCCTGTACTCCTTCCCCGCTCTGCCGATTGGTCCATACCGACTGGCTGTGGAGAAGGAAGGCTTTCAAACTTGGGTGGGGACACTGACACTGTACGTCGGCCAGAACGTAACGGTAGACGCGACGCTGCGGGTCGGAAGTGTGAAAGACGTTGTCGAGGTTAAGGACGTTGCTACACCCATTGAGACGGCGAGCGGCGTGATCGGCGATGTGCGAGAGTCCAGCCAAATCCGAGACCTCCCCCTGAACGGTCGCGATGTCGGATTGCTTTTTGGCCTGACTGCAGGCGTAGAGAGCGGCTCGGGCGGCGCCCGAGTCAATGGGATGAAGGTCGGGTCCCTGGATATCAATCTGGACGGCGTCACGCAGCTCGACCGTTTCGGCGGAGGGATCGTCCGCGTGCGGCCGGGAATTGAAACTGTCCAGGAGTTTCGAGTTGAAACCGTGGGGTCTGACGCGAGCTTCGCTGAGCCGGCCACCGTTATCCTGGCTACGCGCAGCGGCACAAACCAACTGCACTTTGCCGCTTATGAATATAACCGCGACAATTCTGTGATCGCCCCCACGCGCTTGCGCTCTGACCCTGTGAATGTTCAAGTGCCCCATGTCATTCGCAATGAGTTCGGAGGATACGTCGGCGGCCCCGTTGTGATCCCCCATGTGTACCGCGGGCGTGACAAGACGTTTTGGTTCTTCGACTATGAAGGCTTGCGGGAGAATAAGCGCGGTCAGCCTTTTTATCCGTTCGTACCTACCCCAGCCATGTGGAATGGCGATTTAAGTAACGCCGTGGACCCGAGTGTCTCATGCGATCCGGCGGGACCGAATTGCACTCCGTTTGGATATGCGCCAATCACCATTTACAACCCGACGACTACCGACCCCAACACTTTCCAGCGGCAACCTTTCCCGAACAATCAAATCCCGGGGCCATTGAACCACACCGCCAGCATATTGAAATCCCTGACTGCTCTTCCCACGAATAACGATAATCCTTTTATTGCCCCGAATTTCTTGTCCACATATCCAGACATTACACGCACCAACACGTACACCATCAAAGTAGACCAGAACTTCACTGACAAAGACCGGCTTTCGGTGCGCTACACGAACAGCTGGCTGAACGCCGCCTTGGAGGGCGGGTACTTCGCCAATCCCATCGATACGTCTTCGGGCATGGGAACGAGTGCCAAGGACTACTACATTCACAACCTCGCCGTGAACTTCACTGACAAAGACCGGCTTTCGGTGCGCTACACGAACAGCTGGCTGAACGCCGCCTTGGAGGGCGGGTACTTCGCCAATCCCATTGATACGTCTTCGGGCATGGGAACGAGTGCCAAGGACTACTACATTCACAACGTCGCCGTGAACTACACTCGGACCATCTCGACGACTTGGCTCAATGAATTACTAGTCGGCGTGAACCGATCCGCCGTTCATTACGGGACTAGCGCAGACTCCACTAACTGGCCTTCCACGCTGGGGCTGCCCAACCCCTTCAAAGCAACCGGGTGGCCTACGATGTACACGTGTGAAGCCCCGGATTGCACGGCGTTCTTTGGCTGGGACTCGGACAACGTGCACAATCAAAATCTGACCAGCGAAACGATCGATGACAACGCAACTTGGAGCCACGGCAAACATACTATCCAGTTTGGTTTCCGGGGGCGACGAGAACAGAACAACGTGCGTGAGAACCAGCAAGCCCAAGGCAGTCACGAATGGGACCCAGCGTATACCACCAATTGGGACGCCAGCTCCTTCGGACCACTACCGGATACGGGCAGTGGATTTGCCGAACTCTTGCTCGGCTTGCCGGATTTCCTTTCCAATCAGTACAACCGTGGATACTTCTACTTCCGCCAGACGCAGTTAGGGCTGTATGTCAACGACCGCCTCAAGGTTACGCCAAAGCTAACCCTCAACCTGGGCCTTCGCTGGGACTATTGGACACCTTACAAAGAAGCTCGAAACCGGCTTGTAGTGCCCTACAACCCCGAAACTCCAGGCACGTTCCAAGTGATTTCGCTAGGGAATGTAAACGTGGACCAAATCCCGGGAATTCCTCCCGCCGTGCTCACGTCGTGGGCAAATGTGGGGCTGACTTGGGCCACGGCCAACTCCGTTGGATACCCTGCAAACCTCTTTCGGTCCATTCGCCATGACTTTGGTCCCCGCTTGGGCGTCGCTTATCAGATGAACCGCAAAACCGTGATCCGCGGAGCGTACGGCATCTATTACGTAGGCATGCCACTGTCTCTGTTACTACAATCAACCCGCAATACTCCGCCTCTGAATCTTCGTTTCGTAAACAATCCTTTCAATAATACCAACGTG